>WNFJ01503721.1_pt1 | contig 12150 bp, 10 predicted proteins | sample 5400461 | NCBI WGS metagenome assembly WNFJ01 (sample SAMN13153349, study PRJNA577476) | soil metagenome | isolation source: 115 cm saprolite on Douglas fir-dominated hillslope | place: USA:California | collected 2013-09-17
CAAGCAGCTCGAGCGCACGGAGCTGCTCGACCTCCTCAAGGATGGCCTGCACGCGGCGCTCGTGAAGCGCTACGGCCCGAACGTGCGCGCCGAGATCGGCATCGATGAGCTCAAGGGCACCATCCGCATCGTGGTGCTGCGCACGGTGGTCGAGACCGTGGAGGACCCCGGCGTGCAAGTCGCGCTCGAGGAAGCCCGGTTCGAAGACCCCGACTTCCAGGTGGGGGACGTGCTGGAAGAGGAGGTGCCGTTCGACGCGTTCGGCCGCACGGCGGTGCAGGCGGCCAAGCAGCGCATCATCCAGCGGGTGCGCGAGGGAGAGCGGGCCCGGATTCGCGAAGAGTTCACCGACAAGGTGGGCGAGCTGCTCTCGGGCGAGGTGCAGCAAATCGAGCGCGGCAAGATCGTCGTGATGCTCGCGAAGTTCCGCGAAGCCGAGGCGATCATCCCCTACCGCGACCAGAACCACCGCGAGCACTTCCATCAGGGCGACACCATCCGCGCCGTGCTCAAACGCATCGAGGAGACGCCCAAGGGCCCGCGCCTGATCCTGTCGCGCGCCGATCCGTTGTTCGTGAAGGCGCTCTTCAAGCTCGAGGTGCCCGAGATCCAGCAGGCGATCGTCGAGATCCGCGCAACGGCGCGCGAGGCGGGCAGCCGCACCAAGATCGCCGTCTCGTCGCGGGACGATTCGATCGATCCGGTGGGCGCGTGTGTCGGGCTCAAGGGCTCGCGCGTCCAGGCGGTGGTGAACGAGCTGGGCGGCGAGCGGATCGACATCGTCCCGTGGTCGCCCGACCCGGAGCGGTTTGCGAAGCTCGCGCTCGCCCCCGCGCGGGTGGCGCGCGTCTTCTCGGACCCCGACACCAAGACGATCCAGGCAATCGTCGACGAGGACCAGCTGTCGCTCGCCATCGGGCGCAACGGCCAGAACGTGCGCCTCGCGTCCGAGCTGACGGCGTGGAAGATCGACCTCTACTCGAGCCGGGAGTGGCTCGAGCGCGGGGGCGAGGGCCCGCTGTTTGCCCCGCTGCCGCCCGCGGCCGACGACGACGCCGCGACCAAGGTCGCGCTGCGCGAGCTCAAGGGCTTGCCGGTGGAGCTCGTGGACGTGCTCGCGCTGGCGGGCCACAAGACGCTGCAGGACATCCTCGATCTGGAGCGCGAGGACGTCGATAAAATCGCCGGGATGACGCCCGACCTCGCCGATAAACTCATGGCCTTCCTGAACGAGATGACCGAAGAGGGCGGTGAGGAGGACGCGGAGCTGGAGCCGCCGACGGCGGCTGCGCCGGCGCCGGAAAGTACACCGGACAGTGCACCGGACACTGCACCGGTGAGTGCACCGGACAGTGCGCCGGACAGTGCCCTCGGGAACAGGCCGGGGGGCACGCCGGCCCCGGCCGCGTGAACGAGCGCGTGGTGCGGCTGTTGGGGCTCGGGCTCCGGTCGGGACGCGTGGTGATCGGCGTGGCCGGCGTACGGGCGCAGCTGCAGCGCGATGCGGTCCATTGCGTCGTGCTGGCGGGTGATGCCAGCGTCCGCACGCTCGAGAAGGTCGCACGCCTGGCGCGGGCTCGCGGCGTGCCGATCGTGCAGGGGCCCGGAGCGACGGCCCTGGGCGCGGGGCTCGGGCGGGCACCGGTGCAGGCGGTCGGCGTGCAAGACGGCGCGCTGGCCCGCGGATTGGTTCGGTCTTTGGAGGAGTAAGTGACAACGACGCGGATTCACGATCTGGCGGCTGAGTTCGGCATCCCCTCGGAGCAGCTCCTTGGCATGCTCAAGGAGCTGGACATCTTCGTGCGCAGCCACCTCTCGCCGCTCAAGCCCGAGCAGGTGGCGCTGATGCGGGCGCGCTGGGAGCGCGATAAGCGCAAGCAAAAGGACGCCCCCGCTCCCCCGAAACGCCGCCGCGCGGTGAAAGCGGTGGAGCTCGTGGCGGCACCCGTCGCCGACGATCGTCCCAAACGGCGGCGTCGCACGGCGGCCGAAATGGCCGCCGTGGAGGCCGAGGCCCAGGCGGAAGCGGCCATCGAGGCCGAGCGCGAGCTCAAGGCGCGCGAAGCCCTCGAGGCGGCGAAGGCGGTGGACGAGGAAGCGAAGCCCTCGCTCGAAGAGCGGGCGGCGGCGCTGTTCAAGGAGCTGCCCGCGGCCGACGAGGCGCGCGCCGAACCGCCAGCCGTCACCCATCTCTTCGCCGCCGCCGCAACGGCTCCCGCGCCCAGCGCCGCCGCGAGCGTGGCGGGGGCGTCGCCGCGCGGCGTGATCCCGACCCCCGTGCGCCCGAAGCCGGTAGCGAGTGCCGCCCCCGGTGCGCCGGTGCCGCCGCGGCCCGTCGCGTCCGCGGCGCCGGGCGCGAGTCCGCTCGAGGAGCGGCGCCGCGAGAAGGGGAAAAAGCGCAAGAAAGGCAAGAAGTCGCTCGTCGACCAGGAAGCCGTGGCGCAGAACATCTCGCGGACCCTGGCATCCATCAAAGGGCCGGTGGGACGCAAGGGCGTGCACCGCCGCGAAGAGGGCCCGAGCTTCCGCGACCTGGAAGAGCAGAAGCGGCGCGACGAGAAGGAACGCGAAAAAACGCTCGTCCGGGTGACCGAGTTCATCACGGTCTCCGAGCTCGCCAACATCCTCAAGGTGCCCGCGAAGGAGATCGTGGCCTTCGCCTTCAAAGAGCTCGGACAGATGGTGACGATCAACCAGCGGCTCGACTTCGATATGATCGAGCTGATCGCCTCCGCCTTCAACTTCCAGGCGGTGCTCGAGGAGGAATACGCGGTCGCCGCGCCCGAGGAGGCCGTAACGGAGGAGGCGGGCGACTTGCGCCCCCGCTCCCCGGTCGTCACCGTCATGGGCCACGTCGATCATGGCAAGACGTCGCTCCTCGACTACGTCCGCAAGGCCAACGTCGTGGCGGGCGAGGCGGGCGGCATCACGCAGCACATCGGCGCCTACCAGGTGAAGGTCAAAGACGGGCGCTCGATCACCTTCCTCGACACACCGGGCCACGAAGCGTTCACCGCGATGCGCGCCCGCGGCGCCCAGGTGACCGACATCGTGGTGCTGGTCGTGGCCGCGGACGACGCCATCATGCCGCAGACGATCGAGGCGATTTCGCACGCCAAGAACGCGGGCGTGCCGCTCGTCGTGGCCATCAATAAGATCGACCTGCCCAGCGCCAACGTGCAGAAGGTGAGGCAGGACCTCCTGGCGCATGGCGTGGTGCTCGAGGAGTTCGGCGGCACGACGCTCGCGACGCCGATCTCGGCCAAGACCGGGAAGAACGTCCAGGAACTGCTCGACCAGATCCTCTTGCAGGCGGAGCTGCTCGACTTGAAGGCGAACCCCGCGCGCCACGCCCAGGGCACGGTGCTCGAGGCGACGCTCGACCCCGGCAAGGGACCGCTCGCGACGATCCTGGTGCAGAACGGTACCCTGCACGTGGGCGACGATTTCATCTGCGGCCAGTTCTACGGGCGCGTCCGCGCCATGTACGACGAGCGCGGCCAGACGGTGGACGCGGCCGGCCCCTCCACGCCGGTGCAGGTGCTCGGCTTCGAGGGCGTGCCCGAAGCGGGGGATACGTTCCAGGTGATGGCGGACGCGGCCGCCGCGCGCGACATCGCCCAGAAGCGGCAGCGCCTTGAGCGGGAGGCCCAGCACCGTCGCTCCGGGCGCGTGAAGACGCTCGAGGATTTCATGGCCGAGCGGGCCGAGGGCGGTGCCGCGACACTCCGCATCATCATCAAGGCGGACCAGGGCGGGCCGGCGGAGGCGCTCGCCGACGCGCTGGCCCAACTGTCCACGGCCGAGGTGAAGGTTGAGGTCGTGCACCGCGGCGTCGGCGCGATCACCGACGGGGACGTGCTGCTCGCCAAGGCCTCGAACGCGATCATCATCGGCTTCCACGTCCGGCCCGATTCGAATGCGCGCGCCTCGGCGGAGCGCGAGAAGGTGGAGATCCGCACGTACCGCATCATCTACGAGGCGGTCGAAGAGGTGAAAGCGGCAATGGAAGGACTGCTCGCGCCGGAGAAGAAAGAGGTCGTGCTGGGCGAGGCGGAGGTGCGCCAACTGTTCAAGATCGCCAAGCTGGGCACGATCGCCGGCTGCTTCGTGCGCTCGGGCGTGATCCCCAGGACCGCCCGCGTGCGCGTGGTCCGCGACGGCGTCGAGGTGTACGACGGGACCCTGGCATCGCTCAAGCGCTTCAAGGACGACGTCCGGGAAGTGCGCGAGGGCTTCGAGTGCGGCATCGGGGTCGAGAACTTCAATGACGTGAAAGTCGGTGACCTGCTCGAGGCGTACCGGATCGAGGAGGTCGCGCGCTCGCTCGAGCCCGGGAGCGCGGCGAAGGGCGGTTGAGCCCGTGGTCGTGGGGGTGATGACGTGGGAGCTGCACCTCGCGGCCTGCCAGTCGCTCAAGGACAAACGCCACGTGCTGAAGAGCCTGAAGGACCGCCTCCACAACCGCTTCAACGTGTCGGCGGCGGAAACGGCGCACCACGACCTGTGGCAGCGCGCCGAGCTGACGGTGTGCGTCGTGGCGACCGACCGCGGGCACGCCCAAAGCGTCCTGCGGGAGGCGGATCGACTGGTCGATGCGGCCGACGGCGCCCGGATCATGGACACGAGCACGAGCTTCTTCTGACATGAAACGACGACCGAGCCACCGCCCCGAGCGCGTGGCGGAGGCGATCCGCCAGACGGTGGCGGCCTTCTTGACCGGCACTGTGCGAGATCCGCGCGTGGGCTTCGTCACGGTCACGGCGGTCGACGTCTCCGCCGACCTGGGGCACGCCCGGGTACGAGTGAGCGTGATGGGGAGCGAGGACGAGAAGGGGAAGTCGCTCGAAGGCCTGGCGAGCGCCGCCCGGTTCCTCCGCGCCCAGCTGGCGCGCGAGTTGCCACTGCGGGTGACGCCCGACCTGAGCTTCGAGCTCGACCGCGGACTCGAGCACGCCCAGCGGATCGATCAGGTGCTGAAGAAGCTCAAGGAGGGCGCCGGCTGATTTCGGGTGTGGCGCTGGTGGCGAAGCCGGGGGGCCCGGGCGGGCCCACGTCGCACGACGTCGTGGACACCGTGCGGCGCGCCCTCGACACTGAGCGGGTCGGTCACCTGGGCACGCTCGATCCGTTCGCCGCGGGGCTGCTGGTGATCGTCGCGGGCCGGGCCACCCGGCTGGCGCCGTTCGCCGCGGCGTGGGCCAAGACATACGAGGGCGTCATCCGGCTGGGCACGGTGACCACCACCGACGACGCGACCGGCGCGACGCTCGCGACGGCGGAGGGCTGGCGGAGCGCCGACCGGGCCACGCTCGAGCGGGTGCTCGCCGGGTTCCGGGGCGCCTACGACCAGCGGCCACCCGCCTACTCGGCGGTCAAGGTCGACGGCGAGCGAGCCTATCGGCGGGCGCGACGCGGCGAGACCGTGATGCTGCCTACACGGCGCGTGGCGGTAGCGGAACTCGCGCTCACGAGCTTCGCCCCACCGGACGTCGGGTTTCGCGCCAGGGTGAGTGCGGGCACCTACCTGCGGGGCTTGGCGCGGGACGTGGGCGAGGCGCTGGGGTGCGGCGGGCATTTGGCGGCGCTCACGCGCAGCGAGGTCGGACCGTACCGGCTGGCGGACGCGCTCCCGCCGGAGCAGGTCACGCGCAGCGCGCTGCGCGATCCGGCGGAGTTGGTCCGGGACCTGCCCCGCCGGGAGCTCGACCGGGACGAGGAGGCGGCGGTGCGCCACGGTCGAGCGATCCCGGGCCCGGCGGGTGCGGGGGGCGAGGAGGACGAGGGTCGCATAGCGCTGTTCGCCGACGGCCGGCTCGTCGCGGTGGCCGAGCGCGTCGGGGCGGTACTGAAGCCGCGCGTCGTGGTGGCCGAGCCGTGACCGGGACGGTCGCGACCGTCGGGACGTTCGATGGGATCCACCGCGGGCACCAGGCCGTGCTGGCGGCGGTCGTCGGGCGCGCCCGGGCGAGCGGTGTCCCGAGCATGCTCGTCACGTTCGATCCGCACCCGCTCGCGGTCGTGACCCCGAGCGCGGCCCCGCGGTTGCTGACGCTGCCCGACGAGAAGCGGGTGCAGGCGCGTGCGGCGGGCGTGGAGCGGGTGGAGACGCTGGCGTTCACGCCGGAGCTGGCCAGGCTCGGGCCTGAGGAGTTCGTGCGGGACGTGCTGCTGGCCCGCATGGGCGTGCAGGCGCTGGTCGTGGGGTACGATCACGGGTTCGGGCGCGATCGCTCGGGCGACGTGGATTTGGTGCGCCGGCTGGCGCGTGAGCACGGCTTCGCGCTCGACGTGGTGGACGCGGTGACCGATGGCGGCCCGCCGATCTCGTCGTCCCTGATCCGCACGGCGGTGCTGGGGGGCGACCTGGTGACCGCCGAGCACGGATTGGGGCGCCGCTACAGCCTGCGAGCGCCGGTCACACGGGGCGCGGGGCGCGGGCGCACGATCGGGGTGCCGACGATCAACTTGATGTCCCCGGATCCGCGGAAATTGCTCCCGCCCGACGGTGTCTACGCCGTGTGGGTGCAGCTCGGCGCCGCGGGCGCCGGGACCGAGGGAGGGGACGGGGGGAAGCGCTACGGTGGCATGATGAACCAGGGGCCGCGCCCGACGTTCGGCGTGCAGGCGCGAGGCTTGGAGATCCACCTCTTTGACTTCACGGGCGATCTGTACGACCAGGTCGTCACCGTCGAGTGGGTGCGTCGGCTGCGCGACGTCCAGACCTTCGCGTCGCGCCAGGCGCTGGTCGACCAGATCGAGCGCGACGCGGTGGCGGCGCACTCGGCCCTCAAGGACTAGGGGACGCAATGTTTCACACAATTCGGTCACGACTCATCTTGATCGGTTTGCTCGTCGTGTTCAGCGTCTGGCAACTGGTGCCGCGCGACACGACCGAGCGGGTGCGCGACGTGACGACGGGCCTGATGAAGGATACGGTCGTGCGTCGGGTACCGATCAACTACGGGCTCGACCTCCAGGGCGGGATCCACCTGGCGCTCGAGGTCGATCAGTCCAAAGGGCCGGTGCCCGATCCCGCGGAGGCGATCCGGCGTGCCGAGCGCGTGGTGCGGGTGCGCGTCAACGAGTTTGGCACCAAGGAGCCGGTCGTCCAGGTCGTGGGCGGCAACCGGCTCATCGTCGAACTCCCCGGCGAGAGCGATCCGGCGCGCGCCAAGAGCATCATCCAGCGCACCGCCTTCCTCGAATTCCGCATCACCGACATGAAGAACCTGTTCCGCGATGCGCTGCCGGCGATCGACAAGGCGCTGCGCGAGGCGGGCGTGCGGGCCGCGGGACAGCCCGGCGCGGCCGCGAACGTCACGCAGCTGTTCGGCCCGGACACCGGCAAGGCGAAGGCGAAGCAGCGCAAGGCCAAGGCCGCCAAGCCCACCGCCAAAGACACGACGGATCAGAACGCCCCGGGCGCGCTCTCGTCGCTCCTGTTTCAGGGGCAGCTCCCCGGTGAGTACCTGGTGCCCGAAGAGCAGGTGCCGGTGGTCGATAGCCTGCTGGCGCGCCCCGTGGTCCAGCGGCTCATCCCGCGCGGCATCGAGCTCAAGTGGGGCACCGATGTCTCGTCGCGCGCGGCGCGCAGCTATCGCGCGCTCTACGCGGTCGAGGATCGACCGATCATCACCGGTGAAGAGCTGGAGAAAGCCACTGCCATGCGCGATCCGCTGACCAACCAGTCGGTGGTGAACTTCGCGCTGTCCCGGCGGGGCGGGCGCATCTTCGAGCGCGAAACCGGGCGCCACGTGAACGACTACATGGCGATCATCCTCGATGGACGCGTGCAGGGCCAGCCCCCCATCATCAAGGGCCAGATCGGCCAGCACGGCCAGATCGAGCTCGGGAGCAAGCCGCTCCAGGAGGCCCAGGACCTGGCGCTCGTGCTGCGTGCCGGCGCGCTGCCCGCCCCGCTCACCATCGCCGAGGAGCGCACCGTCGGCCCGTCGCTGGGCAAGGACTCGATCAACGACGGCATCCGCGCGGGCGTCGTCGGCGTGGCCCTGGTGGTCCTGATCATGGTCGGCTACTACCGGCTGTCCGGCCTGCTGGCGGTGTCGGCCCTCACGCTGTACGTGCTGTTCACGCTGGCGGGCCTCGCGGCCTTCGGCTTCACGCTCACGCTCCCGGGACTCGCCGGGCTGGTGCTGTCGGTGGGCATCGCGGTGGACGCCAACGTGCTGATCTTCGAGCGCATCCGCGAGGAGCTACAGCACGGCAAGCTCGTGCGCACGGCGGTGGACGAGGGCTTCACGCACGCCATGAGCGCCATCGTCGACTCGAACGTCAGCACCATGCTCACGGCCATGATCCTGTGGCTCGTGGGCACGGGTCCGGTGCAGGGCTTCGCTATCACGCTGATTATCGGCATCGCGGCGTCGATGATCACGGCCGTGTTCGTGGTCCGAACCTTCTACATGATCTGGTTGGATCGACGGCCGGACATGGTCACCCTGAGCGTGTGAGATGATCCGACTCTTCGCCAACGCCCACTACGATTTCATCCGCTGGCGCCGCTGGGCCTACGGGCTCACCGGGACGATCATCATCCCCGGGTTCGCGCTGTTCCTGGTGCGCGGCTTGAACTATTCGATCGAGTTCACCGGCGGCACGCTGATCCAGGTGCATACGACGACGCCGGTCGGCACGGGCCGGCTGCGCGCCGCGCTCGATGCAGCGAGCATCCGCGACGCCGAGATCCAGCAGTTCGGCGGTCCCACGGAATACGTGATCCGGGCCCGGGTCGGCACCGCCACCGAAGCTGCCGCCACCTCGGCCGAGGCGACGGCGCAGGCGGTGGACTCGGCGCTGGCGCGCGGGCTCGGGCACGATCAGTACAGGATCGTCCGCCACGAGGCCGTGGGGCCCAAGGTCGGCCGCGAGCTCCAGGGCAAAGCGTTCCTCGCGATCTTCTTCTCGTTCATCGTGACGCTCGTGTACCTGGCGTTCCGGTTCGAATGGCGCTTCGGACTGGCCGCCGTGCTGGCGACGTTGCACGACATCCTCACCACGATCGCCTTCATCCGCTACTTGGACCTCGAGGTGAGCCTGGTCGTCGTGGGCGCGGTGCTGACGATGGTCGGCTACTCGCTCAACGACACGATCATCATCTTCGACCGGGTGCGGGAAAACCTGCGCAAGTACCGGCGCCAGAACCTGTATGAGATCCTGAACCTGTCGATCAACGAGACGCTGCCCCGCTCGGTGCTCACCCACGGCACCACCATGGCGACCACCCTGGCCCTGGTGCTGCTCGCGGGCGAGGTGCTGCGCCCCTTCGCGCTGGTGATGACGTTCGCCATCTTCACCGGCACGTTCTCCTCGGTCTACATCGCCGCGCCCATCCTCCTCTACATCGAGAAGCGCTGGCCGGGCGAAGACGCGCGTGGCGCCCGCACGTTCCGCCCGACCGCCGCGGTACCCGTGCCCGCCCCCGAGCCGCCGCCCCCACCCCCACCGGCGACGGGCGGCCCCGGGACGCGCTCCAAAGCGGCCGTCTGACGTGCTGGTCGACGCCCACTGCCACCTGGGCGATCGGGCGTTCGGACACGTCGTCGTGGTCGGCGCCACCCTCGCCGGGAGTGAGGACGCCGTGGCACTCGCGCGCACCCGGTCCGGGCTCTCGGCTACCGCCGGGGTCCACCCCCATGAGGCCGGCGACTGGTCGCCGGCGGCGGCGGGGCGCCTGAGAGACCTCGTCGCCCTCCCCGAGGTGGTGGCGCTCGGCGAGACGGGGCTCGACTACCACTATGACCACGCGCCGCGCGACGTGCAGCGGCGGGCGTTCGAAGCCCAGCTCGGCTTGGGTGTTGAACTCGGCAAACCGGTGGTCGTGCACGCGCGCGAGGCGGACGCCGACATGGCCGCGATGCTCCGCGGGGCGCGTGCCACGATCGTACTGCACTCGTTCAGCGCCGGCCCGGAAGTGTTCGAGGCAGGGATGGCTATCGCCGCGTACTTTTCCTTCAGCGGCATGATCACCTTCAAGAACTGGACACTCGCCGACCGCGTGATCGCCTGTCCGCGGGACCGACTGCTCGTCGAGACCGACGCCCCGTATCTGGCCCCGGTGCCACACCGGGGCAAACGCAACGAGCCGGCGTATGTGTCCGCCGTGGCGGCGGCGCTCGCCCGCGCGCGCGGCGAGCTACTCGAGACGGTCGCCGCCGGCACGACCAGCAACGCACGCCGGGCGTTCGGCACCAGGCTCGACGCCACGCTCGCACCTGCGGGGGATCCGTGACCACGACGGTCAAGGTGCCGACCGATATCGCCATCGCCCAAGCGGCGAAACTGCGCCCCGTCGCCGATGTCGCGGCGGAGCTGGGGCTCGCCGAGGACGAGGTCGAGCTGTACGGCAAGTACAAAGCGAAGGTCCGGCTCAGCGCGTTGGCGCGCCGCCGGCCGAAGGGGCGACTGGTGCTCGTCACCGGGATCAACCCCACGCCCGCGGGCGAGGGGAAGTCGACGGTGACGGTGGGCGTGACGCAGGCGCTGCGACGGATCGGGCGGCAGGCGGCGCTGTGTATTCGCGAGCCGTCGCTCGGGCCCGTGTTCGGGGTGAAGGGCGGGGCCGCCGGCGGGGGCTACGCGCAGGTCGTGCCGATGGAGGACATCAACCTGCACTTCACCGGGGATTTCCACGCCATCGCGAGCGCGCACAACCTCCTGTCGGCGCTGCTCGACGCGCACCTGCATCACGGCAACGCCCTGGGACTGGACACCCGTCGGATTACCTGGCCGCGGACCATCGATATGAATGACCGTGCTCTGCGCAATGTCATCGTCGGCCTCGGCGGCCTGAACGCCGGGCCCACGCGCGAGGAGCGATTCGTCATCATCCCGGGATCGGAGATCATGGCGATCACAGCACTCGCCACCGGGCTGCCAGACCTGGAACAGCGGCTCGCGCGGGTCATCGTGGGGTTGACCCACGGGCGACAGCCGGTGCGGGCGAGCGACCTGAAGGCGCCGGGCGCCATGACGCTGCTGCTCAAGGACGCGATCAACCCGAACCTCGTCCAAACGCTCGAGGGCGGTCCCGCCTTCATCCACTGCGGCCCGTTCGGGAACATCGCCCACGGGTGCAACTCCGTGGTCGCGACCCGGCTGGCGCTCACGCTGTGCGATGTGGTGCTCACGGAGGCCGGCTTCGGCGCCGACTTGGGCGCGGAGAAGTTCTTCGACATCAAGTGTCGCATCGCGGGCCTGAATCCCGAGGCGGCGATCCTGGTCGCCACGGTGCGGGCGCTCAAGATGCACGGCGGCGTGAAGAAGGACGCGCTCGGGACACCAGACGTCGCGGCGGTCAAGCGGGGCGCGGCGAACCTGCGCCGCCACATCCGCAACGTGCAGCGGTTCGGCGTCCCGGTCGTCGTGGCGCTCAATCGGTTCGTCAGCGATACGGAGGCCGAGCTCGACGCGGTCCAGGAAGAGTGCGCCGCCGAGGGCGTGGGGGTCGAGCTGTGCGAGGTGTGGGAGAAGGGCGGGGAAGGGGGCGTGGCCGTTGCGGAGGCGGTGCTCAAACTGCTCGACGGCCGCACGGCACGGTTCCAGCCGCTCTACGACGAGCGGCGGCCGATCCGGGAGAAGATCGAGACGATCGCGCAGGAGATCTACGGGGCCGGCGCGGTCGCCTTCGCGCCGGCGGCGGAGCGGGCGCTGGACCAGCTGCCGGCGCTCGGGCTGGGCGAGACGCCCGTGTGCATGGCGAAGACGCAGTACTCGTTCAGCGACGATCCCGCCAAGCTCGGCGCACCGAGCGGCTTCACGCTCCAGGTGCGCGACATTCTTCCGGCCGCCGGCGCGGGATTCGTGGTCGCGCTCGCGGGCGACATCATGACCATGCCGGGCCTCTCCAAGGCGCCGGCGGCGGAACGGATCCGCGTGCACCCCGACGGCACTATCGAGGGACTCTTTTGATGGGACGGAACACCTTGAGCATCGTGGTCGCCGACAACGCGCCGCGGGCAATCGGCCCCTACAGCCAGGCGGTCGTCGTGGACGGGTTGGTGTTCACGGCGGGGCAGATCGCCCTCGACCCGCGCTCCGGCGAGATGGTCGGCCGGTCGACGGCGGAGCAGACCGAGCAGGTGCTCACGAACCTCGCGATGATCCTCCAGGCCGCGGGCTCCGGGCTCC
>WNFJ01181209.1_pt1 | contig 12148 bp, 10 predicted proteins | sample 5400461 | NCBI WGS metagenome assembly WNFJ01 (sample SAMN13153349, study PRJNA577476) | soil metagenome | isolation source: 115 cm saprolite on Douglas fir-dominated hillslope | place: USA:California | collected 2013-09-17
AGAGCAAGGCGCACGCTCCACGTATTTCGTGCCGACGGGTTGTACCAGCCTTCGTAGCCGCGCGCCGATTTGATCAGTCCCAGCAGCGGCGAATCGAAGGCGAACGAACTCAGAGGCAGGCCAGGCGCCAGAGCTACGCCGGCCGCGGTAAATTCCAGACCCAGCAATTTCGCCAACGAGTACAGCGGGCAGGCATGGGTATGCATGTTGAGCACCGGAAAATCCGTCCACCCAAAGGGAGCTCCTCCGGTCGTCTCGCCCGGTTTCTTGCTCGACGCCGAATTTAAAACGTCCGGTCCACTCCAAGTCCCGTACCAGACTTCCGGATACACCTCTGCATGACGAGCGAAAGAATTCTTCTTCCACTCGTCCCATGCCATCGTGCCATCCGCAGCAGCGAGCGCCCAAATAAGGGTTTGGTTAAGCGAAGGCCAGACCCCGCCATCCACTTGCGTCCCCGGCTCCATCTTCCAGACTCCGTGTGCAATTCGGTCGGGACTGTCGTTGAGCTGAACGGCGCCGATCGGAGATGGACGGCGAAGTTCTTCATCAATCGCCTTGACCAGGATGGGTGTCTGTTCCTCGCTGGCGATTCGTCCAATGATCGCCCACGGCTGTGGCTCGATCCACATTCCTTTTTCACCCAGCCATCCCTGGGTGGGCCCGAGCCACGCGCGCCGGAACCACTTGCCTGTCCACTGCTGCCGCACCGCGCTGCGATGCTCCTCAGCCTTTCGGCGAATCAGCGACACTGAACGCTCCTCATCGCCGGCGTAAATCAGCAGCAGCGCATAGCAATCGAAAACATACGCAGCCATGGCGGAGTTCAGCACGCTCTCGCTCTTTTGGACACACTCGTCGAGAGACGATTGCGGAACCCACCCCGGCACCAGCGCGTCATTCCAATCGTCGTGCAGCATGCGCATCAAGCCGTGCTCGCCGGTTTTCACGTCATCAATCAAATGCTTGTAGCAACGCGCCAACAACGCCCGTACCGATGCCCTCTCTTGCTGGCCATAAACCGGAAGTACATCAGAATCCAGAAATCTCACATCGCGGGTCGCCAATACGTACTCGCTCACCGCCCACAGAAGCCACAACGGCATGTCGCTGGAGTTGTCGCTGGTAGTCGGCATCGGCATGCCGTGACCGACAATTCCGTAGGGGATGGACCCATCCGGCCGGACTTCCTTTAGCGTGTAGCGCAGGACTTCTTTGACGATCTCCGGATCGCTGAACAGAAATGGCAGCACGTGCTGTAGCGGATCGCGCGCCGCCCCTTGGAACCCCATCACGTATTGGTAAATACTGGCCTGCGAGAGAATGTGCTGATGAAAAAAATTGTCGTAGGTCAGTCCGCTCCGAAGATAGTAGTGGTTCCACGTGACTTCGCGCTCCACCCACGGCTCGCTTTCGGTGCTGAAGCGCATGCCCTTTTTCTTCCATTCCCGGCTTGATTCTGCGAGCGCAGTCTGAGCCCCTCGGCGATACTTGGTCGCTAACGCGTCCAAGTCCGCCCCGCTCGGTAGATATCCATACAAAAAAGTCAGGGTGCGGCTCTCGCCGGGTTTCAAATTGATTCGGCGTTCGAGCAGCAAAGCGCTCTCCGGGCCAGTTTTGCTCAGGTCCCCGTCCAGATTGCGACCCAGACCGCTCGGATTGTTCACCCCGCCGGCTCCAAAGAAATCCTTCCCGTTCGTGGTCATTCCTTCCGCAGGACCATCCAGCGAAACAAGAAATGTCTGTGCCGGATTAAGGTCGTCAAAATCCGCTTGCTTCGGAGCATTCTTGTCGGGCGCAGTCAGGAAGGAATTCGGGTTCTTCTCAAGATACGCGAGCATTCCCTGAAACTGACGCTCTTCAGCCTGGTCACGGCCGAGAAACTCCTTGCGCTCAAGCATGCCCGATCCGTCCTCGAGGTTTTTAAACTGATGTTCGAAGCGGTTGGAGAAATCGCGCCGCAATTCATGCATACTTTTTCCGGCAAATCCCTGCATGAACCCACGGAACGAAAACTGATAAAGCTGGCAGCCCCAATATTCGACCCACCGCAGATTGACGTCTGACTGGCCGTGGTTGGTGATGGTCACTTGCGAAACCAACACGGGATCGTCACCAAACGGCGCGAAGATGACTTGATCAATCGCGTAAACCTCTCCGGCAACCTTTTTTCGGAAGTATCCAATTCCGAAAATGCGGTCGAACGAGGGAGTGCTGAACACCTTATTTCCGAAAGTCCGGTCCAAGACCTTGGCATTCCCCGGGTAGTACGTGCTCAACACAGCTTTGCCATCGGTCAGATAGCCAAACCCGCCCGCGAACTGGCCCCGCTCGGGAGCAAAGTCGTTCAAGAACTTCGGGGCGCCCTCATCCTGCCGCACCCGCACATGCCCGTAGTTGGAGGCAAGGGCCACAATGCGATCGTTGCCGACCTGATGAACGTGTTCAGTCGAAGAGAGAAGGCCGGGATTTACCTGAGTAACCGCGTTGGGATCGTTAATCTGGTCGCAGGTGTAGTGGAACGCGGGCAGGCCGAATTCGTCTTCAATCCAGTTGCCGAAGTACCCCGATCCGTAAGCCTTGCTTTCGCCGGCCGGGACGTGGTTTTCCTGCGGCAGGCCCCAGGCTTCGGGAATAAATTTCAGCCCGGCGGTAGCTAAAGTGACGCTCGACAGAAATTGCCTGCGATCAACCGGCATTCGGAATTCCTCCCAAGAGGAGTGGCGAGAAAGAAAAGATATCACCGTGCAGGAATTCGTGCAGCTATCGGAAGGTTTTCTGCTTCAAGTGATGGGCTTAGGTAGCGATATTCAACGCCCGCTTGATCGTCCCGCGCTCCTGCTGGATTTTCTGCTGCAGCAGAGTGATCGCGTAGATCAACTGCTCGGGACGCGGCGGGCAGCCTGGAACGTAAATGTCCACCGGGATGACCTGGTTCACGCTCTGCACCAGCGCGTAGTTATTGAACACGCCTCCCGACGTCGCGCACGCGCCCATCGAAATCACCCACTTCGGCTCCGGCATCTGCTCCCAAAGTTGGCGAATGACGGGCGCCATTTTGTTGGAGACGCGTCCGGCAATGATCATCAGATCCGACTGGCGCGGGGACGGGCGAAACACTTCGGCGCCGAAGCGGGCAATATCAAACCGCGACGCACCCATGGACATCATCTCGATCGCGCAGCATGCCAAGCCGAATGTCATCGGCCAGATCGAGTTCTTGCGCATCCAGTTGATCACGTTGTCCACGCTCGTGAGCACCACCCCTTCCGGCGTAGGATTGCCGTAGGTCAGCTCTTTCACGACCCGCTTACCGTTCTCGATTTCCACGTACGGGCCGAAATCTAGTGTCTTTTCCATCAGGGATATTCTAAACCAGATTCACCACAGAGACACAGAGCCACAGAGAAGCTTTGGAAACTCAAAACTCCAGACTAAAATATCCGAAAAGTTTCCTCTGTGGCTCTGTGACTCTGCGGTGAATGATCCTACGGGTTGATCACAATCTTCCCCAACATCTCGCTCTTCTCCATGTGCTCATGAGCGGCCCGGGTTTCTTTCAGCGGAAACGTCCGGTCCACCACCGGCTTCAATCGCCCGCTGAAAACATGCTTCAGGACTTCGTGCATTTCGCCCATGGTCCCCATATATGAGCCCAGGATAGAAAGCTGCCGCGAATAAACGAAGCGAAGATCGAGACCGACCTGCGGCCCGGTGGTCGCGCCGCAGGTCACTAGCGTTCCGCCGGGTTTGAGCGAGCGCACGCTCTCGTCCCATGTCGCCGGCCCGACGTGCTCCATTACGATGTCCACGCCTTCTTTATTTGTAATCCGCCGGACTTCTTCAGAGATTTTCTGCTTGTAGTGGTTGATGATGTGGTCGGCTCCGAGTTCGCGGGCAAGTTCGGCCTTGCGATCATCCCCCGCAGTCGCGATCACAGTACAGTGGAACAGCTTCGCGATTTGGATGCCCGCAATCCCCACCCCGGAGTTCGCTCCCAGCACCAAAACCGTTTGTCCCGGACCAATCGCCGCGCGCCCCGTCAGCATGTGCCAGCCGGTGGTGAATACCAGGGGCACGCTGGCCGCCTGGTTGAAATCCAGGTTTGAAGACTCGGGAATGGGGACCGCGCTCACCGCTGGTACCGCGATCAGTTCGCAGTTGCCGCCATCCACGGCATTGCCCAGCACGGTGAATGCGCGGCACTGGTTCTGCAATCCGGCCACGCACTTCACGCAGTGCCCACAGAAGTGCATCGGCGCCAACAGGACGCGCTGCCCCGGCTTGAATCCCGAAACATATTCGCCAACTTCGACGATTTCACCGGCGACGTCGCTGCCGAGAATATGCGGCAGCTTCACACCCGGCAGCCCTTTGCGTACCCACAAATCCAAGTGATTCATGGCGCAGGCCTTGATCTGGACCAGCACCTGATCTTTACGAAGCTGCGGCTCCGGGATGTCTTCGTAGCGAAGCACCTCCGGTCCGCCAAATTCGTGGATGCGAACTGCTTTCATGTCAGACTCCTCGCGGAAATCAAGCTACCACAACGGCGGGTTGACTTCCCTCCTCCCACCCCAAATAATCTCTGTGTGGACATCTACGAACAAATCGTCCAGCTTCGCCAGCAGGGCCGTCGCGGCGCGGTCGCCACCATCGTCAACGTGCGCGGATCAGTTCCTTCGTTCGAGACGGCGAAGATGCTCATCCGCGACGATGGCTCCATCGTTGGCACCGTCGGTGGCGGATGCGTGGAGGCCGAAGTTTGGCAGGCAGCGCGCGAAGTCATGGAGAGCGAAAAGCCGCGCACCATCACGTTCAATCTGAATCAGAATCCGAAGTACGATACCGGCCTGGTGTGCGGCGGCACGCTCGACATTTTCATTGAGCCGGTACTACCTCCAGCGCTACTTTACGTTTTCGGCGCAGGTCACGTAGCACTGAGCCTTTATCGAACTGCGAGAAGTGCGGACTTTGGTGTCACCGTGATTGACGATCGCGACACTTATGCCAACCGCGAGCGCTTTCCCGAGGCCAAAGAAGTAATCGCCGAAAACTTCGACCAAGCCATGGCTCGGCTGAGTCCGAACGAAACGTCGTACATCGTGATCGTCACCCGCGGTCATCGCGACGACATGAGAGTTTTGCGCTGGGCCGTGCAGACGCAAGCTCGCTACATCGGAATGATTGGATCCAAGCGCAAGACGATTACGATCTTCCGCGAACTGGTGAAGGAAGGCCTCCCTGAGACTCTGTTCGAACGCGTGCATGCCCCGGTGGGGCTCGACATCGGCGCCATCACTCCGGAAGAAATCGCGGTCGCTATCACCGCCGAGTTGATTGCCACCCGCCGCAGGGTCGAACGCCCCTTACCGCACATGAGCTGGTTCCACTCGCGCAAGGTGAATGCGTACGAGCTGAAAACCGAGTTGGAAGAAGAAAAGAACTAAAGGCGACTCACCACAGAGACACGAAGCCCGGAGAAGAGACTTAAGTTTTTCGTGGGTTCTCTGTGACTTTGTGTCTCGGTGGCAAATCAGTTTATTGGGAGGCTAAATGGCAACCCTGGGCGCGATCGAATACGCAGACGCCGGTCCCGAAGTGCGCGCGGTTTACGACGACATCATGGCTACGCGTAAAACCGACTGGGTTAATAATTTCTGGAAAGCACTCGCCAACGATCCCGCCACACTCAAACGAACATGGGCGGACATCAAGCAGATCATGGCCCCGGGCGCTCTCGACCCGCTCACCAAAGAACTGATCTATGTTGCCGTGAGCGTTACCAATCAATGCGGATACTGCATCGCGTCGCATACTGCCGGCGCACGAAAGAAAGGCATGACCGATGACATGTTCCGCGAACTAATGGCGGTGGTAGGCATGGCGAATGAAAGTAACCGTCTTTCCGCCGGCTATCAGGTTGAGATTGACCCGCAGTTCAAGGTGTAGAAGCTCGAGGACTTACAATGGCGCACAAATTCACCACTTCTTATCTCGAAGATTCCATCGCTTTATTCCGCTTCTACAAGAAAATGGCCGAGGGCGCGATCGAGCAGGTCACGGACGAACAACTGTTCGCCACACTCGACGAAGAGATGAACTCCATCGCAATCATCGTCAAGCACATGGCCGGCAACATGCGTTCTCGCTGGACAAATTTCCTGACCAGCGACGGCGAGAAGCGCGACCGCAATCGTGACTCGGAGTTTGTAGATCCATCTGCGACCCGCGAAGACCTGATGAAAACCTGGAATGACGCATGGGGCAAGGCATTTGAAGCTCTCACGCCGCTTTCCGACGCAGACATCGAGCGCACCGTCACCATTCGCGGCGAGCCGCATTCGGTAATGCAGGCCATTAATCGCCAGATCGCCCACTACGCTTACCACTGTGGACAAATCGTGTTCCTGGCCAAGCACTTCAAGGCCAGCGAGTGGAAGTCGTTGAGCGTCCCGCGCAACAAGTCGGCGGAATTTAATCGGAGAGTGCTGGCCGGGGAAGCCAGTCAGAGGTAGTTTGCAAATTTCAGATTGTAGATTGCAGATTTTAGATTGCAGACTTAATTGATGTAGGGATTGCAATCTGCAATCTGCCATCCCGTCCCGCTCTCATTGCCCCCGGATCTTAGAACTTGAACTCGTGGGCCTTCATGTCCACACGCCGCCCGCGGAAGCGCACGCCTTCAGCTTCAAGCCGCAGGCGCTGTTCAATCGCAGAGTCTCCGCACAGCTTGATCGCGCCGCCTGCGCCCAGCACCCGCTGCCAGGGCAATCCAAACGACCGGTGCAACACTCTCGCCACCTGCCGTGCGCCATGCGCTAAGCCTGCCGCGCGTGCCACGGCACCGTAGGTAGAAACTTTTCCCTTGGGAATTCTGCGGATGGCCGCACGAATGCGGTCTTGTGCGGACACCTTCGGTCGGGGCCCACTGCGAGTCAAAGTCTAAGCGGCAGCGCCTTGACGAAAAGACTGCACCGCTTCCTCTTCGCTGTTGTAAACCTCGAACACCGTCAGCAGCTTGGTGACCTGCAGCAGATCGCCCACGCGCTGCGTCAGCCGCGCCAGCTTGACCGCGCCGCGAGCATTCCGCGCCGTGGTGTAGAGCGCCACCAGCGTCCCCAGCCCGCCGCTGTCGATATAAGTTACTTCGGCAAGATTCAAAATGATGCGACTGCCTGCCGTGATCAGAGCCTTAACCTGGTCGCGCAATTCGGCCGTCTCTTCACCGAACACAATGCGCCCGGCGCAGTCCACCACGACGATCCCATCATTAAGCTGGCGAACGCCGATTTTCAGTTGCATGGCAGACTCCTTCCTCATAATCCAGCCAGAAGGGTATATCTTACTTGGCGTCTTCGCAAGCGAAGATTGGCCGCCTAAGGGCAGGAATTTCCACCCCTTCGCCATCACGTATAATCAGCTCAACTCCTTCATGAGCTACCAGGTCCTGGCCCGCAAATACCGCCCCCAGAAATTCTCCGAAGTCATCGGGCAGGACCACGTCACCCGCACCCTCAAAAACGCCCTCGAGCAGGGACGCACCGCCCACGGCTACATCTTTAGCGGGCACCGCGGCATCGGCAAGACCACCATAGCGCGCATCCTGGCGATGGCCCTGAACTGCCGCTCCTCGGACAAGCCGGTTTCTGAGCCCTGCGGAGTCTGCGACTCCTGTACCGAAATTCGCGCTGGAAATTCGGTGGACGTGATTGAAATTGACGCCGCCACCAACCGCGGCATCGACGAAATTCGCGAACTGCGCGAGGCTACGCGGTATCGCCCGGCGCGCGACCGCTTCAAGATTTATATTCTGGACGAAGCCCACCAGATCACCGATGCGGCCTTTAACGCCCTGCTCAAAACGCTGGAAGAACCGCCCGGGCACGTAGTCTTCATGATGGCCACCACCGCGCCCGAGGACATTCCGCAGACTATCCGCTCGCGCTGCCAGCATTTCAGTTTCCGCGCCGTGAAGTTCGAGCAGATCGTCGAACAGCTGAGAGATCTTTGCGGACGAGAAAATATCTCCGCCCATCAAGACGCTCTCGCGCTGCTGGCCGAGGCCGGCGACGGCTCCGTACGCGACGCGCTTTCGCTCCTCGATCAGGCCATTGCCTCAAGCGAAAACCAGGGCCACCTGAGCGCTGAATCGGTTAGGCAGTTGATCGGTGCTGCACCATCGGGCGTGCTGGAAGAAATCATGCAGGCGGTTTCGCGTAGTGCCAGTCAGGAAATTTTGCAGATTACTGACCGCCTCCTCACCGACGGCCAAAACCCCGTCCACTTCGCGCGCCAGTTGGTGCGGTTCCTCCGCAATGCCGTGGTCGCAAAGGTTGCCGGAGCGGACTCTTCCCTGCTGCAAATCTCATCCGACGAGCGCGCCCGCATCGCTAGAATCGCAGAATTGTTCTCCGAAGAAGACTTGTCGCGGCATCTGCAAATCATGCTGCGCACCCACGGTGAACTTGGCTATCGCCAGGAACAGCGCTTCCATCTAGAGCTCGGACTTTTAAAGCTATCCCACGCGCAAAGACTGCTGCCGATGGAACAGCTGCTGAGTGGGGCAATGCTTGAACGAGCGCCCGCGCCGGAACGCAAGCTGGCAATCGCGCCGGAAACGAAGAAGCCGGACCCTCTGGCAGCGACTCGGCCTTTCATTTCGCCATTCGCCGCGGATTCGGCGCGCAAAGGAACGCCGCGATCTGAGGTGTTCGAGAACGCCGGTTCACCCTCGCGTCCTGCGCCAGCTGCGGTAAGCGCCCAGCAAGTAGTTATGGGATCAGCCGCACCCGCCGTTGCCGCTGCTCCCGAGAGCCTGCCCAAACTCGAAGCCAAGCCAGCGAACTTAGACGACGTACGTTCCGCAGTTCTCAACGCGCTGGCATCGGCGGGCCAGAACATGCTCTCGTCAATGCTAGAAGCCGGAGAATGGCAGATTGAAGGCAATCAACTGATCATTCGCGTCGCATCTTCCGCAACGTTGATCGAAATGTCAGTCAGCAACGACGCCAAGCGACTGATTATCGCGACCGCCAGCAGCGCTCTAGGCCGCGCCGCCCGACTGCAAATCATTCCTGGCGCAAATGTTCAACCCACGCCTGCCCGGCCGGGGCCGCAGAAACCCGCGTCAAACGGCAGCGGTCGCGGACGCGCCGAACAGGAGCCCGTAGTCCAGCGCATGAAGGAAAAATTCGGCGCCGAGATCAGAACGATTATTGATTACAAAAAGAAATGAAGCATCTAGCTATTAGCTCGCTTTTTAGCTTTGAGCCAAGACCACTCGACACAGGCAGCTAAGGCCAAGAGCTAAGAACCAACAGCTGCACGTGAGGTCCCATGAGCGGATTCAACATGCAAGAACTGATGTCGCAGGCGAAAAAGCAGTACGAAGTCCTGCAGAAGAAAATGCAGGAAACGGTGGTCGAAACTTCGTCGGGCGGCGGCGCGGTCACCATAAAAATGGACGGCCGCAAACAGGTGCTGAGCATCAAGATCGACCCCGAGGCGGTAAAATCCGGTGACATCGAAATGCTGCAAGACCTGATCGCCGCCGCAGTCAACGGCGCCGCAAAGAAAGTAGATGACGCCATGCAGTCCACAATGGGCGGCATGCTGGGAGGAATGAACCTGCCAGGAATCGGATGATCGGCCATCTGGTGATCGGGTGATCCAAAATCTCAAGCTTCAAATTCACCCGATGACCAGATCACCCGATCAAACCATGTCTCGCTTCGCTGAACCCATGGCCCGTCTCATCGACGAGCTAAAAAAACTTCCCGGCGTTGGCAGCAAGTCTGCGCAGCGGCTGGCGTTCCATATTCTGCGCTCCAGCGAAGACGACGCCAACTTACTCGCCGGAGCCATCCACGACGTCAAAGCCAGCCTGCGCCTGTGTTCGACTTGCAACAACATCACCGACGTTGACCCCTGCGTCTATTGTTCCAGCCCGACGCGCAACCAGCGCCTCATCTGCGTAGTCGAGGAACCGACCAACATTGCATCCGTCGAGAAGACGCGGCATTACAACGGCGTCTATCACGTGCTGCACGGCGCGATTTCGCCTATCCATGGCGTCGGCCCGGAGCAACTGCGCATTGCGAACCTGATGAAGCGCGTGGAAGATGGTCAGGCGGACGAAGTCATTCTCGCCACCAATCCCACCGTCGAAGGCGAGGCCACCGCCACATATCTTTCCGGCCAACTCCGGCGCGTCGGACTCAAAGTAACCCGCATCGCCACCGGCATTCCCGCCGGAAGCGACATCGAGTACGCGGATGAGATCACGATGCTGAAGGCGATGGAGGGGCGGAGAGAGTTGTAGGTTTGCGTGCGCCGTCACCCGGAGTTCTCCTTGGCCTCAAAGAGATACCAAATCCAACACGTTCCCGAATACGCTCAAAACGCTCATCTGCGCGCAGATTGTCATAGAGTGGGTCGCTGTTCAGCAGCAACGAGAATACGTTGCGCTCAGAGCACGCCTTTTCCAACCAACAGAACGCTTGTTCGCTGTCGCCAATGCGTACCCAGGCCCGCGCATACTCGACGGCCGGGACATACTCACCCCTTCTTGCCTTTTCACTGGTCTGTTCAAGGTTCCTCCTTGCCCACTCACATGCAGCCCTTGCGAGATCAGTTTCTGCGTAGGCCCTACCCAGTTTTGTCGCAAGCTCGTAATCCCGGGCAAGGACCGCCGCCTTCTGCCACTCACCAATGGCTTCGTAGTTCCGGCCTTGTCGCTCGTATGCGTTACCCAACAACTCATGAACCGAAATATTGTCCTGATCTAGTTCGAGGGTTTCGTGATACTGCGCAACGGCCTCGTCGTACTGACGCGAGAAGTACAAGCACATACCCAGAGAACGACCGTAAATCAGCGAAAGCGGGTCGCACTCCAGCGCACGCCTACCCTCGGCGATAGCATCGTCAAATCTCCCCACGGTCAGAAAGTAGAAGGAGTACAGGTGGTGAATCTCGGCTAGCTTGGGATTCAAGGCGAGGACGCGCTTGATTTCTTTTTCTGCTCCAGCCCAATTCCGATCGTGAACCAGAAGAAAAGCTGCGTGGGAGAGATGAGCTTCAGGTAGAGTGTCGTCCAACTCCAGAGCCTTTATCAATGCAGCGTGAGCCTTAGGCCAGCCCTCATCTGGGGGTATCAAACCCCAGGCTGAGCCATACCCGTAATAACTGTTCAGTCCGAAGTAGCCGAGGGCAAAAAACGGATCAGCATTAACCGCTTGCTCGAAGTATTCGCGACATTTCCTGAACTCCTCGGGCGCAGTCTTCCACCGGTAGTATTGTCCTTTGAGGTAAGACAGGTAGGCTTTGGGATTCTCTGTATGGTGCTTCAGGATTACCGACTTCTCCTTGCCAAGTAGTCTTAACTTTAGTGCGCTAACGATGGCCAGCGTAATTTCGTCCTGCACATCGAAGATGTCTTGCATCTGAGTGTCGTATCGCTCCGACCAGACGTGATAGCCGTTCGCGGCGTTAATCAACTGCACCGTGATTCGCAGGCGATTGCCTGATTTCCGCACGCTTCCTTCAAGCACTGTGCTCACCCTTAGTTTCCGCCCGATCTCGCGCACGTCTGTTTCTTTGCCTTTGAAGGAGAATGCTGAAGTTCGCGCCACCACCCGAATCTGTCCGAGCTTCGCTAGCGCGTTGATTAGTTCCTCCGCCAGTCCGTCACAGAAGTACTGATTGCTGGCATCGGCGCTTAAGTTGGCGAAGGGCAGGACCGCAATGGAAGCATCATTCGCCAGGCTCAACTCTCCAGAACGTTCTCTGGATAACCTGACTTCCGCCACGAACCGATAGCCGTATCCCGGCACGGTGGCGATATAGCGATGCTCGCTGCGGTGGTCTTCGAGGACGCGGCGCAAGGTTGAAATGTTCTGATTGAGATTGTTCTCCTCGACGATAGTGTCAGGCCAGATCGCCCTCATCAACTCGTCTTTGCCGACTGCTGTCCCGCTGTGCTGCACAAGGTGGAGCAGTGTGTCAAACACCTTGGGCGTCAGCGGCACTGCTGTGCCGTCACGCGCCAGTAGGCGTTTGCTGGCGTCAACACGGAAAGCGCCGAACTCATAGAACTGGGCTGGTGGGCGGGGCATGGCGCTTCATATCTTCTCAGAAATTTTCAGGA
>WNFJ01053582.1_pt1 | contig 12146 bp, 12 predicted proteins | sample 5400461 | NCBI WGS metagenome assembly WNFJ01 (sample SAMN13153349, study PRJNA577476) | soil metagenome | isolation source: 115 cm saprolite on Douglas fir-dominated hillslope | place: USA:California | collected 2013-09-17
CCTTTCATCTGTGAAGAACGAGAGCTGTGAGACACATGAAGAAATCAAAAGCAAAACCATCCACTTTACGAACGGATGTGCCAAGTAGCCAACACAGAGAACCCACATGGGAACCGTGTGGCCACCCCTGTGAAAGCGGGTGGGTTTGAGGGACCCCACCTAAAAGGCAAAGTGCTTCCTGGTGGTGGCGACTGGCTGCTGTTGCGGCCAGATGGTGTCGGTGAACTCGATGTGCGAGGAACCATGCAGACCGATGATGGCGCTCTCATCTATGTATTGTACCGGGTTTCTATCACGAAGATTCTGGACATGTTTCCCCGTTGGGCGGCGGAAGAGCACATCCCTCACGAGGAGTACTACTTCGCGGCCACCCCGTATTTCGAGACGAGTGCATCGCAGTTCCCGTGGCTTCAGCAAGGAGTGGTGATTGGCAGGGGCTTTCTCATTCCGGGTGGCGTCGGGTATCACTTCTTCGCTGCTCGTTAAGCTAATGAAGTGAGTAACCAGTTGTGAACACATGGTCAGGATGTTAGGCATTCTACGCCCTTGCTCATAGAGACTGAGATTGTTTGCGTTCAAAACGAACGCAAATCATAGCTTCTGTCCCGTTCTTCATCATTGGCGAACGAGTGCTTGATCCAACTGCCGGCAGGAAGAGTCTAAGATTGGGTCTGTTTGAGCGAAGAAGTGTCTCTTCGCCTATCTTCGCAATTGAAGAAGGAACAAGCAGGCATTTGAAGCGGATAGTCATCGCTTCAGCAAAAGGGAACTCCGTTTATGACCGCCACATCGCTGAGCAATTCATCGGTGAGTTCAAGCAGGGTAGCGACCCGTGGATCGCTCAGTTGGTAGAGGGTGGAGCGTCCTTGTGAGGCGGAGACAACGAGACCACAGTCTGACAAACAGCGCAAATGATTTGAGACGTTTGGTTGGGAGAGTCCCATTTTCTCGACAATAGCTCCGACTATGAGAGGTCCCTCTCGCAGAGCCTCTAGAATCGAGAGGCGAGACATATCGGAAAAGCCACGAAAGAGCTTGGCTTTGAGTGCTGTCGCCTGAGGTGCTTGTGTGAGCATCGCCAACTCCCTTTTACATTATCTATCATTAACTAATGATAGATAATGTAAAAGGGAGTTGAATGTCAATGAGGGAGGGCTAAATGTTTCTCCACAGAGCCACGCGGCATTGCGCACCGATCTGGATCGTCAGAAAGCATCTTCTGCGCGGTCGCTCCGTATCCCTCATAGGAGCAGAGGAGCGCATGTAGACGCCTGCCGTGCAAGGCGTGCTCGTTAGCAATCAATGCGACGAATCTTGTCCACGTCGAGCGAGGAGGTCTCTGGCTCTGGCTAGACCGGGGTGGTATCGAGGAGGATAGCTTGCTGTTTGGCATGGGCGCTCATGGTTTGCACGCAGCCTGTCGCGTGCGAGCCACACCTGATTGCACAGTTCCTTACATCGCTCGGTCTTGCCGCTCCTCCTGCCGGTGACTGAACGGTTTCGATCTCCAATTCGGCCTCGCGGATAAGGCATATCGCTTGAGCGCGGACGCGCTTGTCGGCCAGAGGATTCTTGAGCGTCATGTTAGGAACAAGAGCGAAGCGGCATCAACATTTCCTCTTTATTAGAAGTTCATCTCGGCAAAGGGAAGTGCTCTTGCGTGCCTGGACGCACCAGCAGTACCGGGCAGGGCGCGTGGTCAAGCACGAAGCGCGCCACGTGGCCAACTGATTTAGGACCGATGGCGGCTTTATCATCATAGACGGTGCGCGGGCAGATGAGGATCAGGTCGGCGTTCCACTCGGCGGCAGCATTCACGATCTCGCGTTCCGGGCGGCCCGTGCGATGGATGCGTTCCGCGCCTGGGAACGCTCGCTCGCCCTCCTCGAGAATATCCTGGGCGGATGATTCTTCGGCCTGGCGCATCTGCGCGAAGCGCCCGGGTAGCAGGCCGGGTGGCCGCAGGAAGCGTTCGCGCTGGCGTTCCATCTCGCCGTGCGGGCCGGTGTCGGTGACGTAGATCAGGCCTATCGTCAGGTCGTCGGATCGCAACATGGTTGTAAAGGCGTTCTTCATCGTTTCGATGTTCGTGCCATCCAGGCAGCAGAGGATTTTCATACGTTGCCTCCTAGCGTAACAGGAACCAGGTCGTCAGTGCGCCGGCCACCAGCATCAGCGGCGTAACAATTACTCCCACTTTGAAGTAGTCCAGGCCGGACACCTCGATATTACGACGGCGCAGGATTAACAGCCAGAGAATGGTGGCAAGCGACCCGACAGTTGTCAGGTTGGGGCCGAGATCGCAGCCGAAGATGGTCGCCGCGATAAAGCCAAGGCGGGTCGCTGCAGGCGCGAGCCGCACGCTTTGCAGAGCAGATGTCAGCACGACTGCCATCGGGACGTTGTTGATGAGGTTGGTGCCAAGCGCCGCACCCACCGTTCCGACCATGACCACGCCAAAGCTTCCCCCTCCGGAGAGATGCAATAGCAATTGACCGAACAGGGCTGTCAGATTGGTCAGCTCGACGGCGCGCACGAGGATGAACATACCGGCGATGAAGCCGAAAATCGACCAGGAAATGTGTTTGCTTGTCTCGCGTATCTTCGTCTGCTTCCAGGCCAGCGCGCCGACCAGCAGGAGCGCGGCGCCGGAAACAGCCACGATCGAGAGGGGGAACTGGAAGGCGGAGGCGATGATGTAGGAGACAGCCACGAGCAGCAGGACGACGCAGGTGTAGCGAAAGTAGGCCGGGTGCCGGATGGCGGCAGAGGTGGAGGCCAAGTGTTTGCTATCGAAGCTGCCGCGCAGTTGTCGCCGGTAGAGCAGGAAGAAGACGCCGATGTTGATGCCGATGACCACCAGCGCGGGGAGCAAGAGCAGGCGCAGGTAGGCCCAGAGATCGAGCCGGAAGGTAGTAAGGACGATAATGTTGATCGGATTGCTCACCGGCAGCAAGAACGAGGCGGTGTCGGCGATGAAGGTGCAGGCGAACATGAACGGCAGCACGGGCAGGCGTAGGCGTGTCACCAGGGTATAGACGATGGGCGTCAGGATGAGCGCGGTGGCATCGTTTGAGAGGATCATCGAGATCAGGCAGCCCAGCAGGAAGGTGTTGAGCAGCAAACGGCGTGAGCTGCCGCCGGAGAGACCGGCAGCCTTGGATGCCAGCCAGTCGAAGAGGCCGGCAGCGTCGGCCATCGCGGAGAGCGTCATCATGCCCAGGAAGAAGAAAAAGATGTTCCAGTCGCCCAGCAGTACGGTCAGGGCATCCAGCGGCGTGATCAGCCCGAGCAGGAGCAGCAGAGCAGCGCCGGCCAGCGCGATCCTGGCTTCATCCAGCTTGAACGGGCGAATCATGATGCCAACGAGCGTGAAGATGGCGATCATCGAGATCAGCAGCGTTTTCGTTAGAGCCGGTAGGTGAAAAAAGAGCAACATGAACGGGTACTTCTCTCGCATCAAATAAGTTTCTGATTACTGTAGTATATCCCTTTTGAAAGTGGAAAAGGTAAGAGTACAGATCAAATTGGGGTTCCATGGCAATCGATTACCCTCGGCTTTCCAGCAAGAAGTGATGCAAATGCTCTGTACTCTTTTCCGGCCTGGTGATTGGCGCAACCTGCCGCAAATACCAGGTCGGTGCAGCAACTGTTCGATAGCGTCCGGGGGTTTTCCGTCACCAGATATTCGCCCCATCCCCTTTTTTCACTGCCGTATACTTCTTATCGATGCGCCACAAATCAATGGACGCTTTGAGATGGAGCCGGCTGTGCCCCTTTCATTCTGGTACGTAGCGTTGGACCCAGCGATGGTCGGAATTTTCTCATTTGAAATCTTTTGGGCCTTGGACAGTGGCAGGAGCGCTGCTCTGAGGAGACAGGTTAATCATTCCAGCACCGCACTTCCCCCTGAATCACCTGGCACAGCAGCACGCCCCGGTTCGCGAGCTGGTGCAGGGCGCTGGCGGCTGCCTCGACTTCGCGATGCCCGATGGCCCGGACACCAGGGGTAAAACGCTGGGCCACCTCGCCCGGCGTCAACACCATGAGCGCATCCTCCTGCTGGAGGCAGCGCAACAGGGCCTGCTCATACCAGGTGACCAGTTCGCTTGAGTCAAACGGGCAAGTCGGGTGAGCAAGTAGCACGCGACACGGAGCCAAATGCGTGGCGCGGCGCGATGTACTGCCAAGTAGCAGACGCCAGAGGAGGCCCAAGCGCGAGTGCGGGCGGCTTCCCAGTACCAGCAGCTCCACGTCCCGTTCTCGTGCCACTCGCGCCAGTTCCTCCGCAGGTATCCCCGTGCGCACGAGTAGCTCGACGGATGCGAGGGGGACTCCGAGTTGCCCAAGGAGCGCGCGAGCCCTCAGCAATACATATTTGGCTTCGTGGAGCTGACGCTGCGTCGGGGGAAGAGTAGAGACCGACCCTATCGGTCTTCCCCACCTGGGAGCGGGATCAGAGGGAACAGGGATGACGTGGAGCAGGAGCAGGTGGCATTCCGACGGGCTCTGCTCCAGGCACTGACAGGCCGACTCGAGGGCGCTCCATGTTGAAGGGGAGAGAGTGGCATCCACTCCCACTAAAATACACCTGCTCATCACTGTTTCCGGTCCTCTCTGGTGGCCAGCGTGTCAGCGCATACCATGGACAGTGTCTCTCCATGGAGAAGCAAAGAGGAACGCTCTTTTGCCACCCCTCGCGAACGAGACCCCGATTTGTTAAGCCGCAGCCAGCCGACCACACCTTACACCGTAGCTGCGTCTTCTGTCGATGCGGCTGCGTCCCGAACCTCTCTGAATACTCCCCCAGAAAGAGGCATCGCTTTGACCAAAACAAAAAGGATGCCGCTTGCCGACCAGGCTTCCCGGCACCCCCGCAGTTGCGTGATGTGTGCTTTTCTTCTCTCTCAATTCTATCACAGGCGGCGTGACGAGACAAGGAGCCGCCGACGGATGTCCTCTTACGGCCAGATCTTGAGCGAATCTTGAGCGACTCCTCACCTTTCTTGAGCGCATGCTGACCTTCTGTCGGCTATGGTGAGAGCAGATGAACGTGATTTGTCTTTGCGTACCATCCAGCTGAGCCTGAAGAGATGACCGAAACAACGCGCTTGCTACTCCCGTTCACGCACGGTGTAGAGATGGACACCATCGAGGCCGCTGTGCTCCTGGCGGCGAGCCATCATGCCACGCTCGTTCCCCTCTCCCTGATTCTTACGCCCCAGACGAGAGGAAAAGGAGTCCGCCTGGAGCACGTCCAGCAGTCCAAGGATTTTCTCGAGGCCATGCAGCACAAGGCCTTACGACATGACGTCCCGCTTGAGCGCTTCGAGGTGTTTACCAGTGATGTCCTCCAGAGCATTGCAGTTCTGGTGCATCAGCTTAGCTGTGATGGAATCGTCCTCGCGCTCCGTGGTCGGAACGGGAGTTTGCTCCATGCTGAGACGATTGAGCAGCTCTTGGCGATGAGATCTTGCCCGCTCTATCTCCTGTATCTTTCCTCGGGGGAGTCGTCCTGGGTGTCGCGGCTGCGCGAGCGCTTCTCCCGCTGGCGGCCTGGACATCGGCAACGCGCAGACGAGCACGTCCAGCTCCAGCCGGTGCTCGAAGAACGAGGAACCCAGGACGTGGCGTTGACCCAGCACGCTGGTTCCCCTGATCTCGAGAGACGAAGCTGACCGCGAACGAGGGTCCCAGACGCTCCTTTGAGCTGTCAGGTGATCACAAGCATGCATTTGGAAGTGAGGAGACACGATGATTGAAAAAGACCAGCCACCCCTGGAGGGCGATCTGCAGGGCGCTCTGCGCACGGCACAGCCGCAGGCGCTTGATGAAGCCGATCCGAGCCTGCTCGTTCGCCCTGAGGTACGTCCGGGGGCGTTCCCTGGCAACGAGTACATTCGCTTTGTGTATCCGCGCCGACCCACATTGCGACGGGCGTGCTGGAGGCGACAGCCGCTGCCCAGGCCCCTCACGGCGTGTGGGGCCGCATCAAACGCGTGGTGATCGGCTCTCCCATCCCTACCTCGCGGGCAGTCCACGAACGGCTCACCAAAGTCAAGGCCCTGGCCGTGCTCTCGTCGGACGTGATCTCGTCGGTTGCCTATGCGACCGAGGCCATTCTGGCGACCCTGATCGCTGCCGGTTCGGGGAACCTGGGGTTGACCTTACCCATCGCGATCGCCATCGTGTGCTTGCTGGGGATCGTGGCGCTTTCCTACCGCCAGACCATCCCGGCCTACCCCAATGGCGGTGGGTCCTACATCGTGGCGAAAGACAACCTGGGTACCCTGCCGGGGCTGGTCGCTGCCGCCTCGCTCATGATCGATTACGTCCTCACCGTCTCGGTTAGCGTGGCCGCCGGCGTGCAGGCACTCGCCACGCTCTTCCCCACCTTATCGTCGACCTTTACCATTGTGAGCATCGATGTGGCGTTGGTGTTGCTCATCATGATGGTGAATCTGCGCGGCGTGCGGGAGTCGGGCTCGATCTTTGCCGTCCCCACCTACATTTTCATCGCCAGCGCGCTCCTGCTCATCGGGGTGGGCTTCGTCAAGTCCTTTGTCCTCCAGCACAACCCCGTCATCGGTCAATTCCATTACGTGGCTGCCACCGAGCCGCTCTCGCTCTTCCTGATCCTGCGGTCGTTTGCCGCTGGCTGCGCGGCGCTGACGGGAACCGAGGCCATCTCCAACGGCATCCCTGCCTTTAAGAAACCAGAGGCGCGCAATGCTGCTACCACCCTCACCTGGATGGTTGTGATCCTGGGGACGCTCTTCATCGGCACGACGGTGCTGGCGATGTCCTATCACCTCGAGGCCGTTCCATCCGGCAACCCGACCGTAATCGGGCAGATCGCCCAACTGGTGTTTACCGGGCCGCTGTTCTTCATGTTTCCCGTATTCCAGCTGGCCACGCTCTTCATCCTGACGCTGGCAGCCAACACCAGCTACGCCGACTTCCCGCGCCTGTCTTCCCTGCTGGCGCGCGATCACTTCCTGCCGCACCAGTTCGCCTTCCGCGGCGACCGCCTGGCGTTCTCGATCGGCATCGTCTGCCTGGCGGGCCTTGCCAGCCTGCTGCTCGTCATCTTCCAGGGAGATACCACCAGCCTCATCAACCTGTACGCCGTCGGCGTCTTCATGTCGTTTACCTTATCCCAGGGCGGGATGGTGCGCCACTGGTGGCGTCTGCGCAGGGAAAAGAAGGGCTGGCGGCGCAGCTTTGCGATCAACGGGCTTGGCGCGCTCACCACGCTCGTGGTGGCGCTGGTGATTGCCTCCACCAAATTCCTGTCGGGGGCCTGGATCGTCGTCATCCTCATCCCGCTCTTGGTCGTCATGTTCCTCGGAATCCACCGGCACTACCTCCATGTGGAGCGCGAGCGCACCACGGAGATCCCCATTCGCCCGAAGGACATCCAGCACCGTTTCATCGTGCCGGTGGCGCACCTGAACCCCGCGACGAAACGCAGCCTGGCCTATGCCCGCTCGATCACGCAGGAGGTGACGGCGGTGAATGTGGCGCGCGACCGGCGGGAGGCAGACATGCTGCGCGCTGCCTGGAATGAGTGGCAAAGCACACTCGCGGAACGCGAGCACGTGCAGCTCGCTCTCGTCGAGCCGGGGAAGCGCCCCCTCGTACGCTGCCTGCTCGATTACATCGACGAGGTGCAGCAGCAGTATACCGATGAGACGCTAACGGTCATGCTGCCGGAGGTCACCGAAGCCACCCCGCTCGGGCGCTTGCTGCACAGCCCCGTCATCTTGCAACTGAAGGCCAGGTTGTTCTTCAGGCCAGAGATCGTGGTGACCAATCTGACGCTCCCGGCGCCGGCGAGCGCGCTTGCTCAGCGAGCAAAGGAGATCCGCCACCGCTTTATCGTGCCGATTGCCGGGCTGGATCGGCCTTCGCTGCAGAGCCTGGCCTATGCCCGCTCGATCTCTCGCTTTGTCACGGCGGCGCATGTGGCCATGGATGAGCAGGAAGTGGAGGAGGTGCAGTCGAAGTGGGAGCGGCTGCAAAAACACCTCGCGCCAGAGGAGGAGACGTACCTGGTGGTAATCGAGTCACCGTTCCGCTCCCTCCTGCGCCCGCTGCTCGCCTACATTGACACAGTACATGCGATGTACCCCGAGGACACCCTGACCGTGATCCTGCCCGAGTTCGTGGTGGCCCACTGGTGGGAGTTCCCCCTGCATAACCAGACGGCCTTCCAGTTGAAGACCGCCTTGCTTGGCCGCCCCGGCATCGTCGTCACGGACATCCCGCAGCACCTGCGTCCGGAGTCGAGGAAGAAAGGGATGGTGCCACAGAAGCTCTGATGAAGCTTGTCTCTGTTCTTCGCACAAGAAGCATAGCTCGCGCGTACGACAGCTTCCATCGAGAGCGTCCGGCACGTCTGTTTCTTGAGCATTTCCAGAACATTTAGCCGGGTTTCTTGAACGCGCATTGACATGCTTTGCCCTATACTTCTCCCTGGGAAAGGGGCCGTCCCGCACAAGAACGGCACGCACTTCGGCCTCTTGTTCGTTGTCCCCTCCCGTGGTGCGTGCTTGTGTCACAGAGGAAAGGTCGCACTCGTATGAGTACCATTGAACATGCGCTGCCCGTCGAAGCCCACCACGCGCTCCGCGGGTTTCGCTACCTGCTCGATAGCCTGCTGGCATGCGCGGGATCGCTGCTGGTCACCGGCATCATTTACGCGTTTCATCTCTACCCGCGCATTCCCAATATCTCGATTGTGTACCTGCTCGTGGTGCTGGCGCTTGCCACCGCGCGTGGGCGCTATGCGGCCATCTTAGCTGCGGTGGTGGCCTTTCTCTCCTTCGATTTTTTCATCGTGCCTCCCCTGTATACCTTTGTCATCTACCACGTCGAGGAGTGGATTGCGCTCTTCGTCTTCCTGATCGACGCCATTCTGACCGGTCAACTGGCCGTGGCGTTGCGCGAGCGGGCGGAGCAGGCGTCACGCCGGGAGCGCGAGACGCGTATCCTCTACGACCTGGTACGCGTCACCAACCGGGAGGCAGAGCTGGAACGCCAGTTGCACACCATTGCGAAAGCGGTCGTCGATGTGCTGTCCTCCTGGGGCGTGTATGATTGCGCCATTCTCCAGCCGGGTGCGGCCGGGGCACTCCAGGTGCAGGCGAGCGCCTATCAACCGGCGGAGCAGCTCACCCTCTCCTCCGATGAGCAAGCCATCGCCGCCTGGGTGATGGCGCACGGTCGCACCATGGGGCTCTACGATGATGCGCTTGACCCCTCCACCTCTGCCCGCTTCGTGCAGCGCGTCATCGTGCGCAGTACCGCGACCGGACGGGCAGTCGGGCACTCGCTGCGCCTCATCCCGCTCAAGCTGGGGGAAAAGGTGGTCGGCGTGCTGCGCCTGCGGGTGCTGGAAGACCCGCGCCGGCTCCTGCGCGAGGAGCGCCTGGAGGAGGAACACACCCGCGCCGCCGCGCCTGCCTCCTTCTTCTGGACGTTTCTTGACCAGGTGACCGCGCTCATCGAGCGCGCGCGGTTGCAGCGCGAAAACCTGCGCATCGCGGTCTTGCAGCGCACCGACGCCCTGCGCGCGGCCCTGCTGTCCTCGGTCTCGCACGACCTGCGCACGCCCCTGACCTCGATCAAGGCCGCCGCGAGTTCCTTGTTACAAGAAGATGTCGAGTGGGATAAGGAGGCCCGGCGGGGGTTTGCCCAGTCCATCGAACGCGAGGCGGACCGCCTCAACCGCCTGGTGGGCAACCTGCTCGACATGTCGCGCATCGAGGAGGGCGCGCTGCGACCGGAGAAGGAGGAGTATGCGCTCACCGCGCTCATCCGCGATGTGCTGGGGCGGCTGGAGCCCCTCCTGGAGGGACGCGTGCGCACCCACTTGCCGGAGGGGGACCTGCTGCTGGTCGACCTGGACTACCTCGAGATCGACCAGGTGCTGACCAACCTCCTCGAGAACGCCGTGCGCTACACGCCGGCGGGTTCGCCCATCGACCTGAGCGCATCGAGCGAGGGGGAGCAGGTGATCGTGCGCGTGGCCGACCGCGGCCCCGGCATTTCCCCCGCCGATCTCGAGCGCGTCTTCGACAAGTTCTACCGCGTCCTGCACGGGCAGCACCCGGTCGGCTACCCTATGGGCTCGGGGCTGGGATTGGCCGTATGCAGGGGGCTGGTCGAGGCGCACGGTGGGCGCATCTGGGCGGAACTGCGCGAGGGCGGGGGGCTGATCGTGTGCGTGACGTTGCCCCAGGACTCGCCAGAAAGGAGCGCGCCATGAGTAACCGCGGAGCCTCGATCCTCGTGGTGGATGACGAGCTGGAAATCCGGCGGGCCCTGCATCGCGCGCTTAGAGCCCACGGATACGCCGTGCTCACCGCCAGCAGCGGCGAAGAGGCCGTCGAGCTGATCACGAAACAGCGGCCCGATCTCGTCCTCCTCGATCTCCTGCTGCCCGGCATGAGCGGTCTGGAAGTGTGCCGACGGGTGCGGGCGGCCTCGAATGTGCCCATTATCGTGCTCTCGGTCAAGGATGCTGAAAGCGAGAAGGTCGAAGCGCTCGACCTGGGGGCCGATGACTATGTTGCCAAGCCCTTTGGCATGAACGAAGTGCTGGCGCGCATCCGGGGCGCCCTGCGCCGCGCGATCCAACCGCCGAGAGGGCCCGAGCCGCGCTTTCAAGCTGGGCCGCTGTCGGTTGATTTCGCCAAGCGGAGGGTGCTGGTCGAGGGACGCGAGGTCAAGCTCACGCCCACCGAGTTCGACCTGCTCAAGGCCTTCATCACCCATCGCGGCAAGATTCTCACGCGGCAGATGCTCTTGCAAGCGGTCTGGGGAGATCAGGTGCATGCCCGGGCGCACAGCCTGCATGTCTACGTGGCGCTCCTGCGCCAGAAAATCGAACCGGTGCCCGAGCGGCCACGCTTTATAGAGACCATCCCCGGTGTGGGCTATCGTTTCCTGGAGGAGGGCGAGCAGCCGGAGCGCACAGGGTCGCTCCCCCCATTCTGAGCATTTCTTGAACAGGTTGCCCGGTTTTTTGAGAACATCCAGAACTCTTCTCGGGAGATCTGGAACGCACCTTGAGCGGTTTTGGGTTACAGTAGAAGGGAGCAAGAGGTAAGCAGTGCGCGGTCGTCTGCGCCTGGCGTTCGCTTCCTGCTACAGGAGGAGACGATGACAACACTCCGCTGGCTGTTGCCCTTTACCTGGGGCGTGGACATGGCCGCCATCGATTCCGTCGTCCACCTGGCGCAGAGTGGTGGGATCTCGCTCGTCGCGGTCTCCCTGGTCTCGGTGCCAGACAGGCCAGGAGGGCGGGGCGCCCGGCTGGAGCACATCCAGCAGTCGAAAGACTTCCTGGAGGCGGTCCAGTTCAAGGCTGCCAGGCTCGAAGTCCCGGTCGAACGCTACGAAGTCTTTACCGGCGATGTGCTCCAGAGTATTGCGCTGCTCGTGCAGGACTTGCGCTGTGACGGAATCGTTCTGGTGAGCCAGCGCGCGGGAGACGTCTTGCTGCGCCCCCGTGAGTTCAAGCGCTTGCTGTTGGAGTCGTGCTCCTGCGCATGCCAGCCCCTGCCACAGCAACCTCGAGACGGGACCGCTTCCGGTGGTGGCTCCGCCGCTTCCCGAGACAGGCGAACGACGTCAGTGCGGCGCCTGCTCGGCCGGATGTGGAGGACCCGCTCTGGATTCGGATGGAAAAACACCGCCGGGGATAAATGAACCAGTCCCTGGACAGAAAGGAGGCGAGTCTATGCCTGGAGCACGCATTGTACTGGTGGAAGACGATGAGGTGCTGCGCGGTCTGCTCGCGCGTAACCTCGAGGCACGCGGGCACGAGGTGCGTGCTGCGGGAGATGCACGGACCGCATTAGCCCACCTGCGGACCGCTCCGTTCGATCTCATCGTGCTGGACATTTGCCTGCCCGATCAGACGGGCTGGGAGATCTTGCGCACCGCGCAACGGGAGGGATGGCTGCATCCACAAGCCGTCGAGGGTGACTTGGAGCAGCTTCCCGTGGTGGTGCTTTCTGCCGTGCGGGTGAGTCCGCGCCGGCTGGCGGAGTTTCGCCCGCTGGCGTACCTGCCCAAGCCGTTTCCGATCGAGGCGCTGCTGCGCCTGGCTGCGGAGGCAGCAGAGCGCAGGAACG
>WNFJ01567363.1_pt1 | contig 12143 bp, 9 predicted proteins | sample 5400461 | NCBI WGS metagenome assembly WNFJ01 (sample SAMN13153349, study PRJNA577476) | soil metagenome | isolation source: 115 cm saprolite on Douglas fir-dominated hillslope | place: USA:California | collected 2013-09-17
TGCCGATGCAGAAGCAGGTCGAGCAGACGCAACCGCAGCAGCAGACCGCGTGAAGGGAAGCCCGTTCATGACCAGCCTGATCACCCTCGATCACATCTCCCCGTCGCTGGTTCCGGCGACGCCACTCGCGCGCACGCGCGAGCTGGTGGTGGCCGGCTCAGCCCTCATCGGCATCTTCGTCATCGGCTTCGGCACCTGGGCGGCGATGGCGCCGCTGGAGAGCGCCGCCATCGCACCCGGCACGGTTGTCTCGGAGTCGAGCCGCAAGACGGTGCAGCATCTCGAGGGCGGCATCATCTCCGCCATCCTCGTCCATGATGGCGACACGGTGACCGCAGGGCAGACCCTGATCCGCCTCGACGACACCAAGCCGCGCACGACGCTGGTGGCGCTACGCGGCCAGCTCTGGGACGCCAAGGCGCGCGAGGCGCGCCTCGTCGCCGAGCGCGATGGCGCCGCCGAAATCAGCTTTCCGCCGGACCTCTTGGCCGAGCATGGCGAGCCGGCCGTGACGGCGGCACTTGCCGGTCAGCAGAAGATCTTCGACACGCGGCGCTCGCTGCAGCAATCGAAGATCGCCGCGATCAAGGAGCGCATCAACCAGGTACATGAGGAGATCACGGGTCACGAGGCCGAGGTGTCGGCGTTGGGCAGGCGCGTGGCGCTGCTGCAGGAGGAGATCGCCGGCGCCAAGGAGCTGGTCGCCAAGGGGCTCGAGCGCCGGCCCCGCCTGCTGCAGCTGCAGCGCGATCTGGCGGAGATGGAAGGTAAGCGCGGCGACACGCTGGCGCAGATCGCCAGGGCCAGGCAGACGATCGCCGAATCCGAGATCGATATCCTGAGCGTGCAGAACGACCGGCAGAAGGATGTGGCGGACGAGCTGCGCGAAACGCAGAAGAAGGAGCACGAGCTTGCCGAGCAGGCGCAGGCCGCCGCCGACGTCCTCGCGCGCGTCGACGTCAGGTCGCCGGAGAACGGCACGATAACCGATCTGCGCGTGCATACGCCGGGCGGCGTGATCAATCCAGGGGAAGCGCTCCTCGACCTGGTGCCGCAAGCCGACCGACTCGTGATCGAGGCGCAGGTCAGGCCGGAGGATATCGACCGGGTGCATGAGGGCCTGGCGGCGCAGGTGCGGCTCCTGCCCTACAAGCAGCGCCGGACGCCGCCGCTCGACGCGACGGTGATCTATGTCTCGGCCGACCGGATGACCGACAAGAAGACCGACCGCGCCTATTACACGGTGAAACTGCGCGTCGACGAGGAGAAGCTGGCCGCGCTCGGCGACGACGTGAAGATGATGCCGGGCATGCCCAGCGAGACGATGATCAAGACCGGCGAGATGACCGTGGCAGCCTACGCGCTGTCGCCCGTCCTCGACAGCTTCCATCGCGCCTTCCGCGAGAAATAGCGCCGGGAGGTCTGCAGTTGCGCCGCGCGCGTCAGCACAGCGCGCGCGGCGCCAACGCCCGCTCCTCGATCCGGATGCGCCAGGCGAGCAGCGCCAGATTGAGCACCGAGAATATTGCGGCGATGCGCCAGGCGCCGAAGGCGAGCGGCAGCACGGCGATCTCCGCGGCCACCACGACATAGTTGGGGTGGCGCAGGAAGCGATAAGGGCCGCTGCGCACCAGCGGCGCGTCGGGGAGCGTGATGATGCGCGTCGTCCAAAAAGGGCCCAGGCTCTGGATGATCCACAGCCGCAGGGCCTGCAGCAGCGCGAACGCGCCAAGCCAGCTCCAGGATGGCGGCGTATCCGCCGGCACGAGAAACAGCAGCGCCGCGAGCCACGCGCCGTGCAGCAGCACCAGGAGCGGGTAGTGGCCGGCGCCGGCCTCGACGCCGCCGCGAGCCAGGAGCGCACGCGTGTTGCGCGCGGCGTGGATCAGCTCCGCGGCGCGCTCTGCTGCCACCAGCGCGACGATGACGGCGACCGCGCTCACGCCGCCTCGATGACCTGGAACCCGGCGGTGAAGCCGGGGCCGAGCGCGGTCATGAGCAGGCGCCCCGCGACGCCCGCGCGCAAGGCGCGCTCGAGCACGAAGAGCACGGTCGCTGCCGACATGTTGCCGTAATCGCGCAGCACGCCGCGCGCATCGGCGAGCGCTCCGGCGCCGACGCCAAACGCCTCTTCGAGCGCCGTCAGCACCTTGGCCCCGCCGGGATGGCAGACGAAATGATCGATGTCGCCAAGTTCCAGCCCATGGCGCGTCAGGAAATCGCCGGCCACGTCACGCATATGGTTGCGCACCAGCGCGGGTATGTCGCGCGAGAACACGGCGCGCAAGCCGTCCTCGGCAACGTCCCAGCCCATGATGTCCAACGATTGCGGCCAAGTATGCTCGCCCGCGACGCCCAGCCGCGGGCCGTCACCGCGGCACGACAGCACCGCCGCGGCGGCGCCGTCACCGAACAGCGCCGTGGCGACGATGTTGCTCTTGGACGTGTCGTCCTTGCGAAAGGAGAGGGCGCACAGCTCGACGACGAGAAAGAGCACGCGGCTCTCGGGCGCGGCCCGCACAAGGTCGGCGGCGCGCGACAAGCCGAGCACGCCGCCCGCGCAACCCAGCCCGAAGATCGGCAGCCGCCGTACGTCGCGGCGCAACGGGAGCCTTTCCATCAGCCGCGCGCCGAGGCTGGGCGTGGCGACGCCGGTGGTCGACACCACGACAATGGCATCGATCGCCTCAGGCCGCAGCTCGGCGAGCACCAAGGCATCGGCGGCCGCTTGCTCCAACAATGACACGGCGTGCTCGAGATAGAGGGCGTTGCGCTCCGCCCAGCCATGCGCACGCTCGTACCACTCGAGCGGCACGCTCGAATAGCGGCGCTCGATCCCGGCATGGGCGAACACCGGCATGAGCCGATCGAGATCCACGCCGGTGCTGGCGGCGAAGAGGTGGCGCGCGCGGAGCGCGACCTCGGGCTGTCCGAGTGCATGGGGCGGCACGGCGGTGGCGAGCGAAAGTAGGCGCGGAATGGCGCTGGTCACTGGCTAAGGGCTCCTCGGGTCGTTAAAGTGCCTCACCGAAAGAACGTTTTGCGCACCATAAACGCCGGCTACACTGCCGGAGATCGCATGTTCGAAGGGTTCACAACTGCGCGATTGGAAACCGCCGGTGCCGTGATCAACCTGCGGCGCGGCGGCAAGGGGCCCCCCCTGCTGCTGCTGCATGGCTACCCGCAAACGCACGCCATGTGGCACAAGTTGGCGCCGGCGCTGGCGGAACGCTTCACCGTCATCTGCCCGGATCTGCGCGGCTATGGCGATTCCGCCAAGCCGCCGGGCGGGCCCGACCACGCCGGCTATGCCAAGCGAGCGATGGCGGCCGATCAAGTCGAAGTGATGGAGAAGCTGGGGTTTTCCCGCTTCCAGGTGGTCGGGCACGACCGCGGCGCGCGCGTCGTGCACCGCCTGTGTCTCGACCATGGCGATCGCGTCGAGCGCGCCGCGGTTCTCGACATCATCCCGACCGCCGATGTTTTCGCGCGTACCGACAAGGCGCTCGCGACCTATTACTATCATTGGTTCTTCCTGATCCAGCCCTTCGACCTGCCCGAGCGGCTCATCGGCGGCGCCGCCGATTTGTTCCTCGAGCGGTCGCTGCGGTCCTGGAGCCGCAAGGAAGGCGTGTTCGCCGAGGAGGCGGTGGCGGAATACCGCCGCTGCTTCCGCGATCCGGCGACCATCCACGCCACCTGCGAGGATTATCGCGCCGGCGCCTCGATCGATCTCGAGCATGACTCGGCCGACGCCGGCAAGAAAGTCCAGTGCCCGCTGCTCGTGCTGTGGGGCAGGAATGGCGTCGTCGGCCGGCTCTATGACCCGCTCGCGATCTGGCGCGAGAAGGCAGTCGATGTGCGCGGCGATGCGCTGCCTTGCGGCCATTTCCTGCCCGAGGAAGCGCCCGACGAGACCCTGGGCGCGCTGCGCTCGTTCCTTCACAGCTGAGACGGAAACCAGTTCCTTGTCATCATCAGACGCGCCTTTGTCCTCCCACCGCAAGCCGCGCAACCGCGTCATCGAGCGGCTGCGCGCCTATTTCTTCGCCGGCATCCTCGTCACCGGGCCGCTCGCGCTCACGCTCTATCTCACCTGGCTCTTCATCCATTTCATCGACAGCTCGGTGAGCCTGCTGTTCCCGGACCGCTACAACCCAGCGCATTACCTGCCGTTCAACATTCCCGGCCTCGGGCTCATCTTCAGCATCATCGTGCTGACGCTGATCGGCGCGCTGACGGCGGGCTATGTCGGCCGGCTTTTCCTGCGCATCTCCGAGCGCATCCTGGCGCGCATGCCGGTAATCCGCAGCGTCTACGGCGCGGTGAAGCAGATCTTCGAGACCGTCCTGGCGAAGCAGTCTAACACCTTCCGCGAGGCGGTGCTGGTCGAATTTCCCCGCAAGGGCATGTGGACCATCGCCTTCATCACCGGGCGCACCGAGGGCGAGGTGCAGGATCTCGCGGGACCGGAGGCGGTGAGCGTCTATGTCCCGACCACGCCCAACCCGACATCGGGCTATCTCGTCTTCTTGCCGCGGCGCGAACTCATTGTACTGTCGATGACCGTCGAGGAGGCGATCAAGATGGTGATCTCCGGCGGCATCGTCACGCCGCCCGACCGCCGCGTGGCCGAGGTGGTCAGCGACGACAAGGAGATCGCGCTGCCGCGTTCGGGGCGTGGCTGATACTTCGCGAAGTGAGTGGCGAGCGCGCCCGAGATGCGCACTCAGCCCGACCGCAGATAGCGCACGGCGCCGTCGCGCTGGAAGAGGTGGAGCAGCGTACGCAGCGCCTGGCCGCGCGGGCTGTCGAGATCGGGGTCGCGCGTCAAGGCGAGCCGTGCGTCGTCGCGCGCGATCGCCAGCAGATCGGCATGGGCGGCGAGATCGGCGAGGCGCAACTCGGGCATGCCGCTCTGGCGCGTGCCGAGCACTTCGCCGGCGCCGCGCAGCCGCAGATCCTCCTCGGCAATACGGAAGCCATCCTCGGTCTCGCGCAGGATGGTGAGCCGCGCCTTGGCGGTCTCGTTGAGCGGCGCGGCATAGAGCAGGAGGCAGGCGGAGGGCTTGTCGCCGCGGCCGATGCGACCGCGCAGCTGGTGAAGCTGAGCGAGGCCGAAGCGCTCGGCATGCTCGATGACCATCACCGTCGCGTCCGGCACGTCGACGCCGACCTCGACCACCGTCGTCGCGACGAGCAGGTCGACGGCGCCGCGCGCGAAGCCTTCCATCACCCGGTCCTTCTCGGCCCCCTTCATGCGGCCATGGACAAGGCCGACGCGCTCGCCGAACAGCGCCTTGAGCTGCGCCTGCCGCTCATCGGCCGCGGCGAGGTCGACCGCCTCCGATTCCTCGACCAGCGGGCAGATCCAATAGATCTTGGCGCCGTGCGCCAGCGCGCGCCGCACGGCCTCGATCACTTCGTCGAGCCGCGCCAGCGGCAGCGTCGCCGTCGTCACCGGCTGGCGTCCGGCCGGCTTCTCGGTAAGACGCGACGCGTCGAGGTCGCCATAAGAGGTGAGCAAGAGGGTGCGCGGGATCGGCGTCGCCGTCATCACGAGGATGTCGACGCCGCGGCCCTTGTCGGAGAGGGCGATACGCTGCTCGACGCCGAAACGGTGCTGCTCGTCGATGACGGCCAGCGCCAGATCGTTGAACGCCACGTCCTCCTGGAAGAGCGCATGCGTTCCGACGGCAATGGCGATCTCGCCGCCGGCAAGACGCGCCAGCAGCGCGTCGCGCGCGCGGCCCTTCTCGCGCCCGGTGAGCAGGCCCAACTCGATGCCGGACGCCGCCGCCAGCGTCGTCAGGGTGGCGAAATGCTGGCGCGCGAGGATCTCGGTCGGCGCCATCAGCGCCGCCTGGCAGCCCGCCTCGACCGCATCGAGCATGGCGAGCAGCGCGACGACGGTTTTGCCGCTGCCGACGTCGCCTTGCAGCAGGCGCAGCATGCGCGTTGGCGCCGCCATGTCGCCGCCGATCTCGGCCAGCGCTTGGCGCTGCGACGGGGTGAGCGAGAAGGGCAGCGCCTCGATCACCTTCCGCCGCAACTTGCCCTCGGCCTTGATGACGCGCCCCGGGAGCCGCTTGGTGTGGGCGCGCACCAGCGCGATGGCGAGCTGGTTGGCGAGCAGCTCGTCATAGGCGAGCCGCTGTCGGGCCGGCGCTTCGGGCGCAAGCTCCGCCTCGCTGGCCGGCGCATGCGCGGCGGCGAGCGCCTCCTTCCAGGCCGGCCATTGCCGCTGGCGCAGCAGGTTGGCGTCGCTCCATTCCGCCAGCTTGGGCGCGCGGTCGAGCGCGGCGCCGATCGCCTTCTGCACCGTGCGCAGCGGCAGGCCCGCGGTGAGACCGTAGACCGGCTCGATCGGCTTCAGCTGGCCGGCCTCCGCCGGGTCGACGACGTGGTCGGGGTGGGTCATCTGGACCTGGTTGTTGAAATGCTCGACCCGCCCGCTCACCACGCGTGTCGCGCCCACCGGCAGCAGCTTTTCCAGATAGTCGCCCTTGACGTGGAAATAGACGAGGTGGAGAAACCCTGTCTCGTCGCGGCAGCGCACGCGATAAGGCTGCCGCGGGTTGTGCGACTTCAGATGCGCGTCGACCTGCACGGTGATCGTGGCGATGACGCCGGCGGGCGCGGCCATCACCTTGGGGGTGAAGCGACGATCGATGATGCCGTTGGGGAGATGCCAAAGGAGATCGACCACGGCGGGGCCGCACAATCGCTCGAGCAGCTTGCCGAAGCGCGGCCCGACGCCGGGCAGTGCCGTCAGCGGCGCGAACAGGGGAAAGAGTATCTCGGGGCGCAAGCGGGGTTCGGCTGCGATGGAGCGTGGCTGACGCGGCGGCAAGGAATCCCTATATCCAAGGCGGGTCGCAGAATACAGCATGGACGAGACGCGCGATATCCGCCGCAAGCGGCTGCTCTTCCGCAGCTGGCATCGCGGCGTGCGGGAGGCCGATCTGCTGCTCGGCTCGTTCGCCGAGCGCCATCTCGCCGAACTGAGCGACGCCCAGCTCGACCGCTATGAGGCGCTCTTGGCCAACAGCGACGGGGTCATCCTAGACTGGATCACCGGTCGCGTCGTACCGCCGCCCGAGCAGGACAGCGACGTGCTTCGCCTGCTGACGAATTTCCGTTACCGTCCCCGACCCGCGTGACCCGCCTCGACACCCTCTTCGCGTCCGATCAGCCGGCACCGCCCGGGCGCATCGCCATCGCCGGCGCGCCCGAAGGCCATGACGCCTTCGTGCTGGGCGAGCTCGCCATGCGCTCCCTGGGCACGCTGCTGCATGTCTGCCGCGACGACGGGCGCATGGCGCGCACAGCCGCGGCGCTCGCCTTTTTCCAGCCGCGGCTCGAGGTGATCGCGCTGCCGGCCTGGGACTGCCTGCCTTACGACCGTGTCTCGCCGAACGCCGAGATCATGAGCCGCCGCATCGACGCGCTGACCCGCCTCGCCGGGCCGCCGCCGGCGGGCGTGCGCCGCATCGTGCTGACCACGGTCAACGCCGCGCTGCAGCGCGTGCCGCCGCGCGCGCTCTTCCGCGACCGCGTGCTCAAGCTCGGGCGCGGCGGGCGCATCCCGCTCGACCGGCTCATCAGCTTCCTCGATCGCAACGGTTATGGCCGCACCGACACCGTGCGCGAGGCGGGAGAATTCGCCGTGCGCGGCGGCATCCTCGATCTCTTCCCGTCCGGCGCGCCCGCGCCGCTGCGCCTGGACTTTTTCGGCGATACGCTCGAGGGCCTGCGCAGCTTCGACCCGCTGACGCAGCGCAGCACCGGCACCGTCGAGAGCGTCGTCCTCAAGCCGGTGAACGAGGTATTGCTCGACGATGCGGCCATCCAGCGCTTCCGGACGCGCTACCGCGAGCAGTTCGGCACCGTCGCCGACGACGATCCGCTCTACGAGGCGATCAGCGCCGGCCGGCGCTACATCGGCATGGAGCATTGGCTGCCGCTCTACTACGAGACGCTGGAGTCGATTTTCGACTACCTGCCCGATGCCGCTCTCATGCTCGACCACCAGGCCGAGGATGTGCGCCACGAGCGCATCGCCACCATTGCCGATTTCTACGAGACGCGGCGGGAGGCGATGCGCGCCGGGCGCGGCAGCGCCGCGCCGGTCTATCGCCCGGTGCGGCCCGAGCAGGCCTTTCTCGACGAGAAGGAATGGGGCAGGGCGCTTGTTCGCCGCCGCGTCGGCCAATTCAGTCCGTTCACCGCGCCCGAGGGAACGACGCTCACCGTCGATGCCGGCGCACGCCCGGGGCCGAACTTTGCCGAGGCGCGCGCCAACCCGCAGGTCAATCTGTTCGATGCCGTGCGCGATCATTTCGCGAGCGAGGCGCAAGCCGGGCGGCGCGTGCTGATCGCCGCCTATAGCGCCGGCTCTGCCGATCGCTTGCGCACCGTGTTGCATGAGCACGGCGTCGCCGATCTGCGCTCGGCCGCGAGCTGGGGCGAGTTCCAGACCGCGCCGGGCGGGAGCGTCGGGATCGCCGTCCTCGCCATCGAGCACGGCTATGTCTTCGACGATACGGCGCTCCTCACCGAGCAGGACATCCTCGGCGATCGCCTTGCGCGCCCGCCCAAGCAACGCACCAATTTCGACCAGTTCATCGCCGAAGTCGCGGCGCTCCAACCAGGCGATCTCGTCGTCCATGCCGAGCACGGCATCGGCCGCTATGACGGGCTCGTCACGCTCGAGGTCGCCGGCGCGCCGCATGATTGCCTCCGCGTCATCTACGCCGGCGACGACAAGCTGTTCGTGCCGGTCGAGAACATCGAGGTGCTGTCGCGCTTCGGCTCGGAAGGCGCCGACGTCCAGCTCGACCGCCTCGGCGGCGTCGGCTGGCAGTCGCGCAAGGCGCGCGTCAAGCAGCGCATCAAGGACATCGCGCAGCAGCTCATCGCCGTCGCCGCCGAGCGCCAGCTCAAGCAGGGCGAGGCGATGCCGCCGCCCGAAGGCGTCTACGAGGAATTCGCCGCGCGCTTTCCCTACCCGGAGACCGAGGATCAGCAAAAGGCGATCCTCGACACGCTCTCGGACATGGCGTCGGGCCGGCCGATGGATCGGCTCATCTGCGGCGATGTCGGCTTCGGCAAGACCGAGGTGGCGCTGCGCGCCGCGTTCATCGCGGCGATGTCGGGAGCGCAGGTCGCCGTGGTGGTACCGACGACGCTGCTGGCGCGCCAGCATTACCGCACCTTCAAGGAGCGTTTCGCCGGCTTGCCGGTGCGCGTCGCCCAGCTGTCGCGCCTGGTCGGCGCGCGGGACGCGGCGGCGATCAAGAAAGACCTCGCCGAGGGCCGCATCGAGATCATCGTCGGGACCCACGCGCTGCTCGCCAAGTCGCTCAAGTTCCATCACCTTGGCTTGCTCGTGATCGACGAGGAGCAGCATTTCGGCGTGGCGCAGAAGGAGCGGCTGAAGCAGCTCAAATCCAACGTCCATGTGCTGACGCTGACGGCGACGCCTATCCCGCGCACGCTGCAGCTGGCGCTCGCCGGGGTGCGCGAGATGAGCGTCATCGCTACGCCGCCCGTCGACCGCCTTGCCGTCCGCACCTTCGTCATGCCCGAGGATCCCGTCGTACTGCGCGAGGCAATCCTGCGCGAGCACCACCGCGGCGGCCAGATATTCTATGTCGCGCCGCGCATCAGCGATCTCGACGAGGTGCGCGGCGAGCTCAGGAACATGGTGCCGGAGATCAAGGTCGCCGTGGCGCACGGCAAGATGGCGTCGCGCGAGCTCGAGGATGTGATGGGCGCCTTCGACGAGGGCGGCTACCAGCTGCTGCTCTCCACCAACATCATCGAATCCGGTCTCGACATACCGACCGCGAACACGCTGATCGTCCATCGCGCCGACATGTTCGGTCTGTCGCAGCTCTACCAGCTGCGCGGCCGCATCGGCCGCAGCAAGCTGCGCGCCTATGCTTATTTGACGCTGCCCGCGGGCAAGACCCTCACGCCGACCGCGCAGCGCCGCCTTGAGGTGATGCAGACCCTCGATCAACTTGGCGCCGGCTTCACCCTGGCGAGCCACGACATGGATATCCGCGGCGCCGGCAACCTGCTGGGCGAGGAGCAGTCGGGGCACATCCGCGAAGTCGGCGTCGAGCTCTACCAGCACATGCTCGAGGAGGCGGTCGCCGCTTCGCGCAGCGGCGCCGATCAGACGGGCGCGGCGCGCGAGGAGTGGACGCCGCAGATCACCATTGGCACCCCGGTCCTCATCCCCGAGACTTACGTCGCCGATCTCAGCGTCCGCCTCGGCCTCTATCGCCGCATCGCCGCGCTGGTCGATCGCCGCGAGATAGATGCCTTTGCCGCCGAGCTCGTCGATCGCTTCGGGCCGCTGCCCGTCGAGGTCGACAATCTGCTCGAGATCATCGCCATCAAGCGGCTGTGCCGCGATGCCGGTGTCGAGAAGGTCGAGGTCGGCCCCAAGGGCGCCGTGCTTGCCTTCCACGGCAATCGCTTCGCCAACCCGGCCGGGCTCGTCACCTTCCTGCAGGAGCAGGCGGGTACCGCCAAGCTGCGTCCCGACCAGCGCGTGGTCATCATCCGCAACTGGGAGGACACGCGCGAGCGCGTGGGCGGCATCAAGGCGCTGCTGCGCCGCCTCGCCGAGATCGCCGCCGCACCTCCCGCCGCAGCGGCACTAGCGGCGCCGTCGGGCGCGCTCGCCAAGCGCACCAGCAGCACGGGCAGGCGGCTTTGAATCAGCCGTGCCGTGGCGACAGCTCTCAGAAGGTAATCTGGTAGCCCAAATATCCCGACAACCTGTTCGTGTCCTCGACGTTCTGCAGTCCACGCCCGACCGAGAACAGTAGATGATGGTTCGCGGTCAAGTCGTAGGCGCCGCCAACGTTGAAGCCGGTGGTCTCCTTGAGCCCGGTCTTGCTCGAGGTGGCGTGGAAGACGTCGAAGCCGAGGCGCAAACTGTCGGTCATGCGGCGCTGTACGCCGGCATCGAGGAAGAACCAGTCCTTGTAGCCGTGACCGTGGTTGTACCAGTAACCGCCACCGCCATAGACGGTATAGAGCCCCAACTGTTTGCCCAACCACAACGGAAGGAAGAAGTGGGTGTTGCCGGTGCCGAGATTCTTGTTCACGTCGCCGGTCGGGAAATCGAGCAGCGGATAGAACACGACGCCCGGACGCCAGCCATTGTCATCCGGTTCGATGAAGCGATAGCGGACGCCGATCTCAGTATCGCCCGGCCCGAAATTCGTCTTGCCGCCGCTGACGCGGTCGAAGGCGTAAGGCTGGTAGAGATGGAGATAGAGGTTGGGCGTGACCGAATAGCCGAGATCAAGGCTTGGCGCCGCGCCGGCGGTCTCGCCTTTGCGGTTCGTATATTGGCCGGCAACGGTGATCGAGAATGGTTGCGCCACCGAGGGCGCCTGCACGTTCCGCTGCTCGATGGATTGTTCCTGGGTGGAAGTGTCGGCTGTTTGCGCCCGAGCGCTGAGCGGCGCGAGCAGGAGCGTCAATGCTAGCGAAGTCGTCCACCGCGTTGCGGCCCTCATGTAACCTCCCGGATATGTTTCGAGCGTATAACGCTCGGCCTCCCTTCCCGTCACAATTACTGGCTTCGCACGCTGCCGAAGCCATGTCCGATTGGTAGAAATCGGGTGCCAATGGTTGAGCACTACTCGCGCTGGAGGAACTAATCCTTTGGTGGCGGGTTGACACTGTTGGCCGTTCTTATGGGCATAGCGGCCCATCCAAAAGTAGGGGCGAAAATAATGCGGCAAGCACTGCGTCCCGTCCTCCGACAGGCGGCGTCATCCAGCGCCGTGGCGCTGCTCCTTGTGGCAGGCCCGATCGCGCCGAGCTTCGATACACATTACGGTTACGGCGGGTTCAAGTCCGCAATCGGGGCGCCTGGCGGTGGCGCCGGCACCTCTGGCGCCGCCTCGGGCGGAGCCGGTGCGGCAGGCAAGGGCGGCGCTGGCGCCGCGGGCACGGGTGCCGCGGGTGGCGCGGGCGCCGCTGGAACGGGCGGGGCAGGTGCGGGCGGTGGCGGTGCCGGCGCGGCGGGCGCAGGCGCCGCCGGGTCGGGTGCTGCCGGTGGTGGCGCCGGTGCGGCGGGCGCGGGTGCCGCGGGTGGCGCGGGCGCCGCC
>WNFJ01044401.1_pt2 | contig 12142 bp, 15 predicted proteins | sample 5400461 | NCBI WGS metagenome assembly WNFJ01 (sample SAMN13153349, study PRJNA577476) | soil metagenome | isolation source: 115 cm saprolite on Douglas fir-dominated hillslope | place: USA:California | collected 2013-09-17
TGCTCAGCTGTCCTGTGGTGCCGTACCCGGGGTCATGTGGCAGCCCACCCGGTCCGGAACCATACGGTGCGGCCGTTCGCGTCGCCGTTCACGCCCCACGCGCCGGCGAGTGCCTCGACGATCCGCAGGCCCCGCCCGCTGCGGTCTGGGCGACGAAGGCCCGGACCTTCGGCACCTGGTCGGCCCGGCCCGGATAGGTCTGGGTGCACACCCTCGGATGCGCCGGCGGGGCGGGATGTAACGGCGCGCGAACCCGCTCAGTCATGCTGCGTCTCCTCACTCCCCGCGCGGCGGCGCCGCCGGTCGGCGCCGCCGCCCCGTAAGCGCGCTCGCGGGTGACGGCTGGGCGTTTCGGTCACGCCCGCCCCGGCGGCCGGCGGGTTATTGGGCCACGATGCTGTCTGCCAAGAGCAGAATCCAGCAGGCATGTGCTAACAGGTGGAAACAAACACCTCGCAACGGCATGGGCGGGATGGCCACTCCCATGTGAGAATGACGGAAATATCCGCCCGAGCACCGGCGCGGCAGACCGGCAAACAAGGGCACGGCACAAGAACGCAGGGCATAAGAACGCGGGGCGTGAGGAGGCCGGCATGACCCAGGCACCGCCGGGCGGCGTCCCGACCGTGCTGCGCCTGATCCTGGCCCGGCAGCTGCAGGCGCTGCGGGAAAAGGCCGGGCTGACCCACGACCAGGCCGCCGACGCGATCTACACCTCGGCGTGGACCATCCGGCGGATGGAACGCGCCGACGGCGGGCTGAAACTCAACAACGTCAAAGGCCTGCTGCTGGCCTACGGGATCACCGACGTCCGCGAAATCGACGCCTTCCTGGCCCTGGCCCGCGAAGCCAGCAAACCCGGCTGGTGGCACAGCTACAGCGACGTCCTGCCCACCTGGTTCCGCGTCTTCCCCGGCCTCGAGCAAGCCGCCGAACTGATCCGCGGCTACGAACCGCACTGCGTCCCCGGGCTGCTGCAAACCGGGGACTACGCCCGCGCCATCACCCTCGCCGGGCACCCCGGCGCACCCCCCGGCGAGACCGCCCGCCGCGTCGGCCTGCGCCTCGCCCGCCAGCAGGTCCTCACCCGGCCCGGCCCGCCGCACCTGTGGGTGGTGATCGACGAGGCGGTGCTGCACCGGCCCGCCGGAAGCCGCGCGGTGATGCGCGCGCAGCTCACCCGCCTCATCGACGCCACCGGGCAGCCGAACATCACCCTGCAGGTCCTCCCCTTCGCCGCCGGCCCGCACCCCGCCATGCACGGGCTGTTCTACCTGTTCCGCTTCCCCGCCCGCGAACTGCCCGACATCGTCTACGGCGAGACCATGACCAGCGCCTTCTACCTGGACAAGCCACTGGACGTGGCGACCTACGCACTGGCCCTGGACCGGGTCTGCGCGCAGGCCGCGCCCGCCGTGCAAACCCCGCGGATCCTCCGCGACGCCCGTAAGGAGTACTGAAATGCCCGAGATCCATAACGGCATGCGCGCCACCGCCCTCGGCCCCGGCGGCTGGCACAAGCCCTGGAGCAGCACCAACGGCGGCGCCTGCCTGGAAGCCAAGAAACTCCCCGGCGGGCGGGTCGCGCTGCGCCAGTCCACCGACCCCGGCGGCCCCGCCCTGATCCTGGAACCCCACGAAATCCAGGCGTTCATCCAGGGCGCCAAGTCCGGCGCCGCTGATTACCTCCTGCCCTGACCCGCCCCCCTGGCCGACCCGGCCAGCCGGGCCACACCGGGCCATGGCACGGTCCCGCCGGACGAGGCCGCGCGGCCCCGGGCCGCAACGGGTCACGGCCGGCCAGGGGAACAAGCACAAACACCGGCGAACACGGCGGGCGTGACGGCCATCGGCAGCCGTCACCCGCGGTTAGGGTGCACGGAATGTCACAGGAACTCGGCGCATGGTTACGGGCGCAGCGGCGCGCCCGCGGCTGGGACGTGCCACAGATGGCCCGGCAGCTCGCCAGAGCGGCCGGCGACAGCCGGGACACGCTGCCCAGCAAAGAATGCCTGCTCGTCTACATCCGCCGCTGGGAACGCGGCGAGGTCCGAGTCTCCGAACGCTACCAATTCCTCTATTGCACGGCGTTCGGCATCGAACTCACCGACTTCGGCCCGGACGGGCGCGCAGACCAACCCCGCCCACTTGCCGTCGCATCACCAGACCTGCCGGACGCGCCCGCAAGCGACCGGGCTCCAGATGCCCTCGCCATGCACAGCCGTGATCCCAGCATCACGGCCCTCCCATCGCGGCGTTATCGTGACGACGAGGCCCGCCGCGGGCGGCCGGTGGACCCGGCCGAGCAGACGATCCTCGCGGCGGCGGAGGAGTCGCCGGGTTGGGCCGCGTTCGCCGGTGACTGGCAGCAATACGAAAGGCAGTTGATCATGGCTGCGGCCGATGAATCCGCCGGTCTTGCCCGGCGCGCCGGGCAGACCAACGTGCATCCGTTAACCCTTGAGCAGCTTGATCAGGATGTGGACCGTCTCGCCGGTGCCTATCTGACGGAGCCGCTGGTCTCGCTTCTTTACGAGATGCGCCAGGTCCGTGACGTGGCTTTCGGTCTGCTCGAAGGCCGGCAGTACCCGGATCAGGCTCGGCACCTCTATGTGATTGCCGGCCAGGCTTGTGGCCTGTTCTCGAGCGCGTCAAGCGACCTTGGTTACTACAGCGCTGCTGAGACCCACGCACGGACAGGGTGGTTGTGTGCGGAGCTGTCCGGCCATAGTGACCTGCGGGCGTGGATTCTGGCGATCCAGAGCGCAGTCGCGTTCTGGGATGGCCGCTACCGCGATGCGGTACAGCGTGCTCGGGCCGGCTACCGCTACGCGTCCGGTCTTGAGCGGGTCCGGCTTGCCAGCCTCGAGGCACGTGCGTGCGGCAAGCTGGGCGACAGCGACGGCGTGCGTGCGGCAATCGAGACCGCCGACGGCGCGCGGGCGCAGGCGGGCGCAGAAAGCTCCACGGGGATCTTCGGCTTTCCTGCGGCCAACCAGGTCCGGTGCGCCGGGTGCGCCTACCTGTGGCTGGGTGAGACCGAGGCCGCTGTGCACGCACTGGAACATGCCCTTCAGCTCTACGAGGCAGACGAAGCCAGCACAGGCTCCTATGCCCACTCGGCGGTGACACGGGTGGATCTGGCGATCAGCCTGCTTCACCTGGGGCGCTTGGACCACGCCGTCGAGGTGGTGCGCCCAGTCCTCACATTGCCGCCAGAGCGGCGTCTGGCGGGTGTGATACGCCGCTTCGAGGTGCTCCGGCCGCTCCTGTTGTCCGGGCCGTTCCGGGATTCCCCTGCGGCCCGCGAACTGGATGAGCAGCTTGAAGCCTTCAGTGCGGCTGGCGCCGCCCGGCAGTTGCCTAATGCCGCGTTCTGATGCCCCCATGGTTTCGCGTGGCGGGCCGGGCAGGATCTCACCGTGATGTCGCGGCTGGGGCCGGAGCCCCGTGGTCGGCTGTCGGTGACGGTGCTCGGCACGGCGAGCCCATATCCGCGGCCCGGTGAGCCATGCTCCGGGTACCTGCTGCGCGCGGCTGGCGCCGCGGTGTGGGCCGATGCCGGTTCGGGCACCATGGCCGAACTTCAGCGGCACGTCGGCCTTGATGAGGTCGATGCACTCTGGATCAGTCATCTTCATCCTGATCACTGCACCGATCTGCTGGCCGCGTACAACTGGGTCGTCAACGCCCGCGAGCCGCGCCGCATCCGCGTCTACGGCCCGCCAGGGTGGGCCAGCCGCTTCGACGCCGTGGCGTCCGCGAATGGCGCACAGCGGTTCGCTGAAGTCTTCGATGCCCGCGAATTGCACGATGGCCTCACCACGGACGTCAACGGGGTCAGCCTCACGGCCCGCGCCGTCGCACACGCGGTTCCCACATTTGGCCTGCGCGCCGAATGTGACGGACACGTGATCGCGTATTCGGCTGACAGCGGCCCGTGCCGCGCACTGACTGACCTCGCAGAGGGTGCCCACGTGTTCGTCTGCGAGGCCGGTACAAAGGCGCCGCAGACCGGGCACCTGACCCCTGAGCAGGCTGGCGAGCTGGCCACCCGCTGCAACGTCGGGCAGCTCGTGCTCACCCACCTGGCGCCGGATTTGACGCGCACCGAGGCGATCGCCCGCGCCCGCCCAGCGGATAACACTGTCGCCAGCGTGACTGCCGCCAGCGTGGCACTAACTTACGGGTGACACACCCCGCCTGATTCGGGGAAGACACGCTGGGCTGGTTCCACCGGTGGTGTCCGGTGTCACGATAAGGTCGTCGTGCCAGAGTTTCCTGTGCTGCTGTTGGTGTCTATGTGATCTCTGTGCGGCTGGGCAGGCGCGGACATCCGGGTGCGGGTGGCTGGGCGACGGCTCCGCAGGCGGGACGACTTGCCGCGGCAGCCGTTCGGGCTCCTGAATCTGATCCCATGCCGGGGGTAGACGCGCGGGCCTGCGGCTCAGCCCCCGGCCGCCGGGCTCGCCGACACCGGGGCTGGGTTTGCGGCGCTGGCCCTGGTCTTGCGGCCGAGACCGCAGTAGCCCATGATCTTGGTGAGATCGCGGGGCGGGCGGCGGTCCGGCCGCCACAGCGGCAGCTGGACCAGGCCCGGGTCCACCATCTCGAACCCGGCGAACAGGGCCGCTATCTCGTCCCGGCGCGCAGGGTCAGCGGCGACGTGGCCCGCTGGTACACGGCCGCCGCGCGGGCGGCGGTGTGCGGGCGGAAGTCGCCGGTCGCGTGCGACAGGGCCAGGTAGCTGCCCACGGGAAGGGCGTCACGGAAGATGGAGACGATCTTCGTGGGGCCTTCTTTGTCGGTGACGAAGTGCAGGATCGCGACGAGCAGCAGCGCCACCGGCTCGCTGACGTCGATCAGCTCCCGGACCTGGGGGTCGGCCAGGATCGCCTCGGGCTCACGCACATCGGCCAGCACGATCGCGGTCGCGCCGCTGCCGGTCAGCAGCGCGCTGGCGTGCACGTGCACGATCGGATCGTTGTCGACGTAGGCGACGCGTACCCCCGGTGTGATGGCGTGCGCGACCTCGTGCACATTTCCCGCGGCCGGGATACCGGTCCCGATGTCGATGATCTGCCGGATCCCGGCCGCGCCGACGAGGTACCGCACCGCCCGCTGCAAAAACGCCCGGTTCTCCCGGGCGATCAGGCGCAATTCGGGCGCCTGGCGCAACACCTCCCGGGCGGCCTCCTGGTCGACCAGGTAATTTGTCTTTCCCCCGAGGTAGTAGTTGTACATGCGGGCCGGATGCGGCCTGCTCGTATCGATATCGGACGCGGCAAAGCCCGGATGCGCCATCTCGGCCGGCTCCTGATCTAGGGTTGACGCAAAGACGGCCGCGGGTAGCTCCGGCGAGGTTCTTGCGTCCCAGCGCCATAGGTTTTTCTTACGTTGACACATCTGTGCTAATCCCAGCAGCTGACATCCGGAAACATCACCAAACATGGACCGCGCGTGAAACGCGGGCGGGGCGACGCCATAAGTCCCGTTACGGCCTACGGGTTCCTTAACCCCACAGCCAGCAGGCGGCGCCGCACCTCGTCCGCCTCTGGCACACCGATCTTCTCGAACAGGGCCAGGGCTTCCCGCCATCGGTCGAACGCCGGCCCCTTGTCTGGGAGATGATATTGGGCGCGGGCCATGCCGCTGAGCGCGAGCCCTTCCTGATACGGGTCGCCCATCCGGCGGCTAAGTTCCAGTGCCGCGCGGTAGTCGTCCAGGGCCAGGTCATAACGCTGGCTGTGCAGGTGCAGATCCCCGATACTGCAAAGCGACCGGGCCTCCTGGTAAGGTTCCGCAAGTTCGTGCGCCACCGCGAGCGCCTTCTGATGGTGGACGATGGCTTCGCTGTAGTGACGAGGGTGCCTGGGGGATGGCTCGGTGGTGAAGCCTTCGCCGCGTATCGCATGATCGGCGCATCCCCCGCGTGGCCGACGCCGATGCAGATCGCAGCATGATTCCGGTCGTGCTTCACCGCTTTGGCCTGGCACGTTTAGGGACTGTTTCGCTGCTGCGTTCCTGTATGTGTGCATATGAATCCTTGATTCTGCTCTTGGCAATCACCATTGTGGCTCCATCGTTCCTCCTGAACGGAAGGCAGAACGTGACCGCGAGATCCACGTCCTGGTGCCAAGCGCTGGCCGGGATACCCGGGCTGATGTACCCGCTGGCGTGCTACGGCGTCGAACTGCCCGCCCGGTCCACGGTGCCGCAGCCCGCCGAGGCCGAACCGCTGGCATCCATCGCCGCGCAGCGCACAGAGCTGTCGATCTCGGCCAGCGGCGGGCCACCTCCCCCCCGGCGAATGGGAGGCGATACCGCCACAGCTGCCGGTGCCGCAGATGCGCCGCCGCCCCGGCGACGGCTGGGAACCGAACGACGACGCCGGCGATTGCCTGACCGGGACGCCACATCCCCGTGAAGGCGTATGGCGGTGCTGCGCCAGCTGGTTCAGCACGTCACGTGCAGGATGGCGTTGGTGTGCTTGGTGGCCCCGGTCAGCACGCCGATCGCCTCTGGGGTGGGCAGGACGACAAGGTCGACCTTGCGACGGTGGGCCTCTTCCTGGACTTGCTTCATCACCGGCAGCGCTCCGGCAGCACCGGTGCCAATCACCAGCCGGCGGCATCGCCAGGGGATGTCCTCCGCGACCGACAGCGGGGTGTGCCCGTACGGGCCGCGGAACCTCTTGGACGCGGCCTTCGTGCGCTTGCGGATCTTTCCGCGGTCGATGATCAGGTCGTGATCGTAGGTCACGCCGTCGACTCGGACCGAACCGAACGAGTACTCGGTGAATCGCACGCTGGTGCTCCTTGCCTGCACCGGGATCGTACGGCCGCCACGAGCGATCGGTCCAGATCGGTCCTGGGATCCATGCCAGTAGCAGCATGGATCGCGATCCGCCGCGCCGGTTTGGTGCTGGCAGGTGTCCGCCTGGCGCACTGACGTGATTCCCGGCGGGGGCGGGCCGCCCGGCCCGCCGGCCACGCGATCAAGGACCGGGGCAACGAGGTGAATCACCATACATGAACTGAACCCGAGAGACTGGCGCACGCTGGGCGGCAGCGCCCGGGCGGCGTCGCGGTGTGCCGAGTGAGCCGAACGTCGGCGCCACGGTCCCCGCAGAGCCTGCGGCTGGGCGGAACTCGAGCCCTGACATCCCCGTCGGCCAGCCAAATGCCCGCTCATAACATGCAAGATCGTCCTGACAACAGCACGCACGGCAGTGGCATGAGCACCTCACTGGGAGCCGCGATACGCGGCCCGAGTCGACGGAAGCGGGGGGGTATGGCAGTCGTTTCCGGACCACGTTTCCCGCCCGGCTGGCCCTTGGTGATCGGCCTGGCCAGTACGGCAGCGCAAGACTCGATCTCGGCTCCGAAATCGCGGCGCTTCTGGCCAGGAGCGGTGTCGTCGTTCTGCGGCGTCATCCTCGCGTTGAGGTGCGAGGTGAATCGGGCTGGCGCCGCCGACGGTATCGGGCAGCGTCTCAGAAGGCCCGGTGACTGTTCTGCGGATCCTTCTGTCCCTTGCCTTCCGCTTGCCTTCGGCTGCGCTCTGCTCTCTTGCCGTCATGAGCACGCGAGCGGCGGCCGTGGCGCTGGGGGCAGGGCTGGCGTTGGTCGCCGCCGGCTCCGTGATCGGCGGTGCGCCGCGGGCCGTGTCCGATCTCGCGGTCACTGTTGTCGCCATTGGCGGCGGCGTTGCGCTGGGCCGGGCGCTCTCGTTGAAGCCGCGGGTCATGGCGATCCTCCTGGCGCTCTGGAGCATCGCCGACATCGCCCTGAGCGCGCTCATCAGCGGGGGGCGGGTGTCCCGGGCGGATCGAGCGCTGCCGCACCCGCTTGCCAGGCCTATGCCGGATTCCGGTTCCGGGGGGCCATTACGACATCGCGCCCCTGGACCTGCTCCTGTTCACCGCCGCCGGTGAGCACTGGCGCCGGCGCCGCGGCTCGCGGGTGCAATCGGCCCCCCGGCCGCCAAGCTCCTGCTGAGTCCCGGCCGGTGCGTGTTCTGCGCCGGTCATAGCCCCGCGTCGGTGCCGGCCAGCAGGGCCAGGACTTCGCCGACGGTGCGTTCCCGCTTGGTGGGTTCCGGCAGCGGCAAGTGTGCCTGGATCTGGTAGCGGTTGCGGCGGCCGTTCTTCTGCTTGACGATGTAGCCGGCCTCGGCCAGGTCGGTGACGATGCCGTAGGCACGGCGTTCGGTGATGCCCAGGCTGGCCGCGATGTCGCGCAGCCGCACCCCCGGGTCGTGGGCGATGCACAGCAGCACCCGGGCGTGGTTGGTCAGGAAGGTCCAGTTCGCCACCATCAGCATGCTACCAAATTCTGGAAATCAGTTGCTAGTTTCTAGGTGTGAGCGTAGCGTGAAGAACACGTACCGGGCCTCAGCCGCCGAGAGCGGCCAGCTACCCGGGGCTACCGGAGGAGCGCGTGCCGCCCGGCCTGGGCCATCATCATGGCCGTGCTCATGGCGCTCGCAGTGCCGCGTGTCCGGCTGAGACCGCCGGTGCCCGATGCAAACCGCCGGGCCAGATCCCTGGCCTGGCGGCCGCGAATGCGTCAGCGGTGACACGATGAACACCTTCACCGCCAATGACCCCCCGGGGTCGCGGACCTCCTGGCCCGGCCCGGCTCGACGACGGAGCGCCGCCCCGCGGTGACCCCGCCACAGGCCGCCGGTGGCCAGGCTGTCGTGCGATACGCCTGACCGGCGACCATCAGCCAGGCGGACACGATCGCACGGGCGCCCAGCCAGGCCAGCCGCCAGCGCCTGCCCTGCCGGGCGGCCGACACCACACCAGGAGGAGGCAGCGATGTCAGTGATCAGGTTTGAGCCCTTCCGGGACCCTTTCCGGGAGTTCGACCGGCTCCTGTCCATGGCCGCGAGCGGGACGCGTGCTCCGCTCGGTATGCCGATGGACGTCTACCGCGGCCAGGACGGCGCCTACCACGTGGAGGCCGACCTGCCCGGCGTCGACCCGGACAGGATCGAGGTGACGGTCGAGCACAGCGTCTTGACGATCCAGGCCGAACGCGCCCCGCACTACGGTGAGGGCGACCAGGTGATCGTCGCCGAGCGGCCCCAGGGGGCGTTCACCCGCCAGCTGTCCCTCGGCGAGGGCGTGGACTCTGAGCACCTCACCGCCGGCTACGCCGACGGTGTCCTGCACGTGACCATCCCCGCGTCACCGAAGGCCCAGGCCCGCCGGGTTGAGATCACCCATGCGGCCGGCGGCGGCCGCACCATCTCGGGGAGCACCACCGGGCAGGGTGAGGCGGCCGCCGGCGGCACGGGCGGCGACACCGGCTGAAGGGCAGCCCACGCCAGAACAGCGGCGCGCGGCCCGCCATCGAGCCGCCGGAGGGCGGACCTGCCTCAGCTGGGCCGCCACCGGGCGAAGCCGGTGGCGGCGAGCGCTTCGGGCACCGGGCCAGGATGCCGGCGCTTTCAGCGCGACCCCGCCGAAGCCCGGCTATCCGGCCCTCTCGACGTTCTGCTGCCTCAGCCAGACATGGCGGGCGACGGCTGGCTGACGGTGAACGTCTGGACGCCCCGGCGGGCCCGGCCTGCCGGTGACGGTCTGGATCCACGGCGGCACCTTCAGCAACGGCAACACGGCGTGCCCGCACTATGACGGGCATGCCTTCGCCCGCGATGGCGTGGTCCTGGTGAGCGGCAAGCTACCGGCTCGGAGTCGACGGCTTCACGTTCCCGCCGGATGCGCCCGCTAACCGTGGCCGGTTCGGCCCTCACCCTCGCGACGATTGGGCCTAACTCTTGCCCGCTGGTTTCCCGCGCCTGCCGGAGGCCCGCCACTAGTTCCGCCAGGTCCGCGGTCACGCGGTCCGTCACGCCCTCGTCGGCGAGCCCGCGAGGCAGCGGCTGGACGAAGTCGCGGATCGTCATCAGCATCGCCGCAGCATGCACGCCCCGCTCCACTGGAAGGTGGGCGGCATGCACCTGGTCCTCGATCACCGCAGCGACCTGGAGAACCGCGTCGAGCGCGTCCTGAAGCGTGACGACGCCGAGGGCAGAGGGAGTCCCGGGGGGGCGGTGGTGCCCGGCGTGCCTCATCAGGTACTGCATCATGCCGTACAGCCGCCGCTCAGGACCTACGTCCGGGTGGCTCATGAGGGTCACGGTAGCGCGGGCCGGGGCCTTCGGCGCGGCGATATCACACCTTGAGGATTATGCAAAACTCCTTATCGTGATCTTTGTACACGCTGCTGACCTGCGGGTTCCAAGATCGTCGGTCTTGGAAGCTGAGGGTTTTGCATAATCCTCCTTGCACCCCGGCATCCAACGGTGCGGGCACGGATCCCGGCCCCCGCGGTTCGCCATAAGCCCGGACACGAACGGTATACCCACCGTGGGTTGGCATGCCCGTCTCCTGCCTGCCGCAGCGGGCTCGCTCCTCCCCAGCACCGCCCGCCGCGTGGGCTGGGCGTTTAGCATCGCTCCCGCGCTTAATGCCGCCGGATTGGACCTTATCGCCTGATCACCTCAACCTCCGCCTTCCGCATTTCACCAGACGATCAGCAATGCTGGCATTTGCGGTGTCGGGCAGCAACTGGCTGGATCTGCGACAATTAATTGACAGCTTCAGCTGCTGGATGGAGAGATCACGGGTGAGGGAATCGCAGGCCATTGAGCAGGCGCGCTGCGCGCTTGGCGCCGAGTTAGCCACGCTCCGCCGCGCGGCTGGCTACAGCCAGGCCGAGCTGGCGCGGCTGACCACGTATAGCCGCAGCACGGTCGCGAACGTCGAGACCGGCCGGCAGCATGCCCCCCATGACTTCTGGCAGCGCGCAGATACGGCTGTCCACGCGGGCGGGGCGTTGGCCGCCGCCAATGACGACGTTGACGTGGCAGTGCGGCGCGAACGGGAGGCCGAGGCCCGGGCGGCGGGCGCAGCTCGCCTGGCCAGCGCCGGGCAATGGCACCCCGGGAACACGAAGGACGGGGATCAGCGGCGGGCAGAGATGGAGGTGCTGCGGCAGGGGCTGAGCGAGGTGCTCAACCGTGGCGCGGTGACCGGGGCGAGCCTGGATGAGTGGGAGCAGGCGGTACTGCGTTACGGGCGCGCCACCCGGGATCGCCCGGCAGGAGTGCTCGTCGCGGACTTAGCCGCCGATCTGGCCGAGCTGAAACAAACAATCGAGCGATGCCACTCAGCGTCATCGCTGCGGCGTCTGACCCGGGTGACCGCGCACATGTCCGGGCTGATGTGCTTGCTGTTCGTCAACCTCGATGAACGTGCCGCCTTTGCGGCGGTGGGCGCGCACAGCGCGGGTCGCCGCCAGCGAGGCAGGCGACCCGGCGACGTATTCGTGGGTGCTGGCGCAGGAGGCCTACGGCCACTACTACGCCGATGACTTCGCCGAAGCGGTGAACGTGGCACGCCACGCGCAAGATCTTGCCCGCTCCCGGCCCTGCGCCGGGGCGGCGCTCGCGGCTGCGCTGCAAGCGCGTGCGCACGCTGCCCTCGGTGATCACCGCGAGACCCGGGACGCGCTGGCGCATGCGGAGACGATCCTTGCAGGCCTGGATGCGGGTTCGGTGAGCGCGTCGGCGTTCGGCTATACCGAGTCACAGCTGCGGTTCCACGAGGGCAGCGCCTACACCCGTCTGCGCGACAGCCGGCATGCGCTGAAGGCGCAGGAACGAGCGCTGCAGATCTGCCCGCCCGGCAATTACACCGACTGGGCGATGACCCGGCTCGACCGTGCCGATTGCCTCGCCCACGACGGCGACGCCCCCGCCGCGGTCGCCTGCGCGGCGCAGACGCTGGCCAGCTTGACCGGCCAGCAGCGGCAGGGGATCATCACGCTGCGCGGCCGTGAGATCCTCGGTGCGATACCGGCGCGGCACCGCGCGGTCCCGGCCGTTCGCGAACTGCGCGAACTTGTCACACCTTCCAGGATGAAGGAGACCGGCCACCAGTGATCGCCATCGCGCCTGCCGCGCCGCATGACGCCGGGGCGATCGCGGCGCTGCTGGAGGAGATGGACCTCTTCTACGGCGCGGCTGCGGCCGAATCGCCCGAGGCCCGGGTGCGCCCAGGTCGCCGAGGCACTGTTCACCAGCCCACCTGCCGGCTACGCGCTGCTGGCCTGGGACGGCACGCAGC
>WNFJ01664408.1_pt1 | contig 12142 bp, 13 predicted proteins | sample 5400461 | NCBI WGS metagenome assembly WNFJ01 (sample SAMN13153349, study PRJNA577476) | soil metagenome | isolation source: 115 cm saprolite on Douglas fir-dominated hillslope | place: USA:California | collected 2013-09-17
CGTTGAAACGCGATCCCGACCTGCAACCGATCATGTTCCGCAATGATGCGAATTCGCGGTCGATGAGCCGGCGCCCCGCGAAGCAAAACGCACCGCCCAGATCAGATTTGTAGCGCAGTTATGATCCGTATTATTTCAGGCTGACCCCTTAAGGGACGGTTCATTCGACAATGATGTTCTCGGTGCACGTTTCCACCTGCGACATCCGAGTGACTGGGTTGAGCGACAACGGGAAGGGACTTCGCGCGTTGCTCGAAGCATCGGGACTGACGCAAATGCCCGCACTTGCTCTGGTCAATGTCGAGTAAAAAGCTTGCCTGCGCGCTATCCAGTTGACCCATCATGACGAATCGATCCTCATCTATGGACGTATATAGGATGCCTAAGGAATGACCGAGTACAAAGGTGACGTTTTCAGCAGAATTGGCCAGTTTCGGTCATTCGACAAGATGGTTAAGATCGTTGACAATCGAAGCGCGCCCGCGTTTGGGACGAAGCGTTTCCCCATAGGAGCTACGAGCGGCGAACGGTACGCCAAACAGCCTGGATTGGCGCAACACGTCGGAGAGTTACGCATGCTAGGATTCCCGCCGCACAATCGGCTTGGCCGTGTGCTCAAAGTATCCCCACTTGAGGAAACGCGACCATGAGCCGAACAACCGACTGCGTCAAAGCTGCGGTACATGAAGAAGCGACGCCGGCTTCGACGCTCGGCATGCCGGACAAGAGCTGCGCAATGCCGACGCGTCGTACGCTGCTCAAAGGCGTGGCGGCGATCGCGGGAACCGGCATGTTGCCGGTCTTCGCTGCGCGCGGAGCCTACGCGGCTGCTGCGGAGCCGGTCGTCGAAACCACGAGCGGCAAGGTACGCGGTGTTCGGGAAGGGAAAAGTCTCAGCTTTAAAGGCATTCCGTACGGTGCGCCGACAGGCGGCGCGAACCGCTTCTTGCCGCCCGCGCCGGTCAAGCCGTGGGGCGGTATCCGCGCGGCGCAAGCGTTTGGTCATTCAGCACCGCAGAACGCCGAGAACCCGACGCCATTGACCGGCTGGTACGTATCGCTGGAGCCTATGAGCGAAGACTGCTTATCGGTCAACGTATTCACGCCGCAACTGAATGACGGCACGTTGCGTCCGGTGATGGTGTGGCTACACGGCGGCGGTTGGATCACCTGCGCGGGCAGCGCGCCCGGTTTCGACGGCAGCGCGCTGGCGAGCGGCGGCGAGGTGGTGGTGGTGACGGTGAACCACCGGCTCAATCTATTCGGCTATCTTTCTCTGGACGACAGCGACGAGCGGTTTGCCGATGCGGGCAACGCGGGTACGCTGGACCTGGTCGCGGCGTTGCGCTGGGTGCGTAACAACGCGGCCGCATTCGGCGGCGACCCGAATAACGTAACGATTTTCGGCCAATCCGGCGGCGCGGCGAAAGTGACCGCGCTGTTGCAGATGCCGGCCGCACAGGGTCTCTTCCACAAGGCCATCGCGCAGAGCTGCTCGGGCGGCCTGCGCTTGAACGGCCCCGATGAAGCCGCCCGGCAAGCCGGGCAACTCGCGACTCGGCTCGGTCTCTCAAGGCCCGACGGCGCGGCGCTACAGCAGGTACCGCCGTCCCGGCTGCTCGCAGCGATGAAAGTGATTGGGGATCCCTTCCGACCTGTACTGGATCAGCGCTCATTTATGCGCAATCCGTTCGATCCCGACGCCGGGACGCTCGCGCAAAAGATACCGCTGCTGATCGGCAACGCGGCGACTGAAACGACTTTGTTCCTCGCGCGCGACCCCCGTAACTTCTCCTTGGCCGCGCCCGAGGTACAGGGGCGGATCGAGCGCTATCTAAACTTGGACAAGGCCTCTGCGAGTGCGCTGATCGATGCGTACCGCTCGGCGTTACCGGGGACGTCACCCAGCGAGTTGTTGGCGCAGATAAGTACGGACTATATGTTCCGCCGCAACACTGTCGCAATTGCGGCGCGCCAGGCGGCCAGCGCAAGCGCGCCGGGGTATGCGTACGTGTTCGACTGGCGCACCCCGGTGATGGGGGGCGTGCTTCAAACGCCACATACCGCTGAAGTGCCATTCGTGTTCGGGACGGCAACGTCGGCTGCGGGCCTTGTCGGCACCGGCGAGGACATCGCGCTTCTGACTCGCCAGATGATGGCGACCTGGGCGGCGTTCGCCCACTTCGGAGACCCAAACAACCCGCTGCTGCCCCACTGGCCGCGCTACGAGCATGAGCGCCGGGCTACGATGCTGCTTGATCGGGACAGCCGGGTCGCGAGCGACCCAGGCGGCGCGGCACGTGCGGCGCTGGCGAGCCTGCCGCTCTATGAGTACAGCGTGCCGCTCAATTTCGCTCGAGCGTAACGTCAGGGCACCTTCGGGGCGGCTACATTGGTTATAGCTGTGCGCTGTCGTTAAACAACTTTATCGGAACGCATCGGCAGCCCTAGCGCTACAGGCGCTGGAATTTGCAGCGATGTCGGCCCCGACTTGGCTATCCTGCTTTCGAGGGGCGAAAGATTTGACGTGGTAATGCCACAGCCGTCTGAATGCTCCTTGATGAGAAGCAGCGTCGTCGAGCGATGCCTAACGTCAGTTCTCTGGTGCACGAGGGCGGAGTGCTGATCATATCTCCGCGACATGGGCCCATTCCCCAGGGCCGCCGCATGTTTGACGTTTCGGCGGAAGAGACAACTCAACTCCCGAGCCTTCTAGGTTTGCAACCTGTTCTCAATATCCGTACCTCATCCATTCAGCAAGTGAACCGGAACATAGGAGTGACCTGGACGCGACTAACCTTGGCGCAAGGCCGCGAAAAAAATTAAAGAATTAGTGTAAGTAAGCGACTCAAATAAGCCGCTCAAGTAAGCGCTTCTTCGACGAGTTCGATCCAATGGCGAACCGCCGTGCGTCCCGCACTCTCGAGGTGCGTCTGACATCCGATATTCGCCGTCGCGATAACTTCGGGCCGGCCGCTCTCGAGCGCATCGAGCTTGTTGTCGCGCAGCTTTTCCGCGAGTACCGGCTGAGTGATCGAATACGTGCCCGCCGAGCCACAGCACACGTGCGCATCGGGCACGGCGGTCAGCGCGAATCCGAGACGCTGCAGCACGCTTTCGACCGTCCCTCCCAGCTTCTGAGCGTGTTGCAACGTGCAGGGGCAATGAAAGGCCAGCTTCTTGCCCGCGGTCGTGCGAAGAACACCAAGCGGCTCGCTGGCGATGACTTCCACCAGGTCGCGCGCGCGCTCGCTGATTCGCCGGGCTTTAAGCGCGTAGGCGGGGTCATCCCGCAACAGGTGCCCGTACTCCTTGACGAACGCGCCGCAACCGCTTGCCGTTTGCACGATCGCTTCCGCCCCTGCTTCCACGGCGGGCCACCACGCGTCGATGTTCCGGCGTGCCCGCGCGAGACCCGCCTCCTGCGCGTTGAGGTGATAGTCGGTTGCGCCGCAGCAGCCTGCGCTCGGCGCGGCAGTCACGCTGATGCCGAGCCGGTCCAGAACGCGCGCGGCGGCCGCGTTAGTGTTGGGCGACAACGAAGGTTGCACGCAGCCTTCCAGCATGAGCACACGCCGGGCATGCCGCGGCGCCGGCCGCGGCTTCGGTGCGACAACGCGTGCTGGAACTTTGCGCTTCATCGCGTCGGGCAGGAGCGGCCGGAACGTGCGCCCCGCTTTCAACAGCGCGTTAAAAACTGCCGGGCGTGGCACGACCTGTCTGAGCACCTCCCGCAGAAGTCTTTGCGAAGTCGGGCGCTCGACGCGGTGCTCCAGTTCGGCTCGCCCAATGTCGAGTAACGCGTGGTACGAAACGCCCGATGGACACGTCGTTTCGCAATTGCGGCAGCTTAGGCAGCGGTCCAGATGTAATTGCGTCTTGCCGGTAACCGGCTCGCCTTCGAGCAGTTGCTTGATGAGGTAGATCCGGCCGCGTGGCCCGTCGAGCTCATTGCCGAGGATTTGATAAGTCGGACAGGTCGCATTGCAAAAGCCGCAGTGCACGCAGGAGCGCAGGATGCTTTCCGCCTCGTCCGCTCGGGCCAGTGTTTTCGCGTGTTCGCTAAGGTTGGTCTGCATGGTCGCGGTCGCGTCAAAGCCCGGCGTACATTCGCCCCGGGTTGAAAATCCCGTTGGGGTCCAACTGTTGTTTGAGCTGCTCGTGAAAGCGCAAAAGTGGAGGGGCAAGGGGATGGAACGGTTCCGTCGTCGACGACGAAGTGAAGCAGGTCGCATGTCCCCCCGCGGCCTGGGCGCTTTGCCGGATCGTGTCGGGCGATGCATCGCTTTTCAGCCAGCGCTGCGCGCCTGCCCAGTCGATCAGCACATTGCCCGGCATCGGGTCAATGGGCGAGTTGTTCGGCAGTGAAATACGCCAGAGCGGCCGCGGATCGTCGAAGAACGGCAGACGATGCTCGCGCAGTCGTTCCCAAAAACGCATGTCGTGATCAACGCCGCCGATGCGATCGACGGCGGCGTTCACCGAGCCCGTGCCGCCTTCGAGACGGATATGCAACTTTCCGTCAATGTAACACGCACCGCTTACCGGCAAGGCCGCCTTGCGCCATGTGGAGAGCTCGCGCAGGACGTCTGCGGCTGCGAGATCGAGCGTCAGGCTGCGTTGCAGCCGGGCCTTGGGCAACACCTTGAGCGAAACTTCGGTGATGAGGCCAAGGCAGCCGAAGCTGCCAGCGAGCAGTCTCGAGGCATCATAGCCCGCGACGTTCTTCATGACCTCGCCGCCGAAGCGAAGATGTTTTCCCTGTCCCGTGATGACGCGGCAGCCGAGCACGAAATCGCGCACGGAGCCGGACCACGGCCGCCGCGGCCCGGACAGGCCGCTTGCGACGCAGCCGCCAATGGTCGCTGCATCGCCGAACGCAGGCGGCTCACAAGGCAGCACCTGGCCGGCAGCGTCAAGGACGGCGTTGATTTCGGAAACCGACGTCCCCGCCCTTGCCGTCATGACGAGCTCAGTCGGATCGTAGCTCACGATTCCGCGATGCGACCGCGTATCGATTGCCTCGCCATCCACTGCGCGTCCGAGGAACGCCTTGCTGTTGCCGCCACGAATGAAGAGCGGCGTCCGGTTTGCAAGCGCTCGTTGAACTTGTTCGATAAGCCGTGTGCTGTCATCGGCCGAAAACGGTTCAGATCGCATCAGAAGCGCTCCACTTCGGGAAATGGGAGTGCACCGTGATGCACATGCATCGAGCCGAATTCAGCGCAGCGATGCAGCGTCGGGATGTTCTTGCCCGGATTTAACAGGCCTTGCGGGTCGAACGCAGCCTTCAGCGAATGGAAGAACGTCAGCTCGTCGCTGCTGAACTGAGTGCACATCTGGTTGATCTTCTCGCGTCCGACACCGTGTTCGCCGGTGATGCTTCCGCCCACCTCGACGCACGTTTCGAGGATGCGCGCGCCGATCACTTCCGCCCGCTCAAGTTCGCCCGGCCGGTTGGCATCGAAGAGGATCAGGGGGTGCATGTTGCCGTCGCCGGCGTGGAACACATTCGCGACACGCAGGCCGTATTCGGCCGACAGTTCGGCAATGCGCTTCAGGACGTGCGCCAGTTGCCGGCGCGGGATGGTGCCGTCCATGCAGTAGTAGTCCGGCGAGACCCGCCCGACGGCCGGAAACGCGTTCTTGCGCCCCGCCCAGAAACGCAGGCGCTCCGCCTCGTCTTTCGCCAGACGGATGTCGGTCGCTCCGGCGGCCCGCAGCACGGCGTCCACCCGTTCGCAATCTTCGATCACGTCGGACTCGGCGCCGTCGAGCTCGCATAGCAGGATCGCTTCCGCGTCCATCGGATAGCCGGCGTTGATGAAATCCTCCGCTGCACGGATAGCGAGGTTGTCCATCATCTCCAAGCCGCCAGGGATGACACCCGCACCGATGATCTCGGCAACAGCGTTGCCCGCTTTTTCCACGTCGTCGAAGCTCGCGAGCAACACTTTGGCGCTCTGCGGTTTCGTCAGCAGTTTCACAGTGACTTCCACGATAATGCCGAGCATGCCCTCCGATCCAGTGAAGAGCGCTAGCAGATCGAAACCCGGGCTATCGAGGGCTTCGGAGCCGAGCGTCAAATGTTCGCCGTCGATCGTCAGAATCTCAACCTTCAAGATGTTGTGGACCGTCAGGCCATATTTCAGGCAATGAACGCCGCCCGCGTTCTCGGCGACGTTGCCACCGATCGAGCATGCGATTTGGGACGATGGATCCGGTGCGTAATAGAGGTTGTGGGGTGCTGCCGCCTGCGAGATCGCGAGATTGCGAACGCCCGGCTGCACCCGCGCGATTCTGGCTTCTGCGTCGACTTCGAAGATGCGGTTAAAGCGCGACATGACGAGCAAGATGCCTTTTTCGAGGGGCATTGCTCCGCCAGATAACCCAGTTCCCGCGCCGCGCGCAACGACCGGCACCTCACGAGCGGATGCGAATCTCAGCAGCGTCTGTACCTGATCGATTCTAGCGGGCAGGGCGACCATCATCGGCGTCGCTCGGTAGGCCGCTAACCCGTCACATTCGAAGGGTCGAAGGTCTTCTTTCGCATGCAGCAATTCCATGTCTGGCAACAACGTCTGTAATTCCGCGACGAGGACGCCCTTATCGTGGGTTGCAAGTACACCGTCGACTGCCTCGTCGTACAGAAAGCTCATTGTTGTCTCCTATTGCTGCGCCGAATGTATGAGGGCAGTTCCCGCGTATCGCTAGCGGATTGTCGCGGCGTCCAGCCACGCTGTCGACTCGTTATTTAAGTGGTCATACCAGTTTTTGAGATGGTTGGCGTGGATGCAGTGCTTGTCAGTAAGTCGCAGCGGCCGCCCGAGGATCGAAGCGAATTCTCCGTGGTAAAGTAATTTGGTGTGGTCATTCCAGCGAGGTTATTGATGGAATCCGGAAAAACCGAAAGCGGTCGGCAGGTCGCAGACGTAGTCGCTGAGCGCATCGAGCGTTTAATTGTCGATGGCGTTCTGAAAACCGGCCAAACGCTGCCTTCGGAGAGACGCTTGACAGAGAAGCTAGGCGTCTCCAGGACGGCGCTTCGCGAGGGTCTTAAAATCCTTAGTGCGCGTGGAATCATTGAGACGATGCACGGCAAGGGATCGTTTGTGGCCAATCTGACTGTGCAGCCGACACTCTCGCCGCTCATGCATCTTTTTGGATCGCAACCACGTACGTTGTACGATCTTTTTGAAGTGCGAGAACTGCTGGAGGCGCAGTCGGCCAGGCTGGCAGCATTGCGGGGTACACCTGCCGATTTTGTACTGATCACTCGGCGGTACGATGAGATGCTTGCTGCGCATGATAAGGACATCAGCGCTTCTGCTCATGCACGGCTTGACCATGCATTTCATCTCGCGATCTGCGACGCGTCGCACAATCCGGTTCTAGTCCACTCCGTCTTTGCGTCCGTCAACAACTTGTATCACCGCCAGCCGCAGAAACGCCAAATCGACCGCCAACACGCCAGGCTTTATAACGCGGTGACAGGAAAACTCCCTGAGCAGGCCCGCGCAGCAGCGAGCGAACATATCCATAGTGTCCGGGATAGCTTGAGAGAGATCGAGCAGGAAGAGCAGCGACTCGTCCGTGCCACCTTGCGCCTTGAGGGTTGGGACTAACTCGCGCTCGTCCTCTTGTCGTCCAGGTGAATTTGCGCCAGCTCAGCGAGGACACGCCCCCCCAAACGGCTTGAGCACCCAGCGGCCCAAGGTCAATGATTACCTGACACGCCGCGCACACCCGTCGTCTCTCCGAGATGCCGCAACCCAACGGTACCCGACATAACACCGTACGCCCGTCATCACGTCAGGCGGCAGGAGCAAGCGTTTCATAGCGTTGACCAGCACCAGACTCCACGTCTTCATCGGATCACTCATGACCTGCTCTCCACTGTCAGGATTCTAACGCCACGCCTTATGCGACAAAGCCGACTAGCCGGGACGAGCTGCCTTCTAGAAAAATCGAATTAAGCACTCTCGCTTCTGGCGTCGCTCGTCCCATTTCGATCGGAGCTATGCCGCCCTGGTGGTCCAGTTGGGCATTCGCGTTTATCTGGTATGACCACCCAAGATCTACTACCGAGTGATAGATCAGAACCCCCGTAACCTGTGGCTCTCTCGGGCTGTTGGATATGCGTGAAAGGGGAGTTACAAAATAAACTGGTACGACCACTGAGCATCATGTGGACAACGCGCCAGGATCCAGAAAGAATTCGCGAGGTTTGGCATGAGTCGCGTGCGAGGCGCCCGCAGGAGTAGAGCCCTTCAACGAGGCGCCGACTGAAGCGGTGAACGGGTGCATTGCCAACGCTCGGCGAGTCGAACGGGGAAACGGGCGCGGGTGCAGGCCGAAATGTGTGCCTTCTGCAGAAGTGGCGCGTTATGCGCGGCGTACGCAAATTTGCTCCTGCGCATCCGGTCTTCGCTCCTAGTCGTAATGCCTGCACGGCGAAACCCAGAACTTTGGCTGCCGTGCCGGCGCTTGATCTTGCGGAACATCACGACCCTTCCCCGGAACGGTCTATTGAGGTGGCACCTCGGGCCGATTCAGTCGGGCTGGTTGGGCGACACACAACGCTTATAACTCAATGAATAGTCCCGGATATAACGGGCACAGGAGACAGAATGGGTTCACAACTAGCTTTACCTGCAGGTGTGCTTTTCACTCAGCCGCTTACTCCGGTAGCACACTCGCTACTTCTATCGTTCCTTGCGGCCGCCGTACCCATTGCCGTAGCGCTCGTAATGCTTGGCGTCTTTCGCCGGCCGGCCTGGCAGGCATCGTCCTTGCCAGCGAGTACGCTCGGGGCAATGGTTGGGCGGCAGTTGCCTTTTTTTGCGTTCCTATTGCCGTTCTATGTTGTCGGAATTTACGGCGGCGTACGATCGATTGCCAAACTCTGGCCTGCGCTGGTGGTGTCAGGTGGGAGCTTTGCACTCGCTCAATTCGTCACGTCGAACTACCTCGGCTATCAACTTACTGATGTACTCGCGTCACTCACGTCCCTGATCGTCACCATTACATTCCTCAAGGTCTGGACACCGGAGCCCGATCCGGCATTCGCCGTAATGCGCACGGCGGAGAGGGCCAAAGGCGGCACGCGGGTCGGTTACGGTGGCTGGTTGCCATGGATTGTTGTTTCGGTGGTGGTCATCGTATGGGTTCACGCGCAGATAGCCGCGATCGGCGACATCAAGGTGCAATGGCCTAGCCTGCACAACGCTGTCTACGTCACCCTTTATAACAAGCCTTACGCGGCGGTATGGGACTTCCAGCCAATGGGTACGGGTACGGCGATTCTGCTCGCGGCCGTTATCACGTCATTGTGGACCCGCACTGGAGTCGGCGACTTCTTCGGATGCGCGCTCAAAACTTGGCGGCAGACCCGTGTGGCAATTGCAACGGTGATGATGATTGTCGGGCTTGGATATCTCCTTAATTATTCGGGGATGAGCTATACGCTCGGCATAACCGATCATGCTTCGGCGACACTGCGCGCTGTCCCTTACCCCTTTGGTGCCCACTTCACATCCACGGCTGCCTGGATCTTGCCTGCGTCCGTGACGCCTTTCTGCGTCATGTCGTAGGCGATCTCGGCTGTGCCGCGACAGACGGCGCAAGTTAAGGCCATCCTGTCTTCGAAGCACTGGAGGTTCGAGCGATGCTCGCCCGTGTTCTCGCAGCCGCACCAGCAGTACAGCTGGTTGAGCGTCGCCGGGATCTGCGTCGCCACCCAGTAAGCGTGCCGCATCTCGGGGTCCGTGAACTGGTCCGGATTCAGTACGTGCGAGGCGTCGTTGCGCCCGCTCGGAATGATGCGCAGCCCATTGGGCCGTAACAGGCCCACGCGCCAGGCCGACCTGTCTGTTGCCGGGATCGGGTCGGCGGCGCTCGTACGTCGGCGGGTCGACCACAGGATCTCAAACAGCATCGACGTGGCGCCGGCGGCCAGCGCCATCGGCGGCGTCGTGTCAGGTTGGGGCGCGCGGTCGACGCGGGCAGATGCCTGCCCGAGGGGCTGCTCGATGGGTTCGGCCCGCGCGGGGAGATGCAGCTGGTCGGTCAGTGCAAATATGGCCGAGTGTCCCCAGATCATTGGCAGCCACACGGGTGGCGACGGGGCTGGCTGTTCGGCGTGATCCGGCTGTGCACTGTTGTCGCAGTGCGCGTGGCAGGCCACACCCGTGCGATGGTCCCGCAGATCGCTATGACTGTCTGCCGAAGTCGCCGAGACGGTCAGGTCCGACGCGACCGGGAACGCCGTTGTTGTGCACGCGTATACCGAGATCCACACTTGACTGAAGATCAGGGCGAACAGCACTGCGACAATGGTGAATGCACGTTGGGCCGGGTGGCGCATGGCTTCTGCTCAGGTCGACCCGAGCACGATGGATGACGGAGGGAAGTGTGGACATTCCTACTGTGGGAATGTCAAGAGGGCTCCCGCATTTTTTGGTGCCAGGACAACCGGCCACAAAAGCCTTGACATTCCCACAACTGGAAGGTCCACATTGAAACTAACTGGAACGCGATGAATCCCAGTGTGAGGATGAGCGACGCAGTACCGTCGCTAGGAGGCCGCGTAATGCGGTCCGGCATTTCAAGGGTGAGCCATGAACATAGGACAGGCTGCAAACGCTTCGGGCGTCTCCGCCAAAATGATCCGCTACTACGAAAGCATTGATCTGGTGCCGACCGCCGGGCGGACTGAGAGCGGCTACCGGGTTTATGGTGAGGACGACGTGCACGTGCTGCGCTTCATACTCCCCATCGAACAGATTCGGCACCTGCTCGCGCTCTGGCAGGATCAGCACCGCACGAGCGCGGAGGTCAAGGCCATCGCGGCGCAGCATATCGCCGAACTCGACACGCGGATTGCGGAACTCGTCGAGATGCGAGACACGCTCGCGTACCTTGCGCAGCATTGCGCGGGCGATCACCGGCCGTCATGTCCCATCCTTGAGGAGATGAGCCGCGCGGACGCAGCCAGGCTGTCGCGTCGGCCGGCGCGCCTCCCGACGTCGACGCGTGCATCGCACGCGGAACGCTGATCGCAATCGGCCGGGATAATTTCGCGCCTTAACCAGGACTACCAGGACTCGAGAGCAAGATCGTGAGGTGGACCGTCAAACTGGTGCTGTGTTTTCTGATCGCGTGGCTGCCTCTGACAGGTTTTGCCGCGCCGGCAATGCTTTGCCCGCACGGCTCGTCCATGACCTCCTCCTCGCACGTTACCGCACAGCACGCGACGCCACACACGACTGACATACATGCCGCCGGTCCCACCGCGACGAACCATCAACCTGCCTGTCACGGCAGCGCCGGCAACCTTTCCTGCACCATCCTTGCGGTTCCCGCCGAGGTCCCCGCGCCTCGCATAACGTCCACTCCCAGAGTCTACGCGCTGCACGACTCTCCGCAGTTTTCGCAATTCATCCCAGATCTCCCGCAGCGTCCTCCCCGGGTTCTGTAACCCTCCTTTTCCGCTTTTCGATGAGAGACCGCGCAAGCGGTCCCGGCTGGCGCTACGTCGATGCGAGTACCTCGTCCACAGGTTGCAGCCTGACGCGCGGCCATCGGTACCCCGAGTGCAGCATCGCGGATCACCAGCCCGGCACTGACAAAGGAGTTGACGTGAATACCCGACGACTTGCTGCTGCATTGCTTACCGTTGCGCTTCTCGGAGGCAGCGGATGGAGCGCAGCGGCTGATTCGCGCCACGCGCCTGTTGCACCCCAATCCGGCATGCACGATCCATCCACGATGGACGGCGCAATGATGGGCGGTGGCGGGATGATGAAAAGCTGTCCGATGATGATGGGGCAATTGCCCCCGGGGAACGAGAAGCTCGCCATGCAGATGCACGGTGAAATGATGAAGGCGATGGGCGACATCATGCTCAGGTACGCCGACAGAATCCAGACACCTCCGTCGAAATGACAGCACGGCCTGCCGTCACTTCCGACGGTACCGATCTGAGATCAAGGAGTAATGCCATGAAATGCACGAAAACGATGCTTTCCACCGGCGCGGTCATCCTGGCTGCCCTGGCGCTTGCCTATGCGGCGCTGCCCGGATTCCGGACGCTGATCCTGACTGCCGGACCTTACCTGCTGTTTCTGCTGTGCCCGTTGTC
>WNFJ01181687.1_pt1 | contig 12140 bp, 10 predicted proteins | sample 5400461 | NCBI WGS metagenome assembly WNFJ01 (sample SAMN13153349, study PRJNA577476) | soil metagenome | isolation source: 115 cm saprolite on Douglas fir-dominated hillslope | place: USA:California | collected 2013-09-17
TAGCTTCGACTTGCGATTCGACGTCCTTGCTTTCCCAGCCGCGCGCCATGCCTAGAGTGTGACACAGTTTCCGCAGAGCGTTAATCATTCAAATAGAGAAGTTGCGAAGGCAAAGTCAGGCGCTGGCAGCGCGGCTTTGCGGGAGCACGGGGAGAGCGGGGCGAATCACGGTCTGGATGGTGGACTCGGCGACGCGCGCGAGATGTTCCGCGAAAACGCCACGATAGAGAAAGGCGGCGGTTTTGTTCGCCCAGTTGATGCGCAGAAACCAACGGCCATGGGATTCTTCAGCTCGTGCCGAGGTGATTTCGCCGATGGGGATCTCCAGAAGGGATTGGAGACGCGCGTCGAGTACTCTAATGTAGTCGGCGCCGACGAAAAGTTGCGCCGCAAATGACGGTGCGTCGGCCAGCTTGAAGCGCCCGCCATTGACGACGACAAGAGCTCCCATTTCGCGGGCGTTGTCACTGGCGCTGGTAAAGGATTTGGCGGGAGGAAGAAGAATGGCGCTGACGAACATGGCCAGACCGATGATGGCCGGAGCGTAGCTGCTCCACGCAAAGAGAGGAAAGATGACCAGCGTGGCGCCGGCAATCGCGAGGAGAATGCGAGAGAGCATCCAAGAGCGCGGGTTGCGGCGCAGATGCAGCATCTTCGGGATAAGCAACACCAGGGCGAACAAAGCTCCGACCGCAAGATGGTGAAGCTTCTTGCCGAGACTCTCTGGGTGGGTAAGCGCTGGAGTGGAGGTCGCGCTCATGGTTGCAGGCCGCCGATTTCGCGCATGCGCGCGAAAGCGCGCCGCACGTGAGGAATGGTGATGGAGCCGCCAACGATCAACGCGACGTTGAGCGCATCGACCACTTCTTCACGTTTCCAGCCTTCCTCGCCGCAGCGGACCAAGTGGTAAGTGATGCAGTCATCGCAGCGCAGCACGGCGGAGGCGACCAGCCCGAGCAATTCTTTCTGCTTGGTGCCGAGCGGGCCGGGTTCGTAAGCCTGGTGGTCGAGAGCGAAGAAGCGCTTGATGCCGAGGTGGCCGCAGCCGAGGATTTCTTCATTGAGGTCAGCGCGAAATTTCTGAAAGTCTTCCAGGCGATCGGCCATGAGTTCTCCCCGGGAAATGTCAGGGCGTCGAGGGCGACGACCGTGGCCGCTATTATGAACGATTTGCGGGCTCAGGGGCGAAAGCGCTTAAAGAATTCAGGGCGCGCATCAAAGAACGCCTCAAGGCACGTAGCCGGGGCCGTGGAGGACTTTTCCGGGAAGGGCACCGGTCATCTTGGCCTTATCGATGACCGGCACTCCATTCACGAGAACGTATTCCATGCCTTGCGACAGTTGGTTGGGTTTCTCGAAGGTCGCAACGTCGTGAATCGTTGCAGGATCGAAGACGACGACGTCGGCGTACATACCAGCCTTCAACACACCACGATCCGTCAAACGCATACGTTGAGCGGGCAATGCGGAGAATTTGCGGATGGCGTCCTCAAGGGTGAGCTTGTGTTCTTCGCGAACGAACTTGCGCAGTATGCGAGGGAAAGTCCCGTAGGCGCGAGGATGTGGATGCTCTTGACCGAGGATGCCATCGGGAGAAGTGCCCGAGGAGTCGTTATCTACGGAGACCCAGGGCTGCTGGAGCGCGAGGGAAACGTCCGGCTCGGACATGCCGAAAACGGCGACAGAAGTAAGCGCGTGATCTTCGATGAGCAGGTCGAAGAGGGCATCCATGGGATCTTTGTTCCAGAGCTTTGCGATTTCGGCAAGAGTCTTACCCTGCAGCGGAAGCAATTGGGGATTGTGTACGACGCCGACTAAGACCGCCTCGGGGCCGGGAATCTCCTGCCATTCGTTGTCCCACTGGTCTGAAGGCGTGAGCATATCCTTGCGGATGCGCTCGCGGGTTGCCGGATCTTTCAAGCGATCGATGAGCTTGGCGTGGCCGCCATCGTGCGCCCAGGCAGGAATGAAAGCAGAGAAATCGTTGAACCATGCGGTGTAGGCGTAGGTATCGGCGGAGACGTCGAGTCCTTGCGCTCTGGCGGCGGTGACCTTGGCGATGGCTTCCGGCATGTGTCCCCAGCTGGGTTTGCCACCAACCTTGAAATGCCAGATTTCGACGGGAATATGGGCTTCGCGGCCGATGCGCACGGCCTCGTCGATGGCGGCTAAAATGCCTGTTCCTTCATTGCGCATGTGCGTGGCATAGATGCCGCCGAATTTGGAGGCTTCGGCAGCGAGAGCGATCAGCTCTTCAGTTTTTGCGTATGGAGCGGGGGCGTATTCCAGAGAAGTGGAGACGCCGACAGCGCCGTCGCGCATGGCCTGACGAACAAGCTCTTTCATCTGCTCGAGTTGAACGGCCGTGGGCTGCACGTCGTTGTCACCAAGCACCATGCGCCTGACGCGGGTGGCGCCCACGTAGCTGGCCAGATTGATCCCCATGCGCTGTTTTTCGAGCCGGGAAAAGTATTCGCGAAATGTGCGCCAGTCCGGGTGAATGCGATAGTGCTCGTACTGTTCTTGATCGGCGCGGAGAATGGCGTCGTTCACGGGCGCGATCGATTCGCCCTCACCGGTGATTTCCGTCGTGATTCCCTGGTAGATTTTCGAGGGGAGGCGAGGCTCGACCAGGATGGTGACCTCCGATTGCCCGAGCATGTCGATGAAACCGGGAGCCACAACCATGCCGCGAGCATCAATGGTGCGATTGCGTGTCGCATCGCTCAGATTGCCGATCGAAGCGATCTTCCCATCGCGAATTCCGATGTCGCCCGAATACCAGGGCGAGCCGGTACCGTCGATGATGTGGCCATTAGTAATGACGATATCGAAGGGACGCGCCGGTTCCTGGGACTGGAGGGAAACGAAGCTGACAAGCAAAAGCACGGACAAAAGCGCGGATTTCCAACGCGGAAGATTTTCGATGGTCATGAGTTGATTCCCGCTCCGTGGATAACAGAAACTGCTTCAAGGTTCGAACGCAGCCGGCATTCTACTCTGGAACAGCGGTCAAAGCTTTCTCTGCCAAGTCTTTTGCGCCGGGCTTGCCGGCGAGAACAAGTTCCGCCCACTCGGCTCCAACTTTCGAGAGGCGGACTGCTTCGCTGGTCAGGGATTCGGGACCGCCGGAATCCGAATTGCCAAAGAAGATGCGTTCCATGGGATGTGAGGCGGCGAGGCGATTCTTGGTGTAATGGCCGGGGACGGCCATGAACATCGGATGTCCACGACGGTAGATGCGCACTTCCACGGGGTCGACATTGAATTCGGGCAGCAGATTTTGAAAATCGGCGAGGACTCGGGCAGCGAGGGATTTGCAATCGTTTTCGTCAAGAAGCGTGGAGCGCTGGAGCTCGCGCAACGGCGTGTAGAAAGAAAGAATGTTGTATTTTGGCCTGTAGCCAGGATCGTTGCGGATAGTCCAATCAGCGACGATGAAGTCGGTGAACGTGCTTCCGGGGCACCAATTGTCGTAACCGCGATTGTAGACCGGCCTGTCGAAGATGACATTCACGACGGGATAGGGCGCGTAGCGGTAATGGCGCATGGCGGTTTTCTGTTCGGAGGGCAGGCCCATCACGATGCGAGAAGTGATGTGCTTTGGCGTGCACATCAAAACGACCCTGGCGGTGACAGTGATGAGTTTTTCCCGATGGACGTACGTCACGCGCACGGCATCTTTGTCTTGAACGACGGCAACAACGGCGGCATTGTCGAGCATTCGTTCCTGGTATTTTGGCGCCAGGACTTCCACTAGTTTGTGCGTGATGCAGCCGAGGCCGCCGGGAAGAATTGCGCGCTTGGCGTCGCCGCCGCTGATGAGATCCTGGACGTTGGCTATCCCGACAAGGGCGGAGCTTTCTTCCGTGGCCGCGCCCCAATTCGAAGGGCCATAGGCGTCCCACCATTGCTGAACTTCGGGAGTGTAAGCAGAAGTGAAATTGGAGAAGGGCTGTGCGTCGAGTTCGGCCATTTTCCCGCGGATGTTGATTTTCATCATGTCGTCGCGAAATTTCTTGAAGCTGTCGCGCACTTCTTTCGGATAGGGGAGTTGATCGAGGCCGGTTTTCCAGGTGTCGGGAACGTACGTCTTGTTGACGATGGCCGGATCGGGCATGTCGACAAAAGGCAGTCTCAAGCCGATTTCGGAAGCGAGCTGGTCGCCTTCATCGTCGTGATAGGCGTAGGCCGAGCCGGTGCCGTAAACTTGGCCGTGGAATTCTTCTTGCAGAGCGTTGCCGCCGAACTGGGGCTCCTTTTCGAGGAGCAGCCATTCCCTGCCGCGCAGAAAATAGGCAGCGGAAAGACCCGCAACACCGCCGCCGACGATGACGATATCGGCCTTGCGGGTGGCGTCAGGGCGTTCGAACGAATGGCCGTCGCGAATCTGATGGCAGACTTCGAAGTGTTCGCCGTGAACGAGCGGAGCGGCTTTTGGTTTCGAGTCCGGCACAGCAAGAAGCGTTTTATCGATCGGACAGCCAGCCGTCACGGAACCAGCGACAACAAACTTGATGAAATCGCGGCGCGAGGCCATGCATCCTCCCTAGGGTCTTTCGAGAAGTTCCTGAGCCTCGGCGCCGAGGCCACGCGTACGCACGCGGTACCAAATCATGATGAGGGCGACGGAGACGGCAAAGATCAGAGTCGAGACGGCGTTGATCTCCGGCGTGATGCCGCGGCGCAGGCGGCCCCAGATTTCTTGAGGCAATGTATTTTCGCTGCCAATAAGGAAGTAGGTGACCGCGAGTTCGTCCATTGAGAGAGTAAAGGTGAGCAGTCCAGCAGCGATGAGCGAGAGCCTGAGATTCGGCAGCGTAACGCGCCAGAAAGTTTGCCAGGGAGTAGCGCCCAGATCGAGCGAAGCTTCTTCTTGAGCACGGTCCATTTTCTGAAGTCCGGCGAAAATCTCAGTTGTCGCAACAGAAATTAGTGCAGTGCCGTGACCGAAGAAGACCAGAGTCAAGCTGCGCTGAAAACCCGCAATAACTGCGAACATTAATAAGGAGAGTCCTGTGATGATGCCGGGGAGAATCAGAGGCAGGAGCACGAGGCGGCGGAAGAGCGCTTTTCCTGGGAAGGCCGCACGGTCGAGCGCCAGGGCTGCTAAGAGACCGAGAGTCAGAGAAAGGGCCACGCTTGCTGTAGCGACGATCAGGCTGTTCAGGACGGCGTCCCAGATGGGGCCGTCGGCGAAAAGCTGGCGATACCAATCGAGCGTGAGATGGCGGGGCGGGAAACCACCGACGCCGTCGCGATTGAAGGAATAAAGAATGAGGACGACGATCGGCAAATAGATAAAGATAAAAACGAGCGCGGCATAAATGGCGAGCAGCGGAGCGCGGCGGGCTGATGCGCGGCTGCTCACTTGAAGGACCACCGTTTTTCCAAGCGTTCGCTTAGGAAGAGCAACGAAATGGTGATGATCAGAATACAAACGGAAATCGCCGCGCCGAGCGGCCAATCATAGGCCGCGCCGAAGAGGCTCTGCACCACGTTGGCGATCATCGTGCCGGAAGCGCCGCCGACAAGGAGCGGTGCGAGGAAATCGCCAAGCGAGAGAACAAAGGCGAAGGTGGCGCCGGCAAGCAGGCCGGGAATCGAAAGAGGCAGAATGACGCGCAGAAACGTTTGGGCCGAGCCTGCGCCGAGGTCGTGCGAGGCTTCGACGAGAGGGCGCGGAATGTGCTCGAGCGCCGCATAGATTGGGAGAAAAGCAAATGGTGTGTAGATGTGAGTGAGCATGAGCACAACGGCGAATGGGCTGTACAGAAGGAACGCGACCGGCTGATGCGTTAGATGCAGATATTGCAAGAAGCCGTTCAGAACGCCTTCGCTCCCGAGGATGGTTTTCCACGCGTAACCACGGACCAGGTAGCTCACCCACAGCGGCACGATGACGAGCTGGTAGAGCAGATCTTTGCGCGCGCCCGCATGGAACGAGAGGTAGTAAGCCAGCGGATAGCCGAGAAGAAGGGAGCACAGCGTCACCGAAGCGGCGATGCGCATGGTGCGGAAAAGAACTCCGGCGTACACGGGGTTCGAAAAGAGCGTGTGGTAATTACGCAGGTTCCACTCATGGACCACAAATCCTTCGCGCACGGCCCAGAAGCTATGCGCGAGCATTAGCCCGTAGGGAAGCAGGAGGAACACACCGACCCACAGGAGCGGCGGAAGAGAAACAATCGACTTGTAGGCGCGTGAGTACATGAGTTGTGGCGAAGGCGATTACTCCCGCACGCGAATGGCGTCCTCGCTTGAAAAAACAAATTCGTGGTCGCCGGACATCAGCTCCCGCGCGGGAATGCGCACGCGCAGCACCTGGCCGCTGCCGCAATCCACTTCAAGCAATTCGGTGGCGCCTGCGTAGGTCTGTTGGCGGATGGTCCCCTTAAATCTAACGTGCGGTACCTGCATCGCGCCATCCATGCAGTGTTTGATGCACTCGGGCCGCAACGAAAAAGTCGCCGGACCGTCGGGGCCTTGCACCGAGGGAATTCGTATCGCTCCACATACAGCCGATTCACCGTGAACTTCACCGCGAAGCAAATTGGTCTGGCCGATGAACTGTGCTGTATATGCCGTGGCGGGACGCGCATAAATCTCGCCGGCGGAAGCGACTTGCTCCAGCGCGCCATCGCGCAACAGAGCGATCCGATCGGAGAGCGCCATGGCTTCTTCCTGATCGTGGGTGACGAATAGAAAGGTGATGCCAAGCTCGCGTTGCAGGGCTTTTAATTCGCCCTGCATCTCTTTGCGAAGATTGGCGTCGAGCGCGGAAAGCGGCTCGTCGAGCAGAAGAAGCTGCGGCCGGTTTACAAGCGCGCGCGCGAGGGCCACGCGTTGCTGCTGTCCCCCGCTTAGTTTGGAGGGGCGGGAATCGGCGTACTCCTGCATCTTCACCATGCGCAAAGCTTCCTCGACGCGGGCGCCGATCTCCGTGGAGGAAGTTTTTTTGACGCGCAGGCCGTAGGCGACGTTCTCTCGCGCATTTAGATGGGGGAATAGCGCGTAGTGCTGGAACACGGTGTTCACGCGGCGCTTGTAAGGCGGAAGCGGGTCCAGCTGTTCTCCGCTCATCCAGATTTCTCCCCCCGTGGGTTGTTCGAATCCAGCAATCAGGCGAAGAAGCGTGGTTTTGCCGGAACCGCTTTCTCCGAGCAACGTAAGGAATTCTCCCGAAGCGATGTTCAACGAGATGTTTTTCAGCACATCGCGCGCACCGAAGCGCTTAGCCACCCCGCGTACTTCGAGGAGCGCTCCCGGCGCGGCCGAAGGCCCGTGCTGCGCGTTCACGGCGGACAAACTCACTGAGCGGCTTTGACCTCATTCCAGATTTCGTTGTACTTCGCGCGGCGAGCAACATCCTGCCAGAAATAAATCCTTCGCATGTAGGCATCGGGATTATCGAGGTGCAGTCCCTTGATTTCATCAGCGGTGAGAAACTGCGAAGCGCCAGGATTCGCCGGAGTGTAGTGGGTCACGTCGGTGACTCTTTTCTGTGTCTGCGCCTCGATCATGTATTCCAAAAATTCCGTTGCAAGTCCCTTGCGTGAGCTCGCGGCAGAAATCATCAGGTGATCGATCCAGCCGGTGGTGTTTTCTTTCGGAATGGTCTCGCCGATGGGAAAATGAAGTTGGCGCAGTTGGTTGGTCATCAGCGGCCAGCCCATGGCAGCCACGACTTCATGGTTTTGAAAAAGATTTGTGAGTTCGCCGCCGGTGGCCCACATTTTGCGAATGTTGGGTTTTAGTTCGATCAATTTTTTCTTGACGGCGACGAGCTGATCGTCGGTGAGATTGTAGAGTTGTGATGAGTCGGGTTTGTCGTAACCAAGAACCTGCGCGGCCATATAGACGGTGGAAAGATCATCCCACACAGACAACTTTCCTTTGTATTTCGGGTCCCAGAAGACCGCCCACGAATCCGGGGGCTGGGCGAACGCCGTTGTGTCATAGAGCAGCGGGTCCGGCCCCCACATGAACGGGACCCCATAGACCTGCCCGTTGGCCTTCACGAGCGGCAATTCCCGGAGTCTCGCTGAGAGCTGCGAGTAAGCCGGTAACTTTGATAGATCGAGCGGTGCAGCCAGTCCTGTCCGCGCGATGGAAGCAGCCACGTCGCTTGAAGGTGAAATGACGTCGTAGTTCGCCGCGCTGCCGCCGCGCAGCTTGGCGACCAGCTCGTCGCTCGAACCCATATAGGACGCACTAATCTTGCAGTGATGACTCTCTTCGAATGCATGTATGAAGGAGGGATCGGCGTAGCCTTCCCAGACCAGCAGGCTCAGCGATTCCTCTTTTTTCTTGCAGGCGCCGCATGCTATAGCGAGCGCCAGAATGCCCAGAAGAATCGCGCGCGATCTCATGGCTCCTCCCGGTTACTTTGAATCCGCTTGATAGACCACCCGCCCGCCCACGATCGTGGTGACAACCTTTGTGGCGCCAATTTTACGCGGATCGATGTCGAAAACATTCTGCGAAACGATGATCAAGTCGGCGAGCTTGCCAATCTCGAGAGATCCTTCCGATTTTTCGCGGCGTCCAGCAAATGCCGCTCCGAGGGTATAGCCGTCAATCACTTGAGTCACAGTCAATCGCTGCTCAGGAACAAAACCTGCCTCAGGTTGACCTTCCGCTGTTTGGCGAGTCACAGCGGTCTGCATGCCTTCCGACGGATTGAGAGTCACGACGGGCCAATCGCTGCCGAAGGCCAGGTGGCCTCCCGCATCAGCGATGCTCTTCCACGCCCAGGCGCGGGAAGCGCGATCGGGGCCGGCATTCCGGGCCCAAACCTCCAGTGTATTGGAGTCCGGGTACGAGTGAAGTGGCTGCATGCTGGCGATGACTCCGAGCTTGCCGAACCGCAGAATGTCGGAAGTAGCAATGGTTTCAATGTGTTCGATGCGCGGCCGGCGATCGCGAGTGTGGTTCCGTGTTTCGGCATTTTCATAGGCATCCAGAGCAGTCCGCACTCCGTAGTCACCAATCGCATGCGTGAAAAGTTGCAAACCGCGCTTGTCCAACTCCTCCACTGCCGCCTTGTATTTTGACGGCTCCCAGAAAAGCTTGCCTTTCAAAGAGGGATCGTCGCTATAGGGCTCGAGCATCGCCGCGGTGTGGGATTCGACGACGCCATCCACCATGAATTTGACGGCGCCAGCGTCGATCCAGTCGTCATGGAATTTCTTTCTGGCGTTCTCGATGGCATCAAGGTCCTGAGGCCGGAGCTCGGGCGGATCGAGAAAATAGGCGACATACATGCGCAAGGTAAGATCGCCGCGGCGGCGCATTTCGTCGAAAAGATCAAGCACTTCGAAATCTTGTCCAGCGCTGTGCACGCGAGTGATTCCATGCTCGTTCGCCCATTTCATGCCCGCATGCAGCGCCAAAAGCTTTTCCCCGCGCGAGGGCTTCGGAATAACTTTGGCGACTAGGTCCTGAGCTGACTCTTTTAACGCACCGGTTGCGTCACCTGTGTTAGGGTCCCGAACGATCGAACCGTTGGATGGATTGGGTGTGTCGCGGGTGATCCCGGCCAGAGCAAGAGCCTTCGAATTGGCCCAGTAGGTATGTCCGTCATAACCTTCGAGAAAAACCGGACGATTGGGGAATAGTTCATCTAAATACTTCTTGTGGGGGAGCGCCTCTGGGCCGAACATTGCGTAATTCCAGCCACGGCCAAGAATCCAATCTTCCCCGGGATGACCGGCGGCATATTCGCGGAGGCGTTTTTGAATGTCGTCCGCGTCTTTCGCGCCTTCGAGATTTACCCGGCCGAGGCTAAAGGAGCCGTCGAGAAAATGGATGTGACAATCTACAAAGCCGGGGAGCACAAGCTTTCCGCCGGCATCAATCAGTTTTGTGCTCTTGCCGCGCGCGCGCTCAATTTCGGCGTGGCCACCGACAGCGACGATCTTGCCCCTTCGAATGGCCACGGCTTGAGCCCAGGGCTTCTTGGCGTTTTCCGTGTAAACCCGGCCGTGAACGACGATGATATCCGCCGGTTCGACGATCTTCTCTTGCGCGTGCGGCATCGAAGCAGCGCCAAGCAAGAGCAGCAGCGATTGAACAACGACGCGGAGCGGTTGAATTTTCATCGGCACCCTGTCCTGGAAATCAGAATGTCGGCGGCGTGTTTATCCACAACAGCCACGTCTCCGCGCGACCGGGATTCTTCCAGCGATGCGGAGTGGAACTCTCGAAATAAAGGCTGTCGCCCGGCTCTAACTGGTAATGTTCCTTGGCGTCAAGCCAGATTTCGAAATTTCCGCGAAGGACGTATAGAAATTCCTCGCCTTCGTGAGAATAGGACTCTCCGCTGCCGCCACCAGGTTTGATGCGGAAAAGGTGCGGTTCCATCACCGTCTGCCCCCAGGCAAGCAGCTCCATGCGAACGTCAGGTGTCGCCTCGAGGATTTTTCGCTGATGCGGCCGCACCAGGCGCGGATTATCGCCGGCGGTTTCGAAGAGCGAGAGAATGTTGGTGCGATAGAAACGGGCGATGCGCCGCAGGGTAGCGATCGAGGAGCGCATCTGGCCGCGCTCCAGAGCGCTGAGAAAACCGATGGAGACTCCAGTGGCGCGAGCCACTTGTGCGAGCGAGAGTCCGCGGCGCGTGCGCAAACGGCGGAAGCGCTGCCCGGGATGTGGCGCTCTCTCTGCCGAATTAGAGACAACTCCCTGCCGCTTGAGCACGTGAACGATGGCGGCGGGATTAAGGCCGCGCGCGCGGCGCAGAAAAATCGCTCGTTGCAACAGGCGCACATCGGATTCACTATAGAGGCGGTAACGGCTTTGGGTGCGCTGTGGCTTAACGAGGCCCAGGGCTTCCCAAGCGCGCAAAGCGGAGGAAGAAATGCCCACGCGGCGAGCCACTTCGCTGATGCGCAGGTGGGGCAGCCGCGGGTGCTTTGCCGATGCGTTGGATAAATTCTTTCTACTTGACACGAGTCCCGGCTTTCTCTAAGTTTACAGGATTATAGTAAGGTTTCAGGGGTACGGCAACCACGAAGAATCGGTCCTCGAAAGATTCTTCGCGGCAAGGGGTGAAGTGATGAAGGTGGAAGCGCGTTTTCTACGTCTGCGTTTGTTCTGTTCCCGCAGCATTTTGTTTGCAACCTCTCTGGCGTTGGCCCTGCTCGTAGCGGCGCCTTTCGCGGGTGCGCAGAGCACCGGCGGCCGCATCCGCGGCACGGTAATGGACACCAGTGGCGGCGCTGTGCCTAGCGCATCGGTGACGCTGATCAACGAGGCCACGCACGCAACACGCGAGGTGCAGTCCGGCGCGAGCGGGGAATACATCTTCCTTGAAGTGCCCGTCGGCACCTACGAGATCAACTCGGTCAGCAAGGGTTTCAAGAAATATGCGCGCAAAGGAATTGTGCTCAATCTGAACGAGGTCGTCAGCGTGGACATCACCCTGCAAATCGGCGCAGCCTCGGACGTCGTGGAAGTAACTGGCGCACCTCCCGTTGTGGATACGACCTCGACCCAATTGGGCGCGGTCGTCAACGAGCGCTCCTCGACCCAATTGCCCCTCAATGAGCGCGATGTTTATCAATTGCTGCAATTACAGCCGGGTGTGCAGTCGCAGATCGGGAACAACCTGTTTTATGGCTCGGACAAGCCCGGTGTCGTGACCGTGAATGGCGGGCGCGGCCGCTCGAACAATTATTCCGTGAACGGCGGCGATGGCAACGATCTCTTCGCTAACTTGCCCGCCGTCCAGCCGTCACCGGACAGCGTCGAAGAGTTTCGAGTGATCACCAATTCCTTTGACGCCGAATACGGGCGCAACTCAGGCGCGGTGGTAAATGTGGTTACGAAGTCCGGCACGAACGATGTTCACAGCAGCTTGTATGAGTTCTTTCGCAATGACGTGCTGAACGCACACGGATACACCTTTCGGCCAACGCCGAAGGCTCCGTTTAAGCAGAACCAGTTTGGAGGAACTCTTGGCGGACCGATCAAAAAAGACAAGACTTTCATTTTTGGATCTTACGAAGGGCGAAGAATCGTGCGGGGAATCGTTTCCCAGTTGGTGCCGGTGCCGACCGGGGGGGACTTAAGCGGAAACTTTGGAGCTGCGTTTCCTGGCACTCTCACCGACCCAACAGTAGCGAACATCTTTGAGA
>WNFJ01205058.1_pt1 | contig 12138 bp, 13 predicted proteins | sample 5400461 | NCBI WGS metagenome assembly WNFJ01 (sample SAMN13153349, study PRJNA577476) | soil metagenome | isolation source: 115 cm saprolite on Douglas fir-dominated hillslope | place: USA:California | collected 2013-09-17
GTTGTACCGCACGTTCTACGGCGACACGGTCAAAAACATCGTTCATTGGCTGGACGAAACCGGTCGAACCGCGCAGATCTAGTTGTTATAGGTCGGAAGCTTTTCAGGCGATCGTCCCCCTTCGTTCAAGCTGCTCCACTTTCAAGTTCATCATGGTCGATGGCCGGCCTTCCGAGTTTGGCGCCTGGCAGCGCTTCCTGGCTTCGCGCCCCTGGAAGGAAATCCAGGGGTAAGATAACTACCTCTGGTTGGCCAGGACCCGCCGCGACGAGGACCACCATGAATAGCGACTCCGATTTGACAAGCGGCGCATCACCTCGCAATGATGCTGTCGACTCGAGCGGATTCTCGGGTGACTTGGGAAACGAGGATTCCAGCGTACGGAAAAACCCTCGGTACTATCAACTGTATCCCACGTTAACGGATGCAGAGATCGACAAAATGCGGCGCTTCGGAACGCTACGTCATTGTTCTGCGGGCGACTATCTGTACCGCGCAGGAAGCGTGAGTCCCGGCATGTTCGTGTTCCTGTCAGGGACGGTACGCGTCATCGGCCGCGATGGCCTGGGGCGCGAGCGCGTGGTGCGCGCGAACATGCAGCGCGGTGAATTCAGTTCCGACATCGGCCAGTTGTCCGGCAAGCCCGCTCTCGTCGACGCATGTGTAATCGAGGATGTCGAAGCGCTCGTGCTTCCTGCGGAAGGTCTGCGGGCATTGATGGTGGCCGAGGCCGAACTCGGTGAACGGCTCACGCGCGCCCTGATCCTCCGACGCGTGGCCGCCATCGAACGCGGCGACGGGCCTGTCCTCGTTGGCGCAAATGACAATCCTCGCCTCATGTCGCTGTGCAATTTCCTGCGACGAAACGGCCATCCGCATGTGGCGCTCGATGCCCAGCAGGATGCGGAAGCAGTCGCGCTGATCGAACGGCTCGCTCCGAAGCTCGACGATTTTCCTCTGGTGATATGTCCCAACGGTGCCTTGCTGCGCAATCCGGATGAACTGCAACTGGCCTCGTGCCTCGGATTGCTGCCTGAGTTCAACCCTGCGCATGTCTACGATCTGGTCATTGTCGGCGCGGGTCCCGCCGGGCTAGCAGCTGCTGTATATGCAGCATCCGAAGGCCTCTCCGTGGCCGCCTTCGATTGCCGGGCGCCAGGCGGCCAGGCCGGCACAAGCTCACGCATTGAAAACTATCTGGGCTTTCCCACCGGCATTTCCGGCCAAGCGTTGGCCGGGCGCGCCTTCCACCAGGCCCAGAAGTTCGGGGCCCATCTCGGGATTCCGTGTGAAGTCAAAACGCTCCATTGCAGCAGGCATCCCCTCTCCGTCGAACTCGCCGACAACCGTCACATCATGACACGCTCCGTCGTCATCGCCAGTGGCGCTGAGTACCGACGGCCGCCTTTCGAGGGACTCGAGCGATTCGAAGGGCGTGGGGTCTATTACTGGGCGTCGCCAATCGAGGCGAGACTGTGCCGCAATGAGCCTGTACTGCTAGTCGGCGGCGGCAATTCGGCCGGCCAGGCTGCGGTATTTCTCGCCTCGCACGCCGCGCATGTCCATTTGTTCATCCGCGCCGCCAGCCTCGACCAGAGCATGTCGCGCTACCTGATCGAACGCGTCACGTCGTTGCCAAACGTGACACTTCATCCACGCGTAGAAATTATCGCGCTCGAAGGCAGCGAGCGACTCGAACAGGTTCGCTATCGCTGTCGCATCCGGGATACCGAAGCAACGATTCAGTCAGGCCACCTTTTCCTATTTACTGGTGCAGATCCCAATACGGACTGGCTTCGTTCATGCGGCGTTTCGCTAGACCGCAAGGGGTTTGTCCTGACTGGAACCGATATCGGCGATGGGGTCATCCGATCGCTTCCGCTGCAAACCAGCGTCGATGGCGTATTCGCGATCGGTGACGCTCGCGCCGGCTCGGTCAAACGGGTCGCCGCAGCTGTAGGCGAAGGTGCGGCCGTTGTGGCACAAATCCACCGGTTTCTCAGCACCGAACGGTAAGTTTCGACGGCGAACGCAACGGCTGCTTGACTCGCCGCAACCTCGGCCGTGAGAAGCGACCGGCCGTCGTGCCGTCTGTTTTCAATCTGGCTTTTCCGCCGCCGCACCCGGTCCCGCGTCCTGATCATGCCCCGCAGCAATAAACGTAAACTCATCCGTTGCGGCGATACTGCCACGGTTGAGCGCTGCTTCTACAGCATCACGACGTTTGCCGACGCGGCGCCAGCGAAGCCAGAAATAGTGTGAGGCACGCAGCAAGCAACGCGACATCCTTGATCAGGAACTGCTCCACCAGGGTGGAGATGATCGGGAAACCAGTCGGGCTATGCAATGTGATGTCCGGCGTGCTGAAAACGAACGAAGTCGTCAGCGCGAATGTGGCGCTGGCCAACGCCGCTCCCAGCGCAGAAGCAAACGGAACGACCGAACCAATAATCAGCGCTGCCGCGGTCAGCAGTTCGATGGTCCCGACAATCTTCGCTTCTCCGCGTACGCCGAATACACCCAGCCAGCTCATGAACGGACTGTGTGAAATCAACGGCGCGATCGCATCGGCCGCGTAGGGGGTGAACTTCTGGATGCCAAACCAGATGAAGATGAACACCATCGTCCACCTCAGCAACGCAAGATGCCAATAGGCGCCACCGCTCTTTTCTGCAACGTGGAAATCAAGTTTCATGGCTTTCACTCTCAATTCGTAAACACTGCGATGCACGCGCCAAAGATATCGATTAGCTGAAGCCACGCGCTACGTCGCAAACGGCACCGCCTTGCGTGCCTTCTCCATTGCCCGTTTCAACAAACGCGCGGACGCCGGGCAAAAAAAAACGTCCGCGCATGATGGCCTTAGCGCACCGGCGGGAAATCCAGATCGGTGTCGTTGATGCGGTTGAACGTGTTGGTGAACACCGTCAGCGCGATGGCCAGCGTGATCTCCACCAATTGCGCGTCGCTGTAACCCGCCGCCTTGATCGCCGCAAACTGCTCCGCGCTGATCGTGCCGCTCGTCGTCTGAAGCTGACGGACAAAGCGCGCCAGCGCATCGCGCCGTGCGTCCCCCGTCGGCTCGCCCGCACGGATCTGCCGCAGCGCCTCGGCCGACAGCCCCGTCATCTTGCCGATCACCGTGTGCGCTGCCACGCAGTAATCACAACCGGTCAGCTCGCTGACCGCCAGCTTGATCGTCTCCACTTCCTGCTTGCTCAGCGTGCCCGTGCCCAGCACGCCCTCGGCGTTCAGCACCGATTTCAGCACCTGCGGCGCCAGCGCCCCCAGCGCAACAAACAGGTTCGGCACACTGCCGGCAGCCTTCTTGACCTCGGCGTAGACTTCTGCGGTCGCGCCAGTTGCAGACTCAACAGATGGAACATTGATACGGCTCATGGTGATACTCCTTTGTCAGGTGGGTGAGGAGTCACCACTTTAAGCGTCGCACATGATCTTGATCAGTCTCTCCAGGATCAATAAAATGCTCCTTCGTGTCATCATGGGCCGCTGCTGAATATTTTGGAGCGCGTGTCGCGCCCACCTGATTTGACGTTGAGCCACGGGTGCTTCTACTATTCGCCCAGCCAGGAGGATGCAGTGGACCGTTTAACAGCGATGGAAACCTTTGTCTGCGTGGTGGAGTCGGGTTCCTTTTCGGCTGCTGCGCGGCTACTGCATGTAGGGCAGCCAGCCGTGTCCAAGACCATCGCACTGCTCGAAGAACGACTCTCGGTGCGCCTGTTGTTGCGCTCGACGCGCGGCTTAATGCCAACCGAGGCGGGTCAGGCATTCTACGGACGGGCAAAACGTGCGATCGAAGAGGCCGAAGAAGCGGAGCTCGCTGCCCGCGGAGCTGGCACCAATCTCACGGGACGCCTGCGCGTGTGCGCCGCCGTTACGTTTGCCCGGCTACACATCGTGCCCGCCATCGGACGGTTTCTCGAAGCACATCCTGATCTCAACGTCGACATGGTTCTCGACGATCGCAATGTCGATCTGCTCGAAGAAGGCATCGACATCGCATTGCGCATGGGACGACTCGAGGACTCGAGCATGACCGCACGCAAGATCGGTGAAGTCCCGCGTCTAGTGGTGGGCACGCCCGCCTACTTCAAACGCGCCGGAATCCCCGCTTCCCCGGCGGACCTGTCATCCCATCAGGCAATCGTATATAACCAGCGAGGTGGCGGCGGCACGTGGACCTTTCGACGCGAAAGCTCGGAAGTTGCCGTCGTCGTATCCGGACGCGTTGCCACTACCGCTGCTGAAGGAATCCGAGCGGCGGTTCTCGCCGATCTTGGTTTAGCCGTGGTATCCGAATGGATGTTTTCCCCGGAGCTGAAAAGCGGCGAGGTCTGCTCGGTGCTCAACGACTGGCGCCTGCCTCCCATCGAGCTTTGGGCCGTGTTCCCGGGCGGCCGCATGGTCAATGCCAAAACACGCGCATTCCTCAACTTCCTCGCAGATATCCTGAACTTCCGCGCAGATCCCGTAGACACGGACGATCACCCATAAGCGTGCGCAGCTTCACCGCGGGCGCGCGTGGTGACGTTCGAAAAATGCCTTTCGCTGATTCATCTAGGCGAGCTTCGTGACTGATCCAGTGAGCCGCCTTAGAGTGGTACGCCCAGCGCAACGGATATCCAGTACACCATCACGTCACTCTGCCACGGCTTTTCAAGGAGCGCGAGCGCGCCAATGGCAACGTTTGTTGCCAGCAACAAGGGCGTCGGATAGGCACTGACAAAGATCGTTGGCGGTGCCTTGTTCTGTTTGCGCTGGCGCTCGTGCATCTCCACGCCCGACATTCCAAACATGCGGATATCGCAGATCAGGCAAGACGTTGTTTCTGCATCCCCACACGCGAGGAATGCTTCGGCCTGCAAGCCCAACTAACGGATGAGACTTCCCAACGCAATCCGAATCGCTTGATCGTCATCGACAACCGAAACTACCGGCGTGGTTTGCAATGTGGCTCTCTCGATTCCTCGGCGCTCTGGATAGCAAGCGGTCCGATCCGGTTGGTCTGATGTATTCAGGTTATCGTATGAAGACGCTCGCTTCGATAATACATACATATAAAACCAGACAACTCGCGGATGTCCGTGACCTGTAAAACGCGCCCGCTATCCGGGCCTGAGAGCGGCGCGCCGAGGTTGACAAACCGTTTGGTCACGGTGGCATCTGGACCGAGCCCGGCATAGCGCGATCTTCGCCACTATACGTTTGTATAAAGCAACTACGCCTAAAAAGACGGACCGTAACCGACCGTACAATGGCTTTCACACTGCGCAAAGACTAGTCTTCAGCCAAGGCCTGCGGCGCAGACATCCTTTCCCAGCGGGTCGTTACGCTCCGCCGTATCCTTTCCAGCCAAAGTCTCACAACCGTCCATAACCTGATTGTTCAGGAGAGGCAAATGACGTTGAATACGACAACCCTTTCGACCCCGGATGCGGTTGCCGTTCGGTCTCTCGACGCGTGGCCGCAGATTCTCGCCACGCTTGGTCAATACTCTTCTGCATCCATGGATTTGATGAATACACCGGACATTCCTGTCGGTGCCCGTACGCTTCATTCGCGCAGGCCGGCAGCACGCCTCGACTGGGCGCCAAGCTCAACGATCACCGTCATAGAGAAGCTGTCCGACACGCTCGTATCGCTTTCCTGGCACGACTCGACGCTATGCAATTATGAAGAACAGATCTGGTCATGTAGCCACGCCCGCTCATCGGGACGCTGCGCCTTGAGCGGCAAACCTATCCGCGGGGGCGATCCGATCTACCGCCCGCGATCCCGCGGACGAGACATGCCGTTGAACTTCAGAGAGATGATTCTCGCCTCAGAACTCGCGAGACTTCAATGCGCCCATTCATGGCAGCAACCTCAGACAACCAATGATGCTCTCACCGGACGCGCTTGCCCTTGAATCGGGCCGGTTATCGGATCTGCGCCAATTTCGCTGCAGCATCCCTTAAGGTTGGCATCGCCCGCGACGAACACCGGACGGGTCCCGGCCTGCAGCGTACGCGGCTCGTTATAGGCTGCTATTCGGCTTGCGGTCCGTGTCGGCCAGACCTAGTCGACGGTTAATGATCTACCGTCGCAAAATCCTGCTCGATCGTCTCACGTCGTGGATGACCTGCTTGAGCTGCACCGGCAACCGGAGACAACAATAGTTGTGCGATAAGGGCGAGGCTCAATAAAATGCTCATTCGCGTCAACAGATCAACCTCTATGTCTACCCCTCTGGATTGGCTGAGCAGCCTACTTGTCATGATGCCGGTCAGCGGCCGGCTTGAAATCCGTTGCTCCTATGGAGCGCCTTGGCGCGTGACGTACGGTCAGGCGAACCCGGGCGAAATGCCCTCTCACGTGGTGCTGGCCGGGTCGGCCATTCTTGAGAGTCCAGATGGAGGCGCTCCGCAATATCTGACCGCAGGAGACATCGTGCTACTACCGCATGGGGCAGAACACATGTTGCACGATGGCAGCGGCGCTGCACCCTCTCCCGTTCGTTCGCGCAACAGCTTGAACGTTGAAATCAGTGAGAATGCTGGAGGTGGCGATCGACTCGACATGCTCTGCGGTCGCTTTGTTCTCTCGCCACCCAACGATCGCCTGATGCGCAGCTACCTGCCTGCCACACTCGTGGTACGCGCCAGCAAACCGCACGACCAGCCAGGCGAGACCGAAACATCCGTTCGGCTCGCGACACTCGTCGGGTTGATGCGAACCGAATCGACCGCGCAGAGTCTCGGTAGTCACGCCATGCTCAACGCTCTCTCGGCAGCACTCTTTGCACTCACGCTGCGCATGGCAGGCGAATCACGTGCCGCACCCGTCGGTCTCCTCGCTATGGCTGGGCAACCCAGGCTCGCACCGGCTCTCACAGCGATGTTTAACCGTCCAGCGCACCCCTGGACCTTGCCGGAGCTGGCAAAGCTCTGCAACATGTCGCGGGCAACGTTGATACGTCACTTCCGCGAGAAGATGAATTGCTCGGCCAATGACCTGTTGACCGACATCCGTATGACGCTCGCGGCCAATGAATTGAAGAAGCCCACCAATTCGACTGAGGCAGTGGCGGACGCGGTCGGCTATCAGTCGCTAGCCGCTTTCAGGCGTGCATTTACGCAACGCATGGGTATGACACCAGGACACTGGCGCCGCTCGGCGCAGGTGCTGGAGTAGTCCAGGTGCTGGCGAATATGTCAACCGAACATGGCAGTCCTTGCAGGCGCTATTCCCGCAGGGGATAACTGCTATGCCGCGAGGCGCGTGGCGCCGCGCTCCCGACGTAGATAGACTGCTTCGAACCGCAACAGACTATCTTCGCAGAACTCCAACATGCAAATCCTCGTCACCAGTGCGTCCGGCGCCAACGGCGACGGATATGGTTCGCTTCTTTCTTTTGCCCTCGACGGAACAGCACGCGGTACGTTTAGCACGGATCCTCGCATCACGGATCCCCGCGGCCTGAGCGTGAGCGCGAATCGACGGCTTCTCTATGTAAATAGCGGCAGCGATCGAATCCTCGCACTGGACGCCGCCGGAAATGTGGTACGGGACACAGGAGAGATTCCGGGGCTCAATGCGGGAGGCGGCAACCTTGCGCCCGACGGCACATACCAGGTCGGAATGCGCAGCGCGCGGACAATCGTCGCTTTTGACGCCGATCTTGCCGGTGCGCCGCAAAACGTCCTGCCTGCGGGGATCGTTCCGTTTCCCCGCGGTTTCGCGGCGGCCGAAGACGGAACCCTCTATCTGGCCTCGGGCATCGGCCCGGGGGGCGAAGGGGAAAACAGCATTGCTGTATTCGACGCAGACGGCACGCCGCTAGCAGCCCGTCGGACTTTCTCGCTCGTTTCAGTACGAAACATGAGAAAATAACATTCGTACAACTAAGCGAGCTTTGCTGTGTCCCACTTCATCGTCCCGTGACGAGCATTCGTGAATATGACCGCTCGACCGGCAGCCTGGTGCGTGTATTTGCCCCTCCACCGGAGGTCGGCTTCCATCAACCCCGAGGCTTACGGTTCGGTCCCGACGGATATTTGTATTGCGTTGCGCGCGACAACGTCATGGCATTCGACTTTGGCGATGGACGCTTCCTTGATTCCGTGGTGCATATGCCACGGCTCAATGGCCAGGCCATCGTCTTCTTTCCACTCCTCGCGGATTAAATTCGCCAGTCCTTGCCACGAACGGCTCGAAATCAGATCGGTGCAACGATGTCTGAACTTTTCACCCGATTGCGCGCCACCTGTGAACGGCCTGTCGCGCTCGTCGTCTGCCTGCTGGTCGCCTTCCTTGTCGCCGGCAGCGCACATGCAACGGACGAAACTCACGCCGCTGTCAGGCTGATCGGATCGCCCGCAACCCAACAGACCAGCATAGACGATGGCCAGATCAGGGTAAAAGCCGATCATGCAGTGCTTCTCACCGACTATAGGCAATCGCCAACAGCCGATACCTACCCTCGCACGCCAGTGTCGGCACGCGTTGCTCCGTTCGAACAGGCACGATCGCGCACCGCTAGTCCCGGCATCCTGAAGGTCCTCGGCTTATACCTCGTCGCCGGTCTGATGCTGGGCGTGCTGCCCGCTTCGTTCCCAGTGGCTTTGATCCTGTCGGCTGTCGTCGTCAATAACAGCGCCCCCACCACAGGGCGCCGCGCTTTAACGCTCGCGCTGTGCTATATCGCGGGTACGGCGGTCGCCTATATAGCCCTCGGTCTCGCCGCGGTGTCCAACGAACGGACTTCCGGACTTCTCGGGCATCAGCCGTGGCGCATTCTTTTTGCCGTGATGCTCGTAGCATTCGCGATTCGGCTATTGGCGGGTGACCTCGTGCACCTTCCTGCGCGACGGGAACGCACACTAGCGAGCGCTCCCCCTCTGGTACGCAAGACAGGCGACTATCTGGTTGTCGCTGGAATCGGCACGCTGTCGGCGCTCGGAGTGGGTGCCGACACAACGACTCGTCTCATATCCGACCTCGCTTTCCGAGCACCCGCAGACGGCGGGATCGCGATGGTGCTGGCACTGCTGGCGATGAGCGTTGGGCTGGGGTTGCCTCTCCTCGCGATCGGCAGTGGTGTCGGGACACTCCTACGGCGAACCTGTGCGTGGAAAGACGGCGTAAAGGTCTTCTTCGCCATTGGGTTGCTTGCCACGGCCCTTCTGATTGTTTGGCCCTCACTGGACAGCGCACTACGGCTCGTCATGGGCTCGTTGTGGCTACTCGTCGTCATCTCCGAGCTTGGTCTGTTCTCCTCCCGTGGCAGACCCGCGGAACAATCTGGCGCAAACCGGGCCAAGGCATTGCCGCCGCGGTGGCGATCTGGACAACAGTATTGCTTGCCGGTCCCGTCACCAGTCCGGTGGATACTCAGCATCTGTTGCAACATCTCGGAGCCGAGGCTCGAGTGCCAGCCAGGTCGATCAACAGTCGTCTCGCGAACGCTTCGACACCGGCCCCGACCCTCCCCGACCGTTCCGCAATTCGCCCGCGTGAAAATACTTAGAAGGGTACCGATTTTCCGTAGGACGTGAGCTTGAACCTCGACAGCATGACAGGAGATAAACCGGTCAGCCCTCGACCGGTGTCTCGCCGTCCATCGCCATCGACAAAATCCAGTCTTTGAATGTAAGCAATTGTGGCAAGGGCACGGATTGCGACGGAAGGATCAGAAAATAGCTCAACCCTGTCTTAAGGGGACGCTCAACGGCGAGCTGCACCGCACCGCTACGCAGCTCGTCCTGAACGAGGAAGCTGGGAACCAGGCCGACGCCGATACCGGACGATACCGCCTCGATAAGGTGAGAAGTCAATTCAAATTGCGGCCCGAGGTTCATCGCCTCAGAGTCTAGCCCCTGAGCTTCGAACCATCGCCCCCAGACATCCGGTCGCGCGGCAACGCGCAAGAGCAGATGCCGCGATATGTCTGCCGGCTCATTCACCGGCGTGGCAACCGCGAGCGCCGGGCTGATGATCGGCAGGAGCGTTTCGTCGCGCAGGCGATACGAAGCCACGCCAGGCCATGCGCCATCGCCAACGCTGATCGCGGCGTCCATACCTTGTTCTGTCAAATCGAACTGGCCGATTCTCGAATGAAGATTGATCAGGATACCGCTGTGTTTGGCGTAGAAATCACTTAAGCGGGGAACCAGCCATTTGCTGGCGAACGTGGGAAGCGCTGCGAGATCGATGGTGCCGCGCCCTGTTGCCGAAGCAATCGCGTGAAGCGACGCACTCCTCACTCTCTGCAACGCAGCACTGATCTCCCGATGGTAGGCAGAGCCGATTGCTGTGGGCAGTAGTTTGCGATTGATACGCCGAAACAACGCGACCCCTAGCAATCCCTCCAGCGCTTGAACCTGGCGGCTTACGGCGCTCTGAGTCAGCGCCAACTCGGCCGCTGCGCGGGTAAAACTCAAGTGCCGAGCTGTCGCGTCGAACGCTATGAGCAACGACATGGATGGTGTCAGGCGGCGTGGGTTCATCCATAGTCCTCAAGCACTTGGCTCGCATCACGGCGAGCGTCCGAATTCGGTCGAGCTTCCCTCGGCTTTGTGACATCAATGTTGGACGCGCACTGTAGCGTTGAATAGACGGCACTTCTCATAACAATTATTCCGACGAGGCATAACCGCTCGTAGCGCGCCGGCCTACGTTTGCTCGATGCACTCAAAGGGCGACGGAGTCAACAACCCCGCCGCCCTGCTCGCGTCCCGACGAATTCAATCAGGCCACGACATCTTCAATCAGCGACTTGTAGTCGGTATAACCGCGGGCGTCACCACCGTAAAACGTTGCGCGGTCGTATCGATTGAGCGGCGCACCGCTACGCAACCGTTCCGGCAGATCGGGATTGGAGATGAACATCCGGCCGAAGGCAACAAGATCTCTCACGCGTGAAGCCACCTGCGGCGATGATCGTGCCTCTGTAGATCCGGCGAATGTCCTTCGAGGAAACGTCGGAATCGCTCGTCTCCTTCTCCACGATGCCCCGAATGCGAGGCTCAATCACATGCAGGTAGGCGAGATCATACTGATTCAGTCGTTCTGCCACGTAACCGAACGTCGCATGCGGGTTGCTGTCGGACATCGTGCCGTACGTACCGCTCGGCGAAAGACGGACGGCCACGCGGCCCGGACCCCAGACGGAAACGACCGCGTCGAGCGTATCGAAGAGGAAGCGAGCGCGATTTTCGATCGGACCGCCGTACACGTCGTCGCGGTGGTTCGTCCCATCGAGCAGAAACTGTTCAAACAGGTAACCATTGGCGGCGTGAAGCTCAACGCCGTCAAATCCGGCCTGCTTCGCAAGCACGGCACCGCGACGGAATTGCTCGACAATGCCCGGAATCTCATTCGTTTCGAGCGCGCGGGGAACGGGCAGTTCCGCCTCGGCAATCTGGCCGTTCTCGTCGCGAATGGCGGCGTGCTCGAGCGAGCGCAATGCGGACGGCGCAACGGGTGTGACGCCGTCTGTATTGGCTGGATGCGCCTGACGTCCTGCATGCCACATTTGCAGGAATATACGAGCACCCTTGGCATGGACTGCGTCGATCACCCGCTTCCAGCCCTTAACGTGTTCCTGAGTATAAATTCCGGGCGCCTCAACGTAAGCAATGCCGAGCTGGGCTACGGCCGTTGCGTCGGTAATGAGTAGCCCGCCGTCCGTCGCACGTTGCGTGTAGTACTCGACCATGAGGTCACCCGGGACGTTGCCCGGCTCAGTCCGCATTCTCGTGAGCGGCGCGAGCACAACTCGGTGTTGCAGATGGAAATGTCCGACTTTGGTACGACTGAAAAGCTTGCTCATGATGTCATCCTCAAAGGAGTATTGGGTAGCGGTATATTGGCGGCAACCGCCACCAGGCAGTAGAGGCTACTGAGCAATAGTTATAATTCCGGAGCGGAATAGAGAACTCAGCGATCGGACGCAATTCCGACAAGGACAGAACGAGCCAAAGAGCTGACGGCGAACGGCGAACTGTAGGGACGTATCGAAGCGCGCATCGCTGGACACTTGCTTCAATTTCCCTAGAAGGGCGTGTTCACACTACCGGCATTGGCCTGTTTGCGTAACAGCAGAGGAATGCAAATGTCCGCCAGAACGGCGAG
>WNFJ01754872.1_pt2 | contig 12138 bp, 10 predicted proteins | sample 5400461 | NCBI WGS metagenome assembly WNFJ01 (sample SAMN13153349, study PRJNA577476) | soil metagenome | isolation source: 115 cm saprolite on Douglas fir-dominated hillslope | place: USA:California | collected 2013-09-17
GTGAAAGGGCAAGCGAAACAGAAGAAATTACCAGCGATTAAAAGGGCCAGTACGGTAAATCCGCGCCAGTGAGTCCAAGGCAAAACGCCAGCGGCATTCATGGGCGTCAGTTGTGGTCCGAACAGTCCATCCACTACGATCAAGATTGCAGTCAAAAACATGGCGAGTTGAAGGCTGCGCCGGAGCCAGAGGGAGGAGAGCAATCGTCGGACCTGGGCATTCGCCAGCAAATCGAATCCTGAGCGAACGCGGTGTCGAAGAGAACCGCGGATTCCGGGTCGAACTGATTGACGTGGAATGCTCTTCGCCGCCATTCCGACCCGCCGAGGCGAAAGATAACGGGCAGCGATGACGGCCGCCGGCAGCAAATAAGCAATTGAGCCAGGGACCCACATGATCGCGCCGGCGATATTTTGGTCACTCAGCGCGGTCATCCCGGCAAAATGGGGGACGCTTTCATAGGTCGGATAGAGGACGCGGTCGCTGAAGGAGAGAAAAGCGGAGAGAGCGGTGTTTTGGATATCGGCGAGCAGCAGATAAGGAATCATGGCCCAGCGTGGCCATTGCGGGCGGCTCGGCCACGGTTGAACCACTGGCCACCAAAAGAGCAGCGCGGACAAGAGGAAGCAAATGTGCTCGACCTCGTGCCAGGCATTTGAATGCAGGGTCACCTCGTACGGAGCGGGCAGATGCCAGCCGAGCGTGAAGGCGACATAGATGATCCAAGCAGTACGCGGATGGGTGAGCCAAAGCCCGAGTTGTCTCATCGGTCGCCAAACGAGAAACGGCCCAATCGCCTCGCGTGCGATTGGCCGCGGCAGACCGGTCAATAGCGGCAAAAACGGGTTGCCGAGCAAGAGCAATGGCGGAGCAACCATCATGAACAGGAGGTGCTGAACCATATGCACCTGCAAAAGGAGATTGGCGAAACTGTCGAGCGGGGACGAGATTGCGATGAATAAGGTGAGCAGTCCCCCGAGGAAACTGGTCAGGCGCCAACCATTGAATCGTTGGGGAGCCAGACGGCGCAACTTAAGCCAGCCTCTGAAGTAAAGGAGAGCAGTCAGTATCAACGCAAAGGTTGGTCCGAAACGAATCGACCAGGAACCAAAGATCGCGTTGGAAACGTCTGGCATGGATTAAAATAACCGCAGCTAGCCCGCAAGAATCACACAAAAACCAAAGCGACGAGCTCATTGCTGGCAGCTGGCATCACTCTAACCCGAAAATCGTATCTGACAGCTCTCGACTGAAGATTTTCGTTCCAATATAGATCGTTTGGCTACGACGGATCTCTGATCTACGTTGTGCCGTCACAGCTCACACTCAGCGATCATTCAGGGGGGCGCAGATGGAATTTGGAGCTCGATTTCAGCAGGTATTGAGAAGATTTGACGACGAGAACGCGCGCGATCCGAACCTGGTGGTCATTGATGGTACATCCCAGCCGCGCGAGCTAATCTATGCACAGCGGCTTGTTGATTGGGTTTTGCGCCTTTGCCCGGAAGCTTCGGAAGCTCTGCAGTTGGCCGCGCGTTGCCAGCACATTTGTCGTTGGATGATTCCCAGAAACTCCTATCCAATGACGCGTGCCGGTTATTTGCGATGGCGCGAGGAGTTGAAGCGCTTTCACGCGCAGAAATCAACTGAAATCCTGCGTGACGCGGGATATTCGGAAGAAATGATCGCACGCGTCCGCGATTTGAATCTCAAAAAGAACTTGGATGAAGATCCCGAGTGCCAAGTCTTGGAGGACGCGCTCTGTCTTTTGACGTTGCAATATCAACTCGGCAACTTAATGGATAAGACTGAGCCGGATAAGATGGTCACGATCCTGCAAAAGACCTGGAAGAAAATGTCATTGGCTGCACGAGAAAAGGCGCTTGGCCTCTCGTTTTCCGATCGCGAAAGAGAGCTGATTGCAAAGGCTGGAATCCGGTAGGGACCGGCTCCTGCCGGTCCGCGTTCGAACGGACGCGCAGGAGCGCATCCCTACCGCGCCTCCGTTCAAACCTACTCCGGCGTTTTCTCTGCTTTTGCGAACGTATCGTCCCCGCTCGGCTGCGATCCTGAACGTTTTTCATCAATTGGGGCTAATGGCCCTACCGCTTCTCGCGCGGGCGGAACGTTGGGTGGATGCAGCGATGTGAGATAGGCGATGAGCGCATGAATTTCGGACGGAGATAGGTTCTTTCCATAGGCTGGCATATTGCCTCCGCCCTGGATTACTTGCCGGACCAGTTGCGGTCCCGTCATGCGGGTAGCAACTGCGGTCAGGTCGGGGCCGCGATGCCCTCCTTCGTTTTCGATCGCATGACAGTTGCGGCACTGCTTGTTCTGAAAAACGAGAGCTCCTTGCAATTCCAGCGGAGTACGGTCTTTCAAGAATTGCGGCTTCAATTCGAGGCTTTTCCAAGCTTCCATATGAGGAGACCAAGGACCGGTCATCCCGGCGTAAGTGAGCATCCCAACGGAGAGGAAAGTAATGACCACGGTCAATACCGCAATTGGCCGGCGTCGCCAGCTCTTCTCGCCTTCGTTGGATATAAACGGGAGCGCAAAAAGCACAATCACCGCCAATGTCGGAAGAATGAAAAAGAGCAGCACTTCCGAGCCTCTAGGCATGAGAGCGGCTGCAGCGAAAAGAAAAAGGAAAGGATAATCCGGCTTGGCGTCGCTGATAGCGATAGTCGGATCCGCGGGAACCCCGGGTCCATTTGGACCAACAAATAGAGCGAGGGTAATGATGACCACCAAAAGGATCCCGTTTGCCATCGCGTCCTTGTTGAAGGCGCCCGGAACAAACGGGACTCCTTCGCGTTTGATGATTCCTTTATAGTAGGCATCGTAGGTCTCGCGCTTTACTAAGACACCTGGCTTCGGTGCCTCGTTGATACCTTTGCTCAAGACCAGGCGGAGGTGGAGGCTGAGAAAGGCAAGGATCGCCCCAGGCAGGATAAAGACGTGTAACGAAAAAAATCGCGACAGGGCTTCGCTCCCGATAATCGGGCCGCCGAGGAGAAGCTTGACCAGGGCGTCACCGATGAACGGGACTCGTCCCAACACCGCTACGCCGATTCCCAGCCCCCAATAAGCATCGGTGTCGAAGCGCATGACTTGCCCGGAGAAGGCGAGACCCAGAGTAATAAAGAGCAACGCGCAACCCGAAAGCCAGGTCATCTCACGCGGATATTTGTAAGCGCCCCAAAGGAAAACCTGGGTCATGTGCAAGATCATTAGGATGACCATGCAAGTCGATCCCCAGTAGTGAATCCCTCGCAGTACCCAGCCTAGTTGCTGTTCGTAATTCAAACGTTCCAGGCTGTGGTAAGCTTCTGAGGCTGAAGGGACATAGACCATGGCCAGAAAAATCCCCGTGAGAATCTGAATGATCAGACAGAGCATGGTCATACTCCCGAAGGTGTAGAACCAGCTCCCTGTGCTCTTGGGCACCGGGTGACCGGCGGTTTGTTCCCAGAGTTTGACCAGGTGTAGGCGATCCTCTACCCAAAGCGCGACCTTGCGAAGAGTCTCCTTCATGTCGTTCTTCCCGAATCGGTTAGGGTTCCTGGGTCGGATAAGGTAGGCAGTACTCCCGCCTTGATACTGAGTTCTCCTTTTTCGATTTTAAACGCGTATTCGTACAGACCGCGTGGTGGCGGCCCAGCGGCATGCGATCCATCTTCGTAGAAGGCCCCGCCGTGGCACGGGCAAAGGAAGAGTTTGGATTGTTCGAACCAACGCACTGGGCAGCCCAGATGGGTGCAGTTCACCGCGAACACCTTGAAATCTTGTTCGGAGTTGCGCTTCACCCAGCACGGTATATGGGCGGTCAGACCGTCTGCCGGTATTCGGTGAGGATTCTCATACGCCACCATCCGAGTCGTACCGACCTTGAATTGGTCGACGGGACCGAGCGAGATCCAGGTCGGTCCAGCTCGTTTGATTACGGCGGAGATGAAGAAGCCAATGATTGGGATGCTGATCATCGCGCCGGCGATTACATCCAAACCGATCCCGAGCTTGAGTAAAAAATCCCGTCGAGAAGAGCGATAATCAAATTTAGGAAAATCGTGAGAATCGTTACTAGGATGTGGATCTTCGGCGGCCATAAGCTAGGGATTAGGATTGCCATTAGCGCCCTGTACAACGTTAGCGGCATTGCGATGCGAAGCCAGCCAGCCGACAATATCGGCAATATCCTGGTCCGACATCGACTGGTTCGGCACTAAATTCTGGTAGTTGGGCATGCCCAGTTCCGGGCGCCCGGCAATCGTGACACTGCGCAAATATTGATCCGAAACCAGCTGGAGATAGTCCGGCTGCAGAATTGAACCAGCTTTTCCGTTTTGCCCGACTTGTCCATGACAGCTTGCGCAAAACCGATTGTAAACTTCGGTGCCACGGTTGGCGTCGCCCAAAGGCGCAGAATAGGGCGGGAGATTGGCTTTCGCGATCTGTGCGGATTTTCCCCAGTCAAGGATCCCGTTCACAATGATGTCGACCTGTTCATCGGTCAGAGCGCCGCCGTTTGCCTTTAGGAAGCCCGGCATCGTGGTCCCGGGGACACCTTCAGCGATCACCTTGCGCAGCACATCGCGTGGAACGACGGCGAGGTACAAAGGGTCGCGCATTGAGATTGCCGCTCCAATATTCGTCTCCCCGGCATGGCAGGCTTGGCAGTTTCCAGTGAAGAGGACCTTGAAATTCCTTTCTGCTTCCGGTGGTTGCCAGCGGTCGCTTAGCTTGGGTTTTCCCGGCAGTCGATTGCAGCCCGACAGGCCAATCAAGCAATTGACGGCACAGAGCGCGAGCAGAATGAATTTGGTCGGGCTCATTTACACTTCGTCCTTCGATTCCATCGCATGCACGCCCATACGAGCCGCGATTGGCCAGGTCTGCATGGTTTCCACTTTGGCCGACTTGAAAACGACATAGCCACCCACGACGCCAAATGAAATCTGACAGATGATGAACCAGGGCCAATCAACTCGAGCGGCCAAAGCTGGATTAACAATATCAAACATTGGAAAGAGCAGCGCCGTCCAGATAATCGGAATCATGATCCCACCCCAGAACCATTCGAAACGGGCTGGTAACATCGGGAGGACCACGGTGTACAGCATTCCGATGCAGATCGAAAGAAGGCCATGACTGAATACGGCGATGAGGAGAGAGAGTGCATTGAATTGGTCCAATGTTTGGACATTCGCCTCCGCCATGGAAGGTAAGGCCGCCGCCGCCAGCAAATTGATCGGGTACCAAATGCTGTGCTGGATGATCAGTCCGTAGAGCATCGCCAAAACCGCCATAGCGGCGCCGCCGGCCAGACCACCTAAAATCCCAGAGGAGTAACGGTGCACCTGAACCGGATAGTAAGCCCGGTGACCACCAACCCCCAAGGCCAGGTGACTTATCCGCCGTGGCGAAAGCTTAATTGGCGCCGCCCGGCGAGCGGGTTCTACGTAAGGATAGACTTCATGTTGGGGGACAGGGAAAACTTCTCGAAACCAGCCGATGGCGCCCACCAAGGCAGTGAGCAAACCGGCTAGACCGATGACGATGCTGGTGACAAATCCGGCAGCAATGAGCATGATACCTACAGCGGCGACCATCGGCCAGGGGGTAGGAGTCGGAAGTTCGACCCCTTCATGATGATTCTCTTCCGGATCGGTATTCATAGTTCTTAGGAGTTTCCACCGATGATGTAGACGACCAGCACGACTACGGCCCAGACCCCGTCCACAAAGTGCCAATACCAGGAAACCATTTCGACATGCTCATGGTGGCGGTGTTGCAGTTTGCCAGTGAGGCTAAAGATGAGAATCATCGAAAGCAGAATGAAACCGACAACAACGTGACTGGCGTGCAAACCGACCAGCGAGTAGTAAGTTGACCCAAACAGATTGGTGCCGAGCGTCAGCCCATCCTCGTAGATCAATTTGTGCCATTCCAAGCCAGTGTAGATGAGGAAGCCGAAACCCATGGCCGCGGTGACGGCCCACCAGAGGTGAAAGCCCGTGGCAGAACCTTTTTTCAGATTCTTTTCTGCCAGCACAATTGTGGCACTGCTGCCGAAAAGAAGAAAAGATCCAAGCCAGGGAAACTCGAGGACCTCGTGCGGGTAAGGCGGATTAAGGCTCTTTCCGAGATAGAACAAGTAAGCGACGACAAAGATGGTAAAGAGCGCGGACTCCGTCAGGATGACCAGGATAAGGGCGACCTTCCGTGGAGAAGCTAGCTTCCATTCCGTTTCGGCAGCGGCCAGATATTCAGTGCTCACGTTGAAGAGAGTTATTCAAATTTCCAGTCCGGATCTTCCGGATGTTTGAGATCCCAGACCGGGCGACGGCTTTTTACCTCTGGTAGCTGTTCAAAATTGTAGTCAGGCGGCGGAGACGAAGTGGCCCATTCTAGGGTCCAAGCGTCCCATGGATCATCTCCGGCGATGGCACCTTTTCGGGCCGACACGATGAGGTTGATCACAAAGATCAAGGCCGCGATCCCTTGAATAAACGCGCCGATGGTGGAGATCTGGTTCCAGATCTCCCAACCCCGTCCCGCTTGATAGGTATAGATGCGGCGAGGCATCCCCAGAATGCCGGCGATATGCTGAGGATCAAAGGTCAGGTGAAAGCCAAGAGTGAATAACCAAAAATGCCAGAGGCCCAGTTTCTTGTTCAGCATCCGGCCGAAGGCTTTCGGGTACCAGTAGTAACTCGCGGCGAAGACCGCGAAAATAATTCCGCCGACGATCACATAGTGAAAATGAGCGATGACAAAATAGGAGTCGTTCAACTGCCAGTCAAAAGGGGCGACGCCCAACATGATTCCGGTCAAGCCGGCGATTAAGAACTGAAACAGGAAAGCGATGGCGAAAAGCATCGGCAACTCGAGGCGAATCTTTCCGCCATACATTGTGCCCAGCCAGTTAAAGATTTTGATACCGGTCGGGATTGCAATCACCATCGTAGCAAAGGCGAAAAAGGTGATGCTGTAAGAGCTCATTCCGATCGTGAACATGTGATGAGCCCACACCCCAGCGCTCACGAATCCGATCATTACGCTGGCCGCAACCATCATTGGATAACCGAAGATCGGTTTCCGGGAAAAGACCGGCACGACTTCCGAGATTACGCCAAAAGCCGGCAGCACGAGGATATAGACTTCCGGATGGCCGAAGATCCAGAAGAAGTGCTGCCACAAAATCGCTGAGCCACCGGCTTGCGTTTCGAAGAACTTCGCGCCAAAAAATCGCTCAAGCACCAGCATGATCTGAGCAGCCGAAAGCGGCGGTAGAAAAGTCACCACCAGGAACATGGTGACCAGGCTCAACCAGACAAACAGCGGCATCCGGTAAAGGGTCATGCCTTTACAGCGATAACAAAAGATCGTCACCATGATATTGATACCTCCGGTGACGCTACCAACTCCGGTAACGAGGAGACCCAAGGACCAATAGTCGACGCTGGTTCCAATTGAAAATGCGCGAGAGGTCAGTGGAGCAAGAGCAAACCAGGCGACATCGGGCGCGGCGCCCGCGCCATAGAGACCTGGGGCGCCGACGTAGCTGAAAAACATCAGGCACGCGCCAAAAAAGGTGAGCCAGAACGAAAACGCATTCAGGCGCGGAAATGCCATGTCACGCGCTCCGATCTGCAACGGGACCATATAGTTCGCCAGACCAAAAATCATCGGCATCGCGACAAAGAAAATCATTGAGGTGCCGTGCATGGTGAAAAGGCTGTTAAAGGCCTGCGGCGACACCAAGTGGTTATTAGGAACTATCAGTTGGGTCCGGATGATCGCCGCCATGGTTCCGGCCACGACGAAGAAAAGCCAACCCATCCCGAGATACATCAATCCGAGCTTCTTGTGATCGACGGTGAAAACGAGATCCTGGATCCAGCCAGTCAACGTTCCATGTTCTTGCCCCGGTCTCGCCGGGTTAGCTTCGGTACCAATTTCTTTGGCGGTAATAGGAATGCCGTTGGGCATGATAGTTATTTCAGGGTTCGAAGGTAAGCCAGGATCGATTGCACCTGCTTATCTCCCAGTTTCATGTTAGGCATCAGGCACCCTGGTTTTAGCACTTGGGGATCCTGCAGCCAGGAACGTAAATTTTCTTCATTATTTGCCGCAACGCCCGATCCGAGCGTCTGCCGACTAGCAAAATGGGTTAGGTCTGGGCCGAAAACGCCCTTGGCGTTGGTGCCGCCGATGTCATGACAAGACCCACACGAGTTCGCGATAAATTGCCGTTGACCCTCTCCTACCGCTTGGTCGTTGCTCGGTGTCGCCTTTTGCTCGTTTAGCCACTGCTGATAACGTTCCGGCGTGTCAACAATGACTCGAATAAGCATATTCGCGTGCTGGGCGCCGCAGAGCACGGTACAATTACCCAGATAAATTCCGGTCTTGTAGGGTTCAACCCACATTGTGTTGGTGTGGTTCGGTACAAGCATCGTTTTCCCATTCAGTTGCGGCACCCAGAACCCATGGATGACGTCTGCCGATTCCAACACGAATTCGGTGGCAATCCGCTTGGACCGATCGCTGAGCGGCACATGAATTTCGTTGGCGGTAACGACGTCATACTTCGGATAGCGAACCTCCCACCAGAAACGATGACCAATGATTCGCACCTGCTCTGCGTCATTCGGTAATTTCGGCTTTTGAATTTCGCCAATCGTGCGAGCGGTCACGAGAACTAGTACTACCACGATCAGAATCGGTGGTACGGTCCAGGCCAGTTCGATCGCAGCACTACCATAGACCTGGGGTGGTTCCTCCAAGTCGTCAGCGCCTCCTTTGCGGCGGTAGCGAACGATTGCGTAAGTTAATAGCCCAGCGACGACCAAAAAAATTATCGCGCACGTCGCCAAAACGAGCAGCGAGATTCGGTATAATATCTCTGCCGGCGCGGAGAGAGGATCAAAGATGTTTTGGACCGCCCGAATCGTGGAATCTTGGGCGGATGTGTTGGCGAGGGTCAGGAGCGTCAATGCCGTCACGCCGAGAGTGCATGGGTTCCGCTGAATCAGAGAAAATCTGCGGAAGCGAACTGGCGTTTGCCTTTCGTGTCCGTGGCGAGATCCGCAGTTCCAATTCATTTCCATGCTTTAGTTATGGCGGTTACCAGCCACTCAGTGCGACCGTGGCCAGAGGGATCAGCCGCGACTTTGTGAAATTTTTCACAAGCGATCTTTACATACATCCAATTTTCCAGCAAGCAACCTGGTCAACTCTTACCTAGTTTCGATCAGTTCTGCCGCAAACAGTGGTCCTGCACGCAGCAGAAATTTCCGCTCTTGCCGAGAGCTCATCACCCCAACTCGCTCCGGATACTACCAGCCCTCCTGCGCTATACTTATCTGATCAGCCAAGCCACGGCTATCACTCTTTTGGACGTAATTTCATCTACCCGGCAAGCATAAAAGAACGTCGAGAACGCCGACTTGTCCGACGAAGCCTGCTTCGATGATCGGATGATGGCTTCCTATTGACCGGCGGCACAGCGGGTGATCGTTACGGCAATAAGCACTAACCGGTGGCGAAGTCGGACATCGCCGGGAACGCCGAGAAACTTCGGGACGAAGCGGGGGCCGAAGGGCCTTGGAAACTTAACCCAGGCTTCAGCCTGGGGTCGCATGTTTTAAACCGTGCCCGGTCTGAAGGACCGTCTGGAGGGCAAACCATAAAGATCGGTCGGCGGAGCTTCATGGCCGAGGTTGCGCCACTAGCTCCGTTATCCGCTCAAAAGCCGGTTTTGAGTTTTGGCCTAACAGGATGGTCGCCGACCGAACTAAGTCGCAAATGCAGGAACACGCGGCTCGCCAAGGTGAGGGGATACCTATAGCGACTGGGTTGCTCGGTTTTTCCGTATCGGGTGCTCCGTGCGAATGCGGCAATTATTCAGAGCGAGCAGGTTCGGCAGGAAGTCGCCGCTACCAAAGACACGGCGCAATCGAAGATCGGACCGCTACCGCTCTCGGCGCTGTCGGCGCTCCACCACTCCACTGTAACTTGCTCTTAGGCGTACGCTGGTTTAGACCTTCCGATCTGATAATGAACGCCGATTTCCGCTTTACGGAAGGTGGGTTGATCCCCGCCATTGTGCGCGAAGCCAATCCGCCTGGCCGTGTTTTGATGATGGCCTGGATGAACCGTGACTCAATTGAACGGACACTTGCTACCGGCTTGATGCATTATTGGAGTCGAACCCGGCAAAAGATTTGGTTGAAGGGCGAAACGAGTGGTCACACGCAAAGAGTGATCCGTTGGTTCACCGACTGCGATCGGGATGTGCTACTTTTTGAAGTGGAGCAGGTCGCCGGGGCTTGTCACACCGGTCATTTCAGTTGTTTTTTCCAAGAGCTGGATTGGGAAGCAAACACGAAGCCGGTCGTTGAACAGAAGGTTTTCGATCCAGTAGAGGCTTACCCAAAATGACTGAAATTCCGCTCACTCCCTCTCGTCCCGAATTTCTCGTCCTGGCCAAGAAAGGGAATCTGATCCCGGTCTACACCGAGTTTGTGGCGGATTACGAGACACCAGTTTCGGTTTTTGAAAAGATCGATAACGGAAGCCGCTCGTTTCTTTTGGAGTCAGCCGAGAGCCACGATCACGTTGGTCGTTATTCGTTTCTTGGAAGTTCGCCGCGCGTCTATTTTGAAAGTCGCGGCCGAAACATTAGAGTCGAAGAGAACGGCGAAACGCGAGATTTTGAGACCGCGACCGACCCATTGGCCGAGCTACGGAAGTTATTGAACCGCTATACGTTTGTCGGTTTTGCAGGGCTTCCTCCATTTGTCGGAGGTGCGGTCGGTTATATTGGGTACGATGTCGTCCGTTTCTTCGAGCCAAGCGTGACGCCCTCGCCGCCGGACCAGCTTGATATTCCTGATTCGGCGTTCATGATCACTGACACCTTTCTGGTCTTTGATCATCGATTGCGCCGCTTGAAGATCTTCGCGACCGCGTTTGTGAGCGAATCTGGACCCGAAGCGGCTTACGACGAAGCCCGTGAGAAAATCTCAGCGATTCTCCAACGCTTAGAAACTCCGACGGAAGCCCGGCTGATGAATGCTGCGGCGCTGGAATCTTCGCTCCAGACCAAGGCGAATACTGAAGAAGCAGATTTTTGCGACATCGTGCGTCGTTGCCAGGAACATATTCAAGCAGGCGACGTCTTCCAGATCGTTCCCTCGCTGAGATTCGAAGCTCAATACCCGGGTCGACCGCTTCCGCTTTATCGCGCTCTCCGGTTCATCAATCCATCTCCCTACCTGTTCTGTCTGCGACTGAGCGAGCGCTTTGCGTTGGTAGGGAGCTCGCCGGAAGTACACGTGCGATTGCGCGATGGCAAAGTAGAGATTCGCCCATTGGCGGGTACGAGGCGGCGCGGGACTACTCCGGACGAAGATCAGCAATTGGCCACTGAACTTCTGAAAGATCCCAAAGAGCGAGCGGAGCATTTGATGTTGGTCGATCTCGCGCGCAATGACGTTGGCCGGATCTGTCGCTTCGGATCGATCAAAGTGTCCGATTTCATGACGATCGAACGGTACAGTCACGTCATGAACATTGTTTCGAACGTAGAAGGAGAGCTAGCAGAAGGTAAAGATGCTGATGACGTGATGCGGGCGACATTCCCCGCGGGAACTGTTTCCGGCGCGCCCAAGGTGCGCGCGATGCAGCTGATCAATGGCTTCGAAAAAGGAAAAAGGGGCGCTTATTCGGGGGCGATCGCCTATTTCGGTTTTGATGGCAATCTCGATTCCTGTATCGTCTTGCGCACAATTGTCCTGAAAGATGGAGTCGCTTACGCCCAGGCGGGCTGCGGTGTGGTGGCCGATTCGGTTCCCGAGGCCGAATATCAGGAGTGCGTCAATAAGGCAACCGCCCTTTTTCGCGCGATTGAACGAGCACAACGGATCCTATGATTTTGGTAATCGATAACTACGACTCTTTCACCTATAACCTCGTCCAATACTTCGGCGAGCTTGGAGCAGATTTGGTGATTCGGCGCAACGATCAAGTGACGCTGGAGGAAGTGGAAAACTTGCGGCCGGATCGAATCTGTATCTCGCCTGGTCCGGGCACTCCGCTCGAAGCCGGGATCAGCAACGAGTTGAT
>WNFJ01181926.1_pt4 | contig 12135 bp, 10 predicted proteins | sample 5400461 | NCBI WGS metagenome assembly WNFJ01 (sample SAMN13153349, study PRJNA577476) | soil metagenome | isolation source: 115 cm saprolite on Douglas fir-dominated hillslope | place: USA:California | collected 2013-09-17
ATCGTGATCATTGCCCTGCCCGCGATCTTCCGCGGCATCCACCTCGATCCGCTGACCGCCGGCAACGTGAGCTATCTGCTCTGGATGCTGATGGGATACCTGGTGGTGTCCGCCGTGCTGGTGGTGACGCTAGGACGGCTGGGCGACATCTTTGGCCGCGTGCGCATGTACAACCTGGGATTCACGGTCTTCGCGCTGGGCGCGCTGGCGCTGCCGTTCGACCCGCTGACCGGGCCGGGCGGGGCACTCTGGCTGATCGGATTCCGGGTCGTGCAGGCTACCGGCGGCGCCATGCTGATGGCCAACTCCCCCGCGATCCTGACCGATGCGTTCCCTTCGAACCAGCGCGGCACGGCCATGGGAATCAACCAGGTCGCGGGCATCTCTGGTACGTTCATCGGCCTGATCCTGGGTGGCGTGCTCGCCGCAATCAACTGGCGCCTGGTGTTCATCGTCTCGGTGCCGATCGGAGTCGGGGGGGCCATCTGGTCCTACTTCAGCCTTCGTGAGATCGGCATCCGGACCAGTTCGCAGATTGACTGGCTGGGCAACATCACCTTCGCGGTCGGCCTGATCGGCCTGCTGACCGGCATTACCTACGGCATCCAGCCCTACGGCGGCCACGTGATGGGCTGGACCAGCCCGGTGGTGCTGACCGGCCTGATCGGCGGCGTCGCGCTGCTGGTCGCGTTCTGCTTCATCGAGACGCGGGTCAGCCAGCCCATGTTTGACCTGAAACTGCTTCGGATCCGTGCCTTCGCGGCCGGGAACGCGGCCACCCTGCTGGCCTCGATTGCCCGCGGCGGCCTGCAGTTCATGCTGATCATCTGGCTTCAGGGCAGCTGGCTCGTGTTGCACGGCTACAACTACAAGGACACCCCACTGTTGTCGGGAATCTACCTGCTGCCGCTCACCTTCGGATTCGTCGTCGCCGGGCCGGTATCCGGCTGGCTGTCGGACCGGCACGGGGCCCGCGCCTTCGCCTCCGGGGGCTTGCTCGTGTCAGCGGCCGCCTTCGCCGGACTGCTGGTGCTGCCGACGGACTTCAAGTACCTGGACTTCGGGGTCCTTATCTTCATATCCGGTGCCGGGATGGGCTTGTTCTCGGCGCCGAACGCGGCTGCGATCATGAACAGCGTGCCGGCCCGGCAGCGGGGTGCGGCCTCAGGAATGCTGGCCACCTTCATGAACTCCGGCTTCGTGCTGTCCATCGGCATCTTCTTCTCGCTGATGATCGCAGGGCTGGCCAGCACCCTGCCAACCACGCTGACCAAGGGCCTGACATCGCAGGGCGTGCCGTACGCCCTGGCCCATCAGATCGGGCAGACCCCGCCGGTCGCCAGCCTGTTCGCCGCCTTCCTCGGTTACAACCCGGTCCATGAACTGCTGGCCCCCACCGGGGTGCTCAGCAAGCTGCCGGCCCACAGTGTGGCCACGCTGACCGGCAAGCAGTTCTTCCCGCACCTGATCTCAGGGCCGTTCCATCACGGCCTGGTGATCGTCTTCAGCATGGCGATCGCGATGCTGGTGATCGCCGCGGGTGCCTCGCTGCTACGCGGCGGCCGGTATGTCCACGATGAGCACGCGGTCGCCGGGGCTACCGCCGGGACTGCCGGACCCGCTGAGGTGGCCGCCGAGGTTGCCATCGGGGCCAGCCCCGAGCTTGCCGTGGAGGTCGCAGCCGAGATTGGCGGCGAAGAAACGCGCCAGCAGGCGCAGCACGAGGCCGACCAGCGCGGCTAACCAAAACTCTGGGCCAGAACGGCAAGCCCGGGACCCTCGGCCCAGAACGGCAAGCCCAGGACCCTCGGCCCAGACCGGCAAGCCCAGGCTCTCGGGCCAGAACGGCTAGCTGGGCCGCTTGGGTGAGAACCACCACTCCTCGAATGCGGCGCATCGGCCGTCGGCGGCGAACCGGATCACCCACAGATCGCGGAACTCCTGCTGGACCGGATCTCCGTACCAGACCTCCACCCGCACCACCGCCGTGTCCCCGTCGACCGCGACGACCTCGCTGGTCATGCGGAACACCTCGGCGGGGCCGGCCCGCTCGGCCTCCCACATCCGCGCGATCGCGGGTAGCCCGGTGACCGGCTCGTCATAGGGTCCTTGCTGATAGGTCGCATCCGGGGTGAAGAGCCCGGTGAGCGCCCCTGTCCCGGCCGACCGCCAGGCGCGCTCGTATGCAGCCACCCAGGCCGCCACCCCATCTCTGTCCACGCGCTCCTCCTATCGATTAACAGTTCGGATTTTGGCCCCTATAGGGGCCAAAATCTTAACTGATAACGATCGTCCATGGGGGACCGGCGGTGGGGTTGACATTGGGGATTTGGTCTTCTAACGTTTTACTAACATCATAGTAAAGCAGTAGTGGGAGGCTGGGTGTTCCGATTCCGCCTGGACAGCGCGTCGGGCGTTCCGCCGTACCTGCAGCTTGTCCATCAGGTACGGCAGTCGCTGCTGCTGGGTTATCTGCGGGAGGGCGACCGCCTGCCGACGGTCAAGGACGTCGTCAGCGACCTGGCGATCAACCCCAACACCGTCGTCAAGGCCTACCGGCAGCTCGAGCACGAGGGGCTGGCGGGCGGCAAGCCCGGTCAGGGCACGTTCATCACCGGCACCCTGTCGCCTGCCACCCCGGACACTCACCACGCCCTGCGCGCGTCGCTGGAGAGATGGCTCCGCGACGCCGATGCGGCCGGGCTCAATGACGACGAGGTGACGGCGCTGATCGCCGTGGCCCGCAATGACATGAGGAAGGAGAAGGTCTGATGATCCACGATGACGTCGTCGGCAACGCCCCGGCGCTGCGGACAGCCGGGCTGGGCAGGCGCTACGGCCACGTGTGGGGCCTGCGCGACTGCACGCTCACGGTGCCGGCCGGCGCGGTGGTTGGCCTGGTGGGGCCGAACGGCGCGGGCAAGACGACCCTGTTGCAGATGATCATCGGGCTGCTCCAGCCGACGGAAGGGCAGCTGGAGGTCTTCGGCGAGACCACGCGCGCGAACAGCGCGAAGGCTCTGGCGCGGGTCGGCTACGTCGCCCAGGACCATCCGCTGTACCGCGACTTCACCGTCGCGGACATGTTCCACCTGGGCCGCGCGATGAACCCGAGCTGGGATCAGGGCGTGGCCACGGCGCGGATGGACGCCCTCGGCATCCCGCTCAAGCGCAAGATCAAGGGCCTGTCCGGCGGCCAGCAGGCGCAGGTCTCGCTGGCCATGGCGCTGGCCAAGCGCGCGCCGCTGCTGGCGCTCGACGAGCCGGTCTCCAGCCTCGACCCGATCGCCCGGCTGGATTTCATGCGGGAGCTAATGGCCGCGGCCGCCGACACCGGCGTCACCGTCATCGTCGCCTCGCACGTGGTCTCGGAGCTGGAGCGGCTGTGCGACTGGCTGATCGTGCTCACCGGGGGACGGATGCAGCTGGCCGGGCCGGTCGACGACCTGCTCGCGGCGCACCGGCTGCTCACGGTCCCCCGCGCGACCCGGGACGCGGAGCTTCCCGGGCTCGCCATCCACCGCGCCGACAGCGACCGGCACTCCACCGTGCTGGTCCGCATCGACCCAGCCCGGCTGGCGGCGCAGGAACGCCGCGAATGGGGGGTCGAGCCGGTGGGTTTCGAGCAGCTCGTGCTGGCCTACCTGCAGCGCCCGTCCGGGGCGAGCACAGACAATCCCGCTCAGGCCGCGGCGCGGCCCAGGCCGGCCACCAAGGAGGTAACCCGATGATCTGGGTCAGCTGGCGGCAGTCCCGCAGCCAGGCCATTGCCTGCCTGGGAGTGCTCGCCGCCCTCGCGGTCTACGCGATCCTGGTCGGCAGTTCGATGCGCACGGCGTTCAGCCACGACGGCCTGGCCGCGTGCCTGGCCCGCAGCCAGGGGACCAGCTGCCCAGCCGCCGTCAGCGCCTTCATGAACAAGTTCGGCTCTGCGGTCAACATCGCGTTCTGGTCCGTGCTGCTGATCGCCCCCGGGCTGCTCGGGGTCCTTGTCGGCGCGCCGCTGATCGCCCGGGAACTGGAATTCGGCACCTGGCGGCTGGCCTGGAGCCAGACGGTCCCGCGGACCCGGTGGCTGGCTGTCAAGCTGGCCCTGGTCACCGGCGGACTCGTGCTGCTGGGCGCGGCGATAACCGCGGTGATCACCTGGTACCGCGCGCCGATGGACCGGCTCACCGGCCATCTCATCAACAACGTCTACGACTTCGAGGGCCTGGTCCTCACCGCCTACATCCTGTGCGCGTTCGGGTTCGCCCTCCTGGCCGGCCTGCTCCTGCGCCGCAGCATCCCGGCCATGATCGCCGCGTTCATCCCGTGGCTGGCCATCCGGCTCGCGGTCGAGTACCTGCTGCGGCCCAACTTCCAGGCCCCCCTGACGTTCCGGCAGAACTGCGCAAGCGGGTGCTCCGTCGGCGCCGGCATAGGCTCCGTGCCACCGGTAACCGGCCACATCGGGGACTGGGTGCTGGGCCAGCCCGCCGGCCAGTCAGGAAACCAGCTCGTCAGCTACCTGTACCAGCCAGCCGACCGGTTCTGGCACTTCCAGTTCATCGAGGCCGGCCTGTTCGTGGCGCTCACCGCGGCCGCGCTCGGCGCCGCTATCTGGCTGCTGCACCGCCGCCCCGCGTGACGCTCACCGGTCAGCGGGCCTGGTCATGAGGGCCGCTGACCGGCAAGCGCGCCTCGAAGGCTAAGCGCGCCTCGAAGGTCCCGGCCCCGCCAATGGGGTCTCCGCGAAGAGGGTCCCCGCCAATGGGATCCCCGCGAAGGGGGTCCCCGCGAAGGGCACCTCTACCAAGCGGGTCTCGGCCGGGGGCGTCTCCTCTACCAGGGGCGCCTCCGCCGCCAAGGGGGCCACCGCCGAAGGGGTCACCCCCGGGGGCGTCACGGCCCAGGGCGGCGCGCAGTACGGTCTCCGCCGCGTCCACCTCTGCCCGCGCGGTAATCGCGCTGGTATGGGCGCGGTCGAGGTTGCCCAGCGCTATGCAGTCGTAGGCGACCTGCGCGTCATGCACGGCCAGCTCCAGCTGACGCGAAGCCTCGTCCAGGCTGATGGCACGGTCGTCGCGGCCTGGGATATTCATGGATGTCCTCCTTTTCCTGCCCCCGGACCCGCGCACTCGGCCAGGCCTGACGGGGCGACAACTACCCGCGTGCGGCGCCGGCATGCGGACCTGACCGTCCCGGAATCCGACCGGCCGCAGGCGATCTACGATGGGAGAATCCCTCAGCCACGCACCCGAGGACTTGCCACCATGCCCGAGTTCACCTATACCAACCTGCTCCCGCTGGGCCCGGACGCGGCGGAGTACCGGCTCCTGACGGAGGACGGGATCAGGAGGCGCGTTTCGTTCGGCAGGGAATTTCTTGAAGTGGAACCTGGGGTGCTCAGCGTGCTCGCCCGGGAGGCGATGCGGGATATCGCCCACCTGTTGCGGCCCGCCCACCTGCGCCAGCTACGGGCCATCCTGGACGACCCTGAGGCCAGCGGTAACGACCGGTTCGTCGCGGGCGACCTGCTCAAGAACGCGTGCATCGCGGCCTGGGGGGTGCTGCCGATGTGCCAGGACACCGGCACGGCGATCGTGATGGGCAAGCGGGGCGGGCAGGTGCTCACCGATGGGCACGACGAGGAGCACTTGGCGCGGGGGGTCTACGACGCGTACACGCAGCTGAACCTGCGGTACTCGCAGCTCGCTCCGCTGACCATGTGGGAGGAGCGCAATACCGGGACGAACCTGCCCGCCCAGATCGAGATCTGCGCCACTGGAGGCGGGGAGTACAAGTTCCTGTTCATGGCCAAGGGCGGCGGGTCGGCCAACAAGTCGTACCTGTACCAGCAGACCAAGGCGGTGCTGAACCCGGACTCCATGCTCGCCTTCCTTGAGGAGAAGATCCGCTCGCTGGGGACAGCCGCATGCCCGCCCTACCACCTGGCGATCGTGATCGGCGGCACCAGCGCCGAGTACGCCCTGAAGACGGCCAAGTACGCGTCCGCGCGGTACCTGGACACGCTGCCGTCGGCCGGTTCCGCGGCGGGCCACGGGTTCCGCGATGCTGAGCTTGAACAGCAGGTGCTGGGCATCACCCGGCGGATCGGCATCGGCGCGCAGTTCGGTGGCAAGTACTTCTGCCACGATGTGCGGGTGATCAGGCTGCCCCGGCACGGGGCGTCGTGCCCGGTCGCGATCGCGGTGTCCTGCTCTGCCGACCGGCAGGCACTGGCCAAGATAACGCGCGACGGCGTGTTCCTGGAGCGGTTGGAGACCGATCCCGCGGCCTACCTGCTGGAGACCACAGACTTCGATCTCGGCGTTGACGACGTGGTGCGGATCGACCTGACCCGGCCGATGAACGAGATCCGCGCGGAACTGTCCAAGCACCCGGTGGCCACCCGGCTGTCGCTGACCGGGCCGCTCGTGGTCGCGCGCGACATCGCCCACGCGAAGATCGCGGAGCGGCTGGCGGCTGGCGAGCCGATGCCGCGCTACCTGGCCGATCACGCCGTCTACTACGCCGGGCCCGCCAAGACCCCTCAGGGGTATGCGTCCGGCTCGTTCGGTCCCACGACGGCCGGGCGGATGGACTCCTACGTGGACCAGTTCCAGGCCGCGGGCGGGTCGCTGGTCATGCTGGCCAAGGGGAACCGGTCTCCCGCGGTGACCGCGGCGTGCGCCGCGCATGGGGGCTTCTACCTGGGCTCGATCGGCGGCGCCGCGGCCAAGCTCGCGCAGGAATGCATCACCAAGGTCGAGGTGCTTGAGTACGCCGAGCTCGGCATGGAAGCGGTCTGGAAGATCGAGGTCCGCGACTTCCCCGCGTTCATCATCGTGGACGACAAGGGACACGACTTCTTCGCGCCTGCGCCGGAGCCCCCGCTGCTCACCATCGCCCCGGGATCATGAAACGCCAGTAGCTGCAGGGACGAAAAATAGCCGCGACACTCCCTCTATTCACAACCGCTTCACAGGAATCTTGATGGCTACGGCGTGTATCGTCCCGGCCATGCACGTTGCGGCCGGGACGGGGCGGGTGGTCGCCGGACGCTATTACCTTCAGGACCCGATCGGGCGGGGTGCCATGGGCACCGTCTGGCGGGCCAGGGATGCGCTCCTGGCGCGGGACGTCGCAGTCAAGGAGGTATTCCTGCGGGGGGCCAGCACCCCTGAGGACATGCAGGTCCGCTATGAACGCACGTTGCGCGAGGCCAGGACCGCCGCACGGCTGAACCACCCGGCCGTCGTCACCATCTTCGACGTGGTCGAGGCGGACGGCAGGCCCTGGATCGTGATGGAGCTTGTGCAGGCGCGGTCCCTGGAGGAGATCCTGGTCCAGGACGGGCCACTGCCGCCGCTCCGGGCGGCTGACGTCGGGAAGCGGCTGCTCGGCGCGCTCGCCACCGCGCATGCGGCGGGGATCCTGCACCGCGACGTGAAGCCGAGCAACGTGCTGCTCGGCGCCGACGACCGGGCGGTGCTGACCGATTTCGGCATAGCGACCCTGGAGGGAGATCCCGGGCTTACCCAGGTCGGCATGGTCATGGGCACGCCCGGCTTCACCGCCCCGGAACGCATCCGAGGTGAGCCGGCGACTCCGGCGTCCGATCTGTGGTCTCTGGGCGCGACGCTCTATGCGGCAGTGGAGGGCCAAGGGCCGTTCGACCAGCGCGGAAGCTCATTCGCGGTGCTGTCCAGCATCGCGAATGAGGACGCGCCCCGGCCGCGATCGGCGGGAGTGCTGGGCCCGGCGATCGAGGCGCTGCTGCGGCGGGACCCCAGCGCACGGCCCGACGCGACCAGCGCCGGAAGGCTACTCGCCGCGGCGGTGAGCCCGCCGGCGAACAACCGGCCCTCCAGTGGCAAGTACCGTGAGGACCACGAGGCCCCCTTTCAGGAGGCCAGGTACCGCGAGGACCACGAGGCCCCCTTTCAGGAGGCCAGGTACCGCGAGGACCCCTTTCAGGGGGACGTGTACCGCAGGGAGGGTTCCCGGGCGGACCGGTACAACGGCGACGCCAGCCCAAGGGCCGGGTACGGCGGGAACAGTGGCTCCGCCGCCCGGCCGGCCGGTGGCTCAGCGGGAACGGCGGCTCTGCCGGTCAGCGGCACATTTCTGCCGGACGCCAGCCCGCGCGGGTCGAGGCCGCCCGCGCCGCAACCTCCAGCCGCTGAACTGCCCCCATGGATGAGCTTTCCCCCGGAGGGGAGCCCGCCCGAGGGGATGCGACCTCCCGCAACGAAGGCCGGTTCCGCGCCGAATGACCCGCCGCCAGGCGCGGCCCCGGGCCCGGCGGCGAACATGGCGGGGCGTGTGGGCTCGCCGGGGCGGGTGAACTCGCTGTGGCGGGTGAATCTGCCATGGCAGGCGGACGCGCCGTGGAGGCTGAACCTGCCGTGGCGGGCGGACGCGCCGTGGAGGCTGAACCTGCCGTGGCGGATGAACCTGAACCGGGCAGCCGACCCGCCCGCCCGGAGCGACACGCCGGCGGGGACTGGCCTCTTCGGCGCGGGGATCACCTTTCCCCGCCCGGCCGGGCACCCGGCCGGGCGGCATGGCGTCCAGGCGGCTGGGCACCGGCGCTGGCTGCTGGCTGGGCTAGGTGCGGTCGCGGTTGTCTGCGTCGGGGTGGCCGGCGGCCTGGCGATCGGACACTCCGGACGCTCCTCGCTGCCATCCGGCTACCACTGGTACACAGCCCCGGCTGCCGGAACGGGTACCACGGCCGGCTTCACCATGGCCGTGCCGAACGGGTGGCAGGCGAGCACTCGTGGCCTTATCACTGATGTGGCCGATCCCGTGGGGCACGTGTCCATGCAGGTCGATCTCACGCCGTTCGAAGCGGCCACTGCCCCGGGTGAGGCGAGCCTGCTGGAGGAGCAGGCCCTCACGGACGGCAGCCTCCCCGGGTACCGCCGGGTCGCGCTCCGCCCCTTGCTGTTCCACGGTCGCCTCGGCGCGGCGTGGGAGTACACCTGGCAGGAGCCCGGCATCGGCCGGGTGGATGTCCTCGACGTTCTCTTCACGGAGCGCGGGCGGACTGGCCGGCAGGCCTACAAGATCCAGGTGTCGACGCCTATGGCGGGCCGGACCGCGAGCCACGCTATCTTCGAAGAGGCTCTGCGGACATTCGGTTCACGCTGAGGGTCCGCCGGACGGTCGCCGGGCCATGCATGCTCAATGCGCAGGCGATCATCCCATCCGCCAGCAAGTGATTGATGTCACCTTGGCTCTTAATGCATATCCGCTCACGCTACGGATACAGTCTCGGACGAAGAGCGAGAACGCACGATCGCCGGTCTGCTTTCGCCATCGCGAAGTGACCTGTTGAGTACGCAACGTGGCTCACGTCAACACAGACGCGGCCTGCTCATGGGGGCAGGAAACGACTTGGGGTCAGGAAAGCCGAGCAGCGCTCAGTAGAACCCGTTCGCCTGCCAGTCAGTAGAACCCGTTCGCCTGCCAGTCAGTAGAACCCGTTCCCCTGCCAGAACGTCCAAGCCTGGCAAGGGTCCCCGTATCTCCCCTGGATATACCCCAGACCCCACTTGATCTGGGTGGCCGGGTTCGTCGCCCAGTCAGCCCCGGCGCTCGCCATCTTCGATCCAGGCAGAGCCTGCGGAATTCCGAACGCGCCGCTGGCATTCTGGGCCAGATAATTCCACCCGCTCTCGCGGGACCAGATGTTATCCAGGCAGCTGTAGTACGTGCTGGGGGCCCACCCGAACTGGGACAACATGTTATAGGCGATCCGCTGCGCCGTGCCAGGATTGGGCGGCGGGAGGTTGACAACCGGAGAGTTGCCAGTCGCAACCGTGGAGCCGCCCGCCGCGGCCGCCTGCACGGTCGGCCGCGCCGCCACCTTGGGCACGCCGACCATGTGCATGGTGTGGGAGGCCGCATCCATGACAATTATCTGCTGGCGCTGCTGCTCTAGGACGGCCATCGCACGGCTGCCGGAGACCGCCGCGGCGGCGATAGCAGCACCCGAGCCCGGAATGTGGCCGGGGCGCAGGACGACCATGTAGCCGGTGACGGCGATCCCGGCAACCGCGGTAACCGCCGTGGCCATCGTCGGCAACAGAACGCCATTACGCCGGGACGCCCGTCTACTTCCGGGGCTGCGCCTCCGGTGTTGTGACAAGGCAGTCCTTTCGTTGGCCAGGCACGCTGGACGCCAGTCGCGAACCCTTGCGGCTCAACGCAGCGCCTCTCCTGGCCCTTACGCCAATACCAGCTGCAGAAACTGGCACGGCGGAACCCGCTGACATGAGTGCCTGGCACCATCGGCGCTACCTTGCCAGAACCCAGGGAGGGGTACGCAACCGCTTCTACGGAAAAAGCTGTGTCGCCCAGACGACCAGCACTGTGGGTTAGATCACAAATTGACAACACGTACTGTCACAATTACCAGCTGTAAGAACTGGCTTAGCTGTGACCACTGCCTGACCAAAGAAAAAGCCGAGGACACGCAGGAGAAGCGCTGGAAAGGCCGCCTCCGCCTCACTTTGTGCTACGGCCGGGCCGGCCAGCACGGCGGCGGCCTTCCCCGCTGGATCCGGGGAAGACCGCCGCTCTCTGCCGTCCTGGCGCCAGCGTCGGCGTCAGTACCAGCCGACCGACTGCGAGTGGCCCCAGGCGGCACAGGGCGAGCCGTAGACCTGCTGGATATAACCCAGGCCCCAGCGGATCTGCGTGGCCGGGTTTGTCGCCCAGTCGGCTCCCGCGCTGGCCATCTTCGATCCAGGCAGCGCCTGCGGGATGCCGTACGCGCCCGAACTCGGGTTGCTCGCGTAGGTGTTCCACCCGCTCTCCCTGTCCCACAGCGAGACCAGGCAGCTGAACTCGCCGGACGACCAGCCAAACGAGCCGAGCATTGATAGGGCTATCTGTTGTGGCGTGCCGGATGGCTGCACCGAGGCCGCAGAGGATCCGGACGACCCAGAGGACGTGGACGATCCCGAGGATGCGGAGGATGCGGCCTGCGCTGCCGCCGCTTTCGCCGCCGCCGCCTTCGCCGCGGCCTGCCTGGCTGCCGCACGCTGAGCTGCCGCACGCTGAGCCGCGAGCCGCGCCTGGGTGGCGATGCGCTGCACCTGCTCGCCGACGGCGCGGGCCTTCAGCATCTGGAGTTGGCGGTCAGCAGTCGCATAGCTGGTCAGTGGCGCCTGATCGTGACTGACCGCCTGCCCGGCGGCCACCGCGACCGTCTGGGCGGCTGGGCGGGCCGTTGCTGTGATGCCCGCTGTCACCGCGACCGCCGCGGCCACGGTCGCCGTGGCGACCGCGAATGTGATTCTCGATGGTTTCCTGCCTGGGTACGAGCATGGGCGTGAAGGGGGGACAAGATGAGCTTCCGGGTCGGGCACGCGATGCGCGCTCGGCTTTCACCCGGGGACACTGCCCGCCACCAGGGGATCGTGGCCGGCAGCGGCGCGAGGATGCGACGCGGGTCAGGGCGACGAGTTGCAGGGGCGCAACCATCACACACGCTGGGTGCTGTCGGCCACCCACACTGCCTAAGACCGGCCCGTGTCTGCCCCAAGAGTGGCAGAAAGACACTATGGCCTAAATCACACGAAGCGATCAATTCGCTCGATCTGACATTCGAATTATATCCATAACGAAGCGCTACCCACATCACCGACGATGCGCCTCGGGTCCTGTGAAGCAGCTCACATTGTGACAACGTACGCACGCTTGACCACGTTGAGTCTTCTTTTCGGGCACGGCAGCCGCGAGATAAGAGAGGCGACATCAATGACTTCACGTCATTTGGCGACTACCGAACGATACAAATAGCGCGTCATCCGGGGCTGAGCGGGTCGGCATCCCTCGGTGCTGTGCACACCTGTGGTGCGGTGCCCCCAGGATTTCCTGGGGGCACCGCACCACGGAGGTGTCTAGCTGCTGACCTGGCCGGTACAGCGCCAGGGCGGCAGCTTCCGCGTCAGGCCCTTACGCCCCTGACGGGTTCATCAGGCCGTGGTGGTGGCGGCCGATCCGGTGCCCTCGAACTGGCGGCGCCGTCGCCGGCGTCGTCGCCGGCGTCGTGGGCGGGGCGGCTGTCGCCCCCGGGTTGGTCGCTGTCTGCTGGGTGGTGTTGAAGGTCGCGGCGGTCGCCACGCCGTTGGCGTC
>WNFJ01224413.1_pt1 | contig 12132 bp, 12 predicted proteins | sample 5400461 | NCBI WGS metagenome assembly WNFJ01 (sample SAMN13153349, study PRJNA577476) | soil metagenome | isolation source: 115 cm saprolite on Douglas fir-dominated hillslope | place: USA:California | collected 2013-09-17
GATTTTGCTGCTGCTCCGCGAAGTTGTTCCCGCTCGAAGGTCCCGACCTTCGGGATATCCCTCTCAATGATAAATTTACGTAACGCCATGCCTTCCTCCATGCCGTGATCCATCTTTCGATCAGAACTGAATCGTTCTCAATCGAGGCAAGGGCGACCCTGTCGTGCGTCCGATTGAAAGGATAGCACAGCTCAGTGCGGTGCGAGCCTGCTGCGCTGCCGGATTTCAACGCCGTTGCGGGTGAAAATGGTCCCCCCTCTCCATGTGTGGGATCAGCCCTTTGTCGCCCCTGTCGTGCCCGACAGTGCGCTTTGCCGTTGCCCAAGTACCGATGTGGCTTTGATCAAGAATCTATTTGCTCCGATTCGATTGTTGCACATTTTTATTCTACAGCCTCTCGGCGGTGACTTTTGCAACGCAGATGAGGGCGGCGTAGAGAACTCTTCTGCGTTCCGAAACCGTCCGGGTCGCCGGCGGTTAATGCCGCCCCAACGGGGCAACGGCATGCTGGTCGCGTCCTCAACCTGTCCCTTGTCCGGCGAACCTTCAGCGTCCCGTTCACCCAGACCTGCTGATAAATTCGATCTAAGGCAAGTTGTGCCTGGGGAGATAAATATGTTTGGCAACCTCTCGATCAGTGGTTTCGTCCTTGCCGCCGTCCTCATGATCCCTACAGGGCTGTTTGCCCAAATAGGTGGCGCTGTTAATCCCGCCGTCCACGTCGGGGGTGCTGTTAGCCCCGGCGCTACAGTTCGCGGCGGCGTCGAGCGCGGTATCCCTGGCCCCGATTTGGGGACTTGGCGCTCGCCGAGTAGGGGTAACCGGAGTCACTATAGGCATAAGACCACTCCGAAGCAGCGCCCATAATGGCGGGCGTGGTTTGTCGTCTGGCGGTGCGGGCACAGCATGCATTATAGAATAGATCAAGCTGTCGCCTGTGATGCGACCGAAGAGGAGAAAAATGGATGAGGATATGGGTGATTGCCGGGATTGCGCTTACAGCTTCGACCGGCACGACGTTGGCGCAGGATGCCGCCGCTGGCGAGCAGGTGTTCAGGCGATTATGCTCCCCCTGCCACGACATTGGGCAGGACGCCAAAATCAAGCTTGGCCCGCCGCTCAACGGCATCGACGGCCGCAAGAGCGGCACCTTCGAGGGGTTCAACTACTCCCCAGCCAATAAATCTTCCGGCATCACCTGGAGCGAGGAGACCTTCCCCAAATATATCCGCGCGCCGATGCAAGAAATGCCGGGCACCCGCATGGCATTTGTCGGCATCAAGAACGACAAAGACAGCGCAGACCTCTGGGCCTATCTCAAGCAGTTTGGGACTGACGGGGCGAAGAAATGATCCCCCCTTTTTCCGAAGTTGGGGAAGACCTGGCAAGAGGTGGGGAAAAGCAAGAGAGCCGCTGGGCGTAGCAACTCCAGCGGCTCGTCTTAGCTCCTGCGGGTTGACTGGCTTGCTCAACCCTCCCTCAATCTGGCACAAAATTATTTCCGTCGTACTTCATGAACTGCTTCAATTGTGTTTCTTCCATTGCCCCAGTGAGCCTCTCTGCGTGGCATTTGATTGGTCGCGAATGGTTCCTATATACCACTTGCTGTTACTGATGCGCTCGCATCGAATAATGATAAGGGCCAGCTAGAGCATTGGAACAACCATCATCGGGTTCCGAAAGAGTGCACAAGCCGCTTGGGCTCCTCGCCGAGCTGACCCATCGCTGTCCGCTCGGCTGCCCCTATTGCTCGAACCCCCTCGCGCTCGACGCGAGAGAGGACGAACTCGACACCGCGACATGGGCGCGGGTGTTCCGCGAAGCGGCGCAGCTTGGCGTCCTGCAGGTGCATTTGTCGGGCGGCGAGCCCGCCGGCCTTTACACCAATCTGATCACCTCCGCGGTCGGGATCACCGAGAAGAGGCTCGGCGCATTGGCTGAGGCCGGGCTCGACCATGTACAGATATCGATCCAAGACAGCGACGCTCAATCCGCCGACCACATCGCCGGCTATGCCGGCGCATTTGCCAGGAAGCGGGCACTCGCGGTCGAGGTCGTGCGGCACAAGCTCCTCCTCACCGTGAATGCGGTCGTGCATCGTGCCAACATCGACAGGATCGCCGAGATGGTCGATCTCGCGCTCGCGCTTGGCGCGAGCCGCATCGAGATTGCGCACGTGCAATATTACGGCTGGGCGCTGAGGAACCGGGCCGCGCTGATGCCGTCGCGCGAGCAGGTCCAGCGCGCGGCGGCGGCGGTGGACAAGCTGCGCTCGCGTCATCACGGCCGTATCGTCATCGATGCCGTGGTGCCGGACTACTACGCCCGCTATCCAAAGCCGTGCGTCGGCGGTTGGGGCCGCCGCTCGCTCAACGTGACGCCGGCGGGCAAGGTGCTGCCCTGTCACGCCGCCGAGTCGATTACCGGCCTCGAATTCTGGAACGTGCGCGACCCCTCGCTCGCCGATATCTGGGCGAACTCCCCTGCCTTCAACGCCTTCCGCGGCACTGCCTGGATGAAGGAGCCGTGCGCAAGCTGCCCACGCCGCGAGCTGGATTTCGGCGGCTGCCGCTGCCAGGCCTTCGCGCTCACCGGCGATGCCGCCGCAACGGACCCGGTGTGCCACCTCGCTCCCGACCACACTCAGGTCGAGGAGCTCGCGGCCCTTCGAACCGATACTGCCTACGACTACCGCCGCATGCGAGCCGGTCAGGAGGCGTCGATAATGGCATGATCGACGCACTCACGAGGGCCGCAGCCGTTCTTTCGTGGTGAGGTGCTCGTTGCTGAGCTTGAAAGCTCGTCCGAGGTGGAAGGTTGCGCCCACTGTGGGTGCGCGCGGGGGATGATTGGATATGGATAAGGTGCACGCTGAACGCGGGCGCTCGATGCGGGGACGCACATGCGCACGCCCAACGAGCCGGCCGCAAGGACGCCTGATTCAGCACTGAAGCGGGCGTGTCAGATCAAAACTCGGCCGGCAGGTAGCCGTTGATCTCCAGCCCGATGCAGATCTCGACGAGGGTCGGAGTGGTCCAGGCCATTGGTCGCTCTCCTTGGTCCGTATTAGAACCCTACATAGATCGACTTCGGTGTCCAGCGCAACCCCGCGTCGCGGTCGGCTGTGCTAAATGCGGGCAGATCCAAAAAACAGCACCCCGAAGCTGTGAAAACCCGGACCATTGCTGGCGTCGCGTCGGGCATCGATCTGAACGCTTGGGTCGCTCAGTAGGTGACCAGGCTCCTGATGCTCTTGCCCGCACGCCTGCACCCAATGCGGCGTGCACATGTACGGCCGCATCGAGAACACGAAGCATCCGTTCTACGGGTTCGATTTCATCCACACGGAGCTTTCGAAGGAGCAGGGTTGGGCCGCCCCCGAGTTCGCCGCATTCGTCTCATCGGTCATCGAATCCGGGACCCCGCCCGATCAGATGCCGGCCGTTCGGGCTCGGCTGAGAGAACTTAATCTCGAGCCCTACGACTGCCTGTCGCCGGCCTTGATGGATGCGATCGCCACGCACGTGGCAAAGGCATCAGGGAAGCTCGCGGCCTAACGCTGCTCTCGAGGTCGTTCACCAGGCGCTCGTCCGCCGTTCGACATGAGCGTGGGGGTCGGACTTGAACGCCTGGGGCGCGCGGCGTGCACGTCACTCGCGCAACAGGCGGGTGACCTTTTGCGCTGCTCCGTCTGCGAGGGCGGGCGACCTAATCATGAGCGTGCCAGCTGGAATGGGCTGAGCGTTTTTAGTTGCGACAGGGTGGGGGTGGTTGGAGAAATCTCTCAGCAGCGCGCAGATCACTGCCTCGCTCAGCTTGTTACGCGAGCCACGCAGTCGTCCCGCAGGGTTGCCTTCGTCCTTCCCATTAACGAACACCAACACGTTTCACTCGCCAGCCTCGTCGATGCACCTGACCCAATGCCTCGATCAGGCGTCCGCAGTCGGCTCGTTACGGAGTGAATAATCGCGCGAGCTTCACGCGCGACAGCATTGGTGAGAAGAACGATTACACCAACTGCCGAGATTTGTCAGGTGCCAACCGCGCCGAGCTTCCGCTTGACTCCTCTCACCGCATCGACGTGAGCAAACGGCAATGTCTGCCGGCTGGAGTTGATACCGTCCAGAACACTAGTTGGCCCAGATTTCGTTTGGATCGAATTTGTAATTGACACCCACGCGAACGATCTGGTCCGTGACGTGGGAATTGAAGTTGATTCCAAGCGGCGTCGAATTTGTTGGCAGACTCGCGGTGGTCGAAACTTTACCGAAGTCCAAGTAAAGGTATTCGACCTTGCCAGTCCAATTGCCGCCCAGACGAACTTCGGCGCCGGCGCCGATCGCCCAGCCCACCTTCGTCGTATGGCTGATGAAGCTGGCGCTGACAGGGTTGATGCTGGCGGTGACAAAGGGGATGTCAATTGGGATGTCGACGGGCACTTGAGTAGAGTCGTTATTGTCGTCGACATCGCTGACGACGCCTTGCGTGACGCTGTGCGTGACGCCCTGAGTGACAGTGAGGCTCGAACCGCCAATGGTGCCAGAAGTCTTGATCCTGCCGACGGCGAGACCCCCCGTGGCATAGACCAATGAGTCCGGTGTGGGAGTTGCGCCAAGACGCGCGCGCAGCGTCCTGAACCACTCCAATCTTTGCCCCATGCTTGCGGTCACTGGTGCGTCGAGGCCAAAGGCGCTGGCCGCTGAATTGCAAGTCGCGCCGGCGCAATTGAAGGTCGCTACCTGCCCCCGCTGCTGTGCCTGCTGGGCGTCCCCTTCGATACCCACGACCCACGGGCCCGACTGCCAACTGAAGCCGGCTTGCCCACCGAAAATCATTCCTTTGAGTGCGGCTGAGGTGATGGTCGCGAGTAGCGGCGCCCCAGTTGTAGCATCGCTGAACACAGTATCGGTACTGGACTTGCCCCAGCCGTAGCCGACGTTGATGCCGAGATAGGGCCCAGCCCAGGTCCATGCTGCGAGCGTCGGTGCCTTGTAGAGCGTTCCCTTCAAGCCCTTCGGCGCGTCGTAGACCGTTCCGAGCGGGTCGAACCTATAGTTGAGCCCTACCCGAACGATGCTTTCCGTGACGTGGGAATTGAAGTCGACTGCAAGCGGCGTCAAGTTTGCTGGCAGGCTCACGCCGGTCGAAACATTACCGAAGTCGAGGTAAAGGTATTCGATCTTGCCAGTCCATTTGCCTCCCAGACGGACTTCGGCGCCAGCGCCGATCGCCCAGCCCACCTTTGTCATATGGCTGGTGAAGCTGGTGCTGACGGGATTGATGCTGGCGGGGATGCCGACGGGGCTGGAGTTATTATCGTCATCGTCGTCGCCACTACCGACGCCTGGGGTGACGTCTTGCGTCACCACCGGAGCGCCGTTTTGCGTGACGCTCTGGATGCCATTGCGACCCGAACCGCTGATGGTGCCAGAAGTCTTGATCCTGCCGACGGCGAGACCCCCCGTGGCATAGACCAAAGAGCCCGGCGTGGGAGTTGCGCCAAGACGCGCGCGCAGTGTTCCGAACCACTCCAATCTTTGCGCCATGCTTGCGGTCACTGGCGCATCGAGGCCGGAGGCGCTGGCCGCCGGATTGCAAGTCGCGCCGGCGCAATTGAAGGTCGTTGCTCGTCCCCGCTGTTGTGACTGCTGGGCGTCCACTTCGATACCCGCGACCCACGGGCCCGACTGCCAGTTGAAACCGGTTTGCCCGCCGAAACTCATGCCGTTGAGTGTGCCGGGGGTGTTGGTCGCAAGTAGCGGCGTCCCGATGGTGGCGTCGCTCAACACGGTGTTGGTATTGGACTTACCCCAGCCGTAGCCGACGTTGCCACCGAGATAGGGCCCGGCCCAGGTCCATGCTGCGAGCGTCGGCGCCTTGTAAAGCGACAACCTTTTGTCCACCAAAGGTGCGGCCGGGTCGAGTTTCCCGCGCAGACCGACAAAGACCGCAAGGGGTTGCGCTGGGGTGACCATGCGGTGGTCGGTCGGCGGATTGGGTAGTGCGTTTGCAATCGCCTGAGGGTCGAAATAGGTACCGAAAGTCGCGAACTTCCGGTTGAACAAATTGTTCACGAAGCCATAGACCTGCAGTTCCTTGGTGAGCTGATACGAACCGTGCAGGTTTGCAACCCAGTAGTCCGCCAATTTGACATTCTGGTTGGCCTGGTCGCCGATGTACCACTGGCTGCTGACCCAGATCACATCGGTACCCAGCTTCAATGCCGGCGTGACCGCGTAGTCGACGCCGGTCTTGATCTGGTGCAGCGGGATGCCGGGAATATGTTTGCCGGGGGTGACCAGAACATTTCCATCCGCATCCGCGGACGGGTTGTTGGGTGAAGCGAGCTTGCCTGTGAACTGATAGGTGGCATCAACGAGGGCGTAGTTGGCGTAGAAGAGCCACGGCGCCGCCTGGTACTGCGCTCCCGCCTCCAAGCCCTGTCGGCGGGTGCCCGGGACGTTCTGGAACACGCCTCGGCCCTGAATGATGCTTGAGACCTCGATGATGTCGTTTTGGCTGTCGGTTCGGAACAGCCCGAGCTTCCAGTCCAGCCCTCCGCCATTGGTCTTTACGTTGCCGCGTAATCCCGCCTCCCGCGTGCGCGCGATGACCTGCTGCAGCGGCGGATCGGATACCAAGAATCCTTCCAGCAGGCAGGGCTTCGCCGGATTGGAGCAGCCGAGTTCGAGTGGGGTCGGGGCACGGTTCGCTTCCGAATATCCGGTATAGAACGTCATTTCCGGGAGGATCTTGTAGGTCAGCCCGACGACCGGATTGAAACGGCTGAAGGTGAAATTGCCGTTGATGTCGGGGCTGGTGCCGAGGAGATCCGCCATGACGATCTTGGCGAGGTTGTAACGCCCGCCCGCGGTCAGCGACAGCCGATTGGTGACGTTGAATGTTTCGTTAGCGTAGAGGCCGTAATACGTATTTTGTGCGTCAAGATTGACCGGGCTGAAGCCAATATTTGCGGCGGTGTGAATGATCTGTCCACTCGCCGGGATGGCGGCATTGGGTCCGACGAACAGGTCGGGGAAGACGTAGCCAAGCTCGCTGTTGGCCTGGAAGTTGATCTTGCTGTGGTCGATGCTGCCGCCGATGGTGAAATAATTGTCGTGACCGAAGATCTTGTCGTCGTTGGTGGCCTGCTGAGCGCGTTGGTGAAAGTGCGGTCGAGAGTCCCCCATGGTGTGGAGGCGCAGGTGTTTCCGCTGCCCGGCGGGCAATTGATTGGCTGGTTGCTCCCGTTGAGAATTTGGAAATTCGCCTGCGGCTGTGTGGGGAAGCCGTTGTTTTCCAGGCATAGCGTGTTGAACAGGGGATTGGCCGGATTACCGCTGCAGCGCTCGACCTCGGCTCCGTTGCCATCGACGTGAGCCTGGTCAAACTTCCGCAAATAAAGATTGCTCTGAACGGTCCAGTGGTCGGTGACGGCGTAGCGGCCATTGAGGGCGAGGAGCTGCGCCTGATTTCTCGTGGTCTGCGGCCAGGTGAAGATCGACCGGTAGTCGTTATTGAGCAGTTCGATCGGCGTCGGGCCAATCACGCCGAAAAAATTGTCGGCCGTGCTCGCGACCAGATGGACCTCCGCATCGGTGCCTTTCCAGCCGACATCGCCGTAGAAGCGGGCGATCCGCGACGGCCACTGGTAACGCCAGCCGTCATCCTTGACCCCCTGCGCGGCAAGATAGAGGCCCCATTCCCCATTCCTGATGCCGTATTGCAGCCAGCCGCCAATGCGACCGTAGGAGCCGCCCGAGGCGTCGAACTCCGTGCCGCGATAGGTGAAGCCGTCCTTCATCTGAAAGCTTATCGCGCCGCCGAGCGCGTTAAGACCGAAGGCCGGATTGTTGGTCCACACGTCAGCCCGCCCGACGGCAATGGTTGGGATGAGGTCCCAGTTGACGGTGTCGCCGAAGGCTTCGTTGACGCGGATACCTTGCATGTAGACCGCGAGCCCCTGTGGGGTGCCCTGCAGGGGCGAGGCAGTAAAGCCGCGATAGCGCAAATCCGAGGTGAACTCGTTGCCCTGGGCGTCGCTTATGAACACGCCCGGAATGCGCTGATCCAGCGTCTGGGTCACATTTGGCGAATAGACGCGCGAGAAGTCCTCGGCGGGGAGCGTCTGAACCATGGCCGGCACTTTGTCGCGATCTAAGCCCAGTCCGGTCACCGGCGTGGTGGCGACAACCTGGAACGCGGGAAGTTGGGGCGCGGGTGTCGGCGGAGACGGACGCGAGGGAGCGGGCGCTAAGACACGCCGGGAGGAAGCCGAGCGAGCCGGTGCGGCGGCTGGAGGTGCCCGCCGAACCGGCGCCGGGCGCGGGGCCGTGACGGTCACCTCGGGCAGCGTCTCCACAACCTGGGCCCAAGCCCCCTTCGGCATTGTAAACGCGTCGGCCAAGACTAAGGCGCTTAGCGCCACTGCTCCCAACAGGCGCCGTTTGCTGACCTCAAGCCGCGATGCACGTCGATCAAGTCCCTCAGCTACACACACACCGTACGCCCCCCGAACTCCCCGGTAACACTAGAATATGCCCACGGTGCTGTTCTGTTACCTTTTGCCAATTCGGATTGGAACATTTGGCAATGTGACCGCGAGGCCACACACGGGGAATGCCCTCCTTCGTTCGCGGAAATGGAGAAGGCGGTACCATTTGGCGACCGAGCGCGAAACACTTCAATGACGCGACAAAAAAGTCACGGCCTGTTCCCAAAGAACCCAGTAAGGTTCACGTACCGCGGTTGCTAGGAAGACCATTCATGTCCGCAACGCTGTGGATTGCGGCGCTGGTGCTGCTCGTATGGACTTCTCTACCGGTTCGCGCCGACAAGATCGACACCGAGCATTTGTTCGTCTTTACGATCGGGACTGACTCTGGCGAGCTGGGAGAGAAGGAAATAGAGGGGCAGTCAACTGGGCGGTTCGGCAAGCGCGATGGTTCCTATAGCGGGCTCTCCCAGGTGCTTTCGGCGGAATTTACTCCCGTGGAGAACCTCCGTTTGGAGGTTAGCGCCGCGTCCATCTATCACGACATTGCTGGGGTCACCGGCCTCGATGATCGGCGGCGCGGTGGGTGGCAAGCTCTGTCACTCGATGTGCGCTACCGGCTGCTTGATCGTGAGCAAACATCGTTCGGTCTTTTAATCGATGCCGAACCGCGTTGGGGTCGCATCGACGAAACGAGCGGAGAGCCTGTTAATCACTACGGCATCGATCTCGCAATCGCGATCGACAAAGAGCTTATTCCGAATCGGGTCGTCGTCGCTTTTAACGCGTTATATGGACCCGAAGTCTCCCGGTCCCGCGCAACCGGCATCACATTCCATGAATCGACGCTTGGATTCTCGACAGCCCTAATGACACAAGTGCGTCCTGGCATCTTTGTCGGAGGCGAGGCGCGCTATTTCCGAAGGTATGAAGGGCTAAGCCTCGATACATTTGCAGGTCATGCGGTGTTCCTTGGTCCGACTATCTACGCCAATCTCTCCGAGCACTCCTGGGTTGCTGCTGGTTGGAGCACACAGGTTGCGGGCCGAGCGGCTGACTACGCGGGTTGGCTCGATCTCACCAACTTCGAGCGGCACCAAGCGCGACTTCTATTCGGCTTTACCTTTTGACCGAGCAGCCGCCGGCCGAGCCGGGCCGGCTGACGCGCTATTGAGGAACCCGATCACCGGCGTCGCCGGCTGCTGCGCGCGCGCCGCGAGCGGCCACGCCGCAACCGCGCCGCCGAGCAGCGTGATGAACTCGCGCCGCCTCACTCGATCACCTCATCGGCAATGGCGAGCAGCGTGGGCGGAACGCTGAGTCCGAACGCTGCGGCCGTCTTGCGGTTGATCGCCAGCTCGAATTTGGTCGGTTGCTGGATCGGGAGATCGCCCGGCTTCTCGCCTTTGAGGATGCGATCGACATACGACGCCGCCTGCCGGTACGCCTCCGCCGTGTCGACGCCGTGGGATATCAGGCCTCCGGTCATGCCGCGGGATGCGGATGGAAATCGTCGATTACGCGGTCATGCCAGCTTTGAAGCTCGGCACCGATGTGATTTGGGTCAGCAGCCAGTGGTATATCGGCGATCAAGCCAACCAGAACGTCAAATTGGCGGATTACTGGGTCGCGAACCTGCACGGATCGTACCAGATCACGAGTGAGCTGCAGCTCTACGGCTTTGTGAAGAATTTGTTCAATCGGAAGTTTGCGACCTTTGGCACCTATTTCGATCCGCAGGTGATCGCGAATGCCATCTTCAACCTACCGACCGATCAAAGGATGGTCACCCCGGCGCAGCCGCTCTCGGTCTATAACGGTCTGCGGGCGAAGCTGTAATGAACTCTCGTGTCGGTATAAATGGTGCAAAATCGATACGAGGCGCGAACGGTATCCGTGTATCGGGATTGGACCGTGTGAATGGCTGCATCATCAATACGCCGAGTAATTTCCATATAGCCGACCTGAGTGATTGTGAGAGCCGTCCACCAAATTTCCGGTTGCGCCGATATCCTTGTAGATAATCTCTCACCTCTTTGAGGCCGGCACTAGCCCCGAGGCTCCTCTTCAACTTCGCGCACATCGTGGCAGATGGGCAAAGCAAGAGAGCCACTCGGTGCTCTGGCACCCGTGGCTCGCCTCACCTCAATGCGGGGTTGACTGGCCTGCTCAACCCTACCTGAACCCGTTGCATCGAAGCGGGAGACAAATGCCGCGTTCGATTGTTCTACGTCGGGCCGTTAAGGACTGCCGACATTGTAGAATCCGTATACCCGCTCCGGATTCGAAGATCACCTCACTGCCTTCTAGTGATGGGCGCGGGGGCCGGCGCACCGAATACGCTGTTAAGTGGAAGGACGATACGCATCCACCCGCGAATATCGTGCCCACCATAATTTTTCTCGTACACATCGCTCGTGAGCCAGCCTTGCAGGATTAGTGGGCCGAAATCGTAGCCGAGGAGGCCGCCCATCGCGAATTGGCTTTGCTTCTGGTAGCCTAGAACAGGCGTGTTCAGATCGGAGGAATAGAAACCGACCCAAGCCACCTGCCACTTGCCGAAGCTATGGCCCACCGTCAGATCAACGTTGATGAAGTCTGGATTACATCCATTGAGGGGGAGTGCCGGTGAAACCGGACACGGCGACAATTGAGCCCTATCCGTGACGGAGTCGAGGTGGATGCCCCAGATGACGTTCGCGGTCGCAGCCCAGTCGTTGGCGGTATAGCTCAGCGCAAACCGCTGATTGAGCGAGGTGTCGCTGAACGCCACCGGGCTATGGTAGTCGAAATAAGCTCCAAGCAGGTAGCTAAACCCCCATCCATAGCCGAGGTCCCAGGCCAGTTGGCCGAACACCGCCGGGTTGTACATACCGTTAAAGTAGGTGCCTGGCAAATCGAGGCCTGGGTTGCGTTGCACCCCGACTTCCACCGCAGGCCACGCCGCCAGCAACTGTACTCTCCCGCCCAAAATCGTCCACGGCGTTGACCAAGCGACGACCGGAATAGTGAGTCCCGTGCACGTGTGCTGCGGGGTGGTGTTCCGGCAACCCCAATCGACGGTATTGATGGCGTACCAGCCCGGAGCAAGCGGCGCGCCAGTGTTTAGCCCCACCGTTTCACCTGGCTGAGTCACAGATCCGGCGAGAGCCGGCGCGGCTGTAAAAAGCGACAGGACGCCAACTGCCGCCAACTTCGTCAACTTGCTGTTCATTTGTAACCCTCCCCCTCGCCCCCCAGGCGCCATAGTGTGCGGACCGTTCCGCTGAACCTCACCTGGTCTATGGGCCAAGATGCTTCTGCCCGATGGTGACGAGGTCGAGGCAATTGTGTCCCCGCACCTTTCATCGATGGACTTTTCTGGGAACTGTTGCTGTCACACCCACGCGCCGACGCATGTCACTGGTCTATCATGCAAATTGTCGAACATTCCTTCGCGGCGTCCCACGATGGTTTGGCAAATTCTTGTTGGAACGTCTGGCGATGTGGCTTTCGGGACACACACCACAGCACAACAGGCCGCCCGTTGCTGCAGCAGTTTGAGGTTTCGTCCGCGTTGGACTTTACTGCCAGATCAATTGGATTTTGCTTGCGGTGGTCGGCGGATGCACGGCTCTGTTCATGGTCGGCGCGATCCT
>WNFJ01182290.1_pt1 | contig 12131 bp, 9 predicted proteins | sample 5400461 | NCBI WGS metagenome assembly WNFJ01 (sample SAMN13153349, study PRJNA577476) | soil metagenome | isolation source: 115 cm saprolite on Douglas fir-dominated hillslope | place: USA:California | collected 2013-09-17
CAGGGCGCGGTCACGGCCGCCAGCAAGACAGGAGCCGCGGCTTCGAAAACGAAGGGCGGTGCTGTGACGGGCATCCAGGGCGCACCAACGCCCGCGAGCAAGACAGGATCCCCAGCCGTGAGCAAGACAGGGTCCGCGGCCGCGAGCAAGACAGGATCCGCGGCGGCGACCAAGACTGGGCCGTCCGCAGGCGCTGCTGGTAAAGGTTCTACAGCTCTGGCGAAAACCCGCAAGACGCAAGCTGTGAAAACGAAAGCTGTGAAGACGATCAAGCCGGTTGCGGCCACTAAGACAGCCAAAAGAGCACCGAAGACGGTAGCCAAGACTGCGACTAAGACTGTGCCTGCAGCGACTCCCGCGGCGCCGGCTGCGGTCGTAGCCGCGAGACCCCGATTAGGCGCACTCGGCCGGCGCGATCCGTTTGTCAGTCCGATTCGCATTGCTGGTCCCTCCGGACCAGGCTCGGGTTGCACCACTGGCAAGCGCTGCCTTTCGATCAACGAGCTGGTCCTGGCCGGGACCGTAAAGGATATTAGCGGCAGGATGATGGCCGTGGTCGTCAACAGCGCCAAGAAGACCTACACACTACGGGAAAACGATCAGGTGTTCAACGGCAGTGTGGAGAAGATTACGACGGATTCAGTGATTTTCCGCGAGTTTGTCAAGGATGCCATAGGCCGCGAGAGCGCGCGTGAGGTGGTCAGGAAGATGAACCCGGCACCAGTGCTTTAAGCGTCCGTGCGTGAAATGTGTTTTTGAAAACCGAATAGAAAGTGCAGTTGGGCCGAACCTAGGGAAGTATCGATGTCTGTACCTGTAGTGGGCTGATCAAGAGCGACTGAGACAGCTGTCTCAATCGTTTGGGAATGCGGTGCACGCATGGCGGGAATCGTACCGCCACGTGGGGAGACAAAGAGATGAGGTTAAAGCAACTGCTAGGAACCATCCTGTTGGCCATTGGGACGACCGCCATGGCAACGGCTTCTGCTTCGCAACTGTCCGGAGTACTGGTCAAGACCCGCGACAGCGCCGGTGTGGTCACCATTCTTGCGAACGGAGCGTTCACTCACACCGAGTACCGTCCAACGGATAACCTAATGCTGGTTGACCTGGCAGGAGTCTCGATTGGACGTTCGGACCCAGCTGTCCACAGCGTGTACGTACCCGGTGTGCGCTCGTACCGCGTGCTCGGATATCGCTCCGCTGCAGGCGCGGAAACGGCACGGATTGAGCTCACTCTGGTTGCCGGCGCCAAGGTAGAGGTCGGAGAGATAGCTGGCGGCGTTGAACTACGGGTAAGCGGCGCTCCCGCCGCGGTTCCCTCCAAGGAAGCGATTGCTGCCGCTGCTGAAAAGCGCATGAAAAGCTCTCCCCTGAGCCAGATCCGGGGTATCTCCGTTTCGCGCGCCCATGACGGGTTGGAGATTGAAATCACCGGCAGCGGCCCGCTTACTGCGAGGACCTTGAAACTTACGGGCCCAGACCGCGTCGTGGTTGATATCCCGTACTCCCTGCTCGAAGGACGGCAAAGGGACATCGCCGTCAATAGCGATGGAATCAGAGGTGTTCGCGCAGCGCGCTATCAGTCCGATCCTCCGACCACGCGCGTGGTTGTGGACTTGATCGCCTCGCGCAACTTTGATGTGATTCCGTCCGGCAACAAGCTGCTGTTGAAGCCGGAGAGCCGGCCCTCGGTCCCCACGGCGCTGCCGTCAATGCCTGCCAAGCCTGCAATTGACGCTGATGCCACCAGGAACTCACCGAGCGCTCCCGCCAAGGTCGCGGCCGGAAGCATGCCGATGATTGAGGCAATTCCGGGTACGACCGACGCCACGGCTGCCGTTCCAGCTGCGGCTACCGGGCAGCCGGCAAAGACCAAAAAAACCGTGGAGGCATCGCCCTCTAGAGCTGATGTCGCCGCAGCGCATTTTGCGCACGACCAGCCCAGTGTTCCTAGCATCAACCAGGCTCCATACGACGCTAGCCTGGCCTCCAAGCCGGCGGCTATCAACGCGGCCCTGCAGCAACAGGCTCAGGCGGCGACGCCCGCCGTCTATGGTGGAATCCAGACCGGATGCACCAGTGGACGTTATACGGGTGAACCGATCAGCTTTAGTTTCCAGGACCTCGACTTAAAAGCCTTTTTCAAAGTCATTCAGGAGGTTAGCGGACTCAACGTGGTGTTGGATCCAGCAGTGAAGGGAACCGTGAGCATCTACCTCAACGATGTGCCTTGGGATCAGGCGTTGGCCATTGTGTTGCAGAACAACGGCCTGGAGTGCCAGCTGCAAGGTAACGTCCTGCGCATTGCTACTCTGGAAACAATGAAAAACGAAGCCGAAGCTCGCCGCGCCCAGCAAGAAGCGCAAGCTTTGGCAGTACCGAAGGAGACGATTACCCGATACCTGAGCTATGGCCAGTCGAAGGACGCAGCCACGATCATCAAGAAGTTCCTGTCGGCTCGCGGTGACGTAGTGGCAGATCCGCGCAGCAACGCTCTGATTATCCAAGATATTCCGAGTACCCTGCCTCAGGTCGACAGCTTAATCAAAACGTTGGATCGCAAGACCCCGGAAGTGGAAATCGAGGCGCGAGTCGTGGCGGCTACGCGGACCTTTGCGCGCGATATTGGTTTCCAGCTAGCTCCAGCCTACGCCAACGGCAGGACCGCGGTGGGAGGTAATGGCGCCGTAGGCAGCAGCGCCATCATTAATCAGGTCCCGACTACCGTTGCGATACCGCCGGCTTTGCCCACGCTCACCGCCACTTCGGCGCCTTTTATCTCTGGAACCCCGGCTGGGACCATACCGTTGTTTTCCAACTTGGTTCCTCTGACTCCTACGAGCGGCCTTGAATTGATCACATCAAACGCCCATTTTCGCTTGGACGCGTTCCTGGCTATGGCCGAGAGTCGGGGATTGTTGAAAGTACTTTCTCGGCCACATGTTGTAACCCAAAACAACATTGAAGCTTTGGTGCGTCAGGGCGTGCGCGTCCCGGTCGTAACCCAGGCGCAGTTGGGCGGACCTCCGACTGTCCAGTACATCGAAGCGTTTCTGCGGCTGAAAGTGACTCCGCAGATAACCGCGGAGAATACGATCTTCTTGAACCTGGATGTCGAGAACACTGTGCCCGACTTCACCGTGCTCAACGGAACTAACCCGACTCTGAATACGCAACAGGCAACCACCAACGTGCTGGTCAGTGATGGCGGTACCGTCGTTATCGGCGGAGTCGTTCAAACGCAAAACAGCTCGAATGTCGCCCAGGTTCCATTTCTGGGTAGCATCCCCATCCTGGGAATCTTGTTCAAGCACACCAGCGTCAAAACCACGACCCAAGAGCTGATCTTCTTCATTACACCGAAGATCATCCAGACCTAAGGCTTTGGAAAGAAAACGCCCCCGGTTGCGACCGGGGGCGTTTTTTCATCGCGCATAATTGCCATCATGAACTATCTCGGTCGACAGAGAAAATTGGCAGCCAGTCTTGGCCAGGCGAAAGTCGCGGCATTGCTGGTTACCCACATGGCGAATGTGCGCTACCTATGCGGGTTCACTGGCAGCTCCGGTGCGCTGGTCGTGTTTGCAGGTGATGGTCCATCTAAACCTGTTCTCTTCACTGACGGCCGCTACACCCGGCAAGCTGCGGATGAGGTTCAAGGCGCCACCGTCGTGGTTGGAAAGAAATCAGCGCCGGTGGAAGCGACCAGAGTGCTGCTACGGCGCCGGGTTCCAGTCGTGGCCGTTGAGGCTAATCAGTTGTCGTACGCGGCTTTTCAACAATTGAAACAGCTGCTCGGCGGCAAAACCCGATTAAAACCGCTCTCGGAAGTCGTTGAAGAACTGCGAGCAAACAAAGAGCCCGAGGAGATCGAGCAAATTCGAGCTTCGGTTCTACTAGCGGCCAGCTTGTTTCCGGTGGCTCTTTCCGCGATTCGCCCTGGAGTATCTGAAAACCTGGTCGCTGGAGAGATGGAATTACAAGCCAGGCGTGCCGGCGCGGAAAAGATGTCGTTTGACTCAATTGTTGCGGCCGGCGCTCGCTCGGCCCTTCCACATGGACGCGCCTCCTCGCAACCTATTCCAGACAAGGGATTTATAATCCTGGATTGGGGTGTTATACTCGCTGGTTACTGTTCCGATATGACCCGCACCGTGCACGTGGGTCCTGTTTCCGCGGTTCATCGTAAAATGTACAAAGCAGTGCGTGAGGCGCAGCTGGCCTCGCTGGAAGTCGTTCGACCAGGCGCGACCGGGGCCGAAGTGGACCGCGCCGGCCGTCAGGCGCTCGAAAAAGCCGGCTTCGGAGCTTTCTTTACCCACTCTACAGGGCACGGAGTGGGACTTGAGGTTCACGAGTCGCCGCGACTAGCCCAGGGTCAGACCCACCGACTAACGCCGGGGATGGTCGTAACCATTGAGCCAGGAATCTATATACCCGATGAGGGCGGAGTAAGAATTGAAGATATGGTTCTGGTCACCGAGTCGGGGTGCGAGGTCTTGACGCCTACAACAAAAGATCTGATCACGCTTTAGAACAGCCGTTAGTACTTAGCTATTAGCCTTTTAGCTAGAGATGTGCGGAGCAAAGTCTCAAAGACTAATTGCTAACGGCTAATTACTAACTGCTTATTCTTATGAACCAGAAAGAGCTGAAAGAGCTAATTGATTTCCTGATCGAACGGGATATCGCCGAGTTCGAACTGGAGCGCGGTGATGTGAAGGTGCGTGTGAAGCGCGGCGTAGACGCGTCGCATGCAACCGTAACTCACCACGTTGCTGGGGTGACTCCGATGGCCGCCCCGATGCCGGTTACCCACGCTCATGTCTCCGTGCCTCCGGTCTCGGCTCCGCCTCCGCAAGTGCCACTCGCTGAGGAAGAAGAGCTGCATATGGTCAAATCGCCGATTGTGGGCACGTTCTACGAATCACCCGCCCCTGGAGCTCCGCCCTTTGTGAAGCCTGGAGATATAGTTCAAGCCGGCCAAGTGCTGTGCATCATCGAGGCCATGAAACTAATGAACGAGATCGAAGCCGACGCCAGCGGCGAAGTTGTAAAGCGCCTGGTCAACAATAGCCAGCCGGTGGAATACGGTCAACCGCTCTTTGCGATTCGCCCCAGTAGGTAAGGGCGAGGCCGACTTGCGCGCCGCGCCCCGGGGTCCCCGGCTTGCGCCCATGCTGGGGTGGGAGTCCGCCGCGAGAGGAGCAGACGGAATGACTGGGGCTAAGCAGCCGGCGACAAGAGGCCTTCGCTAGGCGAAGGATTTCGGCTGGCGGCTCGGACGCCGCCAAAACGCCTCAAGTTTGGAGCGCAGCGACAGAAATAATGTTTAAAAAGATCCTGATAGCAAACCGGGGTGAGATCGCGCTGCGCGTAATCTGCGCCTGCAAGGAACTCGGCATCAAGACCGTAGCAGTCTACAGTGACGCCGACCGCAACTCGCTTCACGTGCGATTTGCGGATGAAGCTATCTGCATCGGTCCTCCCCGATCCACCGAAAGCTACTTGAACATTCCCGCCGTCATCAGCGCGGCGGAGATCACCGGAGTGGACGCCATCCATCCTGGCTACGGCTTATTGAGCGAGAACGCCAACTTCGCAGAAGTCTGCGAGACAAGTCATATCAAGTTCATTGGCCCTCAGCCGGAAGTGATCCGCTTGATGGGTGAGAAAGAAAAAGCCCGTCAGGCCATGAAGAGCGCGAACGTTCCTATCCTGCCCGGCTCGGACGGTGTGATCGCCAGCGTGGACGAGGCGGTCGAGTGGGCTCGCCGCATCGGCTTCCCGGCGATCGTGAAAGCTTCAGCCGGCGGTGGCGGCCGAGGCATGCGAGTGATTCGCGCTGAGAACGAACTGGAAAACCTCTTCAACTCCGCGCAGACAGAAGCCGCGGCCGCATTCGGCAACGGCAATCTCTACATGGAGAAGTTCATCGAGCGGCCTCGTCACATCGAATTTCAGGTGCTGGGCGATGAGCATGGACATGTGATCAGCCTGGGCGAGCGCGAATGCAGCATCCAGCGTCGTCATCAGAAGCTGCTCGAGGAATCACCATCTACGCAGGTGAATGAAGAACTGCGGCAGACGATCGGCAAGAAACTGGAAAACTGTCTCTCCGAGATTGGTTACTCGAACGCTGGAACCGTCGAATTCCTGATGGATGAAGACAGCAGCCTTCATTTCATCGAGATGAATACGCGCATTCAGGTGGAGCATCCGGTCACGGAGATGGTCACCAGCGTGGATCTGGTTAAGTCGCAAATCCTCGTGGCCGCGGGTCAAGAGATAGCCGAGATTATTCCCAAGCTGGACCGCAAAGGTCAGCGCGGCCACGCGATCGAATGCCGCATCAATGCCGAGCACCCGGAGAAATTCACGCCCTCCGCAGGTAAAATCAAGACCTTCCATGTTCCCGGCGGCCTCGGCGTGCGTGTGGACACAGCTGCGTATGCCGAAGGCGTAATCCCACCGTATTATGATTCGCTGATCGCCAAGCTGATCACCTTCGGCCGCGACCGCAACGAAGCCATCATGCGCATGCGCCGGGCCCTGGAGATGTTCATCGTGGAAGGAATTTACACCACGATTCCGCTCCACCGCCGCATCCTGGCCGATGCCGATTTCCAAGCCGGGAACTTCGATACGAAATATATGGAGCGCCTTCTTGCGAAAATGCAACGGGAGCGCGAGCAGGAGACCGAGTTGTCGGCGTAGCCTCCCAGAGATGAATGGAAGACCGTTAGACATTGCCATTTTTCCGATGCTTTTAGCCTTCGTCATCCCGACCGGAGCGCCACTGAAATTTTGCGCCTTCGAGAATCTTTGGCGCGGAGTGGAGGGATCCCGAGGGAGTATCCTTTGCCATGCCGCTTCAAGGAGTTCTCTCCAGACTGGCAGTCGCAACCGCCCGAGGCTAAACGATTTTCTCAACCTGCGGGAACATGATTCTGTTCCCGCCAAGCTTGGCAATGTCGAGAAGAGCAGGGGTGACCGGGACAATGCACTGGAAGAACTCCTTGCCGCTACACCGTCAGGGATGGTGCGTCGGGGTCCCTCCACTCCGCGCCATAGATTTCTTGTAGGGACAAAATCCCCGTGGCGCTCCGGTCGGGATGACAGCCTTAGTGGATTTCGAGAAGGATGGGCCGCGTGTCAGTGGCGGCGCCCAAGGCTCGATCCATGAAAAGTCTTCCCAAACTCTATGCCATCGTCGACTATGCTTGTTTCGCCGCGACCACCAATTCTCTCGCCGCGATGGGTATCTATACCGAAGCTCTCCTCCGCGCCGGCGTTACCTTGATCCAGTTTCGCGACAAATCCTTTGATGTCCGGCGCATGCTTAGCACCGCGCGAGAACTGCAGCGTCTCACACAAGGCCGCGCAAAACTAATAATCAATGATCGCCTCGACGTCTGCCTTGGCGCCGGTGGGGATGGCGTGCACCTCGGCCAGGATGACCTTTCGCCCACGGCTGCGCGCGCCGTCTTCGATTACGCCCAGGTCAAGGATGGAAAGAACCTTTTGGTCGGCTTTTCAACGCATAATCTGAAACAAGTGGAGCAAGCCGATGCTATGCCGATCGATTACCTGGCGGTCGGACCGGTTTTTGCGACCGCCTCCAAGGCGAGTCCCGATCCGGTCATAGGCCTGGACGGTGTGCGGAAAGCCCGGGCCGCCACGGCCAAACCGCTGGTCGCCATCGGGGGAATCACCCGGAAAAACTGCCGGGAGGTCATGGATGCCGGAGCCGACGCGGTGGCTGTAATATCGGATTTATTGGACTCCCCGGTAAAAACCGTAGAGGAATTTCTACGGGTTTTAGGGTAAAACATACAGGACATGTCGACACCAGCGGATACTCGCCCCGCATCAGCCACGGGTAAAACCGAGGCTGCAGCCAGTCCGGAACTGGTCAAAGGCCTGGGACTGACCAGCGCTACCACGCTGGTCATGGGGTCTATGATCGGCTCCGGCATCTTCATTGTGTCGGCGGAGATCGCGCGCGAGGTCAACTCGCCCGGTCTGCTGATCCTCGCCTGGGCCGTCACCGGCTTCATGACCATCGTCGGCGCTCTGTCCTACGGCGAGCTGGCCGCGATGATGCCCAAAGCCGGCGGCCAATACGTTTATTTGCGCGAGTCGTTAGGACCGCTGTGGGGATTCCTCTACGGCTGGACTCTGTTTCTGGTGATTCAAACCGGGACTGTGGCAGCGGTGGGCGTAGCGTTTGGAAAGTTTCTCGGATACTTTTTCCCGTCGATCTCTGCCAGCAACTGGATACTGGGGCCGGTACATGTCGGCGTCTGGAAGCCATTCGGCATCGCCTTAGGCAACATGGATATGGGCTTGAACACCCAGAACCTGTGCGGCATCGTCATTGTCGTGTTTCTGACGGTACTCAATGTCTTCGGTCTTAAGCTGGGCGCGGCCGTACAGAACATGTTTACGATTGCCAAGGTAGCGGCGCTCGCGGGTCTGGTGATAGCGGGAATTCTGGTGGCACGCAACGCGCAGGCTATCGCGGCGAACTTTTCCAATTTCTGGCGGTTCGATTCGCTGCATTCCGCCACAGGCACCGCGGCGGGACCGTTTGTCGGCGTGCTGACGATTCTGGCTGTGGCCCAAGTGGGCTCATTGTTTTCCGCCGATGCCTGGAACAACGTGACCTTTACCGCCGGCGAGGTGAAAAATCCCAAACGCAATCTCCCGCTATCGCTCGCCATCGGCACCGGCGTAGTCATCCTGCTGTACGTTTCGGCAAACTTCATTTACCTGATGCATTTGCCCTTCGATGGCGATCCCCACGGCACTACCGTACTCTCGCGCGGGATCCAATATGCCACCGATCACCCGGAGATTCCTTCCGCGAAGCCGGAAGACCGCGTGGGCACAGCGGCCATGCTCCAGATGTTTGGCACGTCCGGCGCCGGGCTGATGGCTGTCGCTATTTTGATTTCCACGTTCGGTTGCTGCAACGGGCTGATCCTTTCTGGGGCGCGCGTTTACTACGCCATGGCCCGAGACGGCCTGTTCTTCAAGTCCACAGGTGTGATCCATCCCAAGTACCTCACGCCCAAGAATGCCCTCATCGTGCAAGGCATCTGGACCTGTTTGCTGTGTCTCTCGGGGACTTATGGGCAGCTTCTGGACTACATCATCTTTGCTGTGCTGCTCTTCTATATACTGACCATTGGCGGACTATTCGTGCTGCGGCGAACCCAGCCCCAGGCGGAACGCCCTTATCGAGCCTTCGGCTTTCCTATACTCCCGGCCGTTTACGTTGTGATGGCCTTATTCATCGAGATCGTGCTCTTGCGCTACAAGCCGCAATACACCTGGCCAGGGCTGGTCATCGTGTTGCTCGGAGTTCCGGTGTTTCTGATCTGGTCGCGGCGGACGGGAACGATGAGCAAAGCCTGAGCGGCGGCATCAAAAATGGAGGTCCCTTGGTTTCCGGGATCTCGGGAGGAATCGAGTTTGCCGTGTATAATCGCCGGGCTTTGAAGGGGCCATCGGAACGGGGTTCAGGGTCGTCGGCTGCAGGGATCAAAAAATCAATCACGAACGGAGAGAACATCGTGGCAAGTCCATTGTTTCGCACCAAATCTATCGACCGTCTGAGAGCACAGAGCGCGGATACGCCTCTCAAGCGGACGCTCGGCGCCTGGTCTCTCGTCGCGCTTGGGATCGGGGCCATCATCGGCGCCGGCCTGTTCGTGCGCACTGCCGACGCTATCGCCCAGCGGTCCGGCCCCTCCGTGACGCTAGCTTTTATCCTGGCCGGAGTCGGCTGCGCCTTCGCTGGGCTGTGCTACGCCGAGTTTGCTTCGATGATCCCCATTGCCGGCAGCGCCTATACCTATTCCTACACGACCATGGGCGAACTGGTTGCCTGGATCATTGGCTGGGACCTGGTGCTGGAGTACGCCGTTGGCGCCGCTACGGTAGCGATCTCATGGAGCCAGTACTTCAACAAGGTTCTCGACTACATACCCGGCGGCCTCCATGTTCCTTACCGATGGAGTCACTCGCCATTTGAGACACAAATGGTCACCGGCACGCACGGGATCATCAACATTCCGGCTATCGGTATTCTACTGATACTCTCGCTGCTGCTGATTCGCGGCACCAAGGAGTCGGCCTTCGTCAACAGCCTGATCGTGATCACCAAGGTCACGATTGTCGTCATGGTCATCGTAATCGGGTGGGGCTTCATGAATCCTGCCAACCACACGCCTTACATTCCCTCAGCTACTACCTATATGACCACCGCAGGCGTCACCCACGCTTACGGCGGCCTCATGGGGATCCTGGGAGCAGCCGGCGTGGTGTTCTTTGCTTACATTGGATTCGATGCGGTGTCCACCACGGCGCAGGAGGCTAAGAACCCGAAGCGAGACATGCCCATCGGCATTCTCGGCTCGCTGGTGATCTGTACCATTCTGTACGTCGCCTTCTCCCACGTCCTGAGCGGCGTGGCCACGGTTCAGGACTTCCGGACAGCGGGCAAGGAAGCCTCGGTGGCTTTTGCCATCTCCAACTACATGACCGGTTACGCCTGGATGGCGAAGTTAGTCACGGTGGCGATTCTTGCCGGCTTCTCTTCGGTCATCCTGGTCATGTTGCTGGGCCAGTCGCGCGTGTTCTACTCGATGAGCGAAGACGGCCTGGTCCCGAAGGTATTTTCCGACGTTCATCCCAAGTTCAAGACACCGTGGAAATCCAACATGCTGTTTTTTGGTTTCACCGGCATCATCGCCGCTATCGTTCCGGTCGACATCGTGGGTGAAATGACCAGTATCGGTACCCTGTTCGCATTCATCCTGGTGTGCGCCGGTGTGTGGATCCTGCGCGTCCGCCGGCCCGACCTGCAGCGTGCCTTCAAGGCCCCAGTGCTGCCGTTTACAGCCATCATGGGCATTTTGGTTTGCGGCGCCATGATCTACGGTCTCGGCTGGACCAACTGGGCGCGGCTTGGAGTTTGGCTGGTGATCGGCTTGTTGATTTATTTTGGATATAGCAGGAGGCACAGCCGGCTGCAGCAAGAGCAGGCTGTGTCGACGGTGACCACTGCCAGATAGCTGTGTCGTTTCTTGAAGCCCTCCGCGAAGGCGGAGGGCGTGCTTTATCAATACGGAAGAAACAAATCGGTGACCAACGCAATTCCGGAATTGCTCTGTTTCGCTGCGGTGGAAGAGCGGCCCTTTCCGGGCGGTGTTCAGGTTGTTCTTATGGGCTTAGAGACCGCGTGAGACCTTTCTCTTGATAAGAACGTGCGTGGCATCTTCTCCAGGTATTTCTACCGAATCTCATAAAGATAGGCATCATCGATGTACGTGCCGCCTATCTGAGTGTTGCCAAGCCGCGCCCCTTCGACCGATGCAGTTTGACCAAATACTGAACGCAGCGCCTGATAGAAAGGGTGCTTGGGGCTGATAAGCTCAACTCTCCAAAGCTGAGTTGAGTCTGCCGGAGTGCGCTTCGTGATCTCTGCCAATTCTGCGTAAGCATTTCTAGGGCCTACTGCATCGACCCTGGGCGTTGCAATCAACAGATGCCATTCACCAGATTGCAACTGAAATAGCCAAAGGACACCGTCAGCCGGAAATGTTCCGTTTGCGCGCAGTGATTGCCACAGTGTCTTGCCAAACTCGATGTCCGGTTCAGTCAAAGCTTCAACGTATGCCATCACCATCTCCGCCGTACCCACTCCACGACTCCGGAACCAGCTTCGGTTACCGCTTCGTGTAATGCTTTGGCCGCCAATTCCTCAACAACGTCGTAACGCTTGCTGTCATCCCAATCTTTGACTGTACTCCAATTGACAGCGAGTTTCGCGTCCGTCTTCATGTCAGCTTGCAACTGCGCCCAGAGTGCTCCGTTCAATCGGAAAAGCTTCTCGAGATTGTGAACGTACATTTGACTCACGAATTCCTTATCAGGGAAATCGTGCTCCTTCACAGCACTGGCCAAACAAGATTTCAATGCACACTCAACTGCAAGTCCCGTCAGGTAATAGGCGCCCGTCCAAAGTTTCTTTTCCAAAAGAACCCGTGCTTCTTCGATCCTTGCGTCACAGAGGAGCCGCAGCTTGTCTCGATTCAGCCGAGCTATGGGCACCGATT
>WNFJ01695744.1_pt1 | contig 12130 bp, 11 predicted proteins | sample 5400461 | NCBI WGS metagenome assembly WNFJ01 (sample SAMN13153349, study PRJNA577476) | soil metagenome | isolation source: 115 cm saprolite on Douglas fir-dominated hillslope | place: USA:California | collected 2013-09-17
GTTTAAAGCGCTGTAGGCTTCCCAAGGTAGCAGCCGATTTTCGGCACATTGTCTTCGTTCCGAATCGGGTCGAGCGCTATCTCCTCGATAGGTTGATCCTGGCCGATGGCTTTTTCATTTTCGACCCAGCCCAGGGCATTCCCGAAGACGCGACGGCAGATAACCAGATGGAGCACTCCGCTGACGGATCGACGTTTATCCTCGAAGCGCAGACCAACGGGCGGCGCTTCTTTGTCCGGAAGGGGAGCGATTGCGGCCGTCTATCATCTCGGCCTCCGTAACCCATCGGCGGGAAGCTCGACGATTGCTTTCGTACCAACGGGAGATGACTGCAGTCTCAGGCTGGCCGTGTCCCCGTATTTCAAGGTCAGATACCTTTCCAATGACGAAATGCCCCGGGCCTCTGGCCGGGTTGCCCCCTCTGGGAAACCGGGACCGTTGTCCTTGACGGTGCAGACCATCTTCGAAGCGGGCACGCCCTTCTCCTTGACCAGCTTCCCGCTCACAATGATCTTTCCACCGCGCTCGCGCCGGAGCGCGCCGTGCTTCACCGCATTCTCCACCAGCGGTAGGAGGAGAAGCCGCGGAACGAGCACCGGTGAGACCGCGTCTTCGATTTGCCAGCGAAAGACAATTCGGCTGCCGTGCCGTACTTCCAGAATGTGCGCAGAGCGACGCAGCCACTCGATTTGTTCCTCGAGGGTCTGCATTTCGCCCTCGCTCTTCAGCGACTCGCGCAAAAGCTCCCCGAGATCGCAAATCAGCTCTCGGGCTGCGCTCGGATCTGCGGTTACCAGCCCGGCGATGGCGTTGAGCGTGTTCAGAAAGAAGTGCGGTTCGAGGTGCGCGTGCAGTTGAGCGAGGGAAGCCGCTACCCGGAGCTTCTCCGCTTCAAGCCGCGATCTCTCCGCTTCCAACGATTGGGCGTGCACGACCTCGAGCGCCATCGCGGCTTGATTGGAGGCAATTCTGAGCAGCAAGAACTCCAGCTGCGTCGGGAAGTTCCTGTCGGGCGAAGCGGCGATCACCGTCCCCCATTTGGCATTCGCGCCCAGGGGGAGCGAGACGAGGTGCAGGTTACCCTCACCGACGGGGTTGGCGACGACGGTCGTACCGAGCTTCTCTAGCTTGCTTTCCAGCAATCGGCCCAGTTGGTCCGGCCTGTTCGATCCATTCGGGGTGGAAGACTTGTAGAAATAACTGCGGCTCGAACCGAGGCCGGTCGCAACGCTTGCCCAGGCAAAATTTAAGCGAACGACCGCGACCAGCACATCCAGCAGATTGTTGATGATTGCCGGCAGCTCGTTGCCTCTTAAGGTCGCTGGAATCATCAGCACGCCCAAAAGGTCGCGGATGAGGTTACGCAGTTGGCTTGGGGGGAGCCATTGAACTTCACCTTGAGGGTCGATGGTTTGAGCGGCGCTGAGCGAGTGCTGGGTCTTTGTTTCCCGCTCCTTCAGCTCGCGAAGGAATTCGCTCGCGGGCGTGAAGAAGGGCTGTTCTTGAAGTATTCCGCCGAAGATGTTGGTCGGGTGCTTACGAACGATGTCGATCACCATCCGCCCGCCAAACTTGGCGGCGTCGTAGATTCAGACCACCGGATCGTCATGATCGAGCAACATCTGGTTGGCGAGGATCTCGAGCGAAAGAAGGTTCTCGACCCCGGGGCCGTTTTCGAAAACCCAATCCATGTCAGCGAGGAAACGGGTGCGGGGGTACCCTTGAGACCTGGCCTGATCGAGCACACCTGAAATGGAAGAAAGCAACCTGCCCTGATCGAAGCGCCCCTCGCGGAGCTGAAACTCTTGCCAGCTTCGTACTTCCAGCTGGCCCGACTGTTGAGCTTGGCGGACGTCGATTCCCGCCGCTTTCAGCCGCTCCAGATGCGTCGCCAACGACCTCGGGTTGACGGTGTGAAAAGCCTTCTCGCCGCGTCGAATCCCCTCGACGATGAATGGGATCAGGGCTCGGTAGTCTTCATCGTGGTCTCGAAAAAAAGCGCAAACGTGCGGGTGGCTTCCCAGCGCCATCCCGCTCAGGCAAACAGGTTCGGCCCACGTATTGCCTTGTTGCGGCATCTCGCCTCCCAACACCCGGTCAGCCGACCTTCAGCTTGGGATTCTTGAGGAGGCGGACGCCGGCGGAATTGGTGAGCAAGATGTCCCGAAGCTCCGGGGCTCTCTCTCGCGAGACCGGCACGCGGATCCCTTCGCCTTCCGCCCCTACCCAGCTCCCCACGAACAGCGTCGTCTCCCCATCCTGTCGCTCCAGCTCTCTGACATGGGCGAGATTGATCAACCAGTTGCGATGCACCCGCATGAAAGTACGCCCGAACGAGACTAAAGGTCCATGTCGAATTTCCCAGGCCGGGAGTGCACATAGGTCATCCGGTCCGCGGCTTCGAACGCCCATATTTCGCCCAGCTCGAGAAATACCAGGCTCTTCTTCCGGCGGGCCATCACCCGCATGCTCGGGCTCGCGGCAATGGGGGGAAAGCGTTCGAGAACCCGGCGGAGGCACTGTTCAACGCGCTTCTCGCTGAATGGCTTGAGGAGATAGTCGACGGCTCCAAGCTCGAAAGCCTCGATCGCATGCTGGTCAAAGGCGGTGGCGAGGACGAACTTCGGCGCGCCGGGGGATCCCACCAGCGAGCTGATCAATCGGAGACCTGCGCCGCCCCCTGCATCGCCGTCCATCTCCACGTCGACGAAGGCGACATCGACCGGGGGTTTCGCGCCTGGTTCCAGCGCCTCCCGGGCCTCCTTAACGCTCGCCACCGCACCGACGACTTCCGCAAGTCCGGTAGCCTCGATGAGCTCAACGAGAAAGTTGCGGGTGGGCCACTCATCCTCGACGACCAATACTCGCAGGCGAGGACCATGGCGTTCGGAAAGGTCGCCACCGTTTATCATCTGGACCTCCGTAACCCCTCGGCGGGAAGCTCCACGCTGGCCTTCGTACCCGCGGGAGATGATTGCAATCTCAAGATGGCTTTGTCCGCGTACTTCAAGGCCAGATACCTTTGCAACGATGAAATGCCCCGGGCCTCCGGCCGGGTTGCACCCTCCGGCAAACCGGGGCCGTTGTCCTCGACCGTGAAGACCAACTTCGTATCGGGCACGCCCTCTTCCTTGACGACCTTCCCGCTCACGATGATCTTCCCGTCACGCTCTCGGCGGAGCGCTCCGTGCTTCACCGCATTCTCCACCAGCGGTTGGAGGAGGAGCCGGGGAACCAGCATCGGCCGCGCCGCGTCTTCGATTTGCCAGCGAAAGACGACACGACCGCCGTGCCGCACCTCCAGGATGTGGGCATAGCGACGCAGCCACTCGATTTGCTCGTCGAAGGTCTGCGTTTCGCAGTCGTCCTTCAGCGACCCACGCAGAAGATCCCCCAGATCACCGAGCAGCTCCCGAGCCGCGTTCGGATCTGCGGTGACCAGCCCGGCGATCGCGTTGAGCGTGTTCAGGAAGAAGTGCGGTTCGACGTGCGCGTGCAGTTGAGCGAGGGAAGCCGCTGCTCGGAGCTTCTCCATTTCAAACCGCGATTTCTCCGCTTCCAACGATTGCGTGTGCCGGACCTCGAGCGCCATCGCGGCTTCATTGGATGCAATTCGAAGAAGCAAAAACTCGAGCTGCGTCGGGAATCTCTCGTCCGGTGAAGCGGCGATCACCGTCCCCCATTTGCCATTCGTCCCAAGGGGGAGGGAGACGACGCGCAGGCTTCCCTCGCCAGATGGGTTGGCGACGACGGTCGCACCGAGCTTCTGGAGCTTACTTTCCAGCAATCGGCCCAGCTGCTCCGGTCTCATCGATCCATTCGGGATGGTGGACTTGTAGAAGTAGTCCCGGCCCGGACCGGACCCGGTCGCAACGCTTGCCAAGGCGAAGTCCAAGCCAACAACCCCGGTCATCATATCCAGCAGATTGTTGATGATCGCCGACGAGTCGCTGCCTCTCCAGGTCGCGGGAATCGTCACCACGCTCAAAAGATCCCGGATGAAGTTGCGCAGCTGGGGTGGGGGAATCCATTGAACTTCGCCGTGAGGATCGATGGTTTGAGCAGCGCTCAGCGAGCGCTGGGTCCTCGCTCCCCGCTCCGCCAGCTCGCGAAGGAGCTCGCTGGCGGATGTGAAGAAGGGCTGTTCTTGGAGGATGCCCCCGAGGATGTTCGTCGGGTGAGTCCGAACGATGTCGATAAACCCCCGCCCGCTGAACTTGGAGGGGTCGAATACGCAGATCAACGCATCATCGTGGTCGAGCAGAAGCTGGTTGAGTAGGCTCTCATAGCGAAGAAAACCGTCGACCCCGGGGTGGTCTTCGACGACCCAATCCGTGTGACCGACGAGCCGGGTGCGGGGAAAGCCCTGTGTCCTCGCGTCGTCGAGCGCGTCTGAAATGAAGGCTACCATCCTGTCTGGGTCGAACTGCCCGTCGGGCAGATACGCATCTTTCCAACTCAGCACCTCCAACTGCCCCGACCGTTGAGCTTGGTTGACGTCGATTCCCGCCGCTTGCAGCCGATCCAAATGCGTCGTCAACCACGCGGGGTTGATGATGTGAACAGCCTTCTCACCGCGTCGAAACCCCTCGATGAAGAATGGGATCAGGACCCGATATTCTTCGTCTGGGTCTTGAAAGAACGCGCAAACGTGGGGGTGGCTTCCCAACGTCGCACCGTCGAGCGACACAGGCTCCATCCTCGCGCTGCCCTGCTGCGCCATCTCATTCTCCATACCCAAGGTGCGGACGGCAGTTTTTTTCGCCTGCAGGCGCCGCGCCAACCGCTAAAGCGCGGAGTTACCTTTTTAAAGGTACGCTCCCCATCGCCGGGTTGTGCAGGTGTCCGACAGCTCTGTCGTCGTTCGATCAGGAGACCCCTGCACCGAAGGACTCGTCGCCAAAAACCAGCACTTCGTAGTCCTGAAACGCCTTCGCGTCAGATTCACGTCACGTCGGCCCTGCTCGGGGGTAGTTTACCGGGAGTCATAGAACGTGAATTAGCCGGAACTCCCGGCAAAGTCAGTGAAGATTGGGAGGAGCGTGGGTCGTGGAGGCCGGACAGATGGCTCAGTCAATTCAGGAGTTGAGCCTTAAAGGTTTAGACGCCATGGCGGCTGCTCGTCGAGAAAGCTTGGATTCGATCCCACGGTTGGGACAACGCATCCGCGAGTTGCGGAAGTCGCTTTCGCTCACGCAGGAGCAGCTCGCCGAGCGCGCTGGCATCAGCGTCTCGTTTCTTTCGATGATCGAGCGCGGAGATCGCGTCCCGCACCTCGAAACACTGGCGATGCTGTCCAAGCCCCTGGGCGTCTCCCTCGCCGAGATTTTCGTCGGAATCGGTGAACCTTCCGCGTCCAGCCAAAACGCATTGCTTCCACTGATCGAGTTTCTCGAGCAACAGTCTCTGGATTCCGCTGATGTCGAGGCCTTGCTGGTCATTGCGAAGGCCCTGCTCAGGTACAAGGGACGCTGACCGAACGCGTTTATCGACGATCGAGCCGCGCTCAGGGTTTGGCGGGAAGAAGGGTGAGCCGATGGCTGATCTGCTCGGTAATAAAGGGCGTCTGTTCGCCGTGAGCCCAGGAAGCGTGTGAGCTGCGATAAAAGGGGGACAGCGGATGCCCGCTTTGCCCCCCAGGCATGTGGAACAATCCGGTCTCCTCATTCCCCGGTGAAATCACCAGGCGCTCGGAAGCGCCATGGTCGGGCGCCTGGACCCGGGGCATGTTCACATCGCCAGGAAGTGGCTCGAAGGGCATGTCCAACAGCCGGTGGAAAAGCGGAAACGCGCGGCTCAACGGGTGCTGGATCCGGCTTCGATTGTGCTCGCCCCAAGTTCGCTTTCCCAACTCGCCTCCATCCGCACGGAGCGCCTCGAGCATCGCGTCGGCCGCGGCGAGGAGCTGCCCATCCCAACTCTTGAACCTCGTCGAAAGCAGGTTCATCGGCCTTTCCGTCACCAGCCTCCACAGGGGCGCTTCTCGCTGCCGGGCGGCATGGAAGAAATCGAAGCGCGGATCGGCCGCGAGACAGCGAGCGGTCAGCGCTCCGAAAACCTGCTGCTCGAGAATGGAATGGAAGGTCCTCACCGCACGGTAGCCCACGCTGTCGATCGAAGCCCGTCCACCCCAGTTCTCAACGTACCCTTTGACTTCGCGCCGCCGGGGGTGGTTGGCGATCGCCTGATCGCTGAGCGCCTGGAGCAGCACCTCGCGCCAGCGGGCGAGGAACAGCGCCCGATCATCGAGCTGAATTCGCATCATGTCTTGAGGCGTCGCCCGATCCAGCGCGAGAAGGGCGTCGCGGATCTGCCTGGCCCGCGCGCCGTTGGCGTATCCGCCGTCGCCCAGTTGGTCCAGCATCGGGCCATCGAGGACGCGGGCGTTCGCGGTCCACAGCCGCCCGGAAGGCGGATCGATGATCCGCGGATATTCTTCCGGCCGGAGCCATCCGTCCCAACGCCGGGTCCCGTTGGCCCAGGAAGTGGGGGTCCGCCCATCGAAGCCTACCCGCCGCGGAATCCTGCCGCTCAGCGTCCACGCAATCCGGCCGGTCGCATCCGCGCAGACGAAATTCTGCGGCGGCATCCCCGCGCGGTTTGCCACCTGGACCGCCTCGTCGACGGTTCGGGCGTTTTCCAGGCCTTGCAGCTCCGAATTGATCGCTTCGGGATCGTGCGCTGTCCAATGAAAGGAGCGCGAGCGACCGCGGTGATCCTTGTCGATCACCGGACCCCAGATCGTCGAGATCACCTCCAGGGTTTCGTTGGCCGCGCCCTTGACGCGGATCTGTTCCACCACGTGCTCGAAGGCTCGAGATCCCCCCGGCGCCAAATAGCGACTCGCGTCGCCTGGGTCGGGTTCGATCAAGACCAGATCATTCCAGTCGCCCAAGCTGTTGGTAAATGCCCAGGCAACGTGTCGGTTGCTGCCGACGGATACCCCCGCCGTGCCGGGAAGGGTGACCCCGGAGATCCAGGACTCGGTGCCATCGGCAGACGGCCAGATCAGCGTGGCCGCATACCAGGTGTTGGGAACGGAAAGTCCCAGATGCATGTCGTTGGCGATGAGCGCCCGTCCGGCCGAGGTCTGGCTTGCCGCCACCGCCCAGTTGTTGCTGCCGATCGACTCGGTCGCTTCTTCTCCTTCTTTTTGGCTCCAGCGGAAAGGAGACGGCAGCGATGGAACAGACGCGGTCCGAAGATTGAAGACCTCCGGCCCGGGCATCGGCGCCGGTGGGAACTGGCCTCCCAGAAGCGGCGCATCCCACTCCGTTCCACCGGGGGAGAGGAAATCGAAAAGCTCCGCCGGAAGGAGATCGCGCATCACCCCGATGCTCGACTCGCGCCGACCCGAGGTGTCGTGGAGCTGGGCGAACATTGCCAGCACCACCAGGATGGAGTCTTCCGCAAGCCACGGTGCGGGAGCGGTTTGCAAGACGAGGTATTCGAAAGGCTTGGAGCCCAAGGCGGACAGACCGGCATTGACCCCCGCCGCGTAGGCATCCATCAGGACGCGGTCGCGAGTCGAAGTGGACTGCGCGACCCGCCGGGCAACCGACCGAAAACGGTGCATTCGGATCTTGCGGTCCTGCGCCAGCGCCGCGCGACCGAACAGCTCGGACAGCTCCCCCGCGGCAGCACGCCGAAACAGATCCATCTGGAAGAAACGATCCTGGGCGTGGACGAAGCCTAAGGCGCGCGCCAGGTCGACCCGGTTCGCACCGCGCAGGGTCGGAACACCGGCCGCATCCCGCACCACGCTCACCGGCGCGACGAGTCCTGGGAGCGCGCGCTCCCCATCGAGCGCGGGCAGACTGGCGAGCAGCTGCGAGCGGACCCATGCTCCCGCTGCAATCGCCAGCACGATGCCAAGAGCAGCGATCGCCAGAAGCACCCGGGCGACCCGCCTCCCGAGCGATTTCCTCCGGGGAGTCCCGGGCGAAGACGTGGAGTCGGAGGGACTGCCCACCAATTCGTCACCCACCCGAGGCACCCTCGAACCAAAGCAGACGGTTTCACTTCGTCGTCAACTGTTTCTGTCGACAACCATTTACCATTTAGACCCCGGCGAAGGGTCGTTTGTCCGTGGACCAACGGAACAAGCATGTTTTCGCTGGCCGCGTCGGCGGGGGTTGGGGTACGAGCTACAACCCTGAGTCCCACTCTCGCAGCCAACAAGGCGGTGGGAGGGCCTGTTTTAAGGGGAGCAGGAGGGGCGAGATCGATTCCCCGACAACCAAGTGGAAGGAAAACACATGAGACAACAGACTCGACATCGACATTGGGGAAGCGCTGGGTACTGCGCTCTGATCATGAGCGCGGTCGGATTGAGCACCGCCAGTCAAGCCGTGGTGACTGCCGGACCTGCACCCGATCCCACTGGACGAGGCGACTTCGCCGTTGCGACGTCTCAGTACCGGCTTCCGGCATCGACCGATCCGACGATCATGACGGATCGCGCCACCGAAATATGGGCCCGAGTCTGGAGACCGGTGTCCAGCGATGATCCGGGAAGGCTCCCGCTGGTCGTTTTCCTCCACGGAAACCACGGCACTTGCGGAACGTTTTTCTGCTCGGTGGCCAATTGCGGCCGCCCGATTCCCCTTCCAAACGGGCCTCGGATCGACGACCGCGTCGACTACACTTTTACCGGCACCTGCCCTCGCGCCGGAGAAGGCAATCCGCCTGCGGAGACGGACTACGTCGTCTCGCCGAGCCACGAAGGATACACCTATCTCGCCGAGCAGCTCGCTTCGCGCGGCTACCTCGTCGTTTCGATCAATGCCAACCGCGGGATCACGGCCGGTCCCGCGCAGGACCTGGGAACGCCGGGACATCCCTTCATCGAAGACCGTGGTCTGAACCTCGCGCGCGCGAGACTGGTGCTCAAACACCTCGAGCTTTTGAGCCGCTGGAACCAGGGGACGGAGCCAACGCCGGCGTCGCTGGGATTCAGCCTCCAAGGCGGAATCGACTTCCGAAGGGTTGCCCTGGTCGGGCACTCGCGCGGGGGCGAGGGAGTTCGCGGCGCGTACAACATCTACACCGGTCGAAACACCGACATCAATCCGTATGCGGCGATCAACTGGAGAGCGCGCATTGCCGACAGCGTGGACTTCAAGGGCATCTTCGAAATCGCGCCGGTCGACCGGCAGACGGTGAGGACGCTCAATGCCGAGGGAACGACCTGGAGCGTGATGCTTCCGGGCTGCGATGGCGACGTCATCAACCAGCAGGGAATGTGGCCGTACGACCGGATGATGAAGAGCTTTACCGAGGATCCCGCGCGGCAGAAGGCCTTCTATTACGTCCTCGGCGCGAACCACAATTACTGGAACACCGAGTGGCAATTCAGCGACTCGTCCGGCTGCTACAGTTCAGCGGTCCAGCTCTTCCAGACCGATCCGGCGACCGGCATTCTTCCCGGCGTCACACCACCGGCTCCGCGAGCATCCTCGCGCTGATCCGCGGCGCGGTGCCCACCTCCGAGGGCGACGACGAGGCGGCGCGCTTTCTCAGAAACTTCGACCCGCAGTACGGACTGCCCGAGGTGGTCACCAGTGCGGCGCTCATCCAACGCGGATTCATCGCCTCGCCCAGCTCGGACGTCACCCAGGCGCTGGAGGATTTTGAAGGGCCGACGGGCACCAGCCAATTCGGGGTACCGAACCAGGCGAGCAACGTCACCGTCGAGCACGTGGGCGTCGTCGAGCACGGGGCACCCTTTACCGCCCGCCTCGGCGACTTGACCCGGGTGCCGCTGCCGGCATTTGTCCACGCCGGACGGATTACCTGGCAGCGCGCCGGGGCCGACGTCTTCTTCCAGATCAATTTCGCGGCCGCGGGGCAGGGATTGGATCTCTCTCGGTACGCCACGCTCGATTTCCGCGTCGATCGCGAGTCTCCCCTGCGGACGACGCTCAATCCCGCCGGGCCGACCAATTTCCACGTGCAGCTCGTGGCGGCCGACGGAACCCTGTCCGCACCGGTATCGGCGGCGGATTACATCGAGTTGGTCGGTCCGTACGGCACTCCGGACGCGGACCTGACCTTCATCAGCCCGGCTTTCCCCGACGGCTATCACGTCAACCTGCCCACGGCGCGCATTCCGATGGGAGCGTTCGGGTCCGACGACATCCCCCTGACGCGCGGCATTCGCCTGACTTTCGACAGCACGGCGACGGGGAAGATCTACGTGACCGACCTCCGGGCTTCGCGGCGGGGAATCCGCTCCTTTGGGGATGGGGCCTCGGGCGCCGGCGCGGCCAGCTTGGTCGTGGATGGATCGACCTTTAACGGGACAGCGCGGGTGATCGAAGAGGGCAACGTGATCGAGGATGTTCAGTACAGTCCCGCGACCGGTGCAGGAATGGCGGCGAAGAACGGCGGCGGAACCGTGCGCTTCACCGTGTCGACCCAGACGCCGATCCTTCCCGGAGATGAGCTGACGCAGATGGCCATCGGCGCGATCCGCTGCGATGGTTCCTACGTGGACGGCTCGACCCAACGGATGACCTTCGAATGCCCGGCCAAGGGTCTTCAAACGGTTGCCGACGGTGAGTCGATCATCGTGGGCGGCAACGCACGCACCCGCTGGAGCTTCGGCGCGTTCTCCAGCGAGATGCTGAAGTAGAGGCGCACCAAACGGCGTCGACCCGGCGCCGCAAACGTCCAGAAGTTACGCGGCGCACCGGCTGTTGAGCCTCGGCCGGTGCACCGCTGCCGCGAGACCGAAGCCAAACAGCGATCGGAAATTGTCTGAAAGGTTCCTCGATGGTGGCTCGAGCCACCACTTATCCACAGCCTTTCTTCAGGCTGATGGCCCGGGCCATAATCGCGACAGTTAGACGAATGATAAGTCGACAGTCTGAGTGTCATGCATATGGCCCGGGCCATAATCGCGACAGTTAGACGAATGAAAAGTCGACAGTCTAAGTGTCATGCATATGGCCCGGGCCATAATCTTGAAAGGTGCTTTGACTGCTAAGCCGCCGAGTCCGAGGACGGCCCGTGGCCCGGCCGTCCTCGAGGCAAGTTGAGGCAAGAATCCCAGGTCTATTGACCCTGCTGCGGCGCCCTCGACGCTACGCGAGGGCATAAGACGCGCTCAGCGTTCGAACTTCATCCGCTCGGAGACGGCAGGAGCGGCACCGTGTGCCGGAAAAACGAGCCGCAGATCGACCGCCGTCTTCTCTGTCGGCGAGCTCCCCCAACGAACCGACCCGGTCACTTCGGTGGCATCGATCGCACCTTCGGGCCAGCGGCGCAACGTTCCGCCACAAGCGCTGGCGTCGCGGACCATGATCGCGCTCTCCAGCGACCAATTCGGCGGCGACTCGATCTTGCCGGCTGGCGCCTGAACCTCCGCCATTCCCGGTGAAGCGAGGGTCACCTGGACACAGACATTTTTTGCGTCGTCGCGCTTGGTCAAGATGACCCGGTCGATGCCGCCAGGAACGAATTCAACGCCGTACTGCGCGCCTGTTTTCGGTCCCGCTCGGGATTTCGCGGCCGATCCGGTTTCCTTCGCCGGCGTTTTTCCTTCAGGCGCTTTCCCTTCAGGAGGCACGCTGCCCGGCGAGGCTTCGCTGATCTTCTTCATTGCAGCCTGTGTATCCCACGCGAAGGCAGCGCAAGAAAACAACAGCAGGGTCGCCCCGACGATCGCCTTGAAAAACGACGCCAAGCAAGAACGGTTTCTCATCATAGGTAGCATATCGTCAAATCACTCCGCGATCGTCGTCGCCGGATTCATCCCCGCGGCTTGCCGGCTGGGCAGGAACGACCCTGCGAGCGCGGCGATAATCCCCAAGGCCAGACCGCCGGCGAAGATTCGCCAATCGTGCGAGAAGAATGTGTCTGGCTTGAATGGAAAATTCGGCAAGCGGGAGGCGGAGAGCCGATCGACGCCGGCCGCGAGCACGAGCGCGCCCAGCACTCCCAGCCCTCCCCCGATCAGGCCAACCACGGCCGCCTCGGCGAGGATCAGGTTGCGGATGTCACGCCGGGAGGCGCCAACGGCCTGCATGATGCCGATCTCCTGCGCGCGTGCGCTCACCGACGCGAAGAGCGCCTGCGCGATGTTGACCGCGGCAAGCAGGCAAATCAGCATCGACAGCAGGGCCAT
>WNFJ01493942.1_pt1 | contig 12129 bp, 10 predicted proteins | sample 5400461 | NCBI WGS metagenome assembly WNFJ01 (sample SAMN13153349, study PRJNA577476) | soil metagenome | isolation source: 115 cm saprolite on Douglas fir-dominated hillslope | place: USA:California | collected 2013-09-17
CGATTGGGGAACGCTGGTCGCGAACAAGGACCGGGAGATCGCGAGGCTCGAAGCCGCCTACACCGGAAATCTCGACCGTGCCGGCGTGGAACACGTCAAGTCCCGCGCATCGTTCGACGACGGCCGCACGGTGCACCTTGAGGCCACCGGAGAACTTGTGCGCCCCTCGAACGTGCTCATCGCGACCGGCAGTTGGCCTCATCCGGGCGATCCGATTCCCGGCATCGAACACGCGATCTCCTCCAATGAAGTGTTCGAGTTCCGTGAGCTTCCGCGGTCAATCGTGGTGCAGGGCGGCGGATATACTGCGGTGGAGTTCGCTTGTGTCTTCGCGGGCCTCGGCAGCTCCGTCACTCTGGTGTATCGCGGCGAGAATATTCTCCGCGGTTCATCCGGGTCCTGTGCGGCGCCAAAGTGACTTCGATCACTCCTTTCGACGACAGATATCGCGTGGGTGTGGGCATTGGCGTCGACGGTGTCACCCCAATCATTGCGGACAAGGTGCTGTTCGCGGTGGGCCGCCGCCCGAACACCAACTCGCTCCACCTGGATCGTGCCGGAGTCGAGATGGCGGCCGGAGGGGCGGTAAAGGTCGACCGATTTTCGCAAACGACCGCGCCAGGGATCTTCGCCGTCGGCGACGTCACCAGTCGCGTAAACCTGACGCCGGTTGCGATCCGGGAAGGGCACGCATTTGCCGATACGGTGTTCGGCGGTCGGCCGACTGCCGTCGACCACGCCTGCGTTCCGACCGCCGTGTTCTCCGAGCCCGAGATCGGGGCGGTGGGTATGACCGAGGAAGAGGCTGTCGCCTCGCTCGGCCGCGTCGACATCTACAAGACGACATTCCGGCCGATGAAGGCGACGCTGTCCGGCAGCAGATCGAAATCGTTGATGAAACTGGTCGTCGATGGCCGTACGGGACGCGTCGTCGGCTGCCACATCGTGGGGCCGGATGCGGGCGAGTTGATACAGATCATCGCGATCCCGGTGCAGATGCGCGCGACCAAATCGGATTTCGATGCGGTGTTGGCGGTGCATCCGACGGCGGCCGAGGAATTGGTGATGATGCGCCAACCCATCTTGCAGCATGGCATCGAGCCGGCTGCCGCCTGACTACGGCTGAGCGGCCTCGCGTATCAGACGGCGCAGCCAGCTCTGGGCATGGTCCGCTTCGTTTCTGCTGTGCCACACCAATTCGCTCGCGACGACATGGCGGAACGGCAGCGGTGCCGCCCGGAGCGGGAGCACTTTGGAGAGGCGCGCCGCGATCTGCTGTGGCACGTTTGAGGTAAGATCCGAGTTCTGCAGCGCCAGCGGTATGCCGAGATAGGTCCCTACGGTCAAGGCGACGCGTCGTTCGACACCTTTGCGCTTCAAAATTGGGTCGACAGCGCCGCGCGCTTCACCGGTCGGCGACACGAGGATCTGCGGCCACTTCACAAGATCTTCCATACTGATTTGTGTCTTGAAGATCGGATGGCCTCTCCGCGCCAGGAGAACCAGCGGGTCCTTGAGCAGGGAGGTCGAAACAAACCTAGGGGGCACTGCGTCCGCATGACCCACGAACGCGTCGATGCCGCCCTCGTCGAGGAGATCGAGGTATTCGACCTTGGCAATCGAGCGCAGTCGCAGGTCGATCGAGTCGCTCTGCTGCCGCAGCAGTTCGGTAAGCCTCTCGACCAGGGCGACCTCGGCGTATTCGGTCATCCCAACGACGAAAGTGCGGCGGGCGCGCGGTGGATCGAATTCCGGAGAATTCCGGAGCGCGTCTTCAATTTCGCGGAGCGAACGCTGTATCGGGCCGGCCAGCTCTCTCGCGCGCGCCGTCGGTTCCATTCCCCCCGGAGTCGCGCAGACGTACCAAAGCCGCGCTCATCGCGGGTTGCGACAGGCCGATCCTATTCCCTGCCCGTGTGACGGCGCCCTCCGTGAGGATGGCGTCAAAGATTTTCAGCAGATTGAGGTCGACTGCTCTGAGGTCGTTCGGCATTTTGATTTGTACTGCCCGCCGGTGCTTCGCACCGGGCCGTAGTCCGTGATCGTCGCAAAACACCCCTCATCCGCTAAGGGACAATTGCGGAACGGCGTGTTCTCCCCAGAGCAACGGTGCTCGTTCTTCTTTGGAGAACGCAGTGTCTTGCGCGGGAGCGTCCGCACCCGCGTCCGTCGGGCGTACCTTGAGGGTGGCATTGTTGAGACGCGAGGAAACGATGGCGGCACCGGAGACCGATTCAGGAAGGGGCGTGACCGTCGAAACCGAAAGCACGGATTGCGTGTATTCGCGCGACTGCGTGCCAGATGCGCCGGATGACATGCGCACCAAGAACGAAAACATCGGATAGGCGCGATGGGGTATTTGCTCGAAGGCCAGTGGCACCTCGGCCGTCGCGACAACCATGACGGCGCATTCGTCAGACAATCGTCCACGTTCCGGGAATCCATATCCGCGGAAGGGCGCTATCCGCCCGCGGCGCGCCGCTACCGATTGTACGTTTCCCTCGCGTGCCCCTGGGCCAGCAGGGCGATCATGGTCCGGAAGCTGAAGAAGCTCGAGGCCGCAGTGCCGATGACGGTGGTCCATCCCGACATGCTGGAGGACGGATGGACCTTCGGAGGAGAAATCGACGCCGTGACCGGACGGCGGTTCTTGTACGAGATCTACCGAGATGCGGATCCGGACTTTTCAGGTCACGCTACGGTGCCGGTGCTTTGGGACACCGAGGCCAGGACCATCGTCAACAACGAATCGTCCGAGATCATTCGGATGCTCAACCGGGATTTCGACGAATGGGGAGATTCCTCGGTCGATCTCTATCCCGACGATCTCGCGTCTGAAATAGACGCTGTGAACGAAGAGATCTACAGCGCGGTGAACAATGGCGTTTACCGGGCGGGCTTCGCGACTAAGGAAGCCGCTTATCACGATGCGGTGTGGAAGCTCTTCGAAGCACTGGAACGCATCGATTTGCGGCTCGCCGACAGACGTTTTCTGATGGGGTCGCGCTTCACTGAAGCCGACGTGCGGTTGTTCACGACCGCGGTCCGCTTCGATCTCGTCTACTATTCACACTTCAAGTGCAACGTCCGCCGCCTATCCGACTTCCCGAACATCTGGGGTTGGCTCAAGGACGTCTACCAGCTTCCCGGCGTCACCGAGACGGTCGATTTACTGCACATCAAGCGTCACTACTACGGAAGTCAGACGTGGGTGAATCCAACCGGAATAGTGCCCGTCGGACCGACGGTTGACTTGAGCGGTCCCACCGGGCGGACGCGCTTCCTCGCCTCGCCGGCCACAGCGGCAATTTGACGAAACGACAGGAGAAATCGGGATGAACATCGGTTGGGTTGGGCTAGGTCGGATGGGTTATCCGATGGCGGAACGTGTCCTCGGAGCGGGCCACGGATTGACGGTATGGAACAGGACCCGGTCCAAGGCCGAGCCGTTGGCCAAGAAAGGCGCGAAGCTGGCCGATAAGCTTGAGGACCTGGCCGCCGTAGACGTCCTCTTCACGATGGTCGCGACCGGCGACGATGTGCGCGAGGTCTGCTTCGGAAGCAGGGGCGTGTTCACCGACGGTCGGAACTGCACTCCGCAGCTCTTGGTCGATTGTTCGAGCATCGGAATAGAAGACTCGGAGCGCCTCCGTGAGGATCTCGCTGCGCGCGGCGCCGAATACGTGGTCGCCTCGGTCAGCGGCAATGGCGGCTGTGTCCGTGCCGGCAAGCTGTCGAGCGTCGCATCTGGTCCGAAGGTCGCCTTCGACAGGGTGAAGCCGATCGTCGAAGCGTTTGCACCGCGGGGCGTGTTTTACGTCGGAGAGGCCGACAGGGCGCGCATCTGCAAGATCGCCCACAACGTCATGCTCGGCGTCGTCATCGAGAATCTCATCGAGATCACGCTTCTTGCCGAGAAGTTCGGCGTGAGTCGGCAGGCGTTCCTCGAATTCATGAATAACAGCGTGATGGGTTCGATCTTTACCCAGTACAAGACCCCGGCGCTTGTGAATCTCGACTGGACGACGACCTTCACGCCCGAACTCCTCCTCAAGGACCTCGATCTGGGTTTGGACGCCGCGCATGAAATGCACGTTCCGATGCCGGTGACGGCTGCGGCGCGTGAGATGGTGCAGATGCACATCGGCGCGGCGGCGCTGCAGTCGGATCCGAAGAAATACCTTTCCGCGGATTTCGGTGCGCTGCTGGAGACGATGGGTCTGCTCGCAGGAGTGAAGCTCAAGAGCGAAAACGCCGACGTTAAGTCGGGTCTCGAAGTCAACTAGGCGAGGAAACCTCAGGGAGGTCTTCGTGCACTTACCATTCGTGCGCGCGTGCGCGGCGGCGTTGTTGTCGGCCGCCTTCGCAAGTTCTGCCCATTCGACTGATTCGTTTCCGAGCCAGATGGTCCGGATCGTGGTTCCGTTTTCTGCGGGCAGCATGAGCGACATCTTCGCTCGGGAGATCGCCGACAAGCTGAATCGGAAGTGGAATCAGACGGTCATTGTGGAGAACCGGCCTGGCATCGCCGGCACAGCGGCTACCGCGAAGGCACCGGCGGACGGACACACGCTGCTGCTAGTCTCGAACGGCCATGTGATCCTAAACGCTCTGAACGCCAACCTCACGTTCGACGCCGTCAAGGATTTTCAAGGCGTTTCTAAGATCGCGCACATGCCGATTCTCGTGGTGATACCCAACGAGTTGCCTGCGAAATCCCTGAAGGAGTTCGTCGCGCTCGTAAGGTCCAAGCCCGGAGAGACGAGCTACTCGTCTGCCGGCTTGGGAAGTACGTCGAACATGGCGGCGGAGCAGTTCCTGCGTAGCCAGGGCCTGAAGATGGTTCACGTGCCGTATAGAGGAGCGCCCGAGGCCTACACGAGCGTCATGCGCGGCGACACCCAGGCGTTCTTCACGCCACCCGGCGTGGGCGAAGACCTCGCCCTCTCCGGCAAAGTGCGGGCGATCGCCGTTTCGGGGCCCAAACGTCTGCCCAAATTTCCCGACGTTCCGACCTTCGCGGAGGCGGGTTTTTCGGAGGCCTCCTACGAAGCGTGGTTCGGCCTCCTCGTCCCCGCAGGAGTGCCGGCCGACATTCTCGCGAAGCTCAACCGGGATATCGCCGACGTCATGGCGATGCCGGACATCCAAAGCCGCTTCGCCCAACAGGGCGTGACAGCATCGACTGATTCGACGGCGGAGTTCTCTGAAATGCTGCGCGACGACGCCGAGCGGTACGGAAGCATGTTCGACCGCGAGCCGAAATGAAACCGACCGGAGGAAAAGGCTGCAGATGTCGAAGCGAACGGCGGAAATTCGGACCGCGGCCGCGGGTCCCAACGATGATATCGGGGAGGCGAAACGGCTCGAACTGTACCGTTCGCAGATGAGGATCCGCGACGCCGAGCAGCGCGCGTATGATCTTTTTCTTCAGAACCTGGTGAAGGGAACGAGCCATCTTTCGCTCGGGCAGGAAGCGATCGCCGCTGGTTTCGGATGCGCGATGCGGCCGGGGGACCTTTCGTTCTGCACCTACCGTGGACACGCGCACACATTGGCGCGCGGCGTTTCGGTGGAGAAGGTCCTCGGCGAGTTGATGCAGCGCGACAACGGTCTGATGCGCGGCAAGGGCGGCTCGATGCACCTCGCCTCAGAGGAGCACGGCGTGATGGGCTCCTACGCCATCATCGGCGCGCATCTGCCGATCGCCTGCGGCGCCGCCTGGCGCGCGCAGTACAGAGGCGACAAAGACGTCTCGGTCTGCTTCTTCGGCGATGGCACCACCAACATCGGCGCGTTCCACGAGGCGCTGAACTTCGCCGTGGTATGGAAGCTGCCGGTGATCTTCGTCTGCGAGAACAACCTCTACATGGAATACACGCCGATCGGCGACGTCACCGCGGTGCCGAGCCCGGCCGGCGACCGCGCGGCGGCCTATGGCCTGCCAAAGATTGTGATCGACGGCAACGACGCCGACATCGTCTACCGCGAGGCGATCAAGGCGCTCGACAAAGCGCGGTCGGACGGCGGCCCTTCGCTGATCGAGTGCCTGACCTACCGTCACAGCGGCCACTCCCGCGCCGACCCGGCGAAGTACCGACCGGAGGGCGAATTGGAAAAGTGGAAGCAGCGCGATCCCGTCAAGATCTACCGGGAGCGCCTTAAGCAGTTCGGCATCTCCGATCGCCAGATTGCCGAGATCGATGAAGCGGTCCGGAAAGAGGTCGACCAGGCGACTGAGGCGTGCAAGGCCGCCCCGATGCCGCCGACCGACATCCTCTTTACAGACGTCTATGCGGATGGGGGTTGGGCATGGCGGAACTGACTTATCGCGACGCTGTCGCCCGCGGCATCGCGCAGGAGATGAAGCGCGACAAGGACGTAGTGTTTCTCGGCGAGGACATCGCCAAAGCCGGTGGCGTATTCAAGGCGACGGTCGGCCTCTACGAACAGTTCGGCCCGCTCCGGGTGCGCGATACGCCGATCTCCGAACAGGCCATCCTTGGCGCTGCAATGGGCGCGGCGATGACGGGTTTGAAGCCGATCGCGGAGATCATGTTCTCGGACTTCATAGCGGTGTGCTTCGACTACATCGCCAACGAGTTTCCCAAGAGCCGGTACATGTCCAACGGCCAGACGAAGTGCCCGCTCGTCGTCCGGACGGGCAATGGAGCAGGCTCACGTTTCGGCGCGCAGCACAGTCAAAGTGTCGAAAACTGGTGCATGATGATTCCGGGTTTGAAGGTGGTCGCGCCGTCGAACCCGCTCGATGTCGTCGGGCTGCTTGCGGCGGCCGTCCGCGATCCCGACCCCGTCATCTTCTTCGAGCACAAATCGCTCTATCCCACCAAGGGCGAGGTGCCGGATGGCGAGATCGTCGACACGCTCGGCACGGCCAAGATCGTGCAGCCCGGCAAAGACGCGACGATCTGCGCGCTCGCCCTGATGGTGCCGCGGGCGCTCGAGGCCGCCGAAAAGCTGAAGACCGAGCACGGAATCGACTGCGAGGTGGTCGACGTGCGCTCGCTGGTCCCGCTCGACACGCAGACGATCCTCGGTTCTGTCGCAAAGACCAATCGGCTGTTCACGGTGGAGGAGAATCCCCGTCTGTGCGGATGGGGAGCGGAGATCGTGTCGATCGTCGCCGATGAGGCTTTCTACGATCTCGATGGCCCGCCAGTTCGAATCACGACGCCGCACATCCCTCTGCCGGCGGCCGACATCCTGGAAGACATGGTGCTCCCGAACGCGGCCCGGATCGCCGAGACGGTCAGGCGTTCGCTCGGGAACTGAGGGGGCGGAGTAGTTCGATGTACGACAATCTGCTGGCGGGAGTCCCGACCGATCTTTGGATCGGCGGGCGATGGTGCAAATCCTCCGATGGCGCGCGGTTCGACGTTTTCGATCCCGCGACCGAGAACGTGGTTGCGTCCGTGGCGAGCGCCTCGGTGCAGGACGCTGCTTCCGCGGTCGACGCGGCCCAGGACGCGTTCTGTGCTTGGGCTGCGCGGCGGCCCCGTGAGCGGGCAGAGATCCTGCGCAAGGCCCATGAGCTCGTCATGCGCGACGCGGAGCGTCTTGCGAAGCTCATCACCCTGGAAAATGGAAAGGCGCTTCCGGATTCCCAAAGCGAGGTCGCGTACGCCGCGGAGTTCTTCCGGTGGTATGCAGAAGAAGCCGTCCGCAATATCGGAGAGGTCTCGATCGCGCCGTCGTCGGGCGCGCGCATACTGGTCCAGCATCGTCCTGCGGGCGTGGCGCTTCTCGTCACCCCTTGGAACTACCCGGCGGCGATGGCCACCAGAAAGATCGCGCCCGCTCTCGCCGCCGGTTGCCCGGTGGTGCTCAAACCCGCGTCCGATACGCCGCTGACCATGCTCGCACTGATGCCGATCATGGAGGAGGCCGGTGTGCCGCCGGGCGTCATCAACGTCATCCCATCGCGCTCCTCCGGCGCCGTCGTTTCCGCGATGCTTCACGACATGCGCGTGCGCGTCGTGTCGTTCACGGGATCGACCGAGGTGGGCCGCAAGCTTCTCCGCGAAGCCGCGGACAACATCGTGAAGCCGGCCATGGAGCTCGGCGGAAACGCGCCGTTCATCGTCTGCGAGGATGCGGATCTCGATGTGGCGGTCGAAGGCGCGATGATCGCCAAGATGCGGAACATGGGGGAGGCATGCACGGCGGCGAACCGGTTCTACGTGCACGAGAGCGTGCATGATCGGTTTGCCGAGAAGCTGACCGAGAGGATGGCGGCGCTACAGATGGGCAACGGCCTGGATGAAGGCGTCGTGCTCGGTCCGCTCGTGAACAAGGAAGGCCGCGACAAGGTGATCGAGCTGGTGGACGACGCCGTTTCGAAGGGCGCCAAGGTGCTGACCGGCGGAAGGCTTCCGGCGGGACCCGGCTTCTTCTACCCGGCGACCGTACTGGTCGATGTCCCGGACGGCGCGAAGATGCTCGATGAGGAGATCTTCGGTCCGGTTGCTTCCATCCAGCGGTTCTCCTCCGAAGACGAAGCGATACGCCGCGCCAACGGCACCGAATATGGGCTCGTCGCGTACGTGTTCACGCGCGATCTGGCCCGCGGGCTCCGCATGTCGGAACGCCTCGATTTCGGAATGATCGGTCTCAACCGCGGGTTGGTTTCTGATCCGGCTGCCGCGTTCGGAGGCATGAAGCAATCGGGCTTGGGACGCGAAGGGGCGCACGAGGGATTGATGGAGTTCCTCGAAAATCAGTACGTGTCCGTCGTGTGGTAGCGGAGAAGCACGAGATGGACGTCCTGATGCCCCAGCTCGGCGAAACCGTCGCCGAGGGCAAGATCACCAAATGGTTCAAAAACGCAGGCGACGTGGTGCAGGCCGGCGACAACCTCTTCGAGATCGAGACCGACAAGACCTCGATGGAAGTCCCCGCCACTTTCGCCGGGACTCTTTCGGCGATCAACGTCCATGTTGGCGAAGTCGCGAAGGTCGGCGCCGTCGTCGCCGTCATCACCGATGCAGGAGAAGCGCCGCCCGTGCCCGCCAAACCGGTGGTCGCGATGCCGTCGGCAGAGCCGGCACGGCCGGGGCCGCGCGCCGTCCAGGCTTCCGACGGAGCCGGTCTCGATCCATGGAATGCCGTCCGGACGCCAGAGCGGAATTTCGGCTCTGCGCGGCGCAGCGACGGGACCACCTCAACGCCGCTTGCGCGCCGCCTCGCAGCGGAGCGCGGCATCGACATTGCTGAAGTCATAGGAACCGGACCCCGGGGCCGGGTCCTCGCCCGCGATGTCTCCGCCGCGCCCGATCGCAGGAACTCGCAAGTCGCTGCGCTCACGTCCTCGGCAGTCCTCGCGGGCTACGATCCACGCACATATGAGGAGGTTCCGCTTGACGCGATGAGGTCGACGATCGCCCGTCGCCTGGTCGAAGCGAAGCAGACCATTCCGCACTTCTACCTCACGACCGAAGTCGCGATCGGGCGTCTGTTGGTGCTCCGAAAGGAGGTGAACGAGGCGGCGGCGGAAAGCCCCGACAGTCCTGCCCAGCGCGTCTCGCTCAACGACTTCATCATCAAGGGATGGGCGGCGGCGCTGATGCGCGTTCCGGCCGCGAACGCGGTCTGGGCCGGGGACCGGATCCTGAGGTTTCGGGTGGCAGACATCGGAGTGGCCGTTGCCATCGAGGGCGGGTTGATCACACCGGTCATCCGCAACGCGGAAAGCAAGACCGTCACCGGCATTTCGCGGGAGATGAAGGACCGAGCGGAGCGCGCACGCTCGAAGAAGCTGAAGCCCACGGAATACTCGGGCGGGTCGAGTTCTATTTCCAATCTCGGGATGTTCGGCGTGCGAGAATTCGCCGCGATCGTAAACCCGCCGCAGTCGACGATCCTCGCAGTCGGTGCAGGCCGCCGTGTCCCGAAGGAGACAGCTTCCGGTCGCGTCGAATTCCATGACGTAATGACGGTCACCCTGTCCTGCGACCATCGCGTAGTGGATGGAGCGCTCGGCGCAGAGCTGTTAGCCGTGTTCAAGTCGATCATCGAACATCCCGTCTCTGCGATCGCCTGAGCGGAGGACCGCGATGGCTGAAACCAGCCTCCAAAGTATCAGTTGCGAATTAAGATCCCACGGGAGGACTGCAATGAGGAAGTTGAAGCCCATTCTCCTTGTTGGAAGTATACCGCTTGCCGACGCGGAAGCGGTGTTCAGAATGCTCGCGTCGAAGCTGGGTACACGCGCAAAGAGGTATCCGGACGGCGAGACGGGCCATCGTACGAATTGGATTCGCTGGCAGCGTCATGTGTTCGAACGTCGTCCGAATTTCGAATTGGAGAACCCGGATCCGTCGATTGCAGGTATCAAGGATTCCCAGGCCCGTCCCATATTCAAGCTGAAGGATAAACGGGCTGATATCGTACTCGGGGCCCTGGGCTATGCCAAAGAGGCGATCTTGTCTTACTCGACCTTCAGCCGTCTGAAGCAATCGGGCGAAATACCGCGGGAGACGAAATTTCAGGTCAGCATTCCAACGGCGTTGGCACTCGTGAGCAGTTTCGTTTCTTTGGCCGACCGCGCCTTAGTTGAGCCGTCGCTCGAACAGGCCCTGAAGGGCGAAACGGACGAGATAGCTTCGGCGATCCCTCATCAGGAATTGGCCGTGCAATGGGATGCCGTCATGGAAATCGTCGGCTACGACGGAGGGTACCCGCTTCACTACCCAGACCAATTCCAGGGGGGAGCGAGCCGCATATGCAGGCACGTCGACTTCGTTCCGGAAGAAATCGACGTCGGTATACATCTTTGTTACGGAGATCCCGGACACAAACACATCATCGAGCCGAAGAGTCTCCGTAGCAGCGTCGAATTTGCCAATGCCATCGTGGCGGGATCGAAGCGCCGCGTGACCTGGGTACACATGCCCGTTCCGCGCGACAGGATGGATGCCGCATACTACGAACCGCTCAGCGATCTTTGGCCCGACCGATCGGCCGAACTCTATCTTGGGCTGGTGCACCAGAGCGGCGGGATCGCTGCAACGCGGCAACGGATTGATCTGGCCGAGCGGTTTGCTGCGGATTTCGGCATCGCAACAGAATGTGGCCTCGGACGCCGATCGCCCGACACCATCCCGGGATTGCTGGATCTGCATCGGCAGGCAGCCGAACCGTCCCCGCTCTCGCCGGCCTGACGAGACGCAAAGTGTAACGCGGAGAAGGCGCCAATCTCAGAGATGGTTTGGCGCTATTCCCCGATGTTCGCTTTTTTGCACTGGCGGTGTTTTTCGGGATAGCGCGGCGGAAAGCTGTTCAAAGCAGCGATTTGCTTGCGGTGACTTGCATGTGCGGTCGTGAGTCAGATCGGACGGACGTCGCAGCGGGCGCTGTTCCAAACAGTCCTGCACCCGGTCTGCTTTGTTCGATGTTCGCTGTAGGAGAATTGTCTGTTGTTCACTGCAGCAGTTGTCTCGCGGCTATTTTTTCTCACCCTTTAGTCACCCGGCAGAGTGCGGCCGGATGATGGAGGAGTCAATGAACGCACCATTACCAGGCGTAAGGTCACCGGGAAAGAAATTGATCGGCGCAACGCTCCTGACGGCGGCCGTCATTCTTTCCCTTGCACTCCCGCTGCATTCCGCTCCTTGGAGCGCGATGGAAATTACCCTAACGCCTCGCAAGCTCTCCGAGGGCGTCTATGCTCTCGTATCAAGTACCGCCGATACGAAGAACCCGGCGGGAATACCGGAAGGCACGACGGGTGGAGTAATCATCGGCGAGAAGGGCGTTTTGGTGATCGAGACGATGCTCAACGCCAAGCTCGCCAACCAAGTGCTGGACGAAGTGACCAGACTGACCGACAAGCCGATCCGATATGTGGTCAACACCGTTTATCACGGGGACCACTACTACGGGAATTTTCTGTTTCCGAGCAGCGCGACTATCATCATGCACGCGGAGTCGAAGCACTACATCGATCAGAAATTCGAACAAGACCGCAAATTCATGACCAACCTCATGGGCAACGAGGTTGGGATCCAAGATATCAAGCCGCGCGCCGGAGACATCATGGTCGATCACGATACGACCATCGATCTAGGCGGACGTACAGTCGAGCTCAAGGTCTTCGGACTCGGGCAGACA
>WNFJ01116602.1_pt1 | contig 12123 bp, 11 predicted proteins | sample 5400461 | NCBI WGS metagenome assembly WNFJ01 (sample SAMN13153349, study PRJNA577476) | soil metagenome | isolation source: 115 cm saprolite on Douglas fir-dominated hillslope | place: USA:California | collected 2013-09-17
GTCGTGTCGCCGCGCAGAGGGCAAGACGACGTTCGCGGCCCACTGGGCTGGGCTTATCGCGGGCGATGGCTCACGCGTTCTTCTTGTCGATGCATCGCGTGACGATGCGGTGCTTTCGAACAGTCTGACGCCAGGCGAAACGCAAGGCCTTTACCAGTTGCTGCGAGGCGCAGCTGTCCTGGGCGACGTTATCCGGGCAGAAGTTCGTCCCAATCTCGACTTCCTGCCAAGCGGCCAGGCTGTCGGCAACATCGACACGCAGTGGTTCAATCTCGTTCATGCAGTCAGCGCGTCCGGCGACTGTCCCTACGAGTGGATTATTCTCGATCTACCCGCGCTGACGCCTGTCGCGGACGTCCGCTCCGCCGGTCAGATTGTCGACGAGTTGCTGATCGTTGTGGAATGGGGCCGCACGTCGGAGGTTCAGCTTGAGCAAGCGCTGCAGTCACTGGGACCCGTGCGGGGCAAGATTCTTGGTGCGGTCATAAACAAGACCCCGTGGGCCTCGCTTGATTCGGAGGGGCGTGTCGAGGAGCGCGCGGCCCGGAAGCCGTGGACTGCGGGCGTGACCCGCAGCTCTTCTGCCAGCGCCGATATTCGGAATCCTGTTGGTGAGGGCCAGCTATGATCGGGAACAGATTCTACAAGACCTCGATCGTCCTCGGAATTGTGCTGGCGCTTGCCGTTGCGCCGGCCTTCGGAGCCGATTACAAGCTCGGCGTATCGGATCGGTTGAAGATCAAAGTGCTGGAATGGCCGGACCTCGGCGGCGAATACACCGTGACTACGAGTGGTTCGGTTTCGCTGCCTCTGGTCGGCGATATCGACGCCGCCGGCCTCCATGTCAAAGAGCTGGCGCAGGAAATATCCAACCGGTTGCAGCGGCGCGCGGGCGGAGCCGAACGGCCTTTCGCGGCCGTCGAGGTTATTCAGTTTCGTCCGTTCTCCATCGTGGGGGACGTTCAACGACCCGGCGAATATCCGTATCGACCAGGCCTCACCGTTCTTAAGGCGATCGGCGTCGCCGGCGGATATTACCGCCCCGATCTCGGCCTTCTGCGGCTGGATCGCGACATCGCGCTCGCGAAAGGCGACATCCGCACATTGTTGCTGAAACAGAACCGCCTCGTCGCGCGCGTGTCGCGGCTGACGGCGGCGCTTGCCGGGCAGGAGAATGTTCCCATTCAGCCGGAGCTTGTGGATCAAAAGGACAATCCCGCCATCTCCGCGATCGTTGAAAGCGAACGCGCGGCGCTCGCCCTGGAAAACGACACGGCGCGCTCGGAAGCATCGGCACTTGAAAATATCAGGTCGCTCTATCAGCGTGAGATCAGTTCGCTTCGCGGGCAGATCGAGGCGCTGACGCAGGAGCAAGGCACCATCCAGCAGCAACTGAAGGAGCTTCGTTCGCTCTCAGCGAGGGGCCTCGCCCTTTCGCCGACGCTGTTCACCCTGGAACGGGCGCTCGCACAGATCGTGAGCCAGCAGATGAGCGCCGAAACGGAAATCGTGAAGGCTGAGGAGAACATCACTTTGGCGGAGCAGCGCCTTCGCGAACGTGTTATCGAGAGGAACCGGATGAACACGCGGGATCTGCAACAGGCGAAGGATGAGATTGCGGAGGTTCGGGCACGGATCGGGACAGCAGACGACCTGTTGAAAGAGGCGCACTTCAGCGCGCCGGCCGAGGCCCGAGAGCGCCTGGCCGTGAACGGCCAGCGTCCTAGCTTCACATTGGTGAGGAAGGACGGCGAGATCACGCGAGAGATCGCGGCGGACGAGACGACCCTGATCGAACCGAACGACGTCATCAAGGTCCCGACAATCGCCCCCAAGCCGCTCGCTGCGAGCGGCTACATCAATTTGTCGCGGGTCGGGCGTTCGCAGGAAACAGAACCTTGATCCTCATGACCTTTCGCGATCGGAGTTCAAATTAGCGCGCGGCCGGCCTGACAAATCGCCGCAGAATCCGAAACGGCGCCTGCCTCCGCCCGAGGCAGGGCAGCACAACCACAGTAGCGAGACGCTATTCTCCAGCGACATTTTCCAGCCGGCCACCGGACTGCAGAGTCCCTACGCGCCTCGAACGGACCCAGCGTCGCGCCGTCTGTATCCATACTCTCTCCCAGTAGAACGTCGACATGTGAGCAGCAGCCAGGGTGAGAGCGAAGCCTAACGGCCGCTTGAGCAGATTTCGCTGCCAGACACTTCCATCGTTCCACCATCCATGAGCGGTGAGGGGATGAATGACATAGAGAGCGTAGGAGACGGCAGCGATGTAACGGAAAGTCCGACCGCTTAGCACGGCGATCAGTCGATTGGGCGGCTGGGATAGCGTTGCTGCAAGCAGAAGACCTGCCGCATAGGGCCGCAGATATTGCAGCCAGCCGCTGTCCGGATGCGAGGTCCCGACCCAGGCGCCGGCCGCCAGCGCCCAGATGACGAGCGGCGCTGCGGTGGCGCGCAATCGGCTCGTCGGCAACGTGGCGATACAGGCCCCGGCTAAGACTTCGTCCATGCGCAGGTGCGTCGCGACGTCAATATAGGCGCCTTCCTTGATGCGGATGGCGGTGATTGCGAGACAACAGGGCCAAACAAGGGCCAGCGCCCTGCGGCCGCCCACCGCGGCGAGCAGCGTCACGAAGACATAGAAATGAACCTCGACGCACAAAGACCAAAGATGCTCCGTGACGGGCGTCATCTGGTCGAGTCGATAGTTGACGACGAAGCCTAGATGGGAAAGGAGCGCTTGTTTGCTCAAACCGAAAAAAAGAAAAACCAGCAGAACATAGAGATAGGCGAGGGGCAAAATCCGAGCCACCCGTTTTACGATGAATTCCGAGATCGTGCCGGACCGAAGCGTGCTGATAATCAAATATCCCGAAAGGGCAAAGAAGAGACTCATCCCCATCGGACCAGCTGTTGAATTCAGATGAAGAGCCTTCGGTCCCAGGGGAAGAAGATGGGCCATCAAGACGAGACAGATGCTGATCGCGCGAAGACCATCGAGCGCGGGACGGCCGTGATCTTCTTGTTCGCTTCTACGCGTGTGGCTTTCGTCTAGTCCGTGCTGCTTCATCGCTAACGTCCAGTGGCGACCCGCAGACGGCGCCGCGCCGCGACGAGGCGAGGTCCGGCGGCGCTGTCCTTTAGCCATCGCTTCAGTCTTTTGCCCAAACGATGGGTTTCCGGCTCGACGCCGAAAATGGCGACCGGAACTCCGAACATCTGGCTATCCTTCTCGTAGAATTCGCTCTGCGTTGCGCGCAGTTCGGCGACGTACAGACCATGATAGGCTTGCCGGGCCAGATAGATCTTGTTTGGCGTAATCGCAAACGGGCGCAAAGTTGTGCAACTATCGCCGAAAAACTGCGCCGCCCCTGTCGTCACGTCCGGCCAGCTCGGATTAAAGTAGTCGTCAAGAATCGCCACACCGAAGTCGGTTACCACATGCTCAGCCAGGCGAAGGTCGTTGAGCGTGCACTCCGCGGTGTGGCCACCATCGATCGACAACAGTCTGCACCGCCCGACTTTCGAGACGACTTCGCTCGCTGTCACGTCCAGCGACGAACCATGAATGATCTCTACATTGTGCGTCGACGCCCACCGTTCGAGATTGGCGCGGAACCGTCGCTCGTCGCCGGCGCCGGAGCCATCGATATTCAGCCGCTGATCCTGAAAGACATCAATCGCCAATGCGCGCTCGTGCGGCGCCGCGAGCAATCTAAGCAGGATGAACAGCCGGCCCATATGCACGCCGATCTCAGCGACGGATCCTTCGAACCTGTGAGTGGCCTGAATGCGAGCAATCTCGGCAACGAATCGCGCGCTATAGGGGTCCAGCCATCCGGGGACCTTGGCGTGGCGACGAAGATAGCGTTCCAGTCTGTCCATCGGCGGTCACCAGTCCAGGCAGTTCGTGAACTCCGGGTTGTCAGGTGAGATCGCAGCGGCCTATCGATTTTTTGGCTGCTGCCAGGAATCGAGGGAATATTCGCAACGTGACGGAAGCGAGCGCCTTCTGGAGCGGCGGCCCGATGTGAAGAGCCAACTCGTGCCGGATGAACATGACTCCAGCGATCCAGATCAGCGTCGCGATTGCGCTCGATGCAGCAAATCCAAGCATGACCTCGACAGGGCCCTGGGCGTCAAGATGCCGAAAAGCGAGAGGGACGGGGATGGCGACGAAAGTCAGCGTCAGGCTTCGGCTCCAGGCCTTGAAAAGCGCGCCGGGCGCAAAATTGACGACGCCCTTGAGCACGATGAAGTAGCAGGTTGCAAAGAAGGCGCTGCTCAGAACCAAACTCCAGACCGCGGCCTCGATCCCGATCATCAGGCCAATTCCAAGCGTGAGGATCGTGAAGAGAAAGACAGCCAATTCAGAAAGGAAGAGCAATCTTTGACGTCGCTTGACGATCAATATGTCGTAGTGGGGCGCAACGGTGAGCGTCAATCCGTGGGCGATGGCGATAGGCGCTATCATCGTGCCCGCGGCGCTCCACGCCTCGCCATAGAGCGTCCTTACGAGAGGTTCGGCCCAAATCGCCAGAACGGCGTAGGCCGGCCATGAAAGCCCGGTAACCGTTTCAACGATACGCAAGTAGATTGGCGCCAGAGGTGCGCCTTCAAGTTCGCGCTTGCCGAGATTCGGAAGAAGAGGCCGCGTCATGCCGACGAAAAAACCGTTTCTGATGACTGAAACGAGATTCTGAGCGCGCGAAAACAGAGCGGCATTCGCGATTCCCAGCGCTCGCCCGATCATGAGTTCCGGCGCTGACATCGCGGTGCTTCCGACGAGGAACGTCGCCGACGTCCAGCTGCCAAAGGCGAGCAGTCGGCCCGAACCTGCCAGTGTCGGTCGAAACCGTATCGCATCGGGTTGATAGGCCATCGTCATGATCGCCATAACGACCGATGATGCAAGGTAGCCCCATGCTAAGGCAGCAGCTCCATGACCGCGGACAGCGAGGGTGATCGAAACCAGGCTTTGGGACGCGGCCGCGACGAGGCCGATAGCGAGAAGCGAGCCGAAGCGCATGGCGCGCATCAGGCGAACGGTGGCCGGAAAAACCAGCGCAGGGCCCAGTTGTCCAAACGCGACAATCCTCAGCGCTACGCCGACAGTTGAGTCTTGATAGAAATTCGCGAGAGGAAAGCTCAACCCGATGAATCCGATGGTGAGGCAAGCGGCAATAGCCAGGCTCAAACCGAATGCAGCTCTCAGAAGCGCGTCGTCAAGCTCGGGGGCGCTGACCACATATGATCCAACTGCCGAGTCCTTCAGCGCCGCGACTGCGTTCGCAGTCGCCATTGCCACCGAGTAGGAGCCGGCTTCGCGCGGCGTGAGCAGATGCGCAATGACAACGCCAGTCCCAAAGAACAACAGCAACGTTGCGTTCTGTTGCAGCGCCGAGCTCAGCATTGCATGGCGCAGGCGCATTAACGGTTCTCCTGCTTTGAGCCGGCGGTGATCGGAAAGTGAACAAGCCTACCGAGTCTATTGCCGAGACGACTACCGTTATCTCCCGCGGCGCCTTTGGCGATCGCGTAATTCGCAAGGCCGGCGCGCAGTTCGTGCGCGATCTGCTCTGGCAGATTAGCGAGTGAATACAGGGAGCGGGCCTTGCGATAGGCCGCGGCAGCCAGAGCATCTGCCAGCGCATCATCCTGCCTCATTATCGTCGTCGTGGACCAAAATATCGGACGCGTGATTGAACTCCAATCCTTCGACCGCCACAGGGGTCGCGACGATCGGCTTGCCGTAGCCGGCTGCTTCAACAAGTTTCAATCGCGTGCCGCCGCCATTGCAAATGGGGCAGCAGACGATCCGCGTCCGCGCGTAGAGTGTTTCGAGATCGTCGACGAAACCCGTGAATTCAACATCGCGGGGCTGGTGCGCGAACGAAGGAATATGTTCCGGATGGTCCCCGGCGATGATCAACCTGGCTGAGTCCGTGCTTGCGCGAAGCCTTGGCCAAATCCGCGTGATCAGACGTTCCGCCGCTTCCGCGTTCGGAGCGTAACCATAATTGCCAAGAAACAGTATTGATTTGCTGCGCAACAATCCTGGTCGTGGCTCAGCCACTTCGATTGCATTGGGCGCAACAACGGTCCGCGATACGTCAAAATTGAGCTCTGAAAGGATCGCCCGGTCGAGAGCGGAGCAGACGAAGGTCCTGGCTGCGCGAGCGATACTCCGGCGCTCTGCCTGGAGAAGCGCCGGAATTTCCAGCAGATTATGCATCTTTACAAGTGGAGAAGACGCGGTTTGCGCGGCTCGCAATTTCACCCGGTGCTCGATATCATCGAGATCGAAGAAAATCGGCGATCGAATGCGTTGGAGCTGCAGCAGCGCGGTCATAGCGGGGAGCCGGTGTGCAAAGACCAGCGCGGGCGGCGCACCAAGAATGCCATCAAGAGCCTTCACCTGATCTGAGCCAAGAAATGGCCGGAAATAGCCCCTATGGCTAAGGCTCAGCGCCGCAGAACCGGCTTGCCACCAGCGCCGCGCCTTCAAGTTCAGAGGCGCGAGCCTTACAGTCACTGGCATTCCCCAGAACGCTGACGACTCAGCGCTCAAACGTGCTGCACGCGCCGTCTCCTTGGGGGGCGCGAAATGAACGATCTCGATCTCTTCGCAAACCCGATTGACGCCGTTCAGAAACATCCCGAGCCGGCGAAAAATCCCGTGCCGATCTCTCGCGGGGTCAGGCGGCGGCAGAAGTGTGACGACGACGGCGCGCATTGCGTCCTCACTCTTCCTTCTGGAGCGGGACGGAAGGCTCTGGGCCAGCCATGGCGCGCAGCGCACGGCCGTTTGAGCGCAAGCGAAGCTGGTCCTTGTGGTCTGGAAGATTACGGGGCGCGCGCCCCGCACGTCCCCGCTTTGCCGTGAAAAATGCGGTCGCCAGCAGCTCGGGCCGAAGCTTGCCCGCAGGAGCGATCCGCCGCCCGTTGACTTCGATGCGGCCGACGAGCGGGCTCGCCAGAAAGCCATTTCTCAGGATACAAAGTTCGGCATCGGTAGTGAACGCGAGCGCGTAGCCCGCGGCCAGCGCGCGATCGACGATCTCAGAGGTATATAGTCCATGAGGAAACGACAGCGCATCAACCGGGCGTTGATGATGCGACGCCAGGATGTCGTCCAATACGACACGTGGCGAACATAGCTCACTTGTGATGTCGGAGGAGAATGTCAGCGCAGTATGGGTTTTTCCGTGCGCTCCGATGGAGATTCCGCTTATCGCGAGATCGGCAATTTCGTTTCGGGTCAACATTTGGCGCGGATGCGCGACCCGATGCAGGTCGATCTTGAGGGCTGAAAGCGCTGCTTCGACCTGCGCTTTCCCGAGCTCGGGCCCACGCCGCACGATCTCCCAGACCAGTCCCGGGTCGCCAACGTCGTGTGCGGGTCTGCCCATGAGGAGAGCATACAAGCCGGCAAGGTCTCGTTGAGGAAGCTGCCCTGCTGTGAAGGCCCAAAGAAGATCCTCAGTCCAGAGCCGCTCGTTGCGCCCAATGACGTCCGAGGATATGAACACGGTGGCGGGAGCGCCATGCTTTCGCAGCAAAGGCAGAGCATAGTCGCTGTTGTCGGCAAAGCCGTCGTCGAACGTGATGAGCAGGCTCCGTGGCGGCAGACGGCGTGTTCCCTCGATCGAGGCCTTGACGTCATCAAGCGTAACCAACGCGTAATGGCGTCTGAAGAACGCCAGGCACTCATCGAATACGTCGTCGGCAAGCGTCCATGGCTGTAGCGCTGTCTCCCAACGCGGATCGTCCCGCTTCAGGACACGGTGAAACATCGCTACGGTCAGAACCTGACGGTTGCGAAGCCTGTGGTAGAGAGGTAGGAATCCAGTCCGGTAGCTCACCGTTCGAGCGACGTCACGCAGCGAGCCGATAGCAGCCGAAACGTCGCGCGGGCGCGACACATCGACCGCGCTACAAGCGGCGCCGGGTGATGTCGCTTGCATTGCGCCCCTCACAACTGATTTCATCGACGAGAATTCCGGATGCTCGCGATAGTTGACGTTTGGCGCAGTGCGTCAATCGCCAATCCGGAGTAATCCATAATTCCACCGAAAGACCGTATCCCTCCGCTGAAGGCCGCCTTGCCGATTGAGAGCGAACATTGGAAGTTGAGCCCTGGAATGGAGGGCGGCGGCTTCCCACCGGACTTCAAGTGCTTCAACCTGCGTTCGTCCGATGACGCGGAGTCGTTCCCAAGATCGTAGATTTTCATCGCGTCGTGACTGACGACCCAAGAAACTGGCGTGAAAGAATGGTACCGATGAAGAGCATCGCAATTGTCACTCCGACATTTGCGCCAGATTATGAAGTGTGCGCTGATCTGCACAAGTCAATGCTCAGGTTTACTGACAACTCAGTCGTGCACTACCTGATCGTCAACCCAGCCGACGTCGAACTGTTCAAAAGTCTCCGCGGGCCTCGCTGTGTCGTTTTAGCCGCTAACGAGTTCCTTCCTAAGCGCATGATTTGGGTACCACCGTGGGTCAACCACGTAGTTCGGTTTGCCTGGAGGAACCGGCCGAGCGCGAACCTTGTCGCCCTAAATCCCATCAGGCCGTTCCCACCGGTTCGTGGATGGATAATTCAGCAGATTCTCAAATTTGCAGCAGCGACCCGCTTGGACGCGGACATATTACTTCTTGTCGACTCGGATGTGCGGTTTGTGCGGCCAATTACTTTCGACACACTTGTTCAAAACGGTAGGTTGCGCGAGTACCGAAGGGATGCGACAGTTAGTGAGCATCTTCCCGGGCACGTCGCGTGGCACAAGACCGCTCGTGAGTTGCTTGGCTTACCTACCCCTAAGCTACCCCTTCCTGACTATGTCACCTCCCTCAACGTCTGGGATCGCCGTGTCGTGCTCGCTCTCCTCGAGCGGATTGAGCGGGTAACTCGTCAGCATTGGATTGATGTCCTCGGGGGGCAACTCAGCTTTTCTGAACACATTTTATACGGGGTGTTTGTCGACGAAGTCCTCGGCCCGTCCGCCAATACCTTTGTAACCAGTTCCTCGCTGTGCCACAGCTACTGGGATACGAGCCCCTTAGATGAAGCTAGTGCAGCAATGTTCCTGCGCGGTTTGTCAGCTGACGATGTCGCGATCCTCATCCAATCGAAATCCGGCACACCGCTCGAGATCCGCCGGTCGGCGTTCGCCCGTTTCATGGCGTCGGCGCCCGAATGGCAAAATGGGTGTGACTTTGGAGACCATGGCAATGAACGTCCCCATGCATCGTCTTCATATCCACTGCAATGGTAGGGGCATGAAGACACTTTTCGGCCTCATCGTTGGAATGTGGAGTTCGCTCTGTGTCGCAGACGAACGCTCACTCACCATCAAGCCCGGACGAGAGTTCTCTGCCGATAGCTATGTCCATAAGCCTTTGACCAATGATGCTCCTCTCGATCCTCAATCACGGTCATATGTGGCCAATATCCAGCGGCAAATAAAGAAATACTATGGTCATGCTGACGTGAACGTCGACGGCGGTTCGCCTCCTATTTACATCGTTCCGACAGACCAACCGACAGTCCGCGTCAAATACGTCGATTGGGACAATCCCGCCGCAACAGTCCCGCCCTTGCAGTCGCAATGGATGGCTGTGCCGCTTCCAGATGGATTTCAGCCTTCGCCCGGGGATGACCTTGAGGCGGTCGTCTATCAGCCGTCGAGCGGAAAGATGTGGGAATTCTGGGCGATGAAGAAGACCGGCACGCGCGTCACCGACTCGACAGGCCGCGAGGTGGACGAATGGGGTGCTAAATGGGGCGGCCGCATGGACGACATCGCTTCCAACCCGGGCCATTGGGTGACGTCGGCGGAAGGTTACAAGTTTGGCACGACGTCGTCTGGGATTCCGTTCCTGGTAGGGATCATGACCATTGCAGAGCTCAAGCGCGGGGCCATCGACCATGTCTTGGGATTTGCGCTCCCGCAATCCATGGCGGGCCGCTGGTCAGAACCCGCCCAGCGCACCGACGGCGATGCGAAAGGCCCAAACGCCATTCCCCAAGGCACCATCTTTCGACTCCCGGCCAACATGAACCTGGACGCTGAGGAGATGGATCCGTTTGCTCGGATGATCGCGAAAGCTGTACAAAAGCACGGCATGATAGTTTGGGATACTTCCGGCGTCGTAGGCTTCCGGGCAGAAAATCCCGCTAACCAATATCGAGATGGCCATCCGTACTGGATGGAAGGCGGCATCATGCGTTGCCCGCAAGGCGCTGACACGCCTGACAACCAGGTGATCTACGAGTGTTGGCCGCCGGCACGTCTTGAAAACTTTCCTTGGAACAAGCTGCAAGCACTCCAAGTGCGAGCGGCCAAATGAAGGCCGAATGAAGATTGACGTGGAGAGGCGGAGTGACAATATGGTATCGTCCACCGGACTTGGCCAATTCGCACCGACCCCGTTGAGGCCCCTCGCGATCGCGGATTCGCCGGTGAGCATCGCGGTGCTGATCCCTTGCTTTAACGAAGCATTGACCATCGGCCCAGTAGTCACAGCCTTCAAGAAGGCTCTGCCCGAGGCGACGATATACGTCTATGACAACAATTCGACGGATGACACACTCGCGGCGGCGATGGCCGCCGGCGCAGTAGTACGGACCGAAACCCGTCAAGGCAAAGGCAACGTAGTGCGCCGCATGTTCGCCGACATTGAAGCCGACGTGTTCGTTCTGGCGGACGGGGACGGCACCTATGAGGCGTCCGCCGCCCCGAGGCTCGTGGAAAAGCTGCTGCTCGACGGCCTCGACTTAGTCAATGGAGCGAGGATTGCCACTGGATTGCAAGCTTACCGGCCCGGTCACCAATTCGGCAATCGCCTGCTCACGAACATTGTGCGAATGATCTTCGGTCGGCAATTCAATGACATGCTGTCGGGCTACAAGGTGTTGTCCCGACGTTTTGTCAAATCTTTTCCCGCAATGTCAAATGGCTTCGAGACGGAAACGGAACTTGCAGTGCATGCCCTTGAATTGCGCTTGGCTTGCGCAGAGGTGGACACCGCTTATGGCAAACGCCCACATGGCTCAAGCAGTAAGCTACGGACGTTCAGCGACGGCGCGCGCATTTTGCTCTTGATCGCCCGCCTGGTCAAAGAGGAGCGTCCGATTCAGTTTTTCGGGCTAATAGGGCTCTTGCTCGTCGGCCTGGCGCTAGGGCTCGGCTTGCCGGTGGTTTTCGAATTTCTGCAGACTGGTCTGGTGCCGCGCTTGCCGTCAGCGGTCTTAAGTGCAGCATTGGTGATATTGGGAGTGCTCACCCTATTCACAGGGCTCGTTCTTGAAATGATCACGCGCACGCGACAAGAACTGAAGCGCCTGATTTACTTGTCACTGTCAAAAGCCGCGCCGCGCGCATGACTTCCCACGCTGCAAAGCTTCAGCGCGAAACTGGCTCTCGGGCAACCTTGAGTCCTCAATTCAACGTCTATGAAGCTGCCTCACGAATAGCCATGCGCGAGCGCGTGCTCGCCGCCTTATGCGCTGTCGCCGCCACTGCGGCTCTCCTCATGCCCGCAATCGTCAACGGATATCCATTTATTTTTGCGGACACGGGCACCTACTTGCTTTCCGCCATGCGCTTGCAGGTTCCTCACGACCGGCCTGTCTTTTACAGCATCTTCGCTGCGTTGCTTCACTGGCACCTTTCGCCTTGGCCGATTGTGATTGCGCAATCTGCATTGGTCGCAATCCTAATCCGGCTTGTCGCGAAAGCTGTCTTCAACGTTGCAAACCCCTGGGTGACGCCCATCGCAGCCATTGCGCTGGTAATTGGCTCAAGCCTGCCATGGTTTTCCGGGCAAATCGTGCCGGATATCTTCACCTCTGTTCTAATGTTAGCGCTCTTGCTCATCATCTTCGGCTGGGGGCGGATGACGTTGGCGGAAAGATGGTTCGCCTTATGGCTGGTTCCAGTTTGCGTGGCTGTCCACAATGCGAACCTTTTTGTTCCTCTCAGCGTCCTCCCCGCGATTGGCATCCTGCTTCTCGTGGGCTGGCAACCCGGTCCACAAGCGGCGCGCCGAACGTTCTGGGTCGCGAGCGGTGTGGTGCTTGCGCTTGCGGCCTTGGTAAGCTCAA
>WNFJ01541702.1_pt1 | contig 12120 bp, 9 predicted proteins | sample 5400461 | NCBI WGS metagenome assembly WNFJ01 (sample SAMN13153349, study PRJNA577476) | soil metagenome | isolation source: 115 cm saprolite on Douglas fir-dominated hillslope | place: USA:California | collected 2013-09-17
AGCCTGGCGGCCCAGGCTCGGTGTTTACCGTCCTGCGGGCTGCGGGTGAATTTCACAGTATCGTTGCCGCGGCTGAAGGGCACCTCTTCGCACGATTTACCCACGCTGCGGTGCACTTTTTCTGTGACGGGTCGCAGACGATAGTCGACATTCATCAACGCTCTGCAACTTACTTTGATGTGAAGGAATATTTCGCTGGCGCGGTGCCGCTGGTGATGTACCTCAAGTGGTCGTTCCGCGATATCTGCTGGGCCACTCCGGAAACAAGCGCCTGTCTCATCATTGACGATCCACTGCTGCGGCCGCGGTACGGTTTTCTCGATTTTCGCGAATCATTGAAGCTAATGAATAATCAGAGATTCGCGATGACCATTGCTTTCATTCCGTGGAACTGGCGACGAACAAATCGCAGCACGGTTGCGACCTTTCAGCAGAATAGCGACAAACTGTCCGTCTGTGTACACGGCTGCGATCACAGTGGTGGAGAATTTGCGACGCGATCAACCGACCTGCTCGACAGAATGCTTAAAACGGCTAACCGTCGGATGGATTCCCTTTTCGAGAGAACTGCTCTTCATCACGACAATGTCATGGTCTTTCCCCAGGGGGCATTCTCGCCTGAGGTCGGGTTGGCTCTAAAGGGCAATGGCTTCGTCGCAGCGGTGAACACGGAAGTTGCACCGGCCAATAGAGACTGCAATGAAACAACAATTGCAGATCTGTGGAGCGTCGCCAACCTCCGATATGGAGGGTTCCCCATTTTCACCCGACGGTACATCACCCATGGAATTGAAAACTTCGCGTTTGATGGGTTGTTAGGAAAGCCATGCTTCGTTGTGGGGCACCATGAACTCTTCCAAGATCACGGGAGCACGCTATTGGGGTTCGTAGGGAAGCTCAAGTCCTTGAATTGGAACCTCTGCTGGCGGACTCTTGGGGATGCTGTCTGCCGAAGCTACGGCATTCAACGCCGCGACGGGACAACTAGAGTGAAGATGTTCGCTGAACAGCTTACCTTTGAAAATAGAGAAGCAGTGCCGCGCCAGATAGCGGTTTTAAAAGACGAGGCAGACGTCCTTGCTATAGAACGCGTTACGGTTAACCAGAAAACTGTTAATCATGAATATGCCGCTGGATGTCTACAGTTTATCGCTGACGTCCCGTCCCGGAGCACGGCAGAGATACGCTGCACTTATCATGGGCAGGGGGAAAAAACTCCTTCCGCGAGTTCAGAACCGCTCTCGACCAAACTCAGGGTGGCGGCTCGGCGATATCTCTCCGAGATTCGTGACAATTATGTCACCCGCAATGCTGTCTTGCATCAAACCGCGGTCGTTGCCAGGCGGCTGCTAAAGTAGTCTCCCAAAATCCACTACTGACTGAACCGCAGGATCGTACACTCCAAACAGGCGGCAACAAGGTGAGGGGGGATCCTAGACTTGGCGATTTGATGGTTCAAGGGTCGCGGATCTGAACATAAAACATAAGAGGATGGTACGATTCGCCATGGGCAAGGGTCAAGAGATTCAAGCAGTTCTGAGAGCAGTAATTGAACTGCCCGAGGAGTGGCATGCGGCTGGCACCTTCCATCGGAAGGGCCTTGAAAAGTTAGTTGAGCACGCTGGTGGGCTGGATATCCAGTATTCCGTCGAGACGGGGACTGGAAAGACTACTTTACTCTTTTCGCATCTGAGCGGCCATCATACAGTTTTCGCCAAAGATGATTCTGACGACGGTGACAGTCTGCAGGTTGTTCGTGAGTGTCCGATTCTTCAAGGAGAAAAAGTGGAGTTCGTTGTGGGGCCCACACAAAGGACTCTTCCGAATTACGAATTCAAAAACAAATTACAACTGGTCCTCATAGATGGGCCTCATGCCTATCCCTTCGTTGAACTTGAATACTACTATTTGTATCCGCAAGTCTGCGCGGGAGGGTTGCTGGTTCTCGACGATATACACATACCGACCATTTTTAATATGTTCAGATTTCTCAGAGAGGACCGGATGTTCGAGTTGGTCGAGGTTGTTAAGACCACAGCGTTTTTCAAGCGGACCAGTGAACATCCTCTTGACCCGTTCGGTGATGGCTGGTGGCTCCAGGAGTACAACAAGAGGAGATTCCCCATCCACGATGGTGTCATGGGATATTCGATGTATGACCGGATGAAATACCGTGTACCTCAGCCAGTGAGGACGTTTGTCAAGAAAGCCCTCGGAATAGCAGGCGATCCCAAGAAGTGATACATTCGTAAGAGTCCAGCCTCTGGTTCACTAAGCTGAAATTTCACTCTTCAACTGCTTTAGAAACGGATATGCATTCATCCATTCATCTGTGCATTAAGCGCGCAAAACGCAGGAAAAGCAGTCTGTTCAATTTGTTTGTTTCCTAGTTCACTACGACGGAAAGATTCGTAGGCGCGGATGGGGCGTTAGCACTGGCCCCCGTCTGCAAAGGATGCGGATAAGTGTAAGGGACGTAGTACACCGTCCAGGTATTTGTCGCGGAGCACGTATAAAGCGTCCCTTGTGACCCTTGGTCGGTGGCAAAATAGCCGACGCCTGCGCCTGGCTCTGTGCTTGTTGTGCAGGTGGTAGGACGATTCGCAAGCGTGCCGAAGCCCATGCCGGTCGTACCATTGAAAGGCGAGGTCGGGCTGCTTTGGGCGGACGCCGAAACCGCATTGAACCATTCGCGGTTGTCCTTCATGTGAAATGTGAAGTAGTCACAAGTGCCCGTTGCAGGGGTTGGAACGCAGTTGGTTGGAGGAAATGAGCCATCGGGAACCGTCCCGCCTGTGTTCGCAACAACCAGAGGAGCTTTCGCGCCACCATTGTTGGGCCACGTGTTATTCCATGCGTACATCGGCTTATAGTTACCCTGGAAGTCGCGTCCCGCCTGGTGCCAGCAAGGGTAGCCGTAGTTACTGGCTGATGGCGTTCGATTTCCATCTGAGAAATTGAATCCAAAAAAAATGGCATTTACCGCCGTTCCATCACAGGCAACAATGCCGCCATCGGCCGAAGGACCGCGAGCAATGGAACGGTAGTCCTGCACTACCATTGGTGCGCTGCTTATGGTGTTGCCCGCGGGGACAGTAAACGTATTGTTGAAAGCAATGATTGTGCCAGACCCCTGAAGGTGGAGGCACCGCTCACAATGAATTGTTGTCGGAGCTCCCGGGGTATCCTCACCCCCGGTTGCATTGATATCTAACGTCGTCGAGTTATTGTAGAATTCGTAGTTCGCTGGTCCGCCACCGTGGGTCACCCCATGCATCGCCCACATGCAGTTGAGCGCACTATTGTGGCGGACCACGAATGCCACCCCACCCCAGCCGTCCGTGCATCCGGCATTAGAGTTGTTCGTCATGGCCGCGAAATTGATAGTGTTGTCCTCGAAAAATAGATTGTTGACGGAACCTAGTTGAGTAGGTGGCGGAGAGGGGTTCGGCGATCCCATCCCAAAGAGGGCTGCAAATTGATCTGAGTTGGTGAAAAGATTGTGGTCCACCACACCTGAGACGTTGATTACACCTCCGCCATGCCCAACGAAAATTACTTCGGCGGTTCCTTTATATTTTTGAAATGTGTTGTGGTCCACGCGAATACCACCCAGACCATTTGGTCCATACAGCGTTGCTGGGCTTGTTCCATTGTAATTGTCCCACCAAATTACTCCCCCACTGCCTGGGCCACCACTCGCACCTCCTCCGTCAAAGACAAATCCTGACACACGGTAGAAATGGGTATTTCTTCCTCCAAAAGCTCCCAGCCCACCAATCGCATTGTGAGTACTAGTGTTGAAGATACAGGCGTTCACAGTCGCAGCACCAGCGGCGGGCGGCGGCGTAGCGCAAATTAGCGTAGCGCCCTTGGTGTTGGAGAAATCTACACCAAAATGAACATTATCCCTGGCGGTAACTGTATACAACCCAGCCGCGAAGGTAATTACCGCTCCGTCCGACGCAGCATCGATGGCAGCCTGGATCTGAGCACTCGTAGCGCCCGCAGGACAAGACCATGAAGTGCCACTGCCGGTGCACGCCGCGTGTGCGGGCAAAGAAAAGAAGATCAAGGATGAGAGCAAAAGTAGTCTTTTCATGATCTATCCCGGTATCAGGGTCACTCCAATCCCTTTCAGTAGTCAGAAGTCCCCGTCCGCTAGTTCGTGGTGATCACGGTTTGCTGGTGGACCTACGGCGTATGCCTTCAGATCGTAGCACACCAGCCTGGACGGCCATCAAGAGCTGGCCGGGGCGCCAATTGACTGCACGGACGTCGCGCAACATCGGGACGCTGGCAGCGTTCGTTCTCATCACGTTATATCTGAGCCACGCTAACGACGACCTCTCTCTGCACTTAGGATTGTCGAATGAAGGTGGAAGAAGGGCTACTGGTCGCCAGTACCAAGTTAGGACAGGTAGTTACACCCATCCCTATATAGATGCATTCAGGTCTTTTGAGCCGAATGTCCTGCTTTCGATCCTGGCAGCCTAGTCTCTCTACGATTGAGAGAATTTCGCTATCGCTTCTTTGCCGGTTTCATTTGGTCTATCGGGAAAACCAGAAAGGCCCTGCCTAGGGTATTGTGACAAAAAACTGATTGGCAACTGCCCAGGTCGTTTCGGGGAGAGCGAAGTTGCCCGCCACTTAAATCGTGAAGCTCGACGCTACCTTCGATTGTAATTGAAATCGTTCATAACATTTCACCTTCGAACTTGCTCCCCAGACGCCTGCGTGGGACAATGCTCCAAATCTCGAGATCCTCATCATCGGGGAATGACCCGACTGCGATCTGCTTAAGTGCCAATTTGAAGCTGGACCGGAAACAAATTCCAAGACACAATGGCCATCATTATTCGAATTGATGTTGACCGACCGTACGGCAGATATCCGGCTATGCGCCATATTCTTAGCAAGTTGAGTTCGGATCTATATTTTCCAAAGGTCGCTGGATTTGGATTTCTTGCTGAGCTGGAGGCAATGCTGAATTGGCTGAACGAGGTGAGGGCGCGCGCCCATGTTTTTTTTCGTCGATGTACGCTTCCTTCCAGATCAATCCTAGGTTTACTGGACGCGGGTCATCACGAAATCGGTTTGCACCTGGAGAATTCCCGTTCCTTGGCTACCTTCCTGGAAGAGACGCACATTGTTGAGCGTCACGTCGGACGAAAGGTACGCGCGGTATCGAAGCACGGATCCGGTGGGGCAAAATATGGATTTCATCATTATGCCCCTTACGAACCCGAAAGGTATACCGAGTGGGCCCAACGGGCTTCCATGCAGTTGTTTCTGGGTAATCTTGAAGACCCAACTCTCGGACCCACGAAAGTAGGGAGCGACCTCTTGGTCTTTCCTTCGGCGTTTTGGCTCGAGCCCTCCTGGCGAGATACGAAGAAGTTCACGATAGACTGGCTATTGGATCACGCTCGTTTCCAGGACATCGTTCTGTTGGTGCATCCGGAGAATGTTCTGGGCGATCCCGAGTTAGTGGCGGACTTCAAGAGGCTTACGGGGACGTTGGAATCGAGAGTTTTTGAATGAGCGCCCATGCAGAGCGTCGGAAGACGATCCTCATGATCGGTTACACATATTATGAGATCGATCCGCGTGTAATCCGGGAGGCCGAGGCAGCTGTCGACGGTGGGTTTGACGTTGACGTTCTGGCACTGCGTCGTCCAGGTTCCCCGGAGACGGAAATGGTTCGTGGTGTCCGAGTGCTCCGCGTGAATCAATCGAAGTATCGCGGCAAGACTCGCTTTAGATATTTGCAAACGTATCTGCATTTCTTTGTACGTTGCCTCGCTAAAATTACTACTCTTTTCTTCAAGCAACGGTACTCCGTCATTCACGTCAATAACATGCCGGATTTTTTGGTCTTCAGTACGATTGTTCCCAAATTGTTTGGAACAAAGATCATCCTAGATATCCATGACCCGATGCCGAACACATTCGCCTCAAAATTCAAAGGGGAAGAGAATGGATTCTTCTACCGGCTGCTCCTTTGGCAGGAACGACTCAGTGCCGCATACTGCAATCGAGTCATCACCGTGCATGACCCAGTCAAAGACGGCATCCTGATAAAACATGGTCTGGCTCCCGATTCAATCAAGGTAATCGCCAATTTTGCTGACGAAGAGATGTTTCCTCTTCGAAAGCTCTACAACCTCAATGGCAAAGTAAGGTGCATCTTCCACGGAACGATTCTCGAGCGTTCGGGACTGAGAACGTTGATTACTGCCCTGGCGAGCGTTCGAAACAAGGACCGTATCTCCGTAAAAATCATCGGGGAAGGAGATTTCAGTCAGGCGTTGAAAGGAATGATCCAATCCTCGAACCTTGATGAGGTTGTCGAGTTTGACAATCACACCTACGACGTACATTCGATTTCCGAGCGAATCAAGGACTGTAACGTTGGTCTCGTACCACTCGAGATTTCCTCGGTCACAAATTATGCGCTCCCCTTGAAGCTCCTCGAATACATATCGATCGGACTTCCGGTAGTGACCGTCCGGAGCTATGCCATTTGTTACTATTTTGCTGAAGAAGACTGCCTGTTCTTCGACTGGAATGATCCGGAGTCGCTGCGTGCCACATTGGACCGAATCGCCGAAAATCCTGAGATTCTGCTTCAGTACCGTGAGCGAGCTTTGGCCATGCGCGGGCGATTTGCGTGGACCGGTGAAAAGGAAAAATATGTGGAACTGCTTCGCGAACTTGCTGGCTCGGCATAAGGCCAGTCACCTCCGATAGCTAGTGCTTGTGTACGCAACACCAAATACGCATGATGCTTATTTGAGACCAATGGAGCATCGTCGTTTTGGATACAATCAACAAGATGTCAAATCTAGTTCTTCCAGAGGTGCTATGGGGACGGTCGAAGGCAGCCTCCAGAAAGTCTCACATTGGGTTGAGGAGCATGATTATAGGGCTTACGATCCTGGAGACGGCAACTTATCCTTTCTTCGGTATTTCACCCTCAATAGCCATTTCCTAAGGCGGCTCCTGACTGGAGCTGTTCTGCGCGTACCCTTCCACATCAGGCCTCTGATCGGCATTAGGCCACACACCTCCACGAAGGGAATGGGTTACATGGGATGGGGCTATGTGAAAATGTACGCCCTGACTGGGGGCGAAAACTACCGTCGCCGCGCGGAGTTTTGTTTCCATTGGTTAATGGAGAATCGCTCGAAGAATCGTGAGCATTACTGTTGGGGAAACCACTTTTCATTCGCAACCCGGGGCGGCACCATACCAGCGCATACGCCCACAATCGTTTGGAGCAGCCTGATCGGTTTGGCCTTCCTGGAAGCCTACGAGGTATTGCAAGAGCCGAAATACCTGACCGTAGCGGCGCGTGTCAGTGAGTGGGTTAAGACTCTACCGCGAGAGCGGACCAGCCGGGGAACATGTCTCAGCTACGTGCCCTTCAAGCAGATTTCTATTCACAACTCAAATATGTTGGGAGCGGCTTTGCTCGCGCGGGTTGCGGTCTACACCCATGATCGCGAGGCTTTGGAGTTGGCGAGAGACGCCATGATCTACAGCTGCGAGAGACAGAACGCCGACGGCGCGTGGTTTTACGGAGAGGCCACCAAATACCACTGGATCGACAATTTCCACACCGGTTACAACCTGGATTGTCTGAAGCGCTACATCGATAGCACCGCGGATCGGCAATTTGCGTCAAACCTCGCAAGTGGTTTTCAGTATTTCAAACTTCATTTCTTCGAACCGGATGGACGAGCAAAGTACTATCACGATAAAGCGGGCCCAATCGACATTCAATGCATTGCCCAGGCTATCGACACGCTAGCGTTTTTCTCAGACACTGACCCCGACTCGCTCGAATTGTCTGCGAAGGTTGCGCAATGGGCCATTAACAATATGCAGGCGGCGGACGGTCATTTCTATTACCGGGACCTGGGATGGAAAAAAATAAAGACGCCGATGCTCCATTGGGGCCAGGGCACGATGTTCAAGGCGCTGGCACATCTTCTGACCAAAATGAGCGGCAAATCGCGCACCTCGGAACCGCACGGTGCAGCTGGCCGGAGTGAGCTGCGAATTCCCGGAAACGGGTATCGCTGATCTCAAGCAAATCAATATGGGCGTCGACCACAAAAGGATGCTCTCTCTTCATGAAGTTTCATGAAACCAGGGTCCACGGGGTCTTTGAAATTCACCTGGAGCCCATATCGGATGAGCGCGGATTCTTCGCTCGTTCCTGGTGCCAGAAGGAATTCGAAGCCCATGGGCTCAATGCAAGTGTGATGCAATGCAACGTTTCCTTCAGCGCGCAAAAGGGGACACTACGAGGAATGCACTATCAAGCTGAGCCCTATTCGGAGACCAAATTGATTCGCTGCACTCAGGGCGCGATCCACGATGTGGTGGTCGACCTTCGCCCGAACTCGCCCACTTTCAAACACTGGACCGCAGCAGTTCTTACGTCCGCAAATCGCCATATGTTATATGTTCCGGAGGGCTGCGGGCATGGCTTTCTCACCTCAAATGTCGCAATTCTACAATCCGCAAGCGGCCCGCGGGGTGCGTTGGGATGACCCTGCTTTCGGGATTGTTTGGCCCGGCGAAGTGAAAGTCATTTCTGAGCGAGACCGTAGCTACGCCAATTTTGAATAAACCATGAGACTGCTTAAGGAAATCGATAAGAACAGCCCGGCAGAAATCGGCGAAGATCTGCATAGCTTCGCGGCCGAACTCTTTCCGATTTGCCGGAGCATTACCGGGAACGGCCTCCGTCAGACGCTGGCCATGATCAGGAACCGGATTCCGCTCGAAACTTTTGAGGTGCCAAGCGGGACCCAGGTCTTCGATTGGATTGTGCCCAAAGAGTGGAATGTTGTAGATGCCTACATCAAGGATCGAACTGGAAAACGAGTGGTGGACTTCCAGCAAAATAACCTGCATCTGATGAATTACAGTTCGCCGGTCCACGCAACAATGCCCTTAGACGAACTCAAGCCCCACCTGTTCACTCTTCTGCGGAGACCTGATTGGATCCCGTACCGAACCTCTTATTATCAGGAAGACTGGGGATTCTGCCTTTCTCATAACCAGATGCTGGCGCTCCAGGACGGAGATTACGAGGTGTTCATCGACTCGTCTCTTCGGGATGGGCATCTAAGTTTCGGAGAATGCTTTTTGCCCGGGCGTTCCTCCGACGAGATCTTGATTTCTTGCCATATCTGCCATCCATCCTTGGCGAATGACAATCTCTCCGGTTTAGTCGTGGCAACCGCTCTGGCACAGTCGTTGTCCGGCAAAGATCTCCACTACTCCTATCGGTTTCTCTTTGCTCCTGGAACAATCGGCGCAATTACGTGGCTGGCCCGGAACCAGGCGTCTACTGGAAAAATCCGCCACGGTTTGGTGCTGACTTGCCTTGGCGATAATGGCCGGTTCCACTATAAAAAGAGCCGCAGAGGTGATTCCGAGATCGATCGCGTGTCGGCACATGTCCTTTCCCATCTGACGGAGGCCCCCGAAATCCTGGAATTTTCTCCCTATGGTTATGATGAGAGACAGTACTGCTCGCCGGGCTTCAATCTCCCGGTTGGCTGCCTGATGCGGAGCGTGTGGGGGACTTTTCCGGAATATCACACTTCAGCGGACAATCTCGATTTCATCAAGCCGCAGTCACTCGGCGCTTCGTTGCGCGTTTGCGCCGCCATCATCGAGGTACTCGAAAGCAATGAGCGTTACCACAATCTCAATCCATACTGCGAACCGCAACTAGGACGCCGAGGTTTGTATCGCAGTACGGGCGGTGATGGGATCGACGCGGAGATCAATGCGCGCCTTTGGGTCTTGAACCTGTCCGACGGTGATCACTCGCTGCTGGATATCGCTGAACGATCGAACCTCCCGTTTGCGCAGATCAGCGACGCCGCAGAACTTTTGTGCACGGCGGGTTTATTGTCAAGGATCGTGGAACCTGCAAAATGACGCTGCACCGAAAAGTTCGTTGAACCACCACCGGACCGGAGCCGTATGCGGATGCTTTTGACGGGACACAAGGGCTACATCGGCGCGGTTGCGGCGCCCGTTTTGCTTGCGGCCGGACACGAGGTGGTGGACTCGACGCTGACCTGTTTGCGGGCTGCGACTTCGGACCGGCCAGTCCGGCCATACCTGAAATCCAAGCGGATCTTCGTGACCTGAAAACGGCAGACCTCGACGGTTTCGACGCCGTGGTGCATTTCGCGGCATTGTCCAACGATCCTTTGGGTAATCTGGACCCCAAGCTCACGTATGAGGTCAACCACCTTGCTTCAGTGCGCCTCGCCGAATTTGCCAAATCGCCGGCGTGCAGCGTTTTGTCTTTTCTTCCTCACGCAGTACCTACGGCCCGGCCGGCGATGAGATGCATGACGAGAGTGCGCCGCTCAACCCCGTCACGGCCTACGGCGAATCAAAGGTTCTCGCCGAGCGTGACATTGCTGCCTTGGCCGATGATCATTTCAGCCCGACGTTCATGCGCAACGCCACGGCTTATGGCGTATCTCCAAGCTTGCGATTGGATATTGTTCTAAACGATTTTGCGGCCTCAGCTTTCACAGCGGGCAGCGTGCTGATAAAAAGCGATGGGACGCCCTGGCGGGTCATCACCAACATTCGCGACATTATTGCGGGCGTTCCTGCAGTGCTGGAAGCTCCCCAGCATGCAATTCCCAACGAAACCTTCAACGTCGGGCGAACCGACGAGAACTACCGTATTTCGGAATTGGCAGATATCATCGTCGAAATCGTTCCTGGTCGTAGGGTTCACTATGCCCCCGGGGGAAGTCCCGACAAACGCTACTACCCTGTCACTTGCGAAAAGATACATCGGGTGTTGCCGAACTACCGGCCGCAGTGGACTGCTCGCAAAGGCGCCCAGGAACTCTACGATGCGTACCGCGCAGTTGGCCTTACCCGGGCAAACATGGAGCGCGGCCGTTACGTTCGGATGAATCAGGTCCAGTGTCTCCTGGCCGCGAGAAGGTTGGAAGCTCTCTGCGCTGGAAGGCGTCAGCAGAAGGAAATGCTTTTCCTATAAACAGCGACGAGTCGGGCAACCCAAGGCCCTCTCTTAGTGATGCCAAACCGCATTTCGCACGATAAGGTGCTGTACTGTCTATCTGCTACGGGCTCACCCAACGCAGTAATCCGCGGGCAAAGGGTTTGAAATTGGCAGACCGATTGCCTACTATTCCTACGGGAATGGACGCCCTTATGTGATTTTCAGGGCGGTAGCCTATCCACACCCGATGAGTTCCATCTACCCGGGGTTCTCATTAGAGTGGGTGCCTTGGCACTTGGCACGCCGTTCATTCACGCTAGAGCAATGCGGATTGCTTTCGCGATTTCTCAGACGCGCCTTAAGGATAAAATGTCCACCACGATGCAACCCGCTGAAACCCAGCAACAACTGGCATCCCAGACGTGCCGCTTCTGTGGGGCTGTTCTTCGGCGGACGTTTGTCGACCTGGGGATGTCGCCGCTTTGTGAAACCTATCCGTCCGCGGCGGACCTTAACCGGCCCGAAATGTATTATCCGCTGCACGTTTATGTTTGTGAGGCCTGCTTCCTGGTTCAACTCGATCAATACGAGAGCGCAGAAAAGATTTTCGGTGACTACCCGTATTTCTCTTCCTATTCGGATTCGTGGCTTAAGCACTGCGAAACTTACTGCGAGAGCATGCGGCAGCGGTTTGGTTTGAACGAAAAGAGCTTCGTCGTAGAAGTCGCGAGCAATGATGGGTACCTTTTGCAGTATTTCGTGCGTCACCAGGTGCCAGTGCTGGGCATTGAGCCTGCCACAAATGTGGCCAAAGTAGCGGTCGAGAAAGGTGTGCCGACTCTGGCTCGCTTTTTCGGCACGAGTCTTGCCACGAATCTCGCAAGCAAAGGTAGCTTGGCGGACTTGATCGTCGGCAACAACGTTCTGGCGCAGGTTCCCGATCTGAATGATTTTGTGGAAGGGTTGAAAATTCTGCTCAAGCCCCAAGGAATCCTGACGCTGGAGTTCCCGCATCTGCTGCAATTGATCGAACGCAATGAATTCGACACCATCTACCATGAACACTTCTCCTATTTTTCGTTTCTCACTGCTGT
>WNFJ01675763.1_pt1 | contig 12120 bp, 6 predicted proteins | sample 5400461 | NCBI WGS metagenome assembly WNFJ01 (sample SAMN13153349, study PRJNA577476) | soil metagenome | isolation source: 115 cm saprolite on Douglas fir-dominated hillslope | place: USA:California | collected 2013-09-17
GAGCCGATAGACGGTCGCACGATGCATGGGAACCGCACTGTGGCTCCTGGCTTGCCGCACCGAGACTCCTTGTTCAATCTGCTCGATCATCTGACGCTTCGCCGCTAGGCGCTTCTCCGGGGGAACCGTTGGTTGCATCGCAGCGTGGTCCTCCTCATCTGTTGGTCAAACCCATAGGCTTTCTCAGAGTCTACCACCCTACCGTGTCGCTGTCTAGTTGCGCTGTTCTTCATTAACGCGACTCCCTGGTGAAGGGTATTGCCAGGAACTGCGGCAGGTACTCAGGCAACAAGAAGATCTCGAAGCGCAAGCGCGGGACATGTATGAACTCGATCAGGCGAAGGACCAGCTCATGACGCTCTTCAAGGTGGGATTGGCCAACGTCGGGATGTGGGTGCGGGATCAGTATTTTGGCGAGAGCTATCAGCACTGTGGGTGGCAACGCTTGTTGCCCTTCTTCAAGCTCGGTGGGTGGGTCACCACAACAGCAAGCGAGGTGCAGCTCGAATTCTGTGCCTTTAACAACCGGGCTCTGGTACGCGACTTAGAGGAGGTGTGTCGCAAAGTCAACGATGGCGCAGTCCTCTTGCCAGATGGTAGACGGTTGGTGGTGGCAGTAGGGAAGCGGCTTCGTACTTGTCTCCACGCAGCGGCGCTGGCCAATACAGGCTGAGTCTCACTCTAGATATGCAATGCTGAAAAAGGCTCACTCCCTGCTTACATTTGTGCGAAATGACTTTCTAGTAAACTTGTTGAACGCATACAAAGTTTCTGTATTGGACGCAAACCTCTTCAGATAGAATTGTGGAACGTAATGTTGCTTTTTTACGTCGGTCACGCTTCTGCCTCGCATTCCTAGACATACTTATGTCATTGGCTCCCCATGGGGCTTCAGTCGAGTAAGGTCGAAAGCAAAAGGAGGGAACGTACTGGAAAAGAGACTGTAGGATGGGTTGTAGTAAGTCCCTCGATCTGCTCCACAAGCCATGTGTGCTTTCTTCTCGTTGTGTATCGTTCCATTCCTCCTCAGAGGCCTATCAGATAAAAAGTTCAATTGTGACGTGATCCATTATGTCACAATAGTATCAAAAAACCGTTGGGCTTGCTGGCGCTGGTTTACCAGAGCGCTGGCCATAGTGACTCCGTTTACCTGCCTGGTGTCGTCATAAGCGATCTCGACGGTATCTGGCCGACCGGCAACCTCGAAGAGTGCGCCGAGCGTGGCCGCATCCTGAGGTCGCGCCTTTGACAGGAGATAGCGGCTATCGACCGCCAAGCTTGGCGGTACCTGAACATCCTGCGCAACGAGTGACAAATAGGCCGACAAGAGATCGCGGGCCATCGCCCGGTGTGCGCTTACCCGTCGACGATCGATCCCATCAATCGTTGTCTTTTCCGCCCGCGAGCGGACGGCTAGCCGCTCTAGTGCAAAGGCTACAACCGGTGCAGGAATGACGTCGCCATGCTCCAGCGCCTCTTCCAGTGCGTTGATGGTCCCAACATTGCCCATGCTACTGACATAGGCGATGTCGTTCCCGCACTCAATACGCTCGACGCCAGGCATACCGTTCATGGGCGGGGCTGTAGCCAGCAGATGCTCGAACAGCTCATCTGTATAGGTCAGGTAGCGCACGGTCTCCGGATACCGATCGGACACCACCGGCAGGAATGTGACGGCCTTGGCGGTGCCATCGGGACCATTCAGCACGTAGACACCAGGTCGATTCTCGTCCGGTGTGAAGGTGTACCCGGCCTCGTAGAGGCATTTTGCATGACGCAGGACCCGGTCGATCTCCGCGGTGGTGACCGGCAAAGGATGCCTCGTGATCTGGTGTGTCACGCCGCTGGCAGCATACGCCTCGATATCTATCCCTTCGCGCTCGGCGCGCTCGATCTCCGCGGCGATGGAGTCCATGATGGTCTCCATGGGGGTGTTCTCCAGCAACCCTGACTCGACCTTCCCGCCAATCGCTGCGAGAATAGGCTGGAGCGGTCCGACGACAACCTCGAAGATGTTGATGCGCTGCCGGAGGGCGCGGTAGATGTCGGCTTCGACGGTGCCCTCGTAGTAGTAGTTGACGATCTCGACCGTGTCGTTTTGCTGGCCGATGCGGTCGATGCGCCCTATACGCTGCTCCACCCGCATGGGGTTCCAGGGCATGTCGTAGTTGAACAAAAGCGCTGCGCTCTGGAGGTTCAAGCCCTCGCTAGCCGCATCGGTGCAGAGCAGGATGCGGATGTCTCCGGCCCGGAAGTCGGCCTTGATCGCATCCTTGGTCACCATCTGCCATGTCTCCGTAGCCGCATTCCAGCGTTCACCACCGCGCCCTGAGAAACACCCCAATTGCTCACCAAACAAGCTGCCGAGGTAGAGGCGTATATACTCCAGCGTGTCGGTGTACTGGGTGAAGACGATAGCCTGCCGATGCCCGTGTATCAGGTAGTGTTGCAGGTCCTGCCCAAATCGGAGCAGCTTCGAGTCCTCGCGGATGCTTTCCGCCGATTCCAGCATGGATGCGATCTTCCCGACTTCGGTGTTGATGGCCTTCTCATTGGCCGTCCGTATGATCTCGGCGCTGTCTATGTCATCGACGGCACTATCGTCGTCGGTGAGGTCATCGTCCTCATCGTCCAAGAAACTTTCCCTGCGGCCCTCTAAGGTCTCCTGGCGGGTCTTCAGGCTCTGCACAAAGGCGTAGAGCGAGCTGGTCAGGCGGCGGCGGTAGATGCCCGCGACGAACCCCAGGCTGGACCGCTGCTCGATGATGAAGTAGTTTCTGATGTAGTCATCGATCTCCTTGTAGAGGTCGGCCTCGACCGGGCTGCCGAACGGGAGGAACCGGTCCTCGACGTGGCGCGTGGCGATATTCTCTTTGAGCAGGCCCTGTGCGCGGTACATGCGCAGCTTCTCCCGGCTATTGCGGAACATGCGCTCCTGGAGCGGCGTGGCCGAGCGGAACAACTCCTCCAACAGGGGGCGCGACTGCGGCGTCAGCAGCTTGCGGACGCCGTTGACCCGGTCCTCCTTGAGGGCGCTGAACAACCGGCGATACGCATTCGGGGAGAGCGTTGTCTCGATCCTGGTCCGCACGTCGTCGGGCACATGCCCGCCGGATGCGAGGTGGTCGGCCATCATGGTGACCAGCAGGGGCAGATTGTGCGATGTGACCCCTTTCTGGATGGCGAGGTAGTAGGCGCGGAAGGTGTCCGGGGACACGGCCCACCGGCCACCCAGGTCGAGCAGGCGCAGCAGGTCCCACGCCTCGATGAGGTCGATCTGCATCGGCGTGGCCGTGAGGAGGAAGAGCGAGTGCGTTTGCTTCGCGGCCAGCGTCCGCAGCAGGGCCAGCAGGCGATTGGGGCGATCCCCCTTCTGCTCGCGGCGGCGGGCGTGGTGCGCCTCGTCCACGATGATCACATCCCACTGCGGTCCATCGAGTAGCGGGCCTTGCCGTTGGAGGCGACGGACCAGGTGGCTCGACGCCAGGATGAGATCGTGCTCGTCCCATGGCTGGGCGCCCGCCGGCGAGACCGTGCCATCGTAGGGGTTGTGGAACGAGGTGCCGTCGTAGTACCAGAACGGCAGCGCGAACTTCTCGCGCAGCTCGGTGCGCCACTGGGAGAGAACGCCGCGCGGCACCAGCAAGAGCGCCCGCCGCACACGGCCGGACATGATGAGGTAGCGCATGGATGCGCCGCATTCGATGGTCTTGCCCAGACCAACCTCGTCGCTGAAGAGATAGCGGTCGGGATAGTGATCCGCCACGGTGCCGATGACCTGCTCCTGGTGCGGCCATGGCGTGACCGTGCTTGTGGCGAGAGCCAGATGGACGCCGGAATTGGGGAACCGTGGAGCATCGCGCAGGAAGGAGAAGAGCATGCGCTCGCGCAACGCCCGCTCGTCGTCGCTCATGGGAGATTGTGGCGGTTCCGCCTCCGTGGGAGCGACCTCGTCCGGGTCCCTGGTTGGTGGCTCTGCCGGGGCCAGGGCGATCAACTGGTCCCGCAGGGCATCGGGGAAATCCACGACGAGGGTCCTGTGCGCCTCACCGTTCCACAAGCGGTCGAACGACACCTGGTGGGCATCGATATAGCGGTCTCCCCCTTGCCACGAGGAGAAGAGGGTCAGGCTCTCCTGGTTATTACGCCAGGCGTTGACCGACTCGTTCACGCTGCCGGTTAAGCAGAGGCGATCCCCCTGCGCATCGGTGAGGAGCAGAACCTTCTCGTGGAAGAGGGACTTCCCCCCGATCAACCGGCCCTGCTCGTCGGTCGGCAGGGCAATCTTGATGTCGAGGCGACCGGCAGCCACCAACCAGGCCAGGCACTCTAGTCGAGCCGCGAGGACCTTGTCGTCCGGTAAGGCAAGGGTGATAAGGCCACCGAGGCGTTCCCGTATGTCATAGCCCTTCTCCATGGCCGTAATGTCGTCCTGGGTGAGCACATGCGAGACGATCATCCGCATGCGCCCCCCGGCGTCGATGAAACGCTTGAGGCCAACGCTCGCAATAGCCAGAGTATAACTGGAGAAGTACCCCGTTTTCCGGTCGTACGTCACCGCTTCGGACAGCGCGGGTATAAGCACCTCGCGGTCCAGATCATGGCTATCGCGCTCGTACAGCGGCTTCCATTCATAATCTCGTAGGCCCATTAGAACAACCTCGGCTGCTCGTGCGTCTCGGCTTCGATGCCTTCAAATAGAGGCATTTGGAAGGTGCTCCGTAGTTTGATGTCACTGTTAAGCATGTCCACAAGTGCTTTGTGTTCATCCGTTCTGGGTGGCAACATCTTCAAGGAGAGCTCGACATATTGCTTGAAATCAGGGTTAGTAAATAGGTTCGTCCGCTCGAAAAAACGGCGAGCGGCACCAATTCCATCATCCATGTAAAGAGCTAAGGATGCATGTAAAGCATCCACCATTCGAGGATAATCAGCCGCTTGGAGCTTTACTTCTCCCAGGCGAACACGCTCGCGGGGCGTAAGTAACACAACATCATTACCCTTTTTAGCGAGGAGATGATATTTGTCACGCAACTCCGTGATGGAGACATCGCCTGTGGACAAAGCCAATAGCCGTGCTTCATCGAAAGGAAACTCGTGCGTTAAGAAGCAATCCCAGGCGATAAGGTAATAACGAGATACGGGATCAATCTGCACATAATGCCCTTCGGTTACCTGTATCATGCGTTGATCGACTACAGCACTACGTGCTTCCCTTAGCGCAGCTTCTGGTCGAACATCGACATTGTCTCGTGTCCGAACGGGCCATTTCTTGGACAACTCCTTCAAAGCGGGACCAAATGCCGCAAGGTATAGATCAATACCCTTCATGCCAGCCTCTTGCAACAAGGGGAGACGGTCCATAACTGCCCGGCGCACCTTCGGCTGGATTTCTTCCCACCACGCCGCCCCCAACCCTATTCGTTTGCGGCAAACGAGCAAAACTGTGCTGTTGACAGCATTCTTTTCCGCCTGATGAATACTATTAGGATTCTCCGTATTAACTGCCCATGTAGCCGTAATTTCAAATCCCGCGTTTATCAGGGTTTGTGACAGGATGTCCCAGGCACCGCTATCCTTGTGGTTGAACTGGACGGTGAGCACTCCGTCATCTTTCAGCACGCGATAATACTCAGAGAACGCCCGCTCCATCTTTACTTCATAGTCCCTATCAGCCAACTCGGCAGCGTTCTTGATTCCCCGGAACCGACCGGGATTTGCGATAGCCTCTAGTTCTTTGTTGCATAGCTCTTCCATGTACAGATCGGGCAGAATCGCACCAAGAGCGCGCTTTTCCCAGACATAGTACATATCAGCTATCTCCGCGTAACGGATAGCCGAATAGTAAGGAGGGTCGGTGATGACAGCGGTGACTGATTGATCCGCGATGTCAAATAGGTTGGCTGCGTCACGGACATCAATGTGGTCTACTGGCGATTCTTTCACGTTGTCGCCTTGCGGTGTTATGTGGCGTGCAAGTCCACAAAGTTTGTTATAATCCCCCGCTACGGTCTCCGCTGATAATTGCCACAACCGCGTGGCACCGTTGAGTTCGGGAAAGTTCCACATTAAGTTTAACGAGTGTGTTGCGGAAGCACTTTGCACTTTGACATAGCTGCCGTCCCAACGACTGAGGCGACTATTCTTGTCGGCACAGCGATCAAGGATCATCGCAAGCCACAGCGCTAAAGCAGTAACTTGCTCTTGGGATGCTGTTGTGCTGTATGTTTGGACCGCTTCTCGGACCAGGTCGAGAAAAGTTGAGAGTGTAAGCAGTTGTCGTGGCGTGTACAAGTCTTGCCACGCATATAGCCCGTAAAGATTGAGGTCGGGGCCACGTTGTGTATCGTGAGGAATCATCTCTACAGGAACTAAGTCCGCCTTCAGCAAACGAGACATGTCCGCTTTTAAGATAGACTCGACTTGCTCAACCGTTTGTAAGTCTTGTTCTAGAGGTGCGCGGAACGATAACACTCCGCGAGCATCATGGAACGACACAGCATATAGGCTGTATGTGAATTTACCGGCTTGGCCTTGTTCCATAAGGTAACTCGTCGATAGGATGGTGTGACAGCGTGGACAGCGCCCATTAGCTCGCGCGAGTGTGCCACAATTACTAGGGTCATACCCATCTATCTTCCCGTCTTTGACTGATCCACGCACTATCTCAAAGGAACAAGCATTCCCAGTTTCCTGGTCAGGCACAATGACACGTATGGCTATAGCGTGCCCTGCTTTTCTTGATGACGGCGAGCTATCAACCCACCAATTGGGTGCAAGAGGAACACATAGAGCACATTCGGGGCAAGGTACTGTATGTGCCCACAGGTAGTCTCTGATCCGTTCATTAGATAGCGACGTGAAATATTCCAGCAGTCTCTCCTCAGCTTGCTGGCCTATACGCTCAACCCAATATCGCAGATCATTAGTAAAATCGGTGCCGAGATTAAACGGGACTTCCAAGCCCGCTTTCATCGTCGCAACGGCAACAGGGTTGAGATCAAACGCCAGGGTTCTGATGTTATAGCGAAGGGCCTCAAAAGGAATGCTCCCTCCACCGGCAAAGGCATCCAGAATACGCACTTCTTCGCCCCATAAGGACGAGGATAGGCACTTAACTTCTGCAATAATGCCAGCCGATGGAGTCTGCTTGTAAAGTCGGAAGTCTTTTGACGCGTTTGTTGGCACACCCAGTAGCCTCCGGAAATCGTCCTGCGTAATAGTTGCCGGTAGGATACTGGCGAGAACAGATGCGCGGGAAAAGCTTAGAGGCTTGCGCGAGAACCAACGATGCACGCCGTTGAGTGGCTCCCGTCTCTGTTTGGACTTGCTCGTTGAGCAATTCGGTCGGGAAGTTTTTTTCGATGTACACGCCAGGTCGCCCCTGAGTCTCGTCGTTCAATTCACACCTCCACAAAGAACCCGCAGTGCATGCACCCCCCGACGCCCGTTAGGTCCATGACACTTTGAGAACCAGTAGTACGCTTCCTCATCGCTCATCGCCCAGATGGCCTGTTGCAAGACACGGATGTGGTCGAGGTTCGATAGGGGAGCGATAGCTTTGAACAGGAGTGAGAGGCGCACCCCGCTTTCCTCGCTCAAGCCGAAACGCTTCTTCTTGTCGTGCTGAATCGCAGCAGGCTTATGCTGGTTCGAGCGCAACACGTCGAGGACGATGTCCCAGGCCGACAACAACGCAAGGCCGTCGATGCTCCCCATTTTGACAGAGGGCAAGGAACGTCCATTTCGGGACGCCGGGAACGGGCGTTGCAGCACTGTAAGCGCGTAGGATGCATTGGGTAATGGCTCGACTGCGAGTTGGAACTGGTGTAGCTGCTGTTGCATCAGGCACGCTCCGCTTGTAACTTGATCCACACTGAATAGGCGCTCAGGACATTCTTCACGGACACAATCGCTTGATCGGTCGGGGCAACTGGGGGATCGTAAACGATCTGCACAGTCATCTCAGCGCTCTCGACCTCGCCCTCAAACGCGCGGAGCGCCGAGCGCAGCGCGGAGGTGCGCTCCAAAGGGAGGCTGTATTCCAAAGTGAGCCGGTCGTTGTCTCCGCTGTATGCTTCTATGCGCTGCTGCACGGTGACGCCCCGGCGCGGGAGGCCAGGCAGGGCCAGGCCGAGGGCCCTGACTGAATCAACTCCCTGCACGCTGAGACTGAGGCGTTTGATCGCCCCGATTTTGGCGGTCTCGCACTCGTCAAGCAACTTGGAGAAGGCCAGATTCACGTCACCAGACCCGACAACGGATGAGACCGGTGCCCCCGAGTAGCGCGGGGGGACATAATCATTCGGCGATCCTGGCCGATCTCCATCCAGCTTCCGCTGCAGCTTCGTGACCGGGAGCGCTGCAGGAATGACATCATCAAGCTCCTGTGGATCATACAGGACCAGATCGCCCGCGAGGCTGACGGACGTAGGCACGTTGCCGCGCCCTTTCGAGATGATCTTCTCACCCTCTTTACCGCGCCACACGTCGTCGCGCAGCCCCGTGATGATGCAGTCAACCAGGATGGTGGGCGTTCGCAGGATGGGCAATCCGGCTTTGCAGAAGAACTGCTCATAGAGTGCGTTAACTGGCACACTCTTCTGCGCTCCCGGCCATACTTTCGTACGCACCCAGATCGGGCTGATCTTCGTGGTACCATCCAGCACCTGGTTCAAGCCGCGCAAGGTGTCGAGCAGGGTTTGCTGTTGGTTGCGGGTCGCGGTGGAGTTGTCTTGCGGTTGCAGGGGCACATGCCGCAGGCCGTCCTCAGACGGGTGGAACAGGTGGCGGTAGGCGTTGCAGAGCGCTACGCGGAACTCAAGCTTGCTAGTCGCCCTGCGGTCGCTCAGGCGCTGTCGTTGTATGCTCTCCAGACTGTTAAACAGTTCGACGTCAGCCGTAGCCTGCTCGACGGCCAGCATCTCGCGTGTGCGGTCGATGAGGCGATCCATCTGGCCACTATCCGCCACCAGGAACAACACGCGATTGACGTATTGGCGGAACGTCCCCTCGGCCCCGGCCCGCTCGCTCAGGGTCTTCACCAGGGGCGGCGCTGACGCGTTCTGCGCCGTGACGGTAGCCGAATCGAAATCAATCACGGCCAGCGCGATGCTGGACAGCACGTCGTCAATCTCGCCAGGCGTCGATGGCGAGAAGATGGGAGTGAAGAGTTGGCCCTGATAGACCTCGCGCAGGCGTTGGCGGATTTCCTGCTTGGCGGCGCTCGCGGTGATATCCTGTTTGCGGTCTGCGACGACTTTATTCAGGCTCGGCTCCGTGTGGAACCGATAATGACCCGTGGCTGTGCGATCCAGGTGCCAGGCCACCTCCTCCAAGGCGGAGAGCGCGGCTATAACCATCGACGGCTGAATCTCAGGTCCGCTCGTGGCGATGGTGACCTCGTTCGGCAATGCGCCGTGCTGCGTACCAACGACGAGGCTGTGCAGGAACACGCTCGTCGCCGTATAGCGGTGGATCGGAGGCTTGCCGACCTCAACGAGACTGGCGTCCAGTTCCTGTGCGTGGGCCGTATGGCCGCCACTGGAAATGATGTCGGCATGGATTGGGCCGCGCATGCCGGGGCGATCGAGCCGGCTGGTCAATTCGGCGGCGATCTCGTCGTTGCCGAGGTTGATGTGGTGTAGCTGAATGAGATAGGTCCCCTGTGGCCTATTTTGCCACAGGTCGCGGATCACGAGCGCCAGCAGGCGGAGGGCGCCGCGCGTGCGCTGGAAGTTGGCAAGGGTGCCCACCTTATTGATCAGAACGTTCAGGGTGTCGGGGTGGAATGGGTAGGCGCGCTCAAGTACCTGGCGGTAGTCGCCCCCACCGGCGAATGACGGTAGCGGCTCGCCCCCATCCAGCCAGCGCCGGTAGAGTTCGGCAAAGGAGGCTGTCACCTCCGAGCCAACAGCGCGATCCACCGCCGAGAACAGGCGGGAGGCGACGATACCCGCAACCTCGTCATCGAGGGTCGCGGTCAGGATTCTCTCCTGGCGAGCCGACACGCTGGTCAGGTCTCTCTGCTTCTGCTCGAACTGGCTGCGCAGCTCGTCGGTGAGCTCACTGAGCGCGTCTTGGCTGGTGGATAGCGTGTAGACCAGACTCAGGTTCGGGATGCTGGCCCCGAGTTCGAGCAAAGAGAACAGGAAGGCCGTGAGTTGATCCGCCTCGCTGCTGCCGCGCGGCACCAAACGTACGAGGTAGTTAGCGATCTCGTCAATGATGATCAAGGTCGGTGCCTGGCCGACCATCTCGGCAATCGTCGGCGTGCTCGGCGCGATGCGCTGCAAGTCATTCTCGCGCATCACGTCGTATGCATGGAGTTGGTACGCGATTTCGCCCCACAAGGTGTAGGTGCGTGTGCCGTCCTCATGTACTATGCCCGTGACGGGGCTAAGGTCGCTGCCAACGACGGCGGCAACCGAGACGGATGCGTCAGGCAGAAGGGAGAGGTTGGCAAAGGTCTCAAGGCCGGGGATCGAGCGCCCGTGCTTGGCGATGTGGTAGAGTGCGATCAACTGGTGCGTCTTGCCCCCACCGTAACTTGTGTCGAGGCGGATCGACGCAGCTCCGCCTCCCTTACCGGTCAAGCGACCAAAGCAATCATCGATGAGTGTGCGCATCCCAGCGGTCGGGTATGTCGAGGCAAAGAACTGGTCGGGGAAGCGATAGACATCGGCCGCTGTCTCGGCAACCACGTTGCTCAATTTGGCGGCAAACTGGTCTTCCGTGAGGGGGCCCGCGAGTACATCCGGGCGAGGAGTGCAGGTACCGTAAATCGTCTGCATACGCTAGCCTTCTCCCGTTCTAGGGGCCGTGCCCGCTGAGAACTTGATATCTGTCAGGGCAACGTCGAGAACACAGTCCAGTCGCCGCACAAGCAATGGTTGAAAGAGTACCTTGCCGTACTCTGGCTGCTTGTAGTCACCCCGAAGAAGGTCCGCCACCGCCCAAATAAACGCGGTATGGTTCTTGATAGCAGAATCCGTCATCAATAGGAGCTGCTTCTTGTCTAATACCGCTCTCTTCACATCATCTTGAAATAGCTCGTTTGAATCGGAGTGCTTAAATAGCCATTGCCGCCAACTTTGAAGACTCCCTGTCTCTAGTCGACCATCCCAATACGCTCTACTTCAGCGTCTCCATGGCCCGTAGTATAACGCATGATAACTGTACAGGTCAATGACGTGGCCTGTAAAGCCAATGCAACCAATAATACAAGCAGCATCAGAGCAGCACCCGAGGTACTATAAGAGCAAACCACTACCCTAGTGCATGGTGCTGACTAAAACGGCTGTAGCCCCTGCTGGGCATTCGCTATCCCCTGCGGTAAATGTTAGGGGTACATAGGACGAAACTTTCTGATTATTCGGGGCAGCAAGTTTCCTCAAACGAGAACAGACCACCCGAATACTTGTACACATCTCGACCATGTAATGTCTCCTGTCCACACTTGGGGCATACAGGCTGCTGCTGTGCTCTCTCTTTGCTATGTGTCCAGCTGTGAGTTCAACTTGAGTCTGGTTGAAACTGCACCAGCGTAGCGAGTGAGCAGTTGCCCCAAATCCGGCCATGAGGCATGTAATCCTAACATTTACACCGTATCTTTTACCGGTTTGTCGTGCTGCTTGCTGTTGTGTTCATCATACTGGTAATCCGCGCATTTGTAAAGCAGGAGGGGGTTCCTGTAGGAGATGGATAGAATGCTTGCAGTTTAGACAGGAGAGCAATCTGCGATAAAGGTTGCCACTCATCAACTTGTTTTGACCTTTCCAGTTCACAGTTTTGGGTAATGATCCCGGCAGTCCAGGGTCCCGACATCTGGCCTTCAGTGTCTTAAGGTGTCTTAAAAGGCACGAACGGCTCAACACGAGCCTGGCAAAACAGCTCACGAATGCGCGGCAGCGCCTTTCTGGCTTCCGAGGAGCCCAACCCTCGCAAGGAGGAGATCTCCTTCATGCTGTCTAAGCTGAACTGTCCTCGACCAATAGTTGGGCTGATACGCAGCACGTGTTCGTGGCCAATCAACACGTAGGCGGTGCCAAGCGAAGAGAAGGATTGGGCCGTCATAAAGACATCGGTGACTTTCAAAGCCCAGTAGCCCATCCCAAGCGG
>WNFJ01245616.1_pt2 | contig 12119 bp, 7 predicted proteins | sample 5400461 | NCBI WGS metagenome assembly WNFJ01 (sample SAMN13153349, study PRJNA577476) | soil metagenome | isolation source: 115 cm saprolite on Douglas fir-dominated hillslope | place: USA:California | collected 2013-09-17
CGTCCAGCTTCTTGAAACACTCCAGGGTTCTGAGCGTGTCATGGTAGTCGTCCAGGATTGCTATTTTCATTCCTTCTTCTCCATACAAAACAATCCTCCTGAAACCATACAACAGCTACTTTCTCCACTTGTTTCGATCAACATGGGGGCAGGACTTCCCTGCGCAGGCTACTAAGCAGTCCTTAGCGTCTACTATTCAACCATTACAGATGTAACTCCGTCAAGCACTTTTCGACACTTCACCCATCAACAACTTTTTAAACCCTGTACTGGCTACTTAGGATATCCGTTCTAAAATAAGAGGGGAAAGAGCAAGGTGGAAAAGCTTGCCCGTTATGTGGATAAAGAGGAAAAGATATGGGTGAAGCTCATCATCAGCGCACATGTATTGGAACGGATATCCCAAATAACTAGTACAGTGCTTCTTTCCTGTGTCAGATCATTTCTTCCGAGCACAAACCGTCAGCAGCACGCCTATCGATCGTTCAGGTCAAGGCCGCTATGCTTTCCCTTAACATCGCCTTCGCACTCAGGAGATGACAAGCAATATTCGGAAATGTGTAGATTACTTGCTGGACGAACGGGCTTACTGTGGCATCAAGCACAAGGAATCTAGGGAATAACGATATTTTAGAATGTTAGAAGGCTTGACCAACTCACGAGATCCTACATCGATCCCTGACCCTGCTCGAAACCGCTGTTGCTACCATGAAACAGTGCTAGCCTAAGTTGTACTAGAGGTTAGCATCAACATCAACGTTTTCCACTACTAAGATTTGCGAGACGCAGGTCCACTATTTACGTGGTCCTGCTTTAGAGATCCTATATCTTTTGGCCGGTCCCATTATATTTGAAAAGTGGTTCCCAGTAACTATGATGACAGTCTCACTATCTTTGAGATCCGACACAAATGTAAGATCTCATAGTTAGTGAGACTGTCATCACAGTTACTGGGACCAGATCAGCGTATAAAGAAACGGCCAAGTCGGCCTTAGTTGTCTTTCATCACAGTTAGTGGGAATCCTTTTTTGTTATTATCAAAGTTAGTGGGACCAGCCTAAAAAAGCTCAGGATGATTTCCCTCTCCCAATAAGACTCGGTAGAGTTGGGCAAGATTGCAGATTCTATTGTCCTGGCTACTTAGGGTCATTGATTCGGAAAACAAGGGTCTTTGAAAAGATCAGATGTTGTAAGTAAGAGAAGTGAGCCAGCGAGCCATGACCGAAACGCTTGTTTTGGAAAGGATAATCCAAATAGCCGGGACAGGCCATGAACCTGAAATTAGCTTATACACGTGACTGACTAGATCTCATCAGCTACAAACTAACATAGTAGTATTAGTCAAGGTACTGTTCTCGATAGCTTTGTAAAAGCTGAGAAGCATGAAGATACTTTTTATACTGTTTATCATAGTAGTTACATAAGTGTTTCTGTGGTCGGTAGACAGTAGCATGTCTAATTCTTTTTTGTATAACTTTCCGTAAATCGAATAAGGCAGTGGCGTGGCCAGCCATAAGCGCTCCGCCAAGAGCACTGTCTGCATAACTACAAACTATTTGCTCATGACCAACAATATCTGTCACGATCTGGCACCATGCATGGCTCTGTGTACCACCTCCAGCAGCATACCAATTTAATCGACGGTCGGTTAATCCAGTATTTTCTGCACATTGCCGTATTCTAAAACCAAAGCCCTCAAGCATGGCTCGATAGATATCAGTCACAGTAGCATCTAAAGGGATCTCTAGGAACGTTGCGAGTATTGGACTTGCCGAAGCAAACTCTTGGAGCTGACCTGTATCATGCAAAAATAAGATCGGCCTGCTGGCTGCTCGCGAGATATCGATTGCTGTACTTAAATATTGAAGTGAATTAGGAGAATCGGATGTAGTTTGCTGCCCATATAGAAGGCTGCTAAATCTCTCCAGCTGCTTGCCAGAACGATATAGTACCATTAACCATCGTACCCCTTCGTCACCACCAACATAGGTCTGTGCTCCTAATACATAGTAGATGTCTTTTGTAAGTTGTGAAAGAGCACCTCCACTACCATAATGAATCATGACATCACCAGATTGATGTGCTCCACAACTTACTAGTGACTCGAACATGTCTCCAGCGCCAGCAAGCACCGGAATACCACTAATTAATCCTGTCTCCTCAGCTGCCTGGGGGGTTACATATCCAGCGATAGCTTGAGGAGGAAGCACTTCTGGTAATAGCTTCTCCTCAACTTCCGCTTGTAAAAGTTCATCGCTCCTCCACGAAAAGGTCTCTGGTTCAAATACTCTGCCAAATCCGCAGGCAGTGTGGCCATCGGTACAGTATCGGCCCGTTAAACGATATACAATAAAGCTGTGAGTTGAGAATACTTTTTGGAGCTGAGACTGCAGATCAGGAAAAGTATTGCGGAACCACATTAAACGGGGCAGCAGCTCATTTCCTTTAAAAGGAGGAACCTTAGGATTATGAAGTTGCTTGATATATTCAATTGCCCTAGTATCATCATAGAGAAGAGCATGACATAGCGGGACACCTAGCTCATCCGTTGGGCAAAAACATGTAAACATACCAGTAATACAAATACACTCGATGCGGGATGCTGAGATATTACTTGCATTGAGCAGATGCCGCACAGTTGTTACGAACTCACCCCACCATACGTTTTCTGCATCTTGTTCATGCCATCCTGGATGAGGAACAATGTCCGAATGAGTTAAAGATGAATTAGCGACAACATCGGCATTGTTGTCTAATATAATTCCTTTTGTACGAGTTGTACCAATATCAACAGCTAATAGGTATTGACTATGTAACATTTAATTACCTACTGCTCCTTGCACATTTGTCTATTTACACCATATTCGCCTAATAGCCAGTATTCAATTTTCATCTTGACCAGTTGAAGGTAAGGTGTTTACCCATTGCACAACTTCATAGGCCTTTTTATAGTCAAGGGCTTCAAAAAAAATCAAACTCTTCTGAGCAAGATCACGTGCCTGGTTATAGTCTCCTTCGGCAGCCCTGACTCTAGCAAAGTCAAAGTAAGCAAGAGCACTAAGATACTGATCGCTCACCGCCTCTGCCGCTTCCAAGGCCTGTTGAAAATTGGCAAATGCCGCTTCGAAATTCAATTGGGTGAGGAACAGTTCTCCGCTTGCAAACAGAGCTTCACAAATTAACCAATAGAGTCCTGTCTCACGGGCAAGGGCCAGACTCTCTTGCAAGTACTTTTCTGCCTGTATATAATCTCCAAAAGTACGATCCAACAAACTAAGGTTGTTGAGAAGCGTGCAGATGGTTCTTCTAAGGCCGATTTGGCGTGCAAGCCTCAATCCTTCCTGCAAATACTCTTTTGCCTGCTCATGATCTCTACAATGAATGGCGACCATTCCCAGGTTTTGGAGAAGAATACAAGTATTTGTACGGTGACCAATTTTGCGTGCCAAGTCCAGGCCTTCCTGCAAATGCTCTTTCGCCTGCTCGTAATCTCCTTTGAGGTCTACTACACTCCCAAGAGTCGACAGTATACTGCTTATTCTTCCACGGTGCTTTATCTGTCGTGCCAAGCCCAAGCCTTCCCATAAGTATTGTTGTGCTAACGCGTAATCTCCACGGTAACTTGCTACTGCTCCGAGGTTCCTGAGCAATGCGCAAATTATTGCCACGAGGTCGCTTTCACGTGCTATATTTAACCCTTCCTGTAGATAAGCTTCCGCTTGCTCGTAGTCTCTTAGAAGGGCTTTCAAATCGCCGAAAGTTGCTAGTGAACTACTGATCCTTCCGCGATGATTAATTTGACGCGCCAGGCTCAAAGCCTCCTGCAAGTACTTTTCCGCATCCATATAATTTGCACGGCGTTTTGCTACCGCACCCAAAGTTATCAGTATGGCGCTAATTATTCCAGGATGTTTGGTCTGGCGTGCCAGGATTAGTCCTTCTTGTAGATAAGCTTCTGCTTGGGTATATTCTCCCCGGTCACGAGCTACGTTGCCCAGGTTCCTAAGCAGAGCACTAATAGTTTCAGAGTTGTCGTTTTGTCGAGCTAAAGCTAGACCTTCCTGCAAGTATTCTTCTGCCTGTGCATAGTCTCCTTGCCTTTCAGCTAATTCTCCTAAATTGAGTAATGTTTTCGTCAAACTGACACTGTCACCTATAGCTCTTTCAGCCTCCTCAGCCTGCTCCAAATAATCCTCTGCCAATTGATACAACCCTCGTGGTTGCAAGAAAGGGAAAAATGCATTTGCTCTCCTCACTAGGGTTGCCTGCATCCTCCGCTCTAATGCTGTATATAAAGCGGCAAGTACATTGCTGGCTTCACGCTCGAGTGCACCGTAGTCGGTTTCGTGGATCTCTATATAGCTCATGAAAAACTCGACCAATCGCTCATATGCAGCCATATCTGAAAGTTGTTCTGCGGCATACTCGGCTATCGTTTGATGCAAGGTGTAGCGATCATCTCTACTGCTCTCCAATAGCCCTGAGTCAATCAAAGTATCGATTGTTTCAGTAGATACATTAGCTACCGCTAACGCCGACTCTTCCGAAAAAGTGTTTGGTTTTGGGGGAAAAACTGATAAGGCTCGTAGTGCCTGATACGCTTCTTCGTCTAATGAATCATCACTAACTCGGATGATTGCCTTCAACGATAGCGGTGTACCCTCTTGTAAACTAGGATGACTGTCCAATTCTGATTGGGGCAACTCCAGTTCCAAACGTTCCGTTGCTTGATGCATTTGATTAAGCACCTTACGCAGCCGGCGCTTCTGTCCGCTGCGAGCCACCTTGTGCAAGTGTTTTCCAATGAGGGTTAAGGCTAATGGTAGTCCACCTACTTCTTGTACTAGTTTTAATGACTCTTTTGGTTCGGCTTTCACAACATCTGGAACTAGGCGCTCCAGCAGTAACAAACCATCATCCTCGCTAAGTTCACGCACATTTATGCTTCCTTCACCTGCAACAATTGATGCTATCGCGTGTTGGCGAGTAGTAACAACAAAAGCACAGTTGGGACCGCCTAAATTGAATTCCAGCGCTGATTTGTCCTGCCATGCGTCATCAGCCACTAGCAGCATTCGACGTAAACCGATTGCTTCACGAATAGCCCTTTGCCGAGTCTTTATGCTAGCAAGCTTTTCCATTTCTGATTGAGAAATACCCAGGGCTATTCCCCATTCACCCAAACGTGCCAGTATGTCTGGTTGGCGACCTAGACCGGCCCAGAGCACACCATCACTGAAGTGTTTTAAGATGTCAGGGTCATAAGCCAACGCTACCGCCATCGTTGTCTTGCCTATACCTGGTAGGCCATCGAAAGCAAATAAGGCCAGAGTTTTTCCGATGAAGAGCTGTTGCTTGAGGTCATTTAGAAGTTTGTCGCGACCAACAAACTCACGAGGCCGAGGCGGGGCGAGAAATACCAATGGAACACTCTTGTCCTTATTAAGAATATTAAAGGTGTTTATATTGTAATTACCTTGAACTGTCCCTTGCATTGTCCCCGAATTGTCGATTTCATGCTTAGCATCATCCATGACTACTTCGCCTCGTTACTTGCTATTGTCAATATTAAACGTGATCGTGTTGACAAATGCTGTACTCTGTTCTCGTTTCGAGTAAGTCTGCAAGTTCTTATCAAGCTCCCCCTATCTAGCTAAGGCCAATGTGTGGTTGTCTAGATAAAGGCTCTGTTACTTTCTCATGCTAAAGAAAAAAGGGTGTTTGTTCACAGGCCAACGGATACAATACTCCAACAGGTATTTCAACAAGCCAATTGAAAGAGCATATGGCTACTCTTAAGTTATATAGGGAGTATAACATCAGAAGAAGAATATTACAAGGAATATAGAACACATGTTTGCATACTGAGGAATTTTTATAGGATCGGAAGTTCAGTAAAGGGGGAGTTGTAAATCATAGACACAAAGCAATTAGCTGGAGCGAAATCTTCGATCTATTGAGTGAGGGAATCTTTGATGCGCTACATTGTTCTCGAATTATTCATCACTTGCTTAGCATGATCCATAGTTATACATTTTTATCACTTCCATTGTCTATGTTAAATGTAGTTGTGTTATGGTCACCTTGAGCGATGCCTTGCATTGTTCCTGTGTTATGTATGACGAAAGTGCCCTTTGTCGCCTGCTGCTGGCTTAGCAGCTCTAATAAGATCTGGGCCAGTCGAACGATATCTTTGTCTTGATCAGCACGCATCTGAATAAGCTCATCCTTAAGTGGCTCTTTCCAAATCTCAGGTTTCTCCTCATACTTAGATAATATTAGTTGTGCATTTTGCTCATTTTGTTTGCCAGTTATTTTCTTTTGTAATAGCGTTTTTAGTGCATGGTAAGCATCTTTTACAGCTTCACTTGCTGTAGCCTGTCCACCTGCAGCAGCACCAGCCGTCAAAGCAGTGAGAATAGTAGAGATAAAGTCCATCGATTAGCCTCTCTGAGATTGAATATGTTGGATCTCCTACTAATTGAGTATAGTACACGAAACTCTTGAAGAGTATTAGATCTATATGAGGAGTATAACGTCAGAAGAAGAATATTACAAGGAGTATAGAACACTTTTTTGCATACTGAGGAATTTTTATGAAATCAGCATTCAGTGAGGGAAACTAAACCGTAGCAATTCTTAAGAGCGAAATCTTCAGTCTATTGAGTAAGGAAATAGCAGAAAACATCTCGCTTGGTCAAAGTTGTTACACATCATTATTAAGACGTATGCAGTGAAGCCAGCCATCGCCTAACCTCAGCAGCTTTATAATAACCAATATTATCGAAGATATCCAAACTACTTTGACCTTGTTGCCGTGCCTTAATAGTATTTCCCTGACCAGCAGCAACTTTGGCTAAACCATACAAAGCAGTAGCTATTTGTTCCTGGCTCCCTCCTTGGGCCATTTCCAGGGCCTCACGAAAAGTAATAAATGCTGTATTCAACTCTTGCTGCTTGAGATAAAGCTCACCTTGCTCGCTAAGGATGTCGCTGATGAGTTTACGATGACCAAGCTGTTGAGCTAAGTCTAAAGCTTCTCTTAGATACTCTTCTGACCTTTCGTACTCTCCAATTTGATAAGCCCTAACGCCCCGACTACAAAGGAGAGAGCAAATGATCCTTCTATGGCCAATTTGCTGAGCAACGGTCAGACCTTCCTCCAAGTAAGCACCTGCCACTCTATATTCTCCTTGTGCGATCCTTAACGTACCTAGGTTTAGGAGGAGCAAACTCACATATTCACGATGACCGATCTGACGGGCTATAGCTAAGCCTTCTTGTAAGTACTCTTCAGAATACTCATAGTTTCCTCTATCAAATGCTACAGCGCCCAAATACGCTAATAAGCCACTTAATCGCCCAAGATGCCCGATTCGACGAGCTATATCGAGCCCTTCTCGTAAGTACTCTTCTGCCGTTCTGTAGTCTCCATGGTCACGTTTCAATGCCCCAAAGTTTCTGAGCAGACCACAGATGATAGCCCAATGCTCACATTCGCGGGCTATATTAAGCCCTTCTTGTAAGTACGCTTCTGCCTGATCGAAGTCCCCTTGTTGGGTTAACACATCGCCCAATGTTGATGACACACCGCTGATCCTTGCTAGGTGGTGAATTTCTCGTCCTATAGCAAGGGACTCCCGAAGGTATTCTTCCGCTTGTGCATAGTTTCCACGAAGGTTTGCTACCGACCCAAGGCTCGCTAGCAAAGCACTGATTCTTCCGGAATGGCCAATTTGGCGAGCCAAAATCAATCCCTGCTGTAACAAATCTTCTGCTTGCTTGTAATCCCCACGATCTCGGGCTACTTCTCCGAGGTTTCTGAACAGAGCGCTAATGATTTTCCGATGCTCGTCCTGCTGAACCAAATTCAGCCCATCGAGCAAATATCCTTCGGCTCGATCATAAAATCCCTGCCTACTTGCTGTTTCTCCCAAATTGAGTAAGGTTGTCGCCAGTCCAGCAGTATCCCCTGAAGATTTAGCGGCCTCTTCCGCCAAGGTTAAGTATTCCTCTGCAATAATATACAACCCCCTTGGCTGGAGAAAAGAAAAGAATACATTTGCGCCCCGTATTAATGCAGCTCGCATTCCTCGCTCAGCAGCTATTCGTAGAGCCGCAGACACATTGTTGAATTCCTGATCAAGCGCATCATAGTCAATTTCGTGATCCTCGACGTAGCTCACAAAGAACCTAACCATTCGTTCGTAAGCTGTCATATCCGTCAAGTGTACTCTTGCATAATCAGATATTGTTTGATGCAACATATAATAGCCAGACCCACTGCTCTCTAACAAACCGGAGTCGCCCAGAGCATCAAGAATCTCAACAGAAACATTTGCTACCGCCAATGCCGCTTGTTCCGAAAAAGTATTGGGCTTTGGAGGAAAAACTGCCAGAGTTCGAAGCGCCTGCCGAGGCGCTGGATAAAGCGCCTCGTCGCTAACGTTAATAGCAGCCATTAACGATAAAGGCGTGTCTGCAGGCAGGCTGGGATGGATTTCTAATCCGGACTGAGGCTCCTCCAGTCTTAATCGTTCCTCGGCATGATGCATTTGGTCCAGAGCTTTACGTAGACGGCGATTCAGTCCACTACGTGTCTGTACACGTAGATAGTTCCCTATCAGAATCAAAGCCAAAGGCAAACCACCAACAGCACGTACCAGTTCTCGGGCTTCTTCGGGTTCGATCTTCGTTACCTCTGGCGCTAACGTTGCTAATAGTTTCAGTCCATTGTCTTCATCCAGCTCACGCACCACAATAAGCTCCTCGCCTGCAAGCCGCAAAGCAACCTCGAGTAGGCGCGTTGTGACTAAGTAAGCGCAGTTAGGACCACCTAATTTAAAATCGAGAACAGTCTCGACCTGCCAGGCATCGTCAACAACCAACAACATCCGACGCATGCTAATAGCGGTATGGATTGCTTGTTGCCGAGCCTTTATGCTGTTTAACTTCTCTAGTTCTGACTGTGTAATACCTAAGGCCATACACCACTCGCCTAAACGTGCAAGTGTATCTGGCTGTCGTCCTAAGCCGACCCAAAGTACGCCGTCGGTGAAGTGATTCAACACCTCACGGTCATAAGCCAATGCTACTGCCATTGCAGTTTTGCCTACGCCGGGCAATCCATTGAGAACAGAAAGTGCCAGATTTCCCTTATCAATCAAATGCTGTTTCAGATCTTGTAGTAATGAGTCGCGACCAACAAGGCCGTAGGGCGACTGAGGAGGAGCGAGGAAAGGAGCTACACGTTGTTCTCCTACTTGATTTGTATACTTCAGAGCCTTACCATTTTTTGATTGGTCAACAATGGTGGAATCGTCTACGAGCAGGCTGTAAATGGAGACACTGGAATCCATCAGCAGACTCCTATTAAAATGACTATCATATTCCGACAAACAACATTTAGAAAAAGGCCTTGCCTCTGAAATCTCATCAACTGATACCTATTTTCATATATCGGTATGACGACTTTCCTCTTTCACTCCTTAAAACGTTTGAAAAAGAGGAAAAGGAGTAAGGAATGCTTTTAACTATATGATAAAACTTCCATGAATGCAACCCCATTTTATGAAAGGCTGAGTTCAGTATAATAGAGTCAGTCAAGGGATTAGCTCAATTTACTTGAGACATTTTGTTAGGTTCCATAAACATTCTACAACATATTTATGCAACTTCAAAGAATAAAGTATTATGTTAAATTCAAAATCAATGGTTCAATCCTATCCAACATTTATCTCACAATATGTACGTAAGTAACTCCGTATTTCTTCACATGAAAAATTAAATATAGGACAATGTGCTTTTAATGATCACGTTCTGATGCCATCGCGATTCCTGACGAAGACCTGTGCTGGCTACTTGAGACATCCGTTCAGAAAACAGCCCATTGAAAACGATAGTCTCGGCAGCGTATTCCTCCTCAATGAAAGAAATCAACTGAAATTGTTCTCTCGCCTGTTGGAGGATATTTCGTTCAAAGCGCAATGCCGCCGCATCTCCCGTCAGCGCTACTTCCTTAAACTTGCCGATAAGATCGAACACCACCGCTATCCAGGTAGAGATGACTGCTGAACGGTAAGCCCCTGCCCGGTAACAGGCAACGACTTCAGCAAGAAATGCTTTCGATTGATGAGCCCTGCATCGCAAGAGCAGCTCATCAAGATCGGCTAACCGCTCACCAAACTGCATCGAGAACCCCCGATCGTTTTATATAAGAAACAACTCGATGATTTCAAGAGTACCCTGTGTCGATCATGCTGTCGAATGATGGTCACGCTCAGGCATCGCAGCATCACAAAGCTCACAGCAGCAGTATCACCCGACAAAAGAATGGCATCCATAAATCTACTGAACTGGCTTCTGAGATGCCTTCAGCAGTCTCTACAGTTTTTCCAAAATGTGCTGTCCGGACATACCAAGTCACGCATGACGAAGTACTCCTACTTCCACTCTTTATCCCTTCCCACATTTCGACGCTGATAGTACCAAACTATATAATAAGTTTGGTACTATCAGCGTCGACCTCCTCTTACCTTCCTTTTCATTCCTCCTGCTCTTCATCTGGGGTGAGCGAACCTACTCGAGCGTTGAGGGTGCTTTCGTCATAGAGGCTGATGAGGTGGAACGGGTAGGGGTAGACCGTGAATTGCTTCAGGCGGATAAACTGGATACTCATCGAGGTGAGGAGTGGAGCCATGTCGAAACCCTCTTCACCCTGATAGAGATCGAAATGCCTAATCAGGTGCGCCCGCGCCTGGGCCTTGTTGATCCCTTGCGTAGAACCAACCATGTAGCTGTAGTCGGTATCATCATACCAAATCCCCCCGTAGAGGTAGAGTTCATTGGCCTTGTCGCTACGAAACATCTCGCGTTCCCGATAAAGCCTCCTGAGGCCGCCGGTCCTGTAGCGCAGTTCGTCATCGGGCTGAATTTCAAAAATGGGTGCGATGCGGTGCATCCATCCCTTGACCAAGTCATTGTAGGAGATGGCCGGATGGATACGCCCGATCTCCTCCAACAGCGCATCATAGGCTTCCAGTTGTTGGGAGAGCCTGAGTGCTTCTCTCTCCCGCTCCGCCAACGCTCCCCGGGCATACCGCTCGCTGTCCTTCACCGTCGCTCCCCGGGCATACCGCTCGCTGTCCTTCACCGTCTGGAGCTGGACAGCAGTTGGCAGCGATTTCGGTCGAACCGCATCATAATGCGGCGCGATCTTGAGTTCGTCGATCGGGACAGGCCTATCGAGTTCCTTCCGGCGTTTGAGTACTTCGTCATAATCGTAGAGGATGCGTTCGTTGAGTCCCTCCAACTCTACGAAGACGCCAGGGCCGACGATGAGATCATAACGTGGCAGATCTTCAGAGGTCCCGTCCTCTTTCAGCTTGTGATACTTGGCGAGCATGCGCTCCTCCATCTCCGCCCAATCGACGCCCAGCGGCACCAGGAGGTCCTCACGAGCGCGTTTGCCATCCGGGGACTGGAGATCAACGAAACGCAAGGTATCTCCTTCGAGGTGAAGGAGAAGTTCATGGCTCCGATCTCCAATACGACGCTTGCGTATGAAGATATACGGAGCCGGGTAGAACGGCAACCGCTCCTGAACACTTCTCTCGTTGACGATCACGTCTTTCAAATACAACTGGTAGAGCGCCATCTGCAGCTTCTGACAAAACTCATCCTGCTCGTCTCCTGTACTCGGAAGTCCATAGCTGAGATAGTCGTCTGGAGAGAGGTCTTTCTTGTCCTCGGCATCGCGAGGGTTGACGTTGAGCGATTGCTTCGGAAGATGCGGGAAGGCTGCATACAGTATCTCGTAGGGGTCGGGTCGCCCAAAGAGGAGGCCCTGCGCTTTGAAATCCTCCTCCTCGTGGTCCTGTAGCACGAGGATAGGACGCCCTTGGGCCTGGGCGAGATCGGTGATGGGCGCGAAGTGGAGGTCAGGTTGGAGCTTGGCAAGGAGCCTCGCGATCAAATCAACGTATGCCGGGAGGTCAGCCTCCTGGTAGGGAGCGGGACGTTGCAGTGGTTGTAGGCGATTATCGTAGATGTACACGGATCCTAACAGGTGGAGCGGGAGACCGGCACGTTTTTCCGGCACCTTTGCAAACGGGTGGAAC
>WNFJ01248968.1_pt1 | contig 12118 bp, 7 predicted proteins | sample 5400461 | NCBI WGS metagenome assembly WNFJ01 (sample SAMN13153349, study PRJNA577476) | soil metagenome | isolation source: 115 cm saprolite on Douglas fir-dominated hillslope | place: USA:California | collected 2013-09-17
CCGGCGTCCACGTTCCGCGTGCCGTCGGTATAGAACGCATTGCGCGGGCCGAGGTTTGCAAGCGTGTCGCCGTACACAGCTCGCCGGAACATCGCGGGAGTCAATTGGCCACTTCGCGTGATGTGGCGATGCAGCATCGAAGGATCGACGACCACTGGACGTGCATTTGTAACGCCGTCGAAGTCGATATCGAACGCGCCGGAGTCAACCACGGTGAATGGTGTACCCGAAGAAAGTTTGATTACTGTCGACAGTTGCCAGCCACCGAGAACCCTTCCCAAACCGTCGCTGCGGTTTTTGAAAAATGGCAAGAGGTAGCTGCCGTTAACAGTAAGCCGGTGTCGGGTGTCGAATCGCGACAAACCTCGAGCGTAGTCGTCGGCGCCCACCACGCCAACCGGAAAGACGTTGACGTCGCCGGTTCCGACGAATGTGGCTTCCGATCCGTTGTCGATTGTTTTGCTGTACGTGTACGTCATGCGGCCGAGGAAGCCGTGAATGGGACCAGATTCCCATTCGACCTGACCGCCGTGATACCAGCTTTTTCCACGGTTTGCGATCCGCGCGTTCTGGCTGTATCGCGGATCGGGTCTGCGCTGATCGGCTCGAGGAACGAGACTGACTTCGTTCGGCCCGATCGGCACCGGCACCGGACAAAGAATCGTCGTGGTCGTGGCGGTTGTCCCTGCGCATAGAGGATCGGCAGCCAGTGTCAGTTGCTGGCCGGCAAGAGCTCCATTGCGCGGATCATTGGCAACCGTGATTGGACCGAGTCGTGGATCCTGCGCGAGGTTCCACGGCACGAACTGAAGGAGGTTGCGGCCTTGCGAGCCGATGTAACTCAGGCGCAAACGCGACTGCGAAAAAAGCTGCCGTTCGAAGGTGAGATTCCACTGATGTGTTTCCGGCATTTGCAGCTTCGGATCGATCGACGTGTACGTCACGCGGGCGGTCGGTTGGCCGGGCGTAAAAACAAATCCATTCGTCGGATCGGCGATGTTTGTCGAGTTCGTGAACGTGAGCAGCGCGGCATTCGGCGGATTGAAACGAACGTTGTTGCCGGTCTGCGAGAAAACCGATTGAAATACGCGGCCGTGAAAGATTCCGAACCCGCCGCGAATCGACATCTTGCCTTCGCCTCCCGTCAAGACATCGAGAATCCGGTTCTTCCCCTCCCAAGACGGCGTGTAGGCGAAGCCGAGCCGCGGGTCGAAATAGTGCCGGTTGCTCATCTGGTAGTCGATGCGGTCCTTGCGTTCTTTGGGCGCACTCACAAATTCCGGCCGCACTCCCAGGTTGAGCGTCAGATTCTGTTTGATGCGCCAATCGTCTTGTGCGTAAAAGTTCTCCTCGTTGATTTGATTCTGGAGATACGGCGGTCCATAGGCCTTCTGGAATGTGGAAACGCAACCTGCCATGAATGCTGCGATTCCGTTTGGATACGTGACGCCGTTGCACAGCGTGCCGAAAGTGTAGAAACCCCGCGTGAAGTTGTCGGCGCGGTCGTCGAGCTCCGACAGTCGAATGTCGGTTCCCGCTTTCAGGGTGTGGTTCTCAAACAGAACCGAAGAGATGTTGTAGACGAACTGATTGTCGCGCTGCACGCGGTCGATCGGAAAAACGCCGGCATTGCCGATGATCGGCGCCGAAGTCGATGTAGGCAATCCGCTGAAGCGGATGATAGGAGTGTCGTTGCCGGCGGCAATCAGCACGTGGGTGCTGCGGAGCCCGAGACCGTAGCGTGCTTCCTGGACCGTGTTGGCGGTGAGAATGTCGGTCCACGTCACGCCGAAATTCGACTGCCGGTTGTTTTGATCCGCCCGCTCGCCTCTGATCACATCCTCGGCTCCGAAAATCTGATGCGTCTTTTGATAGCGTCCCGTGACGCTCTGATTCAACCTGGCGTTCCAGTCGAGGCGGCCGGAGTAGTCGGATGCCGGAAAGTTGAACCCCTGGACGGTGTCCCAACCTCGAACGGGATTCAGTCTGTCGTTAGGCGTGATTCCGGAGGGAAAGAGGCCAATGACGTAGTTCTGAAATGCGCGATTGGCGGGAGTGTCGTTGTTGAGGGTGAGGCGCGGCAGGCCGAGGTCCGCCGGCGTCAGAATCGAACGCGTAATCGAGTTCTGACCGCCGTTGCGGATCTTGTCGCCTGCGAAGTACGCGAACAGAGAGTCGCGCCTGATCGGAAATCCGATCGTCGCACCATATTCGTCGCGGTAATTCGGCGCCTTGTTCAGATTGTTGATCCGCTGCGAGTACGTTTTCGAGTTCCACCTGCTGCGCTGGCCGTATTCGTAGACCTCCCCGTCGAGCGCGTTCGTGCCGGACTTCGTCTGGACTAACACCACCGCGCCATATCCACGGCCAAATTCGGCCGAATAATTATTACTGATGATTTGAAATGATTTGATGGTCGCCAGCGTCACCGGCTGGCGGTTCTGATTCTCCGAGGAGTCGTCATTGCTGACGCCGTTGATCTGGAACGTCGCGCCGCGCGTGCCGCTGCCGTTGAAATTGATCGAGGACCCTGAGGACGCGGTCGGATTGTTCTGCCCGGATGTTGGATTCTCGTCGAAGCCGGCGAAGACGCTGGCAAGATCCAGGAAGTTTGCCGGATTCGCGTTGGGTCGGTCCATGATCTCTTTCGACGTCAGGGTCTGCTTGATTTCGGCATCGGTGACATTGATGTGCGGCGCCTCCGCATTCACGGTCACCGTCTCACTCACCTGCGGTGCGACGACGAGGTTCTTCACCGTCGTCGTATTCAGCTCGACGCCGACATTGTTCTGCCGTGCGGCACCAAAACCCGCAAGCTCCGCGCTGACGGTGTACGCGCCGACCGGAAGGAACGGCGCGTTGTAAAAACCTTTCTCATTCGTCGTGGTCACGCGTTCCAGACCGGTATCCGAATTGCGAATGGTTATCGTGACCCCTGGCAGCGCGCCGCCCGATTTGTCGGTGACAGTTCCGTTCATCGTGCCGGTCACCGTCTGCGCCGATGCGCCGATCGAAACGAGTGCAATCGAAACCGCAGAGAAAACGATGTGCCGAAGGGATTTGCTCATGATCGCCTCCACGCGCGCGTTGTAGATTTTTGTGGGAACCTACGCTGCGACTCGCGCTGAGTCAAGATGCTCGTCGCAGAATGAGCCATGCCGCATATCGATGCCCCGCCTGTCGCGGCGACCTCGAGGGAGACTGTGCATCGCTTCGCTGCACGCACTGCGGCGCCGCGTATCCGATCGAGAACCGGATCGCCGATTTTGCCGGCGGCGTCTACTACGACAACTTCACCGATCCCACGGAGCTGTCGGCCGAAAACGTTCGCGGTCTCGAGTTGGAGAAAGACGGCGCGACCACGAGAATCGCGGCGTACTATCTCCCGCTGATCGCATCCAGCTCGCGCGGCCGCGTGCTCGACGCCGGCTGCGGAAACGGAATCTCCGTCGATGTGCTGCAAGCTGCCGGCTACGAAGCTTGGGGAGTCGATCTCTCGCTGCTCCGGCGATGGCAGTGGCGCGAACGCACGCATCGCGGTCACCTCGCCGTTGCCAACGGATTGAAACTTCCATTCGCGGATGACTTTTTCCAGGTCGTGCTGTCTTCCGGCGTCATCGAGCACGTCGGAGTTCAGGAGCACGTCTCCGATCAATACACAGTGACGCCGTTGCCTGACCGCGATGTGCAGCGCGGCGTTTTTCTCGCCGAGCTATTGCGCGTGCTGGCTCCGGGCGGAATTCTTTATCTCGACGCGCCGAATGGCGCTTTCCCGATCGACTTCTGGCATAACAAAAAAGCGGGACAGGCGCGATGGCATTCGACGCACGAAGGTTTTCTTCCGACATTTGGTGAGGTCCGATCGCTGTTGCGCGAAATAGATCCGCGAATTTCTGTTCAGGCGGTGAGCCCCAACGGCAGACTCGCGTTTCGACAGGCGGGACAACACTGGTACGGCCGGATGCTCACACCGGCGATGCGATTGCTTTTCCGGATGATGGACTTCGTTCCGATTTTGTCGCGCTCACACGTGAATCCCTTTCTCGTCCTTCGGATCACGAAGCCACCACAGACCTGACGCAGACAGAATCAGCGTGATGCTGAAGACGATCATCTTGCTGCGATCGTCGAAAATGAGCGCGCCGGTGGCGAACATGATCGAGTAGACGACGATGATGCCAAGGACCCAGGAGATTGCGTTGCGCGTGAACTCACCGGCCGGAGCGCGTAGTCCCGTTTGGTCCGCAAAGCGCCGCCACCCCGCACCGGCCGGACGCACGCGCCGATAAAACGCGATCAGGATTTCATCCGGCTCCGGCTTTGTCGCAAACGTAACGATCAGCCACACCGCGGTCGTGATGATCGTCGTCAGGATGAGATTCAGCGCGAATCCCTCGGGATGCGACGTGTCGATGAAGAAACGCAGGAGCAGCGACGTGACGAGCGCCGCGGTCATCGCGCTCACTTCCGACCACGCGTTGATGCGCCACCAATACCAGCGGAGGATGTAGACGAGCCCTGTTCCCGCGCCGAGCATCATCAGGAATTGCCACGCGCCGCTGATCTGATCCATGAAAAGCGTGACGACGATCGACAGCACGACCGTCAGCGCGACAGCGATGCGCGACGCGAAGACATAATGGCGCTCGGTGGCGTCGCGAACCATGAAGCGACGATAGAGATCGTTGATGAGATAGCTCGATCCCCAATTCATCTGGGTCGCGATCGTCGAGGAATAGGCGGCCGCGAACGACGCCAGCATCAGTCCGCGCAAACCGGCCGGCAGAAGGTCGACCATCATCTTCACGTAGTTGACGCCCGGATCTCTCGCGTTGACCGCTCCGCCGTACAAGGCCAGCGAGCAGAGCGCGGTGATCACCCACGGCCAGCTGCGGATCGCGTAATGTGCGATGTTGAAGAAAAGCGCCGCCGCCCGCCCTTCCCGCTCGTTGCGCGTCGCGGAGATGTTCTGCACGACGTATCGGCCGCCGCCCGGCTCCGCGCCGGGATACCCCGTCGCCCACCAGCTCACGCCTAACAGCGCCGCGAGCGTGATGGTCGGGAAAACCCACGCGCCGCTGCCGCTCGGCCAAAAGGCGAGGACGTCGCTCGCTTTCCCGAAGATCGTTCCGGCCGCCACGCCGGCGGGATGCGCTTCGCCCAGTTTCGAATACAGAGCGGCGCTGCCGCCCACCGCACGCCACGACACGACCGCCAGCACGATCGCGCCCCCCATCTCGAAGCAGTACTGCAATCCGTGGGTGGCCGTGATGCCCCAGTAGCCGGCCAGCACGGTGTAGCTGAATGTGATCAGCAGCGCGACGATGAGCGCCCACCACTTCGAGACACCGAGAGTGCCCGACAGCACCTTCGACATGCCGAGGTTCACCCAGCCCATGACGATGATGTTGACGATGAGGCCGAGGTACGCGGCGCGGAACGCGCGCAGGAAGGCGGCCGGCTTGCCGGCGTAGCGCATCTCGGTGAGCTCGACGTCCGTGACGACTTCGGCGCGACGCCACAGCCGCGCGAAAAAGAACACCGTCAACATCCCGGAAGCGAGCATTGACCACCACAGCCAGTTTCCGGCGACGCCGTTCTTCACCACCATCTCCGTGACGGCGAGCGGCGTGTCGGCGGAGAACGTCGTGGCGACCATCGCGGTGCCCGCAAGCCACCACGGCATCGAGCGATGCGAAACGAAGTAGTCGAGCATCGACCGCTTCGCGCGCTTGATGAACGCACTGGCAGTCCCGATTGCCAGGATGAAATACCCGGCGACAACGAGGAAGTCGATCGTCGTTAGGTGCATTTATCGCGCGATGCCATGGCCTCGCGCATACAGTCCTGGAATTGTCACCGGCAGATGCCCCGAAAACGGCGCTTCGCCGAAAATCGCGTTCGCGGCCGCGACCTGCATCACCGGCTGAATTCCATACGCGCAGATGTACGTGCCGACCGACGGCACTTCGCGCAGCAGGTACGGAGTTCCAAATGCAATCGCGACGACCGGCATCTTCAGCGATTCGACGAGCCTGCGTGCCGCCGCGGGCACTGCGATCTGTCCGGCACCTGATCGCGCGCGTACCGCGAAAGCGACGACCGCGACATCTGCATCCGCGATCGGTGCAAACTCCTCGGCGCGCGTGCGCGGATCGATGAGCACCGATGCAATCACCTGAGCCCGCGCGCGGATCTCACGGTCGAGATCGAGCATCGGGTTCACATCAGGAAAATCACTAACGACGATCAGTGCTATTTTTGCATCGCGCCGCAGCGGCAGCACGCCGTTCTGCTCGCGCACGAGCGTCAACGCGCGGCGCGCGATTGCATCGGCCAGATCGCGATGCTCTTGCGAGTCGACGATCCGGAAAATCGATTCGGGATCGGGATTCGGCGCCACCGCAAACTGTTTCGCCTCGAGAATGCGCCGCACCGACTCGTCGATCCGCGATTCCGACAGACGTCCGCTCTTGATGGCTGCCTTGACCGCGGCAACGGCCACGTCGATGTTCGGCGAGAGAAGGATCTGATCCTCCCCCGCCTCGATGGCGCGCACGGCCGCCTCGCCCGTATCGAAATGCTCGATGAGGCCACCCATGTCGAAGGCATCGCTCACGACCAGGCCGCGATATCCCAGCTCACGACGTAAAAGACCTTCGATGATCTTGTGCGACACCGTCGCCGGTAGCGTTCCCTCTTTCTCGACTTCGGCTGCCGTCGTGCCGTACGGATTCTCGTCGTGCATGTCGGTGCGGACAGGCGCGGGCGTGGGGTCGATCGCGGGAATCGAGAGATGCCCGATCATGATCGACTTGACATTCGCTTCGATCGCAGCGCGGAATGGAACCAGCTCCACTTTCTCCAACCGCTCCTGCGAGACGTCGAGCACCGGCAGTGCGCGGTGCGAGTCGGTGTGGGTATCGCCGTGTCCCGGAAAGTGCTTCGCGGTCGCCAGCACATGCTCGCTCTGCACGCCGCGGATGAACGCCGCGACATAGCGGCCGACCTCGTGCGGGTCCTCGCCAAAACTTCGAGAGTTGATGACCGGATTGTCGGGATTGACGTTGACGTCGGCGACCGGCGCGTAGATTTGATTGATACCGACCGCCTTCGCTTCTTTTGCGACCACGCGACCTTCGCGCTCGGCGAGCGACGGGTCGCCCGTCGCGCCGATGGCCATCGCCGAAGGCCAGAAGGTCGTGTCGACGAAGCGCATGCCCATGCCCGCTTCCAGATCGGCGCTCATGAGCAGTGGCACGCGCGATTCGCCTTGCAGTTTCTGATTGAGAAGCGCGGTCTCGTAGACGTTGGAGAGAAACCAGACCACGCCGCCGATGTGATTGTCGCGGACCTCATGCAGGAGTTGCTGATACGCCGGCGACGACTCGCTCATGAACACTCCGTACGCGCGAACGGAGAACATCTGGCCGATTTTTTCGTCGAGCGTGAGCTGGTTCTGCGATGCGCACATCGTGAAGAACAGTAGCAGGCCAGCCGTCATCCTGAGCGCAGCGAAGGATCTCCGCCGCCGGGATCCTTCGCCCTCTGCGGGGCTCAGGATGACGGGAGGCGTCACTGAATCGTCGCCTGCACCGTGAACGCCGCGCGCACCGACGGATCTTTTTTCGCGTGCACGTCGATCTGTTCCACCAGCGTGCCCGTTTTCGCGCGCGCGCCATCGACCGTCACCGTGATCGTCTCCTGTCCCTTCGCAGGCAACTTGGCGGAGTAGTCGTAAAACAGACATCGGCATGCGGAGCGCGCCACTGCGATCTCCATCGCCGTGTCGCCGCTGTTCGTCACCTGGAACTGCCGCACGGCGCGCGTGCCTTTGCGGATCTTGCCGTAGTCCGCGTTCGCGGGTGCGATCTTCAGCAACGCGACCGGGCGTGGGGCGGGCGTGACGGCAGGGGGCGGGGCGGCGGAGGTGGCGCCGGCCGGCTGCTGCTCGACGACCGGACCGGCTGACGCTGACTTGCGATCCGAGCTCGCCCGCCAGATCAGGTATCCGATGATGCCGAGGACGATGAGGCCCGCAAGGACGATGATGACGACGCGATTTTCCGCCGCGCGTGGCGAGGGAGGTTCGTACGCCATCGCTGCCGGCGGTGGAGGCATCGTGGAGTCGGGAGTGCGCATGAGCGGCCGGTTGCCAGGAGTCACTTTGATCGACGGATTCGTATCGGCCAGTGATGGCGGCGGCGCCGTTTTCCCTTCCAGCTCGTCCAGCTTACGCACGGCCATCTCGATGTCGGCGACCAGCTTCTGATATTCGCCGGCCAGGTGCTCGCTCGGCGCGTCGCTGATCATTTTGCTCAGCGCTTCTCTGTGACTGCGGTAATGCCGTCGAAGAAGTTCAATCTCGCGCTGTTGCGTTCCCGCTTTCAAATTCACCGTGCCGAATTCTTCGGGCATCTGTTCACCTCGGCCGGTGATTGTTGCAAGAAATGGGACGGCGCGCGAGTGCAGCGCGTCACAGCGCCGGGCAGGACTCTTCTCGTGGTAGCTTGTGTTTCAGTGTTGAGACGCAGATGAAAATCTTCATCGGACAAATCAACCCTACAGTGGGGGCCCTCAGCGCGAACGCCGAGCTGATCAGAAACGCCTACGAGCAGGGCGTCCGGGCAGGCGCCGATCTGGTGATGGTCACGGAGCTGGCGGTTACCGGGTATCCGCCGCGCGATCTCCTCGATCGCGAGATTTTCGTGGACGCGGCCCTGGAAACTCGAGACGCGCTCGCGAAGATGACTGGAAAAACAGCGCTGCTGTTCGGGTGCATCACGCGAAACGAAAACTGGTGCGGAAAGCCGCTGCACAACACCGCGGTCCTCGCGCAAAACGGAAAAGTCACTTTTGAGCAGAACAAAGTCCTCCTCCCGACCTACGACGTCTTCGACGAGCTTCGCTACTTCGAGCCGGGGCGCGCCGTGTCGATCGTCGAGATCGCGGGCAAGCGTGCGGCCATCAGCATCTGCGAAGACTTCTGGTTCAACGACGAAGTCCTTGGCACCAAGCTGTATTGCGACAATCCGGTGGATCAACTGGCCCGCCAGGGCGCCGAGATTTTCCTCAACATCTCTGCTTCGCCGTTCAATGCCGGCAAGCGCAAATCGCGGTACCAGCTCTTCTCCGAGATCGCGCGGCGTTATCGGATTCCGCTGGTCTACGTGAATCAGGTCGGCGGCAACGACGAGCTTCTCTTCGATGGCTCCTCGATCGTCATCAACGGCGCAGGAGAGACCATCTTCTGCGCGCCGTCATTCGAGGAACATCAGTCGCTCGTGCCGCTGGACGGGCCAACATGCGAATCGGTTCTCGTGCTCGATGAGGCCGAGGAGATCGGGCGGGGTTTGGGCCTCGGGCTGCGCGACTACATCAACAAGTGCGGCTTCAAAGACGTCGTGATCGGACTCTCGGGCGGAATCGATTCGGCTGTGACGGCAGCCATCGCGGTGGAGGCGCTTGGCAAGGAGCACGTCACGGGCATCGCGATGCCCTCGCAGTTTTCGTCGCGCGGCAGCCTCGATGACGCCTGCGCGCTCGCGCGCAACCTCGGCATCGCCATCGATGTCGTCCCGATCGAGCCGATTTATAAACAGTACGAACAATCATTCAATACATTATTCAACAATAATACGTTCGATATTACGAACGAAAATGTTCAGGCGCGGATCCGCGGAAACATTCTGATGGGGTGGTCGAACCGGACCGGCGCGATGGTCGTCTCGACCGGCAACAAGTCCGAGATGGCGGTCGGCTACTGCACGCTTTACGGCGACATGGCCGGCGGACTCGCGCTCCTCGGCGACGTGTACAAGACGACGATTTACCGCATCGCGGATTGGATCAACCGCGACCGCGAAATCATCCCGCGCTCGACCATCACCAAGCCGCCCTCGGCGGAGCTCAAGCCGAATCAGACCGATCAGGACACGCTGCCGCCTTACGAAGTCCTCGACGCAATCCTGAGGTTGTACATCGAGGAATGGTACGAGGTCGATCAGATCGCGGCCAAAGGCTACGATCGCGCGCTCGTCGAGAAAATCCTGAGGATCGTCGACACCAACGAATTCAAACGGCGGCAAGCCGCACCGACGATTCGCGTTTCCGAAAAAGCGTTCGGCAGCGGAAGACAGATGCCGATCGCACAGCGCTGGCGGCGCGAGCCCGCGCGTTTCGTGCGATGAAGAAATTCGTCGCGCCTCCGCGCTCGAAGATCACGCGGGCGACTCCGTGAAACCGCGATCTCGGTTCCGGCCGGCGCGACGACATGGGAGTTAGGCGCGTGAAATGGTCTCTCACCGCTCTGTTTTTCTTCATGACGCTTGCATCATCGACCGCCGGCGTCCGCGAAATCCCCTCGCCGGCCGGTCCGGGCGCGGGAGAACCGTTCCTGTCCGTCGATAACAAAGGGTGCTTGCTGATGTCGTGGCTGGAGCCGGTGGCCCTGGGTAGCACCGCAGTGCGGTTCGCGCGGTTCGATGGCAAGTGGTCGCAGCCGCAGACCATCGTCGCAAGCCAGAACTTCTTCATCAATTGGGCGGACTTTCCATCGATCGTTGGAGATGCGAAGGGAAATCTGATCGCGCATTGGCTTCAGAAGAGCAGCTCGAGCACATACGCATACGACGTTCGATATGCGGTGTCACGCGATGAAGGCCGGACCTGGAACCGATCCATGTTGCTCAATCGCGACAGCAGGAAGGTTGAGCACGGATTCGCGTCATTCGTACCGCGACCGGAAGGAGGCTTCGCGGCGGTGTGGCTCGATGGCCGACAGATGCCCGAGAACAAAGAGGAAGGCGAAATGTCGCTGCGTTATGCGGAGCTGAAGCCGGACGGAAGTCATGTCCGCGACATCGTTCTCGACAAACGGACTTGTGAATGCTGCACGACCGCGATGACCCGAACGAACGACGGCTTCGTCATCGCGTATCGTGATCGATCCGAAAAAGAAATCCGCGACATCGTCATCGCGCGAGTAACGCCAACGCAGGTGATTCCGCCCTCACTCTTGCACGACGACGGCTGGCAAACGGCGGGCTGTCCCGTCAACGGCCCGCAGATCGACGCCCGAGGGAACCAGGTTGCCGCGGCATGGTTCACGGGAGCGAAGAATCAGTCGATCGTGAATGTGGCCTTTTCGGAAGACGGCGGCAAAGTCTTCGGCAAACCGATCCGCATCGATTCCGGAGCGCCGATGGGTCGCGTCGAATTGTTGCTGCTTCCAGACAATGAGGCGCTCGTCGTCTGGATGGAGGGAATGGGAAATGCGGCGCAAGTATCTGCTCGCCGTGTCTCGGCTGCGGGCCGGCTCGGTCCCGTCGTCAAGCTGGCCGACAGTTCCGCGGCACGCTCGTCCGGTTTCCCGCGCGCGGCGCTGATCGGAGCCAGGGCTTACTTTGCCTGGACGGGACCGAGCACGCCCAAGCGCGTCCACGTTGCGGTCGCAGACTTGGACGGGTTTTGAAGCGCGCCGCCGGGAACGTCAACGCTTAGCTGATCGTGTCAGCTTCGCTCTCCATTGCTTCATGTCGGCGATTTCCTTCGTCTGTTCATCGATGATCTCGAGCTTCTTCAATTCCTGATGTTCGGCGTGTGTCATAGCGTCCTTTGACATCTGCACGGCTCCCTCATGGTGCGGCACCATCATGTCGATGAACATCACGTCATAGGCGCGCCCCGGCTTCATCGTTTCGAGATGGCTCATGTCCATATTCATCGACGCGCTCATGCCGGGCATGTTCATGTTCTCGGCAGGTGGCGCTCCCGGATACCATTGGTCACGCCACGCCTTCATCTGATCGATTTCCTTCTGCTGATCAGGTGGGATCCGCTTCGTAAGCGCCTTCAGCTCGGGGAGCTGGACTTTGGACTGCGCCACGCGGGCCATCTCGATTGCGGCCAGGTGATGTTTCGACATCGTGTCGATGAATTGAAGATCGTAAGATGCAGCCTTCGCCGGCGCGGCGGTGCTCTGCGAAGCGGTTTGAGTGTCGGACGCCGGTTGCAGCGTGCTCGAGGACTCGTTTCTGCATGCGACCGCTACGAACAATGTTGCGATGATGAGTGAACGCTTCACGGAAAACTCCCTTCTTCACTTCGTCACGGTCTT
>WNFJ01335080.1_pt1 | contig 12118 bp, 8 predicted proteins | sample 5400461 | NCBI WGS metagenome assembly WNFJ01 (sample SAMN13153349, study PRJNA577476) | soil metagenome | isolation source: 115 cm saprolite on Douglas fir-dominated hillslope | place: USA:California | collected 2013-09-17
TCGGCGTCGGTGGCGGGAACGGCAATTTACCGCGCCTGCGACAAGGTCCTCGACAAGGCGCTGCGTCTCGCCGCCCATGCGCTGGAATGCGCGGAGGGCGACATCGACTATGGCGGCGGCAGGTTCAAAGTGCGCGGCACCGACCGGTCGATCGGCTTCGCCGACGTCGCCAATATCGCCTACCATGGAGTGGGGTTGCCGCCGGGCTGCTCGCCGGGGCTCGAAGTCGCCGAGTTCTACGATCCGCCGGATACCAACGATCCGCAAGCCATGCATCTCGCCGTCGTCATCGTCGATCCGGAGACCGGCTTCGTCGAGTTGCGCGGTCTTTATGCCGCCGACGACTGCGGCGTGGTCATCAATCCGATGATTGTCGAGGGGCAGGTGCACGGCGGCTTGGCGCAAGGCGTCGGCCAAGCGCTTTCGGAACATATCGTCTACGACCGCGTCTCCGGGCAGCTCCTGACCGCGAGCTTTCTCGATTACGGCGTGCCGCGGGCGGCCGATGTTCCCGCCTTTGGCACCACCTTCCTTGCGAGCGCCGCGCCCAGCAATCCACTCGGCGTGAAGGGGGCAAGCGAAAGCGGAACGATCGGCGCGCCCGCCGCAATCGGCAATGCGGTCATCGATGCGCTGTGGCATCTTGGCGTACGCGATATCACCTTGCCGATTAGGTCTGAAACGGTCTGGCGCGCGCTGTGCGACGCGCGCCGCATGCGGCGAGTGGGGGAAGGGCAGGCGAGCCATGAACGACAAGCCGTCTGAAACAAGCAGGCGCATCGCGGACGAGCTTGCCGCGTGCGGCGTGCGGCTCGTTGCGTCGCTTCCCGACAATTGGTTGACGGGCGTCATCGACGCCGTCGACCGGGACGACCGATTCGTGCACATCCCGGTCAATCGGGAGGAATCCGCGATCGGGCTTTGCTCCGGCGCCTATATGGGCGCCATGGGGTGCGCGGCGCTGATGGGCGCGTCGGGCTTCATGACGGTGATCTACGCCATCACCAAGATCAATTACACCTACGAAATTCCGCTGTTTTTGCTGCTCACTTTGCGCGGTGGCGTCGGCGATCATCACAAGCACCACGCGTCGAACAGCCTTTATCTTCGCCCGGTGCTCGATGCCATCAACATGCCCTATCAGATCATCGACGACCCCGGCGATATCTCCGCGATCTCCCGCTGTTATCGCCACACGCGCACGTTCTCCCGACCGATGGCCGTCGTTTTCACGCGCGATCTGCTACGGGGCGGTCGGCCATGAATTACCTCGACTGTTTTCGTGCACTCGCGCGCCGCCGCACCGATCAGGTGGTCGTGACCTCGGCGGGCAATTCCAGCCAAGCCTGGTGGGCGGCCACGCACGATAGCGAGGCGAGTTTTTATCTCGATGCGTCGATGAGCCTCTCGACCATGTTCGCGTCCGGGCTCGCGCTCGCCCGACCGGAGCTCAAAATCTGGGCCTTCATGGGCGACGGCGCGTTTTGCATGAACCCAGGCATGCTGATGGTCGAGCGGCAGATGAACCTGCCGAATTTGACCCACTTCCTGGTCTCAAACCGGGTCTACGGCGCGACCTCCAATGCGTTGCTGCCGAATGTCGGCAGCAACGATTATCCGGCAATCGCGCATGCCATGGGCCTCGAGCGCGTGTTCGAGTTCCGCACTTTGGAGGCGCTCGAACGCGACTTCGCGACGGTGATGGCCGCGAACGTGGCCGGTCATACTTTCGTGGTGCTCGAAGTGGAGCCGTTCTCGGACGCGGAGCAGAAGCTCGAGCAACCGCCCTTCGACGGACCGGAGCTGAAATATCGCTTTGGACGCTACATCGAAGCGCGAACCGATTGCGATGTTTTCGGATATCGGCTGTGATCCGATCTCTCGGAAGCTAGCTCGATCAGTCCGAGTGAGATCGCTACGGCTTGATTGGAACCTCGGGAAGGTCATGTGGACGCCAGGTCTGTTCCGCCGTGAGCGAAATCAAAGCGGGCGCCGACAATGAGATGATGCAAACCAGCCGCCTAGCGGATCGACGGCCGGTTTCCCCATGGAGAAACAAGCGCATGCCCAAGCAGCAGATCACCTCGGCAAAAATCCGCCAGCCGTCGGGCCATTTTTCCCATGCGACGATGGTCGCTGCGCGCGGCCGCATCGGGCATCGGCGACGTCGAAGCGCAGACCCGCCAAGTGTGCGAGAATTTGAAGGCCGCGGTCGAGGAGGCCGGCGGCAACATGGACGACATCTGCCGGGTCGACGTCTACGTCCGCAACATGGAGCATTTCGAGCAGATCCACAAAGTGCGGCGCGAATATTTTCGTCCACCCGCGCCGGCCTCGACGATGGTCGAGGTCTGCAAGATGACGTCGCCCGACTATCTCATCGAGATCAACGCCATCGCGGTCGTCGCCGAGTGACGCGAGCTGCGGCGCGACGCGGCGCGCCAATGCCCGGTGGCGCGCTCAACGTTGCCGAAACGTCTGCAAATCGGTGATCAATTGCGGCCGCGATCCGCCTGCGCCAATGCTTAAGAAATTCAAGGCCTTTTGTGCAGGTTCTCTTTTTCCGAAGCCGGCGCCGGCGTCCGCTTGATGGCGGACCAGTCGGCTTTCATGTCGGCGGGATACTGCGGCCTGCATGGCCGATTGCCATGCAATGGCAACCACAGGTATAGTGGTCCCTCTCTGCCTTCAATTCCGATCTTTGGGCGGATCAGTTCCAAATCCATTTACTGCAAAAGACTGGGGAGCGTCATGGCGGGCGTTACTGCCAAGAAGGGAAGCCTATCGGTCACGGCCTATCGGGGCGACGCCAAGACGCTGTTGGCGTTCAATCTCGACAAACAGAGCGCAAAGAATCTTGCCGGCTTCACCATTCAGTGCCAGCCCGGCGACAAGCCGGCCTACTACCTGTTCAACCAGCTTCAGTTCAAGACGCCGGCCGACCACGCCCAGGATGCAAAAGACCCGCCACGTTCCAGCATCAACGCTCCGATTCACAAGTTCCGCTGGGTTCACGTGCTCGGCGCGGTGCACCAGGGCATCAAGCCGTTCTTTGGCACCTATACCTATACGGTGACCCCGCGCTATTTCGGCAATAGCCGGCTGCTGCCGCTCGACCCGTCGCTGAGCGCTTCGCTCAAGATCGAGGTCAACGAATTCACCAAAGGCAATCTGGAACTCGGCTTCACCCGCGGCTATACCCAGTCTCAGGCCTTCGTCAATCATTTCGGCCCGACCGCTAAGATCCAGCCGCAGCCTCCGAAACTCCTGTACGACACCTCCACGCAGGCCGCCACAAACTCGCAGGGCGTCAAATACACCTACGAGGACGAATACGAGTGGCTCGGCCTGACGGCGCGCGAGAGGATTTTCGGCATTCTCAACGACGTACTCAAGAACAAATCACAGGTGATCGACGTCTTCGCCTACGATCTGAACGAGACCGGCATCCTGCAGCTGCTGCTGAAGCTCGCGAAGCCGGGCCGCGTCCGTCTCATTCTCGATAATTCGAAGGACCATCACGACAAGCAAAACTCAAAGCCGGAGGATCAGTTCGCCAAGCTCTTCACCAAGGCCGCCGGCTCGAAGCAGTTGTTGCTGCGCGGCAAGTTCAAGCGCTTCGCCCACGACAAGGTCATCATCGTCTACAAGGACAAGACCAGAAAAACGCCGCTCTACGTGCTCACCGGCTCGACCAACTTCTCGGCCACTGGACTCTACGTCAACTCCAATCACGTGCTGGTCTACAACGATCGCGAGGTGGCAGGTTGGTATGCGAGTGTCTTTGCCGAGGTCTGGAAGACGCAGGTGAAGCTTAAGCCGTTCGTGCAGTCGAACTGGTCGCTCAAGACCTTTTCGTCGAGCGCAAAGGCGACCCCGACGACCGATTTCACCTTCGCGCCGCACAATTCTGCGACTACCGCCAAGGTGCTGAAAACCGTCACCGATCGTATCGCCGCGGAAGGAAAGAAGAGCAAATCCGACGGCAGTGTGCTGTTCGCGGTGATGCAAATCGGCACCTCCAAGCGCAAAAAGACGTCGGCGAAGAATGCGGCAGGCACGAAGGCCGCCGTGGCAAACCCGGTTTATGACGCCCTCAACAACCTGCACAAGAACGAGCGCATCTTCAGCTACGGTATTTCCGACTCTCCGGACGGCATCGCTCTTTATCCTCTCGACAAGAAGAACGGCGTTCTGGTCACCGGCAAGCCCTCACAGACCATCCTACCGCCGCCCTTCAATCAGGTCCCCGCTATCAAGGGCTTTGGCCACCAGGTTCACCACAAGTTCGTCGTTTGCGGCTTCAATACGCCCGACGCGGTGGTGTTCTGCGGCTCCTCGAACCTGTCGACCGGCGGCGAGGAGAGCAACGGCGACAACCTGCTCGCCATTCACGACCAGGACATCGCCACCGTGTTTGCCATCGAGGCCTTGCTGCTGGTCGATCATTTCGATTTCCTCGACAGGATGCCCAAGGCCGATAAGGGAAAGGGCAAGGGTAAGAGTAAGAAGAACGGCAAAGCCAAGACCGCGGGTCCGGTGGCCTCGAAAACTCAGGCCGCCATGGATGCTGGATGGTTCTTGGCCACCGACGACCAATGGGCGGCCAAATATTTCAACCCCAACGACCTGCACTCCATCGACCGCCAGCTGTTCGGCGGCTGAGGCGGAGCCTCGCGACTTCGCGCGCTTCCGGCGCTGAATTTGCGACACGCTGCCATTGCCTGTACGTCGCGACGGGAGGCCATTGGAAACAACAGGTCCAATAATCAAAGTCGTAATGACCGTGGCTGTCTATCCTCTTCAGCCCCCACGGCCCCGGTTGGAGTCATCGACGGCCGTTCAAAGACAATAGGCTTCGCGCGCCAATTGCCGAGGGTAACAGTTGTGAGATAGGGGCTATCACAGCTTGTGCGGCGACCCGCGATAGCCCTCGATGTCGACGTATTTGTAGAAGTCACGCGCCTCTGCGAGGCACTGTTCGTTGGTCAAGACACTTTCCTCGTCCGGAAATCGGCTATTGTGAAACTTAACTGGCTCGTCGAGCCTGTTGCCGCCTCGTTCGAAAATCGCGCGAGCGGTATCAGTGCACAGAAACGACGTGATAGAGGGGTCGTAATCGACGAAGCTCTTATCCGATGAGACGAAAAACGCCTTCGACGAATCCTTACGCGCCTCTGCCGACTTGAGGCCGTCAACGAAATCCAGATTGGCTTTGTTCAGCGTGTTGAATTCGTCGAGATCGATCATGGATGCTGGGATCGGAACCGGGGCTCCGGGCCGGTCTGAAATGACATTGCCCAGCGAGTCTTTGATGGGAATACGATTGGCCAGATTGTACATGATGTTTCCGACCTTGTAGGCCGTAAAATCGTTTTGGAGGTAAATGACCTGCTTCACTCCGGCGAGTGACATCACGCCCGAGCACTGAGCGCAGGATTCCAGCGAGGTATAAAGGGTGATCTTCGTGAGCGACGCTGCACGCGGCTTGCCTGGGACCCGTCCAGTTTTCCAGCTGTCGAAGATGTCGGTGAGGCTGAACAACCTCCTAACCATGCGCGATTCGGCGTGCTCGGCGGAGCTTCGGAAGAAGTCGTTGTGATTGAAATCGAAGTCGATGATTTCGCCGTTGCCGTCGACCGCGATGCAGGCGATGTTGTGGCCAAGGTAGCGATCCCAGTTGACGCGCGCTACAGCCGGGTCCGGGTCCGAAATCATGTCACCGCGATAGCGCTGCGTCGGCTGGGGAGGCTCACTCGACTGAATGGGTTCGATCTGCGCGGCGCGCAACGGATACGATCCGAACGGACCGCGTTTATTGCCGTTCCAGAAGCGGACCATCAGTTTCATCAGAAGATGGCAGTAAATCCTATGTCGTTCCTTCACTGCTTCCTGTTGTAGTTCGCGAGTATCCTTGTCGAAGTTTACCTTGTTGAGCTCGACCACTTCATTCAGTCGTTTGTCCCAATATTCGAGCAACGGCTTCTGATCGTCGAAACCCGGAGGTGGCTTCGTTTGCGCCAGGGCCGAGGTTGCACCGGTGGTCGCGGCGCCCGCGATACTCGCCGTTGTCACGATGAAGTCGCGTCGGTTGACCTTGTCTTGATTGCTCATGGTGCACCGATCCACTGATCGAGGAGGTATCGCGATAGCTGGACCCTATCGTGCGGGGTCCTCGCGTGATCGCACCAATGTAGGACTATATAATGTATGGTTGCGCAATCAATTTAAGTTTTCTAAACGCCGGTTAAGACGGGCTACTGTGGCGCTTGTTCGGCCGTTGCCATGATTCCTCTTGTCATCGTGCTGGTCGCGGCAGCGTGCTGCGAAACTGACGAGTGCCCCGCTGCAATTCCCGGCCCACAAGTTCCCGACCGAGCGTAGTCTGACCAACCGGAAGTGTCTGGATGAGGCTCGCAGATTTTTCACTTACGCCGACGTTGAAGGATTTCGTGGATCTCCGCACAGGCATAGTGAGAGACTATTGCGCATTGATCCCGACGGATGTCGCGAGGCGTTTGCGCGACGACAAATACCATCCCGCGCGACAGAGTCGCGCGGTTCACCTCAAAACAAATTTTCCAACTTGACAAGCAGGCCGTGCGGTATTGAACTTGAGGCTGATCTCGCAGGGGCGCACAAGCGGTGAGATACGCGCGCGCACCAGGCTCTCGTAAGACCTGCCGCGATCACGCAACGCCCGCGGCAGCGACCTACTCGCTTAAAACTCGGTCGACATCCGACGGAATATCGCGGAGCGATCGGAACGCAATGCGGCGCCCTCGCGATGGCGAGTGTCGCCTCACGCGCAATAACAGCTCCGCTGTTATGCCAGTGTTCAGTCTCCTCGGCGTTCTCAGTTTTTCGCCTTCATCGCAAGCCCAAGCCCGCTGTAACTCGATGCACGATTCGGTGCCAGCTAATCCGCCAAACCCGGACCTGCTGCTCGCCCCCGCAACGCTAACACTCGATCTCTATAGGCTCGACCGAGGACGAGGGCGCTCATGCTGCGCAATCGTCAGCAAATCAAATCGCATGGAGGAGCACGGTCATGCGCAATAGCCGCTCGCTTGCCCTCGCAGCCATCGGTGTCCTCGCAGTTTCGGCTTTGATCGGCTGGCCGATGCCGTCGGTAGCTCAGAAGCGACCGAGTTCTCCGCCGACTCCGGCGCGCGATATCAATCCCCCAATAGCAAATTGCAACAGTACACCGGATACTATCCCGGATCCGGCACAGCCGGGCAAACGCATTGCCAAGCCGATTACAGCCGAGCTGCTGACGTCTGGGCAGCCGTGTCAGCAGGTCGTGAATACCGAGGGTCTGCTCGACGGCAACCCCTTGGGTAATCTCCAACGCGGCTTTGACTTCTATTCATGGCTTACCTTCATCGCCATGAACTCCCCCGCCGACGGCAAAACGATCGGCCAGGGCCCGCGGTCCGGCGGCGACGCCTTCACCAAGTGGGAAGACCTGGCGAACTTTCGGCCGCTCGGGGACGTCATGCTGGCCAAGGGCGCCAAGCCGACCTGGGGCACGCGCATCCTCCCGCCGGAGTGCAAGAGGTTGGACGGCCCGAACAAGATCATCTTCCATCTCGGGGAAGAGGCGTTCAACCAGCCGTTCAAGACCGGTCCGTTGATCGATCAGGACGGCAACTTTGCGCTGTTCGACATCCTGATGAACCGGCCGATGTACGATTTCATCGTCGAGAACGGTTTGTACAGCAAACAGGGCCAGGAAAAGTTCAAGGGCCCGATCGGTTTTCCACCGGGAAACAATCCGCTCGCAGGGGACAAACCTGAACCGGGACGGATGGGCGCGATCATGCTTAAGGTCTCGTACCGAATCCTCGATCCGGAAAAGAACAAGGACCTGATCGACAAGTTCCACACCTCCGACGCCTTGATCTTTTTCCCGGGCCCGCCTGCGACCAAGACCGGTCCGGCCTGTGTCGAGAAAAAACTCGGGCTGGTGGGGTTCCACGTCGGTCACAAAACCCGTTTCGCCCCGCAATGGGTGTGGACCTCCTTCGAGCACGTCAGCAATGTACCGGACGAGGCGCTGGACGGCAGCATCGAGAAGAAGTTGGATCGGTACAATTTCTTCAATGCTAAATGCACAAACGACTGTCCGGCCGTCAACGATACGCCGCCCCAGCCGTGGGACCCCGACACGTCGCTGACATTCAAAGGTCCCTATCGAAGCCAGGTGGTCCGGAAGAGAATGCTGCCAGGCCCAGTCATCGACGAAGTGGCGAAACTCAACGAGGCGTTCCAGGGTCTCCTCAAAGGCACGGTGTGGGAAAACTACATGCTGCTCACGACGCAATGGCCGAGCAATCGCGCCTGTGTTCAGGAAGTACAGAAGCTGGAACAAGAGAAAAAGGACCTGATGACTGTGGTCGATCCGACATGCGCGCCAGCCCCGACCTATCTGGCGAACACGACGCTCGAGACTTACAGTCAGGGCCGCATCCCGCTGGCCTCGTCGAGCTGTATGGCGTGTCATGGTAATGCGACCACCCAGCACGTGCCGGCGACCGCATCGGATTTCACCTTCATCTTGGAAAAGGCGCAGAGCGCCACGCGATGAGCGCCGCTGGCGCCGTCCAGCCCGAGAGCACGAGCAGGAGGAAACCATGACCGGTTTCACGCGCCGCAAAATCCTCAGCGGCGCCGCCGCGACCGCGGCGGGCGCCGTGGGCTCAGCGAGCCTCACGACACAGACCGCCGCGCAGACCACCGCCGCCGATGATGCGGACCGGGCGTTGTTCATCACCTTGTCGGCCGCCTTAACAGGCATCGCCAAAGAGAGACTCTCGCCCGCCGTCGATCCCATCCAGATCAACAGGCAATATTTTGCTCAGGCAAAAACCGATCCGGCGTTCGACGGGCTAATGCAGATCATCCGCGCCGATCCCTCGAACCCGGCCGCCGCGGCCGAGAAGGTGTTGAACAACTCCGACTCGAATATCAAGTATCTCGGACGCAGCATCATTTTGATGTGGTATCTTGGCGTCTGGTACGCTCCCAAGAAGCTCGAGAATTTCAATTCGTCGCCGCCTAAGCCGCCCTACCCGCCCGACAAGGTTATTTCATCTGCCGCCTATACCCAGGGCTGGACCTGGCGCGTCGCCCAGACCCATCCCATGGGTTACAGCGAATTGCTGTTCGGCTACTGGTCGAAAGAGCCGCCGGCACTTGATGCTTTCATAAAGTAACCAGTGCTTCACACTTTCATAAAATGAGGAGCCCACAGAATGTGCGCCGAAAGAATGCCAAACCCCGACGTGCTGATTGTCGGTTCGGGCATCGCCGGCGTCTTGATCGCCCGGCAGTTGGGACGCGCAGGCAAGAAAGTGCTGATTCTCGAAGCCGGCGAGGCTTTGCCGGCTGACATCAACGGTTACATGAACACCTTTTTGGCAGCGACCGCCAAGGTGCCGGAGAGCCCTTATCCGCCCGCGCTGTTCGGCGCCAACGGTCTGACCGACCCGCGCACGGTGAATGCCGGCAGGCCCACGGTGCTAAGCTTGGGCGCCAAGGGAAAATTCGGCGACTGGCAGGATCCGAAACAGGCCTATCTGATCCAGAAGGGGCCGCTGGCGTTCGGCAGCACCTACGAACGCATCAACGGCGGCACGGTGCGGCATTGGCTCGGCACCAGCCTGCGCTTCGTACCGAACGATTTCGAGATGAAGTCCCGGTTCAATCGTTTCGTCGACTGGCCGATCAAATACCGACACCTGGAGCGCTGGTACCGCGACGCCGAGAAGGATATCGGCGTGGCGGCCGACGTCGGGGACCAGAACTATCTGGGCATCAACTTCTCATCCAACTATCCGATGCCGCGGATTCCGTTGTCGCTTGTCGACATGGAAGTCGAAAAGGCGATGCCGAATTTGAAGGTGGCAGGTGTCGGGCTGGATGGCCTCAAATGGAAGGTCTCGAGCACGCCGGCCGCACGCAACTCGCAGCCCTATCAGGCTCGCCGGGTCTGCGCCGGCAACACCAACTGCATCCCGATCTGCCCGATCCAGGCCAAATACGATCCCAGCGTCACCCTCGCCGAGGCGTTGCGGACCGGGAACGTCGACGTGAGCTATAAGACTGTCGCGTCGAAGGTCCATGTCGACGGCAACGGCCGCGTTAGCGGAATCGACTTTATTCGTTACGATAAGGACGATGGAGATCCGGTCGAACGCGGCCGCTTGACGGCCAAACTATACATCCTGGCGGGCAATGCTATCGAAACGCCGCGCCTGCTGTTGATGTCCAAGAGCGAGCAGACCCCGAACGGGGTGGCGAACCGCCGCGACGACAAGGGGTCCGTCGGCAAGTACCTGATGGACCATCCGCTCTATCTCGCCTGGGCGCTGACGGACAAGCCAGTCTGGGGCTATCGCGGACCGCTCTCGACCGCCGGCATCGAGGTCTGTCGCGACGGCGGATTCCGCCGCGAGCGCGGCGCGTTCCGGATCGAAATCGGCAACGAGGGTTGGAATTTTCCGATTCAAGATCCCGACACCACGACCGTCGATTTTGTCAACGGACTGAACGGCAGCGGGCTCAACGATGGCAGTAAGCCGCTGTTCGGCAACGCTCTCGCCATCGCGCTAAACGACAAGCTGTCGCGCCAGTTCCGACTCGGTTTTCTGGTCGAGCAGTCTCCGGACGACAGCAATAGGGTGACGGTGCCCGACCAGGTGCCCGACGAGCTCAAGGATCACCTCGGCCTGCCGCGACCCCATATCACCTACGATCTCTCCGATTACACCAAGCGGGGCCTGGCGGCGGCGAAAACGACGGCCAGCGCCATCTTCAATAGCATGCACGCGAAAGAGTTCACGTCGAAACCCGAGGCCGACGATCCGAGCACGTTCGAATGGCCGCCGGGTCAGACGACCCGCATAAAATATTACGGCTCCGGGCACCTCGTCGGAACCCATCGCATGGGCGAACGTAGCGAAAATTCGGTGGTCGACTCGTTCCAACGCTCGCACGACCATGACAATCTCTACCTGGTCGGCAGCGGCTCGTTCCCCACCGTCGCGACCGCCAATCCGACGCTGACTCTTGCGGCATTGTCTTTGCGGACGGCGGATCAGATCATCAGCAAAGACTTCAAGTGAGCGCCCGGCGAACTGTGGTCGCGATAATGCCGGGCTGGGCGCAAAAAGCATTCCCTGTGCAGAGCACCGATAGAGGTGCGACATGTCGGACTGTCTAGACCGTATCGGTGATCGCGGTGATGCTGGGCGACTTTCCGACCTTCGTTCGGACGGCAAGGAGGGCGACATGATCGTTCGCAAAAGGCCTCAGCGCTTCGGCAACGAGGTTCGCCACGAGATCGCCCTCCGCCGTTGCGTCGGCGCGCTTGCGATCATGCTGGTGGCGGGCCTCGTCCCAGTCATCGCTTCCGCTGCCGAATGTCCGGTGCGACGTGAGCCTAACATTCCGGCACCCAACGGATCGATAGCCAAGGGCTTCAACATCGATACCTACAAGCGCCAGCTAACCGAATATCAGAAGAAAGGCTATAACAGCGACATCGTCGCTGTAATGGAGAAAGCGACCCGTTACGTCTTAGACCGCGCCTTGGAGCGCGCCGGCGAGGTTAAACGGCCGGCCGTCGTGCTCGACATCGACGAAACCTCGCTGTCCAATTGGGATAACATCAAGGCCGACGACTACGGCTTCATTGAGGGCGGTGCCTGCCCGCTGCAGGCCAAAATGGCATGCGGCTTCAACGATTGGATCGATATGGCAATCGCACCCGCGATCGAACCGACGCTGAAGTTTTTCAATGCCATCCGCGCCAAGGAGGATGCCGTCAGCCGCAAGGAGATCCCCAACATCGCCGTATTCTTTGTAACCGGCCGCCGCGAGCAGCAGCGCCGGGCAACGTTGTGGAATCTCGATCGCGCCGGATTCAAGGGCTGGACGGGGATCGCGACCCGCCCCGACGAGGAGCATGGCACGATCGTGCCGTTCAAGAGCAGGGAACGCTATAACATCGCGGAACGCTATACGATCCTTGCCAATATTGGTGACCAGGACAGCGATCTGGAAGATCCAAAAGAACTAAAAGATCTAAAAGGCCCATCCGCCGAGTGCG
>WNFJ01720957.1_pt2 | contig 12118 bp, 10 predicted proteins | sample 5400461 | NCBI WGS metagenome assembly WNFJ01 (sample SAMN13153349, study PRJNA577476) | soil metagenome | isolation source: 115 cm saprolite on Douglas fir-dominated hillslope | place: USA:California | collected 2013-09-17
GTGATGTGGTGGACGTCACCTGCCCCCGCGGTGAACTGAATCCGCCGCTCGCGCGCCCGGTCGGCGAACGCGGCCCACGCTTCGCCGGCGAGCCCTCGCACGTCCACCAGCTCCGGATGCGGCTGCCAGCGGCCCGACTCGATGCGCGACAGGTCCAGGAGATCGTCCACGAGGCGATGCATCCGGCGCGCATTGCTCAATATGGGCCGGGCGAAGCGCTCGATCTGGGTTCCCGGGCTCGCCTCGGTCGCGAGCGTTTCGGCGTATCCGGCAATGGACGTGAGGGGTGTCTTGAGCTCGTGGGACACGTTGGCGACGAAGTCGCGACGCATGGCCTCGAGGCGTCGCAGCTCGGTCACGTCGCGGATCACCAGCAGCCCGCCTCCGTTCGGCAACGCGCGCCCGGTGACGAGCAGCGTGCGCCCGACGCGCTCCAGTTCTTGCGGCTCCGCCTCTTCCCCGCTGAGCACGGTCGCCACCAGGTCGCGGGCCGCCTTCTCGTGGAACAGCTCGGCGAGCGCCGGAAAGGGATCGTCGGGTCCGTATCCCAAGAGACGCCGGGCCGCTCGATTGAGAGTGACGATCGTGCCGCGGGCGTCCGCCGCCACCACGCCGTCGGCCATAGTCTCGATCAGCGGATCGGCGAAGCGTTGATCGAGCTGCTCGTGCATCGCCCGGAGCGCGAGGATGTGGTGGGCGACCTCGGGGACGTTCGAATCGGGAAAGGCCGGCGACCGGCCGTCCGCGATCGCGCGGGCGGCGCCACCGAGCTGCACGAGGGGCTTGGCGACTTGCCGGGAGAGCAGCCAGGCCAGGGCCCCGGCGACAAGGACCGCCGCCAGTCCCACGAGCGCCACGGTGCGCTGCACGGCGCCGACCTGCTGGTCCACGGCCGTGAGTGTGGTCGACACCCGGACCACGGCAAGGTCGGCGGTGCCGGCGCGCACGGCGACATACATCCGGCGCTCGTTGGTGGATGCACTGAGACGCTCCGCGCGACCGACGCCCGCGGTCAACGCCTCCTGGACCTCGGGACGCAGCAGGTGGTTCTCGAGTCGATCCAGCGACGCGCGGTCGAACTCGGTGTCGCCTCGGACCCTGCCGGTGGGATCGATGAGGGTCACTCGTTGACCGATGCGGGCACCGAGCTCGCGGGCGAACTCGGGCCAGCGCAGTGAGTCCACCGGCACCAAGGCCGCGGTCAAACGCGCCTCGCGCTCGAGACCCCGCGCTATCTCGTCCTCCAGGTTGCGCCGCAACAGGCGGTCTGCCGCGATGGTGAGTCCGCCGACGGCGGCGGCCGCGAGCAGGCTGGTCGTGACGAACAGCCGCGTGGCGAGCTTCACGACCGCTTGCGGCCGCGCGGCTCGGGGGGCGGGCGACGGAACCGGTAGCCCGCGCCGCGGACGGTTTCGATGCAATCGCCCGCCTTGCCGAGCTTTTGGCGCAGCCGCTGCACGTGCATGTCCACGGTGCGCGTCTGGATGTCGGGATGGGCCTGCCACACGGTTTCGAGCAGCTGGGCGCGGCTCTGCACGCGGCCTTCGCGCTCGATCAAGGTGCGCAGCAGTTTGAACTCGGTCGCCGTGAGCTCGATCTCCGCGGCGTCCACGGTGACCCGGTGCGCGCCGCGGTCCAGCGCGATCGGCCCGGCCGTGACGAGCCCGCCGGTCGCGACGGCCGGCGCCGCCAGCCGGCGCAGCACCGCGCCCACGCGTAGCACGAGCTCCTGCGGCGAGAACGGCTTGGGGAGATAGTCGTCGGCGCCGAGCGACAGGCCCTTGATGCGGTCCGGCTCGTCCTTGCGAGCCGTGAGCAGGATAATGCCCAAGTCCTTGGTTTCCTCGCGCCGGCGCAGCTCCGCGAGCACGTCGTAGCCCGAAGCCCCGGGCAGCATCAAGTCGAGCACGACCAGGTCGGGCCGCTCCTCGCGCGCCGTCCGCAGCGCGTCGCGGCCGTTCGCGGCTGTGATCACGCGGTACCCCGCCTTGGCGAGGTGATAGGCGACGAGCGCGGTGATATCGGGCTCGTCGTCGACCACGAGGACGCGGTGGCTCTCCGATTCGGTCATACGGGTCGTCCAAGGTAGCGCAACGCGCTCGCCCTCCGCAATTTTCAGCGCACTATGCACGTGCTCTTGGCGCTGCTTGCCGTCCAACAAGCCGTCCCCCCTCCGTCGTCCCCCGTCTCCGATACCGCGCACGTCGTCATCGTCGCCACGACGGACGTGCATGGCCGCGTGCTCGGCTGGGACTACGTGCGGGATGTCGCGGGGTCGGGGGGGCTGTCGCGCGCCGCAAGCGTGATCGAGACGCTGCGGACGCAGTATCCGGACCAAGTCGTTCTGGTCGACGCGGGCGACCTGATCGAGGGCAACCTGTTCGCCGCGTATTTCGCCGAGCGCGATTCGCAGCGTCCCCACCCGGTGGTCGACGCCCTCAACGCGCTGCAATACGACGTCGCCACTCCCGGGAACCACGAGTTCGACTTCGGGACCGGCGTGCTGGCGCGCGCCACCGGGGACGCCACGTACCACTACGTGTCCGCCAACATCTTCAAGGGTGCGAGCGACACGCTCGTGTATGCTCCCTACGTCGTCGTCACGCGCGCGGGCGTGAAGGTCGGGATCACCGGCTTCACGACGCCCGGCGTGATGGTGTGGGACCGGACGCAGGTGGGCGGTCGCATCCGGGTGCGGCCGATCGCGGAGGCCGCGCCGCTCGCCCTGCGCCGCCTGGACCTGGCGGGCGTCGATCTCAAGGTCGTGCTGATCCACTCAGGCCTCAACGAGCCGTCATCCTACGACACGGCGGGTGTGGGCGCCGAGAACGCCGCCCTGGGGCTCGCGAGCATCCCGCTCCCGGCGCCGCGGCCGGATCTGGTGATCGTCGGGCACAGCCACAAGGAGATGCGCGACTACGTCGTGAACGGTGTGCATTTCGTCCAGCCGAGGAACTTCGCGCTCAGTCTCGCGGTGGTGCACGTCTCACTCGTGAAGGACACGGGGCAGGGCGGGCAGGGCGGGCAGGGTTCCAGTGGCTACCGGGTGAGATCGATGCGTCCCGAGCTGATCTCCCTCGCGACGGTCGCCGAGCAGCCGCGCTTCGTGCGGCGGTTCACGTCGGCGCACGAGCGCGCCCGCGCCTGGGCGGCGACGCCGCTCGGCACCGCGAGTCCGGGGTTTTCCGCGCGCTACGGGCGCGGGGAGGACACGCCGCTGCTGGATTTCATCAACGAAGTGCAGCGCCGGCGGGCCGGTGCCGATGTTTCGGCCGCCGCCGACTTCGACCTCGCAGCAGGCCTACCGGAAGGGGAAGTACGCGAGCGCGATGTGACGGGGATCTACCCCTACGAGAACACGTTGCGCGCCGTCCGCATCACCGGGAATCAGCTCAAGGCCTACCTGGAACAGTCCGCCCGCTACTTCCGGACCTATCAGCCGGGCGCGCCGTCGATCAACGACAGCGTGCCGGGCTTCAACTACGACGTCGTGAGCGGCGTCACGTACACCATCGACTTGACGAAACCGCCGGGACAGCGCGTCCGCGGGCTCGCGTACCGTGGGCGCGCCGTGGCCCCGGCCGACAGCTTTACGCTGGCGCTGAACAGCTACCGCCAGTCGGGTGGCGGCGGCTATACGATGCTTCAGGGTGCGCGCGTCGTGTACGACCGGGGCGAGTCGATCCGAGACCTCCTCTCGCAGGAGATCCGCACGCGCCGCCACCTGATCGTGCAGGGCGTGTTTACGCCCAGCTGGTCGGTGGAGCCGGCGGAAGCCCGCGCCGCCCTGCGCCAGGCGTTCACGCCGACGGTGGCCGCCGTCACCCGACCCGACAGCACGCTGCTCCGCGTCCTGGCGATCAACGACTTCCACGGGGCGCTCGAGTCGCAGGTCTGGCCCTGGTCCGCGGGGCGGCCGGTGGGCGGGGCGGCGGCGCTCAAGCCGTGGCTCGACAGCCTCGCCCGCGTGTGCTACTGCACCACTGTCCGGCTCGACGCCGGGGACGAGATGCAGGGCACGCCCGTCTCCAACTTCAACTTCGGCCGGCCCGCGATCGCCGCGCTGAACGCGCTCGGGATCGATGCGGCGGCGATCGGCAACCACGAGTTCGACTGGACGGTCGATACGCTGCGCGCCCGCATGGCCGAGGCGCGCTACCGGTTCGTGGCGGCGAACATCACCGATGCGGCGGGCACCGCCCGGCCGGACTGGGCGGAGCCGTTCACCGTGATCCAGCGCGGTGGCTCGCGCGTGGCGGTCATCGGGCTGGCCCTGCCCGCGACGCCCGAGACCACCTCGCCCCGTAACGTCCGCGGGCTGGCCTTCGGGAACGGCGTCCAAGCAGTGCGGCGCGTACTGCCGCAGGCGCGCGCCGCGGGCGACTACGTGATCGTCGTGGCGCACATCGGTGGGTTCTGCGATGGTGACGGTGCGGCGGCGCCCCTCGCACCGACCGCCTGTCACGGCGAGATCTTCGACCTCGCCCGGGGACTCGATTCGGGCTCCGTGGACCTGATCGTGAGTGGCCACACCCATTCGCTCGTCAACACGGTCGTCAATGGCATTCCGATCGTGCAAGCGCGCTCGTCCGGCGCCGGCATCGCCGTGGTGGATTTCGTGCGGGTGAGCGACGCGGCGGGCCGGCGGCGGCAGGTGCGGGCGCGCATCGATACGCCGTTCGCCGACGGGGTCCGCTTGGACCCTACTTTGGTGGACGCGCTGCGCATGAGCCAGGTGTCAGTCTCCACGATCACCGAGCGGCCCGTGGCCCGCCTCGGGACCGAGTTGCGACGCACCGGCGACGAGTACGGGCTGGGCCGGCTCATCGCCGACGCGCAACGCAACGTCGGGAAGGCCGACGTCGCTATCGTCAACAACGGCGGCATCCGCGCGGATCTCGCGGCCGGGCTCGCGACATACGGCGATCTGTACCGCGTCGAGCCATTTCAGAACCGCCTGATGCGCCTCGCGGTGTCCGGCAAAGTACTGAAGCAAGTGCTCGAGCACGCGGTGACGGGCAACGGTCCGGACGCGCACGTCGCCGGTCTTACGGTGTGGTACGATCCGAGCAACGCCGCGGGCCGGCGCATCAAAAAGCTGCGGCTCGCTAATGGCAAAGGCGTGGACGACGACCAGACCTACTCGCTGGCCGTGAGCGACTTCCTCGCGGCCGGGGGAAGCGGCTACACGATGCTCGTGGGCGTGCCGTCGGCCGAGGTGGGCGTCACCGATTTGGATGCGCTGATCCAGTACCTCGCGGTGCTGCGCCAGCCGATTTCCGCCCCGGACGACCGGCGCTTCTATCGTGAAGGAGGTGGCCGCTGATCCGCGTCTTCGTGAACGAGCGGCCGGTGAGCGTGGCCCCCGGGGCGAGCGTACGCGACGCCGTCGAGGTGCTCGACCGCGAGCTGGCCGACCTGGTGGGGCGCGGCGTGGCGCACGTGACCGACGGCGTCGGGCGGCCGGTGGACGCGGGCGATCCGGTGGGCGAGGGGGGCGCCATTTTCCGGGTGGTGGTGAGCGCTCGCCAGGGGCCGCCCCGCCTCACGAAAGAGGCGCTGCGCCGCTGGCCAAAAGCCGAGCTGCACGTCCATCTGGACGGGTGTCTCCGCCCCGCGACCATGCTCGAGCTGGCGCGGGCGCAAGGGATCCGGCTCCCGGCGGACACGCCCGAAGGCCTGGCCCAGGCGCTGTACGTCAAACACGCCAAGAACCTCGAGGAGTACCTCACGAAGTACGAGATCACGCTGTCGGTCATGCAGACGGCGGCGGCGCTCGAGCGGATCGCCTACGAGTTCGTGCTGGACGCGGCGGCAGACGGGCTCCGTTATGTGGAAGTGCGCTACTCGCCGCTGCTGCATCGGCCGGCACTCACGCTGTCGCAGGCGATCGAGGCGCCGCTCGCCGGGATCAAGCGGGGCGAAGCGGAGACGGGCACCAAGGTCGGGCTGATCGTGTGCGGCATCCGCACTCGGCCCCCCGCGGAGTCGCTCGAGCTGGCGCGGGCCGCCGCGGGCTACCGCACGGCCGGCGTCGTGGCGTTCGACCTGGCGGGCGCGGAGCGCGGCTTTCCGGCGCGCGACCATGCGGCCGCCTTCGCCTACGCGGCGCAGCATGGCATGGCGTGCACCTGCCACGCCGGGGAAGGGGACGGCCCGGATTCCATTCGCCAGGCGCTGCACCAGTGCGGCGCGCAGCGGATCGGGCACGGCACTCGACTCGCTGAAGACTCCGCACTGCTGGAGTACGTCATCGAGCGAAAAGTCCCGCTCGAGATGTGTCTCACCTCCAACCTGCATACCCACACGGTGACGTCACTCGCCGAGCATCCGTTCAAGCGTTATCTCGACCAGGGCGTCGTCGTGACGTTGAACACCGATGGCCGTGTGGTGGACGGGATCTCGCTCACCGACGAGTATTTCATCGCCCAGAGCGTGGTGGGCCTGAGCAAAGCGGACCTGGCCCGCGTGGTGCTCAATGCGTGCGAGAGCGCGTTTCTGCCGGAGTTCGAGAAGGTGGCGTTGGTGTCCCGTGTGCAGAGCGAATTGGAGGCTCTCTAATGTCGCTGCGCCGTACCGTCTTTGCCTTCGGCGTCGCCTTCGTGTGCGCGCTCGCGGTGTTCACCCTGCCGCGATTCGTGTGGAACACGGTACAGGGCGCCGTGCGGCAGCAGACTGCGGCCGACACGACGCATCAAGCTCCACCCGCCGCCGTGCCCCAGGTACCACAGGCGGCGCCCCGGTCGATCCCGCAACGGCTCACCGGGATCTTCGGGATCGCGCTCATTCTGGGCATCGGCATCGCGCTGTCGCGCAATCGGGGCGCCATCAGTTGGCGCGTGGTGGCCTGGGGAGTGGGACTGCAGCTCGCGTTCGCGATCTTCGTGCTCCTGGTGCCGCTCGGCCAGAGGTTGTTTCGCACTCTGGGAGACGCAATCACCAAGATGCTGGGTTTCTCGTACGTCGGATCTGAGTTCGTGTTCGGCGAGATCGGGAAGCAGCACTCGAGTCTCGGTCTGATTTTCGCTTTTCAGGTCCTCCCGGCCATCATCTTCGTCTCGGCGCTGTTTGCGATCCTCTATTACCTGGGCGTGATGCAGCTCGTGGTCAAGGCATTTGCGGTACTGATGAACAAGGTGATGGGGGCGAGCGGGGCCGAGAGTCTCAACGTCGCCGCCTCGATCTTCATGGGCCAAACCGAAGCGCCGCTCACGATCCGTCCTTTTCTCCCGGGAATGACCCGCTCCGAGCTGATGACGGTCATGACCGCGGGGATGGCGCATGTGTCGGGGTCGATCATGGCCGCCTATATCGCCATGGGCATCGAAGCGCGGCATCTGCTGACCGCCGTGATCATGACGGCGCCCGGCACCATCATGATGGCGAAGATCATCGAGCCGGAAACCGAGACACCGCAGACCCTCGGCGGTGTTCGGGTAGAGATTCCGCGCACCGACGTAAACATCGTGGACGCGGCGGCGCGCGGTACCACCGACGGACTGCACTTGATGCTCAACGTCATCGCGATGCTGGTCTCGTTCGTCAACGGCGCATTCGGCTGGGTGCACGGCTACGTCAGCTGGTTCCCGGAGAGCATCCAAACCGTGCTCGGCTGGGTCTTCCGGCCCATCGCGTTCGCGATGGGCGTGCCGTGGCACGACTCCGGTGCGATCGGCGGCTTGCTGGGCACCCGCATGGTGCTGAACGAGTTCCTCGCCTACGCGCAGCTCGGGCCGATGAGAGCACAGCTCGATCCCGTGTCGTTCACCATCGCCACGTTCGCGCTGTGCGGCTTCGCCAATATCAGCTCGGTGGGCATCCAGATCGGCGGCATCGGCGCGCTCGTCCCGGACCGCAAGCACGATCTCGCCCGGCTCGGGTTCCGCGCCATGATCGCCGGGACGCTCGCGAACTTCCTCTCTGCTACACTTGCAGGCATGCTGCTGTGAGCAAACAGGAGCGGGGAGCGGGGAGCGGTACCGTCCGTGCGGCCGCGGATGTCGTCGCCCAACGACTGGGCAAGCTCAAGCCGCGCGCGGCAATCGTGCTCGGCTCGGGCCTCGCCGGCGTGGCCGATGCGGTGCGCGACGCCGTACGCATTCCCTACAAGGAGATCCCGGGCTTTCCCGAGCCCGGCGCGCCGGGCCACAAGGGCGAGCTCGTGGGCGGAACGCTCGAGGGGGTGCCGGTGGTCGTACAGAGCGGGCGCTTTCATTTGTATGAAGGTCACGCACCCGAGGTCGCCGCGCTCCCCACGCGAGTGTTCGCCCGACTCGGCGCCACGACGCTGGTAGTCACCAACGCAGCAGGCGGCATCCGTCTCACGTTCCGCCCCCCCACACTGATGCTCATCGCGGACCACATCAACTTGATGTTCAAAAACCCGCTCGTCGGTCCGGTGGCGGAGGGGGACGAGCGCTTCCCCGACATGAGCGATCCCTACGATCCGTCCCTCCGCGCGCTCGCCCGCGACGTGGCGCGGACGGAGCGGATCCCGTTGGAAGAGGGCGTGTACGCCGGCCTGCTCGGGCCGTCGTTCGAGACGCCCGCGGAGATCCGCATGCTGCAGCGGCTTGGGGCCGATGCCGTGGGGATGTCCACCGTGCCTGAAGTGATCGCGGCGCGGGCCCGAGGCGTGCGCTGTCTCGGGTTCTCGAGCATCACGAACGTGGCCGCCGGGCTCTCGGCTCAGACGCTGTCGCACCTCGAAGTGCTCGAGGCGGGGAAACAGATCGCGGGTCAGCTGCTGTAATGCCGGTAGCGTCCATCGGGGCGTGGACCGCCACCTCCGACCCCTCGGCGAATACCACGCCGGCCGGTTGGGCGCGATTCAGGAACTCCCACTCCGCCCCGTAGAGCGACCCAAAGTCAATGCGGTAATCGACGGCGCGCACATCGCGGACTGCCCAGGCCGGATGCGTGACGCGGAATACTCCGAGACTGCCGTCCGGCCGCGTCCGGCAGGCGAAGCAGCGCTCGATGAAATGGTGCTCCGACGACTCGGGTGGCGGCACCTGGGCGGCGCGCGAGCCGGTGACGTTCACGTGCCAGCCGAACGCCGCGGGGCCCACCCCATACTCCGCGCGCACTTCCCCGTGCAGGTCCACCACGCGGCTGCGAATCGGCGTGGGCCAGAACGGCTCGCCGTACCGCAGCCGGCCCACCGCGGCGACCAGTCGGCTCGACACGAACTGGCGGATGAACCAGACACCCGGCTCTCCCGCCACGCGGACGTACGTACGGAAGTTGACTTGCGGATGGGCCGTGAAGCCGGGGATGCGCCAGCCCTTGATGCGCACGTCCAGCATCTGCAACGCGACCAGGCTCACGTGCGTCCGGCCGTCCCAGAAATCGGGCTCGACGCCCGGCGGAATGGAGCGCCGGATGAGATCTTCCGGCGCTTCGAACGTGAGGAGAATGATGTGTGACCAGCGCGCGGCCAGAAACGGGCGAGGTGTCACTTGTGATTAGTAGGCTAGAGTCCGTCTGTCGGTGGCCGCGGTGGCGCCGGCACGAAGTGGTTGAGGGGTCCGTGTCCGTGGCCCAGGCCGGGCGCCGCGGCGATAGCCCGGTGCACGAAGTCGAGTGCGTCCTCTACCGCGCGCTCGAGCGGGCGGCCGAGCGCCAGACCCGCGGCGATGGCGGCGGAGAGCGTGCAGCCGGTGCCGTGGGTCGATGTCGTATCGAGCCGTGGTCGACTGAAACGCCGGACGGTCCCGCCCGTGACCAGCACGTCCACCACTTCCTCGCCGGTGAGATGACCACCCTTCACGAGCGCCGCCCTCGCCCCGAGCTGCGTGAGCTTCCGGCCGGCGCGTTCCATGTCGTCTGGGTCGCGGACGCTCCCGCCCACCAGTACCGCGGCTTCGTCGAGATTCGGGGTGACGAGCGCGGCGAGCGGCACGAGCCGCTGCACGATGAGCCGCTCGGCATCGCGCTCGAGCAGGCGATCGCCCGACGTCGCGACCATCACGGGGTCGAGGACGTAGTTGGGGAATCGCCGGCGCGCGATGCCATCGGCCACCGCTTCCACCAGGGCGGCGGAGCCGAGCATGCCCGACTTCACCGCGACGGGCGGGAGGTCGTCGGCGACTGCGTCGAGCTGGCGCGTGACGAGCTCGACCGGGACGGGCTCCCACGCCCGGACCCCCATCGTATTTTGGGCGGTCACGGCGGTGATCACGCTGGTGCCGAACACGCCGAATTGATGGAACGTCTTCAGGTCGGCCTGGATGCCGGCGCCGCCGCCCGAGTCCGATCCCGCGATGGTGAGGGCGATTTTCACGTAGCGCCTGTCCCAGGCTTCTTCGCATATTGAAGGCTCGGCCGCGGCCGGGAATGCTCGAGGAGACTCATCGCCAGTAATCTGCAATCGACGATCCGTGATCTCCAACGCCGCAAGGCGCGTGGCCGCCGCGGCCTCGCCTTGGTCGAGGGTGTCCGGCTCGTGGAGGAAGCGCTGGCCGCCCGCGTCCCGTTCAAGGGGGCCCTGGTCGGCCCCGACCTGGCGCGCACCGCGCGCGGCACGGCGCTCGTCGCGGAGCTCCAGAGCCACGCGGTCGAGGTGGAGGAGGTCGGCGCGCGCGTGTTCGCGCAGCTGGCCGACACCGAGACGCCGCAGGGGATCCTCGCGGTCATCGAGCCGCGGCGCTGGACGGCGGCCGACTTCGCGCCGCCCCCGGGGGCGGTGGCGCTGGTGATCGATGGCGTTCAGGATCCCGGTAACGTCGGCACGCTGATCCGGACGGCCCACGCCCTCGGAGCCGCGGGCACGGTCGTGCTGCGGGGCACGGCCGACCCGACCAGCCCCAAAGCGCTGCGGGCGGCCATGGGAGCTACCTTCCGCCACCCCATCGTGTCGCTCGACGACAGCGGTTTCATCGCGTGGACGAAGCAACACGGCGTGACGTTGTGGGCCAGCGCCGCCGATGGCGTGCCGCTGCATCGGGCGCTCGATCGCGGACGAGGACAGGGGGAAGCGGGACGGGTGAACGGACCTATCGCGGTGATCGTGGGGAACGAGGGGGCGGGCATCCGCCCCCAACTCAACGCCGTCGCCGCGCAACGCGTGGCGATCCCGCTGGCCCAGGGCGCCGAGTCGCTCAATGTCGCGGTCGCGGCGGGTATCCTGCTCTACGAGGTGTCGCGTGGTCGTTGATCCCATCCTGCTCGTCGGCGCGGGACTCCTGGGGCTCTGTATCGGGAGTTTCCTCAACGTCTGCATCCTGCGGCTCGCCAAGGAGGACAAGAAACAGCGCTCGCTGTTCCGTCCACCGTCCACCTGCCCCCGCTGCGGCCGCGGCATCGCCTGGCGGGACAACATACCCGTGGTCTCGTGGCTCTTGCTGCGGGGCCGATGTCGCTGGTGCGGGCAGCCGATCTCCGCGCAGTACCCGATCATCGAAGCAGTCGTGGCGGTCCTGTGGGTCGCGGCGATGCTGGCCTACGGGCCGACCGCCCGTTTCGTCGAGGCGGCGGTGCTGGGCACCATCCTCCTTGGTATCGCCATTACCGACGCGCGCCATTACCTCATCCCCGACGAGTACAACTGGACGGGGCTGATCCTCGGGCTCGGCCTGTCACTGACAGCTGGCGTCCCGGGCTTCATCCAAGGCGTGCTGGGCGCGGCCACCGGCTTCGCCCTGCTGTACGCCGTGGGTCTGGTGGGCGGCTGGGTCTTCAAGGAGGAAGCGATGGGCGGCGGCGACATCAAGATGATGGCGATGGTGGGGGCGTTCGTGCACTGGCAGGGAGTGTTGTTGACGATATTCGCGGGCGCGCTGTTCGGTAGCCTCGTGTACGTCCCGCTGCTAATGCTGGGGAAACGGAAGCGTCATGTCCCGTTCGGGGTATTCCTGGCCATAGGAGCTGCGGTCGCGTTCGTGTTCGGTCCCACGATCTATGACTGGTACCGGCGATTCCTGGGAGCCGCTTGACCTGAATGGGTGATCCGTTCGAAGGGCTGTTCGACTCGGGTGAAGTGCTCGAGCGCGTGGGCGTTAATCTCACCGCGCAGGCGCGGCGCGGCGACCTGGAGCCGGTGCGCTGTCGCGACGCCGAGATCGCGCGCGTGGTGGACATTCTGCTGCGCCAGAGCAAGAACAATCCCGCCCTCATC
>WNFJ01194391.1_pt2 | contig 12115 bp, 12 predicted proteins | sample 5400461 | NCBI WGS metagenome assembly WNFJ01 (sample SAMN13153349, study PRJNA577476) | soil metagenome | isolation source: 115 cm saprolite on Douglas fir-dominated hillslope | place: USA:California | collected 2013-09-17
GTGAATCTTGGTCTACGCTGGGAGTATCATACGCCGCTCGTGGAGGTGAAGGACCGGCAGTCTAACTTCGGCGAGTTCAGCGGAGTGCTGGAACTGGCGGGACAGAACGGCAACAGCCGCGCGCTGTATAACCCGTACAAGAAAGATTTCCAGCCGCGCGTGGGCTTTGCCTGGACGCCGGCCCAACTGGGAAAGAAGGCGGTGGTCCGCGGATCCTACACGATTTCTTCCTTTGTGGAAGGAACCGGCACCAACCTGCGGCTGCCGTTGAATCCTCCTTTCAACTCCGAATTCGAGACCCGTTACGATCCTGGCAACTTCTCCACGCCCGGCAGCACACTCGACCAGGGCCTTTCCGGCCTGAATCCGAAGGACCCTTACGTGGGCGCGAACATCCGCCTCTGGGATCCGAATGTGCGCCCGGCGGAGGTGCAGCAGTGGAACCTGACCCTGGAATACCAGTTGCCCGCCAACAACGTGCTGACCGTCGGCTACGTGGGCCAGCGCGGCACGCATCTGGTGGTTCCGCTGGCCTACGCCCAGCGGCGACTGGTAAACGGCAAGGTGCTGCCGAGTCCCTACCTGGCGGGCAATCCGGACCTGGTGAGCAAGATCACACAGATTTCGGGGACCGAGTCGAACGGCAATCAGAAGTACAACAGCCTGCAGGCCGGGTTGCGGCGCCGGTTCCAGTCGGGGCTTGAATATTCGGTTGCCTACACCTGGTCGAATGCGCTTTCCGACGCCATCGGCTACTACGGCGACGGCGGCCAGTCCGGCAGCCAGTCAGCCTATTTCCAGAACATCTACGACCGCCGTGCCGAGTGGCGACCGGCCTATTTCGACGTGCGTCATTCCTTCGTCACCAGCTTCTTCTACGAGCTGCCGTGGGGAAAGGGAAAGCCACTCGGCTCCGGCTGGAACCCGGCGGTGAACACCGTCTTGGGCGGCTGGCAGTTGGGCGGGATCCTAACCCTGCACACCGGCTTCCCGCTTACCGTGACGGCCAACGACGCGTCGGGCACGCTTTCGCGTGGCGCCCGCGCCGACGTGATCGGCACCCCGCACGATTCGCAGTTGGTTGGCCTGGGCAACCATTACCTCGATCCGGCCGCGTTCGCCCAGCCCAAACAGTTCACCTTCGGCAACGAAGGCCCCGGCGCTGTGCGCGGGCCGGGATTGCAGCGGTTCGACCTGTCGCTCGGCAAGAAGTTCCCGATCACGGAACAAAAATATTTCGAATTCCGTGGCGAGGCTTTCAACCTGAGCAACACGCCGGCATTTAACGGTCCGGTGCGGTTCATCAACTCGTCCACGTTTGGCGAGGTCAGCACGACGCAGGGTGAGCGCAATGTGCAATTAGCTTTGAAGTTCTTCTTCTAAGCAGCGCCGCAGAAACCGTGCACTCACTGGAACCAGCAGGATCGAGCAGTGACGATGTTCAAATCACGTCACTGCTCCCTTGTTTTGGTCCGGTCCGCGATGCCCGATCGCTCGCGCCGGACCCAACGCTTCTGTCGCTTACCAGCGCTCGCCCGATGACGGTGGCCGTACCGGCCAGCCTGTTGAGCGCGTCACTTGCCACCGCGGGCGACCCCATTCGTTCGTACCCGCAAGGCCGCACTCGCCTGAGCAAAAGAAATCATCTCGGCCACCAGACATGACCTCATCCAAGCACTGAGGACCTTCAGCAAGGGAGCCGTTTGGAGATCCACCAGGCGAACGGGGAGTGTCGTTCGCCTGCTAAGCCTCTTGGCGTTCCAACGCCGCCAACGAGGTCATCGCCGGATTGCTTGCGCCCCCTCGCGGCCGGCGCTCGATTAGGATTAGGTCTTCCCGGCGATGGGTCACACCTGAGCCGTGGTGGAAGTTCTCAATGCGGCCAGAGCCTCTCTGAGAGACCAGACTGCGGCGCCCAGAAGAACGACATCTTTTAAAAGGAACTGTCCTGGCAACGCTGATAGAGCGGGGAAACCTCCGAGACTCCGCTCCCAGCCCGGGGTCGTGAATAGGAAGCTCAACGTCGTCAGGAATGTGGCGATAGCCATACCGCTGCCGATCGCCGCAGCTAGCGCGGAAAGTGGGCGAAGAGCCAACAGAACGCCCGTCGCGATCTCAACCACTCCGAGCAGGTTGGAGAATGCCTGAGTGCTGAGCACTGCTAGAAGCCAGCTCATCAAGGGGCTGTTTTCGGCCAGCGGCCGAATCCCCTGAGCCTCATAGGCCGTGAACTTCATGCCGCCAATCCAGAGAAAAATCAACGCCAGACCGTAGCGGAGAAGCATTGCTTCGACCGTGTACAAATTGCGATTCGTCCGGGGTTCCGTTTGATTAGTAATCTTCATTTTCGCTCCATTTACTCAATACCAGCGCGGTACAAAGGCCGCGTCAAGTTCCGAAATAATGCATCACCTCGCCTCTCGCGCATTAGGCGTCCGAAGCGAGGTGAGCGCCCGGTCCGGGGATAGCTGCGTCCCTAGTTCGTAGCCTCATTAAACTGCGCCGCGGCGGCATGTTCGCGCGGCAGAAACTCGAAGCCGCTGTTGTCGCCCGGATAGAACCAGGTGTGCAAGGCCGGGTGCTGTCCTGTTGGCGCTTCATAAAACGAGAACTCGCTCTTGCCGGTTGGCTGCAGCCGGTACGCGGGAATGGCCAGGACTGTGGTAATCAGCCGTGTCTCTTCGCCGTTGTAGATGTAAACGACATCCCGGCTGGGGGAGGAATCCTGCAGCTTCAGCACGTACTGGCCGGCTTGCAATAGCGTCCCTTCCACGACGATGGGTTGGGATACGTTGATGATGGTCTTCTTGTCCGACACGCTAGCTCTCAGCGAGGGGACGAACGCGCTGCTCATGAGGCTCATGGCCAGAGCAGCGAAAGCAGGCATATTACGAAACATAGTTATTCTCCTTTTGTTCAATTGCGGAACTGAGGCTCGCCTCAGCTCCCGTCCGGTCATTATTGGTAATTCACTTCGCGCTTCTTCTCCTCAACGTGCTGGCGACAAACCTCCGGCAACAGTGAAGTCGAGAATGCGTATATATCCAAGAGTCGCTTGGAAACGATCTACCGCCTCACGGCGTTAGTAGAATTCGCGGAAGTCCGGTTCGCTTCCTACAGTTTCTGCAGGGACACCCTCAGGACTGGCCGAGGTTGGGGTCTCGCAGGAACGCCACCATGCGCAAGCCCATTGGTTCCTACTCCCTCCACCCATTACTTCGCATTGGCTTTCAAACCGGTTATGCCTGGCGGTTTCGACAGGCGGCCAACGCCAGGCCGCCCGGCATCGCCAGCAGGGCCACGCCACAATGCCACACCAGAATGTGATAGCCGCTCAGGATGGGACAACGGACCTCGAGTACCGTCATGCCCACAAGCCCCGCCAACCCACCGGCGATCGCGCCCGTCAAACCAGGAGACAGGATGGCTCCGCGCCGCACGAGTGACCAGAACAGGACTCCTGCCGGAACCGCACACGCCAGGCCGGTTCTCAGACACCTGAGGCCGGCCGGAACAAAACCAGATTCCCCCTGCGAAGGGAATACGGTCGCGATGACAAGCGCCAGCGACAGTAACACGCCGATCGACGACCGGGCAGGAGAGACGGCGTGCTTGCTTCCCGGCGCCATCAACCGAACCAGGGAGAGGGCCAAAAGACCAGCGCCTGCGGCCATTGGCAAAAAAACGACGATCTTCTGGAAAATGTTGAGCACTCGCCAGCCATCGGTCCCGAGCAGCAAAGATCCCGCGGCGACAATTGCCAGAAAAACCAACGCAAAGGCGGAGAATAATGCGCGAGGGGACGCCAGCGGTTGCACCGGGATCAGATTTCCGAGCATCACCGCTTCGATGCGTTTCATCTGCTCCGATGAAGGAGGTGAAAACTGGCGGTTCTCACCAAAGGTCCACACCAGGCGCCGGCAGCGCTCACATTCAGCGACATGTTCGGCCACTTCGGACTCGTGTCCTGAAGTAATAATTACCCCTTCCATCTCGCGGCAGGTCATTGGTCGGCTTCTCTGCGTTGCTTCTATTCGATACTTCGCTGCAACCATTGAAGTGGTAACGCTAGCACGCTACTGGATTCGGGAGCAAGTTTGCGTACGCCGCAAATGCGAACGGTGCGCGGGTGTGTAACCCCGCGGACAGATCGGACGAATAAATGGATGTGGGAGCGATCTGTTACACGATACAAACGCAACCTTTGCGCACCGACCTACCCGCCGGTCCGCAGGAGGCGCCTTCCAGCAGGGACCGGAGAGCTGAATTTGAAACAATCACACTGCCCAATCTGAAAGCCCTGCACCGCAAGGCTCAGCAAATGCTGAAAGATGTCAGCGCGGCGGACGATATGGTCCAGGAGACTTGCCTCCGGGCGTGGCAGAGCTTCGACCGGTTCACGCCGGGCACAAACGGGCGCGCGTGGTTGTTTGCCATTTTGACGAACGTTGTCCGGCACGAGTACAGGCGCCGTGGGCGTTGGCGAATTGACCCGCTGAGCCAGGAAATCCTGGAGAACTGCGCGGCGCCGACCAACACAAATACAGAAATCTTAACCGACCATTATTTGCTCGGTGCCATCGAAAGTATCCCGTTGCACTCTCGCCAGGTTCTGCTGTTGGCGGACATCGCCGCGTTACAGTATCACGAAATCGCGGAAGCACTGCAAATTCCGATGGGTACTGTGATGTCGCGCTTATCCCGCGCACGAGCGAGTCTGAGGTCTCAGTTGACGGGATCAACTGGAATGCGCAGAACGACCGCACCCACCTGCATTGGCCCAATAAATTCGGCCGACCGGATGCGCTCACACGCCTCGACCGAATCCGATTCGGATACTCCGGAGGTTAGAGTCGAAGCTATGATTGCATAAGCTGGACCGAAGCCGCTTCTCCTACTCCAGTGGGGTGTAATAGCCAACACGATGGCGCACCCGCAACGGAGGCATCTTGTCCTGAGCGGCGAGGACCACCTTGACGCGGCGGTACTTTCCATCCCGGGAGGCATTCACTGGAGAATAGCAAAGCAGGTATTGGTCGCGAAGCTCCGCGCCGATGCGCGCACAAATACCGGGAAGCTCGTCGAGCTTTTCGACCGGAAACTGCTTACCCCCGGTCTCGTCGGCCAGGTCGGTGAGCAGACGCGGTCCGTTGCGCTCTTCAGGCGGGCGTTTCGGGGAGTCATTCCGCTCGAAGATGCCGATGGCGTAGATCTGGACATCGGCCTCACGCACCGCCTCTTTGATCTCGGTCTCCGTGTAGCGACTGTGATTGTCTCCCCCATCCGACAGGATCACGATCGCCTTTCGCAAGTTGTGCGCGCGCCTCATTTCCGATAGCGACAGATGGATTGCGTCGAGCAGCGACGTGCGTCCCAGAGGCCGCGCGCGAACGAGCCCCATGCGCACCTGTTCCAAGTCCCGTGTCAGCGGGACAGCGAGCTTGGGCCGCTCGCCGAACCGGATCAGAAAGAACTCGTCTTCGGGATTGGTAATCTTCAGAAACTCGCCGGCCGCGCTCACGGACTTCCGCATCTTGTTCCGCATGCTGCCGCTCGCATCCAGGAGGAATCCGGCCGAGAGCGGCGCGTCGTCACTCGCGAAATGCGTGATCGTCTGCTCGACCCCGTCTTCGAAAAGCCGGAAGGACTCTTTTTTCAAACCCCTCACGGACGCGCCGAGCGCGGTCGTGACATGGACCGGGATCATCACAAGCGGAACATCCACCCGCAGATCGGCCCGCGGTTCGCCTGGAGACCCTACAATTTTCTTCGGTCTGGCGCGCGGTTCAATAGAGACTTGGGCCAGCGCGATCGCCATCGCGCATAACACAGCCAGTGAAGATAGGACGACAGCGCCTGATGTTCGAAGAAAAACGGAACTCATGGAGAGCCAGCTCCCCCGATCGTGTGCCAGTATAGCACCTGCGGCTCACCAGGGGCGCTAGGTTAAAAAAAGCCCGGCGCTGAAGCCCCAAAAAGCATGAGGGCCGGCGCCGGGCGAAGCGGTGTCACTGCGCCTGTTTTACTTGGATCCGAAACGGAAGACGACTCCGGCCGAATAGCGGAGGTTGTTCTGGACGAAGTTAAGGTTTCTGGAGCCGGTTGAGGCCTGGGCTGTCAGGTATTCGAGCTGAATCGGCTTCACCGCGAAATGGTTCGTCACGTTGACATCCACGCCGCCGCCGAAGGCCGCCGCAAAGTTGTTCTGAGCGGACGCCAGCCGCGGTGCGGTCGAATTGGGATCGAAGCCATTCGAGAATCTCTGGCCGCCAAAGAGCGTCTGCACGTACGGAGTGAAGCGTGACATGCGCCAGTTGAACCGCGGTCCAAACAGATACTGGAACGTCGTGTTGCCGAGCTGGACGCCGCCAACGTAATTGGCGCCGAGGTCCGCGACCAGACCGATAACCTTGTTGAAGTTGTACTCGGCGTAGCCGTAACCGCCATTCGCGTTGGCCGACGGGATGCTCCCGCCCGGATTCACGCGCGTGTACGAGTAACTGAAGCCCACTTCCGTCTTCGGTGTAGGGGCTGTTTCCTGAGCGCTGGCTACAACGCAGAAGGCTAATAGCGTTCCCAGCAGAATTGCATTCGTTTTCATAACTTTTACTGAAGCTCCTTTTCCTGACTTTTGTTTAAAACTGCCCCGTTTCCCGCCGTACACGGCCGCCAAGAGCGGCCCAGCAAAGCGCGTGACCTTGCTGCGCAAGCTGCACCGCCGAACCGAATGACAGTGTCACTGCCGGGATTCGCGGAGGTTTGCAAGAGAGAGACGTCTCAAAGACCGCGATGCGGTCATTGCGCCAACTCGCTTGATAACTAACTCATTGTTCACTAACGTAGATGCGCCAATCTATCTTCGAGTTGCACAGTTGAGTTCAAATCTCGTTGTCAGACTCAATTTTAACGTTTCCATTTCCTGTATTGCATTTAATGTATTTCTGTTGTTTTTGGAACTTGCTGCATTCGCCGTCTGAAATTCTTCCGACGCCAGCAATTAAGCGGGGCAGATTAGTTCGAGAGAATCTCGTCGATTGTGACGTTTGAATCGCGCGGCTTCATTGGTTCTGTCTGAAGAAGCCGACTCTGTTCTCCGTAGCGCGGTTTAACGTTGCGGAGACGGCGAAGTACCTGTGGAAGACGTGATCGTCATAAGCATATATATAGGACACGATCAGACGACATCATCAAGCGGTCGGGGCTCGCGCGGAAGGGGGCGTGCCGGGCTGGGAGCACAGGGTTGTGGGAAAGGCTGAAACCGGTAGCCGGCTTTACAGACCGTTTCTATGTATTGCGTGTGATGCGGGCCGAGCTGCCTTCGCAGCCTGCGAATATGCACGTGCAGCGTGCGCGTGCGAACCTCTTTACTATAGCCCCAAACACGCATGAGCAGCACCTCTCGCGGGACGATTGCTCCGGCGTTCTGGACTAACAGGGCGAGGAGATCGTATTCCTTGCGCGTAAGCAACAGACACTTGGAATCCGGTGTGGCGAGTCGACGGTTGAAATCCACCTTCAGATGCACGTCCTGGTAACTAGACGGCAAGTTCGACGTCATTTGTACTGAATCCATGTCGCTTCACTCTTTCAATCTCGATAGTAAGAGCCTGAAATGTTCTCCCAGTTGTTGCATTCCTCGGTAGGTCCTCCCACGTAGTCTCGTGCAATCGGCTCGACATACGTCGCGCCCCACTAACTGTTCCTTTTAAACAGTGTGGGTGTAATGCGGAATTCGGAGGCCGATTCCGATCCCGATCCCGTATTCCGTGAACCGTTAAATCGATTTGCAGGCATGGCCATTTCTAGGGTCGAGGCCAAGCACTCCACGCTCGGCCCCACCTCTTCGTAGCGACTGAGCTACTTCTTGGAACCGTCGGTCGCGCAGCCACCCTTGCCCTTGCAAGAGTTCTTGCTTTTGCAGCCGTTGTCGCTCGCTTTGCAACCGCCCTTGCCCTTGCAGGAATTCTGACCCTCGCAGGCATGCTTCTCCGTCTTGTCGTCGAAGCTGCTCCCGGCTAGCAGTCCCGCGAGTCGGCTCGCGGAGGACATCGTCGGATTCGAGGTGCCCCATGGAGCTGGGGCAGCGTTCAAACGGGTCATCGTGCCGCCCAACAAGCCGGTGAAGGCCGCCGTCAGCACCAGAGAGTGCTTGCTTATTTTCATGTTTATACTTTCTCCTTGTATCTGGATTCAATTGATTGGCGGTTGTCCCAGCGGGTCCCAGTGGCCGCCACCCCGCACGATTCCGGCCGGAATGGATAGTGTCACCGGGTGATGCCCAGACGATCGCACCGTCAATCAATACTTCGAAGCGCCACTACGCGAAAGTTACGGTACATATTTCTGAGATTCTCAGCGCACGGCACACGCCAACTGCGAAGCTACCTGTGCAAGAAGTTCCCGCCAACGAGTTGATAGTGGGGATAGCATTCAAACGGGTCATCGTGGCGCGCAACGCCCTACTGCATTTCCCGATTGGAATAATACAAGGCTTCAGTGGCATATAAGAAGTTGTGCTGTCTTTCTACATATGAACCGATTTGTCAGGCGAACCTTGCTTGGAATGGCGGCCGGGGCGACCGCCAGCGTGGCTCTCGTGTTTACCCTGGCGCAAGCGCAATGGAGCATAATCTTGGGGATCGCGCTCGGCGGCGCGTATGCGGTTACTCTGCGTCCCGCGCGGGGCGCCTACGTGGACAACATCATGGCCGCCGGCGCGCTCGGAGTTCCGATGTGGGGTCTGATCAGCGTAATCGCGTTCCCGTTGATTTCCGGTCAGATGCCGGAGTGGGGCGCCGAGCAGATGCGCGCGCATTTCCCAGCATTGGTCGGCTGGATCCTGTATGGCGCGTCACTCGGCATGGTCACCCAGGGATTGAACGATATCGCCGGCCATGTTCTCGGTCCCGAAACCAAGCTTGGATCAAATGAGCCGCGGGAGACTAAGCGGATCGTCATCCTGGGTGGCGGCTTCGCCGGCATGAGGACCGCGGCCTGTCTGGAAGAACAGCTTCGCGAAGATCGCTCGGTCACGATCACCCTGGTTAGCGAAACGAACGCGCTTCTTTTCACCCCGATGCTTGCCGAAGTAGCCGGTGGCAGTCTGGAGCCCAGCCACATCAGCACACCTTTGAGGAGCACCCTGCACCGGACAGAGTTTATTCGCGGCCGTGTCCTTGAGATTGACCTCGAACGACGCCTTGTGATAACGGGCGATGCCTCTTCCGATTCTGGCAGCTCATCGCGGCGAGCAAGTCCGTACGACCATCTGGTTCTGGCGCTTGGCTCGGTTTCGAACTATCTGGGTATGGCGAACATTGAGAAACAGGCCTTCAACTTCAAGAGCCTGCTCGACGCCATACGCATCCGCAACCACATCATTGAAATGTTCGAGCGGGCCGATGGCGAGCCCAATCCGAAGGAACGCCGGTCGCTCTTGACATTCGTAGTCGCTGGTGGCGGGTTCGCCGGTGTGGAGCTTGCCGGCGCCATCAACGACTTTGCGCACGGCATCCTGGCCGATTATCCGGCCCTGCAGCCGGGGGAGCTGTCCACGGTCTTAGTGCATTCGCGGGATCGCATCCTGCCGGAGTTGAGCGAATCGTTGGCTTGCTATGCGCAGCAGAGGATGGAATCGCGCGGCGTCACGTTTCGGCTGAAGACGCGGTTGACGGACGCCCGCCCAGGCGTCGTGGTCCTGGGCGACGGAGTGATTAACGCCGAAACCCTCGTGTGGACCGCCGGCACGGCACCCAGCCCAATCGTAAAATCGCTCTCGGTCGAGAAAGACAAGCGGGGAGCTGTGATCGTAGATAGCGTGATGGCCGTGCCGGGTTATGCAGGCGTTTGGGCGCTCGGCGATTGCGCCGCGGTGAACGACGCAAAGACCGGCAAGCCGTGTCCTCCCACCGCCCAGTTGGCGCTGCGCGAGGCGGAAGCGCTGGCGAAGAACATTCGCGCGCAGTTGGCAGGCCAGCCCCTGCAGCCCTTCCATTTCGATTCGCTTGGACAACTGTGCGTTGTAGGTTATCAGACTGCCTGCGCGGAGTTAGTCGTGCCTTTCGGCGGCGGCAGATCGATGCGTTTCTCGGGGTTACTCGCGTGGCTGATCTGGCGGGGAGTCTATTTGGCAAAGCTGCCCGGACTGGAGCGCAAGATTCGCGTTCTGATGGACTGGACGATTGAGCTTTTCTTCCCACGCGATATCGTCCAAACGATCGATCTCCCGTAGGAGTTATTCCAATGTCCACACGACAGCCGTCGTTGGCAGCGCATATTCAGACCGGGACAGCCGCTGCGGCTTGGGTCGAGCCGCTTCTCGGACTCACCATAGGAGCGCTCGGCGGAGCGGCAGGCAGTGCTTTGCTGGTCACCTCGCCTGTGCACGGCTTCGGGCTTGGCGCGCTGTTCGGGTTAACGTTCGGTTTGGCCTTCGCTCACCGAGCCACCAGCCCTGGCGCCGGACTCATCTGGGGTCTGAGCTGCGCCTTTCTTTTGTGGGTGATGCTTCCCGCCGGGATTATGCCTTTACTAGGCGGGTCCGGCCGTTCCGAGGCAATGTTGCGTGACGCGCGCGACCGCTTTCCTGAACTTGTCGCTTATCTGATATGCCTGGGATTGCCCGTGGGTGTGGCGATTGGCAGCCGGGGAAGCCAGCGTAACAGAGCCGGTCAGCCGGAGTTCCGTTGGGGACGGGCGGTGGTTGCGGGCGGTTTTTCGGGCATAGTCGGCGGCTTGATCTTCAGCCGGTGGATGTACGTAGGAGATTTCTTCCCGCTGCTCGCCGGTTTTCGCCAACTGAGTTCCCGGACCACGGCAGTGAGCTTACATTTCGGCGCTGCACTGCTGATCGGCGTTACCTTCGGTCTGCTGTTTCAGAGAGACGTGCGGAGCTACGGCTCCTCAATGGGCTGGGGCCTGGGTTACGCGATCTTCTGGTGGTTCTTCGGCCAGCTCACCATACTTCCCGTTGTCGCTGGAGCGCCGCTGGACTGGTCGGCGGACAAAGGCAGCCAGTTGTTCGGATCTCTTGTCGGGCACATTCTTTACGGATTGATCCTAGGAGTCGTATACGCGACATTGGACCGCATGTGGATAAGGCTGTTCATTCAGTCCGACCCTCTCAACCGGGAAAGAGAAGGGCCCGGATTCCGTTTCTTGCGTTCGCTCGAGTGGGGAGCGGTGGCCGGACTGTCGGGAGGGCTGATCTCGAGCCCCGTGATGCTGGCCACAGGTATATTGCCGAAGGTCGTGGGGCTCGACATTGGTTTTTCCACTTTCCTTGGTCTTCTCGCCCACGTGTTCATCAGCACTCTCGTGGGCATGAGCTATGGCCTTCTGTTTCGGAACGAAGCTCCGACCGTCGGCTTCGGCGCTTCATGGGGATGGCTGTTCGGGCTGATCTGGTGGTATCTGGGACCCATGACTTTGCTCCCGTTAATACTCACTGGCGAGTGCGACTGGAGCACAACCGCGGCAACCGCGCACCTACCGTCGCTAATAGGGCACCTGATCTACGGCGCGGCAACCGCTCTTGTATTCCTCTTGCTAGAGCGCCGCTATACTCGGTGGCTGTTACTGGATCCTCGAAGCGCTGCCAGGGAACTGCGCCGCACGCGGCCCGTCGGGACGCCGGCTCCAGCGTTATGGCTATTCACGTTGGGCTTGGGCGTGTTACTGCCCATATTGCTGGGACAAGGTTGATGTTCACGCAACACGCGGATCCGGAACTGCCGCGGCTTATCCGACGGCGGGCGACGGGGGCCGCCAACTCTCTCTGCGTGCTGGGTTAGCTGTTTGTGGAGCCAGTCGTGCCGCGGCCTGCCCCTCCACTGCGATTCAGGCGTTCAGCGGCCAGAACTAGGCGATGTCGGGTCCTGAATAACCTTACCTTAATCGTGTTTTCATTCAGTCCGGTTACCTTCGAGAGCTTTGCCAGAGAGTAGCCTTCGAGCTCTTTCAATAGCAGCAGGTGACGATCCCCCTCCGGGATCCACTCGAGCAATTTGTTAAGTAAGTCCCTCTGCTGGACTACCCGGTCAGACTTGGGACACAGATCTTGGCTCATCTGCGCGCGGGTCGAGATGTCGTTATCGGCCGAGTCGCTCTCGTAACG
>WNFJ01614512.1_pt1 | contig 12115 bp, 12 predicted proteins | sample 5400461 | NCBI WGS metagenome assembly WNFJ01 (sample SAMN13153349, study PRJNA577476) | soil metagenome | isolation source: 115 cm saprolite on Douglas fir-dominated hillslope | place: USA:California | collected 2013-09-17
AGGCTCGTTTCGTCAATGCCATCTCAGATGACACCCAATCCTTGGATATCGAATTCAACGGAACGAAGGATTTTAACGCTGTGGGACCTTTCTCCGCCTCGGGGTCAACCTATGTGAGTGTGCCGACGGGTAGTGACAAAATCCAAGGGTTTGCCAGCGGCACCACCACCACTCCCGTCTTCACCGTAACCAGTCCCGTCAGCTTCAACTCGGGGAAGCAATACACGGTGGTTGCAACTGGACAACTTTCGGGCAGCGTTCTCCTCGTGGCTCCAGTTGATACCAACACGGCGCCAGCAAATGGCCAGGTGAACTTCCGCGTCATCGATGCATCGCGCGGCGGGCCCGGTACTGTGGACGTTTATATCATCCAGAACAGCGCCCAGGGCATCCCCAGCTGCACACCCGCCGGTCCTGGTAGTGCCTGCGCTCCTACGTTCTCCGGCCTTTCCTCCCCTTCAGCGTCCACCACCCCATATAGCGGTTACGTAACGGTGCCCTATAATTCCCTCGGCTTCGGTTACACGCTATACGTGACGCAACCCAACGGAACGATCCCAATCTTTTCCGGCGTTCAACTCAGTGAAGTCGGCAGCGCATCGGTTGGCTCGATTCGTACCATAGTGCTCGTGGACAACCCGGGAGGGGGATCGATGAGTTCGACGCCCATAGTGTTGAGTGACCTCAATTAACCCGTTCTGGCCTGGCAGGCGTCCAGTTGCAGAGTTCAGAAAAACGTTCACGAAAAAGACCCGGGCCTCGACGAGGCCCGGTGAACCCGTGACTAGGTTATCCGGATCCTGCCATCAAAATTCAAAAGTAAATGCAATCGCACTCCCGATCACCCGATGGCCCGATCACCCGATCACCCGATGGCCTGCTAAAATCCTTGCTTGCTCACCCAAACTGATTCTTGGAGATTAAGAAGGATCTCTCGCTGCTTCAAAGCCCTGCCCCTTGCCTTGGCCCTGCCGGCCTTGAGCATCGTCACCGCCAGTTGTGGTTCCGGGAGCAACGTTCCAGCGCAGGTTCGTTTCGTCAATGCCATCCCGGACACCGCCCAGTACGGCACGGCCCTCGATATCGATGTCGCCGGAACAAAGGATTTTACCGACGTACCATTCCAAGGTTTTCAGCCGTCCTCCGGCTATACGAAAATCGCTTCCGGCGGCGCCGCCCTCCAAGCGGTTAGAACCGGTACCACCATCCCAGTCTTCATCGCCGACATTAGCTTGAATGCTTCCACGCAAAACACTTTGGTTGCGACTGGATTTGCTACCAGCGGCAATGCTGTCCTCATTTCCCCCGTTGACAACAACCTCCCGCCGTCCAATGGCAATGAGAAGTTCCGTGTCATTAACGCCTCGCCCAGCAGCGGCCCTATGGGTGTCGATATCTATATCGTCCCCGTCGGGTCCACTACCTCCATCACCCCACCCGCGACCATCTCTAATGTTGCCTACCGAAGTGCAAGCACATACGCATCCGTTGCCTATAATCCCAACTTTGTACAGGGCTTCAACTACACCATGTTCGTGACTGCAACCGGAACCACGTCAATTCTTTTTAGCCAGACCCTCAGTGCCGGAAGTTCGTCCGCCGGATCGATTCGTACCCTGGTGCTCACCGACCAACAGAACATCACTCAATTGAATCCGAGTGCCCTCGTGTTGAATGACCTCAATTAACTACGCACCAGCCGGTTCGACCCCAGGCGGCGTCGCGATGCACCTTTATTAGAATTATTAGAAAGAAGTTATTAGAAAGAGGGTCCTTACTAATTACGAAGAAGATTCCGGTCCTCGACCGAACCCCGGCAGACCACAGAACAAGCTGCTAAAATTCTTCCTGCTCACCAGCAAAATGCTTTTGGAGAATTCCGGATGGGTCGCTTGATGTGTCGCTTGATGCCTCGCTTGCTGAAAGCCCTGCCCTTAACGTTTGTCCTGGCGGTCTTGAGTATCTTCTCCGCCAGTTGTGGTTCTTCCAACGCTCCAGCGCAGGTTCGTTTCGTCAATGCCATCCCGGACACGGCCCAGTACGGCACCGCCTTGGATATCGATGTCACCGGCCCGAATGCAGCAAGCACGCTGGAATTTACCCATGTATCATTCCTCGGCGTTCAGCCGAACCAGCCTGGCTATACCAGTGTACCGTCGGGTCGTGACACCATCGCAGGGGTTTCGACTGGCACTACGACCCCGGTCTTCAGCGACACCGCAACCTTGGGCGCGGGCGCTCACTACACGCTCGTAGCGACTGGACTCTATCAGACTCCCCCAAACGTCAGCAACATTGCCCTCTTGGAAATATCCGATAACATTCCGACGCCCCCATCCGGCGACGTCGAGTTCCGCGTCATCCATGCCTCGCCCAGCGGACCCGCCTCGGTAGACGTTTATATCGAGCTCAACCCAAACACTGGTCCCGGGCTACCCATTACCGTTCAAGGCCTTACCTACACGCAGGCAAGCAAATACGTAACCTTTACCTTCAACCCCAACAATGCCACCCCTCCCCCAGGCTTTACGGTTTACGTGACTGCATCGGGAAGCACGACCACAATCTTTTCCTATCCCCTCAATCCATCCACTGCGGGAGCGGTTCGTACCCTCGTGCTCACGGACGTCGAAAACGGAAATACAATGAACACGTCTTTCCTGGAGTTGTCCGACCTCAACTAATTGCGACCGCTGGAACCAAGCACGGGGGACAGCCCCCGGGCGATGCCTCTGGGGACAGTTCCGGAGGGCGTTTGAGAGCAGCCCGGCGCTTCAGCCTCGGGAACAGTTGGAAGACCGGGCAAGTCCCGGAGAGCTTACCCTGAGCGAAGTCGAAGGGGATGAAGTTCTCACGCTCACACTTTAGGTGCTGGACACCCAACACCACACCCTCTTAAGCCGCATCCCTCTCAAACGACTTCGCGGCCGCTTCTTCATCGTCAAACACTTCAAAAATAGTAACCAGCTTGGTGAGCTGCAGCAGGTCGCCGACGCGCCGGTTAACGCGCGCCAGTTTCACCGCGCCGCCAGCGTTGCGCGCAGTCGTATACAGCGAAACCAGGGTTCCCAGACCCCCGCTATCGACGTAATTCACTTCGTGCAGATTCAGCACCACCTTCGGGCTCTGGGACACCAGTTTCTTGACGGTATCGCGCAGCCCGGCCGATTCTTCGCCAAACACGATCCGGCCGCTGCAATCCACCACCAGCACGCCCTGCATCGATCGTGTACTCATTTTCAGTTGCATTGCCGCCCCCTCCAACCTTTGCAGTAGAACCCTACCCCTCCCCGCTCCGCCACGCAAGCGGTCGGGTTGCGAGGCTGGCTAATTCGGTTTGCTCGAAGCTCGAAGCTCGCAGCCCCCTGTATAATCAGGAATTCCGATGAGCTACCAGGTCCTGGCGCGCAAATACCGCCCGCAGAAATTTTCCGATGTCATCGGCCAGGAACACGTCACCCTAACCCTGCAAAATGCCATCGCGCAGGAGCGCATCGCGCACGGCTACATCTTCAGCGGCCATCGCGGCATCGGCAAGACCACGGTCGCCCGTATCCTGGCCATGGCGCTGAACTGCCGCTCAGCCGAAAAGCCCGTCGCCGAGCCCTGCGGCGTTTGCGATTCCTGCACCGAGATTCGCGCCGGCAACTCCGTCGACGTCATCGAAATCGACGCCGCCACCAATCGCGGAATCGACGAGATCCGCGAATTACGAGAGGCCGCACGCTACCGCCCCGCGCGCGATCGCTTCAAAATCTACATCCTCGACGAAGCCCACCAGATCACGGACGCCGCCTTCAACGCGCTGCTCAAAACGCTGGAAGAGCCCCCCGGCCACGTCATCTTCATGATGGCCACCACGCAGCCCGAAGATATTCCCCAGACCATCCGCTCGCGCTGCCAGCATTTCAGTTATCGCGCCATGAAGTTCGACGACATCATGGGTCAACTCCGCGACATCGTGGCCAAAGAGAAGATCCCCGCCGATGAGGACGCTCTAGCCCTGCTCGCCGAAGCGGGCGACGGCTCGATGCGCGACGCGCTCTCCATCCTCGACCAGGCCATCGCTTCCACCTCCGATCGCCTGACCGTCGATTCGGTCCGCAGCCTGATCGGTTCCGCCCCGGCAACTGCGCTAGAAACCGTCATGCAGGCGGTCGCCGAAAGCTCCAGCGAGAAAATCCTGGTGCTGGTCGACGAACTGATTGGCGAAGGCCACAGCCCCACGCATTTCGCGCGCCAGTTGGTGCGCTTCCTGCGAAATGTCACCGTGGCGAAAATCGCGGGCAAGGATTCGGCGCTCCTCCAGATTTCCTCCGATGAGAGGGCCCGCGTCAGCCGCATCGCCGGGCTTTTTACTGAAGAGGAGATGGCCCGCCATTTGCAGATCATGCTGCGCACCCATGGAGAACTCGGATACCGCCAGGAACAGCGCTTTCACCTCGAATTAGGATTGTTAAAAATGGCGCATGCGCAGCGTCTGCTGCCCATCGAACAGTTGTTGAGCGATGCGGCGGCTTCCCCTTCTGGACCAGCCCGCACCGCCCCGAGACCGATTCTCGCTTCGCCCGTGGAAGCCCGCCGCACCGAGCCTGTTACGCCAGCGCGATCAAGTTCGGTGTCGCCCTTCGCCGCCGACTCCGCGCGCAAAACGATTCCCAAAGCCGAGTCCGCCGGCGGAATGAACGCCACCAGCGGATCAACGACCGGATCAACGACCGGATCAGCAACCGGATCAAGCGCGAACCTAGTCATCATGGGATCGGCCGCGCCCGCCGTTGCCGAGATCTCTCCCGACCCGCGTTCTGAACCGGCGATGCTGGAACCAACTCGCGCAACCGTAGAGACGGGGCTTGCCCCATCTCCGGACGCCGCCGAATCCCTGCGCGACGCCGTTCTCAACGCGCTAAGCAATCAGCAAATGCTCGCTTCCATCCTGGAAAACGCGGAGTGGACACTGGCAGGAAGCTCGCTGGTCGCGAAAGCAGCCGCGTCCGGCACGATGATCGAAATGTCATTCACCGCCGAAGCGCGCCGCATAGCCAGCGCCGCCGCCAGCGGTCAAGCCGGAAGGCCAATTAAGATGCAAGTCGAGTCCGGAGGGGCGCCGCGAGCGGACTCCGCGCCGCGCCGGGCATCGAACGGAAGCGCGCGCAGCCGCGCCGAACAAGACCCGATCGTGCAACGCATGAAAGAAAAGTTCGGAGCCGAAATTCGCACCGTGATCGACTATCGGGAGAAAGGATGAGCCATCGGGTGATCGGATCATCGGGCCATCGGGCCATCGAAATTCAAGGACAGAGACACTTGCGACTTCGATCACACGATGGCCCGATCACCCGATGACCCGATCGGTTTTCTTATGTCCGGATTCAATCTGCAAGACCTAATGTCGCAAGCCAAGCAGCATTACGAAACGCTGCAGAAGAAGATGGAGCAGACCGTGGTCGAGGCCTCGGCCGGCGGCGGAACCGTCACCGTCAAAATGGATGGCCGCAAGCAGGTGCTAGCCATAAGAATCGATCCTGAAGCAGTCAAAGCCGGCGACGTAGAGATGCTGCAGGACTTAGTGATGGCCGCCCTAAACGAAGCCGGCCGCAAAGTGGATCAAGCAATGCAATCCAGCGTAGGCGGAATGCTCGGCGGACTAGGAGGAATCTTGTAAATCCATCGGGCGATCGAAATTCAAAGACCTATGCATTTGCACTTCAGATCAACCGATGACCCGATCACCCGATTGGTTTTCCCTATGTCTCGCTTCGCCGAACCCATGACCCGCCTCATCGACGAACTCAAAAAGCTGCCGGGTATCGGCAACAAGAGCGCGCAGCGCCTCGCCTTTCATATTCTGCGCTCCAGCGCCGATGACGCCGAGGCTCTAGCCGACGCCGTTCGCGATGTGAAGGCCAAGTTGCGCCTGTGCTCGATCTGCAACAACATCACCGACGTCGATCCCTGCGAGTACTGCACCAGTCCTACCCGGAATCAAAAGCTGGTCTGCGTGGTGGAGGAGCCGACCAACATCGCCGCCGTCGAAAAGACGCGCCACTTTAACGGCGTCTACCACGTGCTCCACGGCTCGATTTCGCCTTTGCATGGAGTGGGGCCCGAACAATTGCGCATCGCAAATTTGATCACTCGCGTCGCTGGCGGCGAAATCGAAGAAGTCATCCTGGCTACCAATCCCACCGTCGAAGGAGAAGCCACCGCCACCTACCTCGCCCAGCAACTGAAGCGTCAGGGACTGCGCGTAACCCGTATCGCCATGGGCATTCCAGTAGGCAGCGACATCGAATCCACCGACGAAGTCACCATGCTCAAGGCCATGGAAGGCCGCCGGGAAATGTAAGCTTTGCCCCGGCTTCGGTTTACTTGAGATCGACCTACTTGAAAAAAGGTGTGGAATACCAGGCGTGCAATACGAGGTGTGCAATACTTTGAACATTCCCTGTGAGCGCATTGGGAGCGGCCATGCGGAAACGCCAGAACCTGGCGGTTAACTAGCTGTAGTTTCTTTATCTTGTAATAATAATTGAAAGCATCGCACGGAATCCTGCACTGGCCCCAAAGTTGCTTCTTCCATCTACGTCTGTATCCTCGCTCCTTGTTGGACGTTTGCTGGCGCGAGAAGCACCAACGGACGTGAACCACGCCCGCGCATTCTCCAAGCCAGCCCGCGTCGGGCTTGTGATGTAACCGCATCTCAACCGACGCTTCCGAAACCGGGCCCAATCGCCCGGTTTCATTTTTTGTTGGGATCGTGGGTTCGTTGGGATCGTGGTTTTTTTGTTGATCGTAGTTTTTTTTTGGGATCGTGGGTTGGTATCAGGGCATCGCTTCAGCGATGCCGCAAACTCGCAAAATACCGACGCCCCTTTAGGGACTGCGCAATGCCATCCACTCCTCAGTCGCCAGCCGTCTCCACCAGAAATCCGTTGGCTTCCTGATCCTCTGCCAACAGTCCTTCCGGCAGCCGGCCTCGGTTGTACTCCACCATGCGGTTCTTCCACTTGAGGAAGTCGGTGATGCTCTCAGGTTCAATGCGAATCTCTACCCGCCGCAAACTAGCCAGCAGCAAATTCATCTCGTTCTGGAACCCAACCTCGGAACGCAGATCCTTCGCCGACGCCTTCACTCGCTCGATTTCGCGCCCATACACCTCCAGCAATCCCCAGCGCGTGGGGAGTTCCTCGGTACGAATCAGACCCCGGGGCGACAAGTAATACCGCTCACAGCCAACGCCCATCTCCGGCTTCTGCCGGAAGGGCTTGTCGCGATCAGCCAGAAAATCCGCGCGTGACACCTTGCTCTCGACCAGCACCGAATGGCAAGCCTTCTTCCATCCAATAGCGTCCGGCATCTCGCCACTGACGCAAGCCTGCTCGCTCAGCACCACGCCGCAGCGATATCGTCGCAACCATCGCACCGCCATCGAAACTAGTTTTGCATGGGTCACAAAGGAAGTTTGGAGCGAAAAGGATGCTCTGCAAAGTGCCAGACTTGCTACCCGGCCATGGCGAGTTGCAAGGGGCTAGGCGTCACGCCTCTCACGATCTCTCTTGATTCGCTGTGAAAGCAAGTCTTTAGCTTTTTCCAGTTCGGCGCGACGAGGTGCACTCAGACCGCGTCCCCCACGATTAATGAAGTAGATCAGCATGCGCAGACCCGACACCGGCCCTTTAGGCGAGACTCTTTTTGAGGCGAGAGCGCGCGCGATAGCGGCGGCATCTTTGGCAAAGAGTCCTTCGGGAGGATGCGTGGAATCGCTCGTCACGCTGGCGACCCAATACTTCCCCGAACCACGTTTGGATCGGCGTTTCGTAGCTGATTTCTTCCGCCATGGAAGCCTCTCGGGGTTGAGACCTCGATTTGATGCACTCTGCCTTCCAGCGGTCGGCTCACTCTCCCGAGCCGGCACTAGCTAGATGCTTCTTGCGACTCGCCGCTCGCAGGCCCCGCACTAAAACCGGCCGCCGCAGCACCGTCTCCAGCAAATGCCGCGCCGCGGCAATATCTTCCGCCGAACGGTCCATCGCCGAGTATCCCGCCGCCCGCACCATTACTAAGCGGTCTTGCAGGCTGACTTCGAGTTGCGGAGCGCTTGCGTTCTCGTTCCCCACACGCCCGTGGCGCGTCTCCAGAGCGTTCGCCAACCGCAGAACTCCAGCCAGCCCCATGGCGATCGGCCGATCCGCCAGTTCCAGCATTTGCATGAACTTTCCCTGTGGACGTGGCAACGCCCCACGATGATAGCGCGCCACCACCGCCGCCAGTTTCAGTTCCCGCCCACTCCAACCCAAGGGACGCGCCAGCCCGCGGATCATCCGGTACGAATACTTTTGATGATTTTCCGCGCCCTTGGCCTTGCCAACATCACGCATGAGCGCCGCCGCCTGCAACACCGCTCGCCAATCGCCCGGAACACCGCCCGGAACACCGCCGGATGCCTCAGGCTTCGTCAGCCCGAGTCCCGCATCCTTCAACCCGTCATACAAAAGGAGCGCCAACTGGGCAACGCGCTCCGAATGCGCGATGTCGGGATCCAGATATCCGGCCCACACTCGCAGACGGCTCATCGCCGCTGCGCGCAACCGCGGACCCGACGGCAACTCCGCCCGCCACGCGCGCCATAGCGACTGCCGTCCCACCATTTTCCCGCGATAGCGCTCGATCCGCTTAGCGCGCTCCGCGTTCACTTTCTCATGCCAGCGGTCGCGACTCGCGACATCGGGAAATGCTTGCGCCTCGACAGCCATAGCCCACAGCACATCCAGATCGTGCACCTCTCCCAACAGATCCTGAAGTTCTTTCAGATCGTCGCCCCACAGCGCGTGCTGTCGCGGCAGAAAATTTTCCACCGTGTAACGGAATCGTTTGATGCCGATGCGCAGTTCGTGCCAGGCCACCTGCGACCGCGTCCGCAAAGCGTGTTTGTGCAAGTCGTAGGCGGCGGACCACTTTTCCAGCGCCAGATGCAGGTACACTACGCTCCCCGGACGCACCCGCGCAGCACGCCGCGGCAGAGTTCTCGTCCACTGCCGCCATTGCTTGCGATCAAACTGATTGAGATCTTTGAAGGCGTGCTGCTTGCATTCGGCTTCGCGCGCGTGCACGCGATTGAGCAGCCTGACGACGACCGGATCGGTGGCCGGATCGATGGCCGGAACGACAGCCGGATCGCCGCGACCTTCTGTAGAGACGCGGCTTGCCGCGTCTCCCGCCCCTGCATCGCCCAGCTTCTCGATCCACTCCGCCATCACCTGCATGTCGCGCAACTCACCGAGCGCCTGGAAAAGCCTTTTCCCCGCCTTCTTCATATCTTTCCATGAAGAATCGGGATCGATCGCCATCAATCCATCGGCCAGAGAACGGCAGCGCCGCAACGCAACGCGAAGGTCGTGCACCGCGTCGGCGTCGAAACCGATGGCCGCGCGGTCACACTCCATCAGCACGCGCTCCATCCAAGCGCGCAGGCCAAGCTTCGGCTTAGAGTTCGCGGGCTTGGGGTTCACAGGCTTGAGACTGGGTTTCAGAATCGGGCCGGCTCCCAACTGTGACTCCTTTAGTTGACGGGAACCATTGTCGCCTCTTTGCGCCGATTCTTCTAGCGTCGTGTCCCGCAGTTCGCGGAATAAGTTTTTGGGGCGTCTTGAAAGGGCTTCGGCTTCAGCCGAGCCGCAAAAGGTCTGCAAAATTGCGGCTTTAGCCGCTGAGGGAATGCCACTGCACACGATAAGAGGATAGAAGTTATGTCGCGAACTTCTGGGACACGATACTAGCAGCCCATGTAGAAGTCGATTCGTATCAGGGCAAGCCTTAACAGGCTGCGGAAAAACTTCGGTTTCGTGTTTTAGCGATACCGCAAGATCGAAATCAGATGCCCATTTAAGGGCTGCGCGTCCTTACTGCGCCTCGGCTCGGATGACTTCCAGCTCGTTTCCCTCGCCCAGTTTCAAGAAGGTGAACACTCCTTCGTTAGCGGAATAGCATGCAAACGATGTTTCCAGGCCAGTGGGGTCGGAGTAGCTGGCAATCATCCGCCCAGTCTGCCCGTCCGCTACTACGATCGTCTGGCTCTGCTTTTCTTCGTTCCAGAACGAAATCGCCAGCCGATTCCCGGAAACATGAAACGCGCTAGGCGCCGCGCCTCGCACAGGAGCAGCAATTTTGAGCGTCTGCATAATCTTGCCGCTCGGTGCAATCACATAGACGAGTGCCGGCGAAGAACGCCGCATGATGTAGAGGTTGCCTTCACTACCGACCTCGGCATCCGCCAGATCGAGCCCAGGCGCGGCCTTCTCAGCGTTGTTCTGAGCTTTGCTCTGAACTTCTTTCTGAGCGTTGCTCTGCGCCTCAGCCTGCTGACTTCCGCCTGCGCCGGGTTTCGCTCCCGCTTTCCGAGGTCCCTGGGAGTCCTGCAATGACTCCTGGAATGACAGTTGCGCCAGTTCCCTTCCGTCGGCGGAAAAAACTGCGGTGAAGTTCCGCCCCCGATCGTTCTTATTCTGCAAATCGCGCTCGATGCCCGAGAGCAGAAAATTTCCACTGGCAAACGCCGCAAACGCATACACCTCGAAATCAGCGGCGAGAAACGTTGACGATGAAGCAGATCCGTCGGAAGAAAAATGCAGTACGTAGATGCGCGGCTTCAAAACTCCACTCCGCGCAACCTGATACATGCCACCATCGGAGGCGGGCGAGAAAGCATCCGCGCGGTCAAGCGCCAGTTGAGAAAATGCGACTGGGTCAAACAGCGCGACCCGCTTCCCCTCCGGATCGATCTTGACCACGGGGCCGAGCAGCGGCCGGTCCGTCGCGTACTTGCGGATGTAGAGATTGCCGTCGGCGTCGCACTTCGTCCCGCTCATGAACGCTCCACCCATCTCGGAAGCAACGTTCATGGTCGAGGAGATCTGCAGCGCAATGGTTGACTCGGAAATGCCCGATGCTGAAACCGGAATCTTGGCGGGTGCAGCCGAATTGACTTGCGCCGCCGAGGCGGACAACCCGGCGAAGAGCAGGAGTGCGATCAAAACAGTTGAGAACGATCTCATCTCGTCGTCTAGATCTCCCGCCAAGCCCGGGAAAAAACTGGGAACTGGGAACTGGAAGCTGGCAACTGCCTCATCACATCTTGTACTTGCCCAGGTCGTCATCGCCCAGGTCTTCCAGCCACTTGCGAAGTTCCTCGCTGTTCACAGCTGGAACAGCATTGGCCGCCTGCTTCGAGTTCTTCAGAACCTCGTCCTCAACGAAGATCGGGCAATCCACCCGCAACGCCAGCGCCAGCGCGTCCGACGGACGCGAGTCGACGCTGACCACGCGGCCTTCCCTTTCCAGCCAGATCACGGCGTAGAAGGTATCGTCTTTCAATTCGGTGACGACCACTTTGTGGACCAGCGCGTCCAGACCGGTGAGCACGTTCTTGATCAAATCGTGGGTCATGGGTCGCGGCGTGTTGACCTTTTCGATTTCGAGCGCGATGGCATTGGCTTCGTACACACCCACCCAGATGGGAAGCACCGTGTCGCTGCCCACGTCCTTCAGCAGCACAATCGGCATGTTCGAAACCGGATCCATCATCAGCCCGCGAATTTTCATTTCGACTTCCATGGCTTACCTCAAGAACGCAATCTCGCTGGTGGAGCGCTGGGCGTCCCCCGCCCGGCAGACGGGCGAGACGCCCGTCTCTCCATTAACTCGCCATCTCTCCCACCAAGCTGTTCGGGAAGCTCCCTGTAACGCGCACCGGAACGTAACTCCCGGCTGTGAGTTCGATGCCTTCTGGCACGGTAAAGTTCATCACCTTAATCTGCGACGTCCGCCCGATCCACTGTCCGCGGGCTAGGTTCTTCCCTTCCACCATCACCTCAAGCACTTGCCCAACGTGCCGCCGATTGCGCCGCGCCCCGATCAACTTTTGCTTGTCGTTCAATACGGCGAGCCGCCGAGCCTTCTCCGCATCCGGAATCGCATCATCCAATCGCAACGCCGGAGTGTTAGGCCGCGGAGAATACTTAAACGTAAACACGGAGTCATACCCAACCACATCCATCAATGACAGCGTCTCTTCAAATTCCCGTTCCGTCTCGCCCGGAAATCCAACAATCAGATC
>WNFJ01067611.1_pt1 | contig 12114 bp, 15 predicted proteins | sample 5400461 | NCBI WGS metagenome assembly WNFJ01 (sample SAMN13153349, study PRJNA577476) | soil metagenome | isolation source: 115 cm saprolite on Douglas fir-dominated hillslope | place: USA:California | collected 2013-09-17
TTGCGTCCACTGTCCTCCACGATCATCCGTGCATCGCTGACCTCGGCCAGATGGATGCCGAATTTCACGCCTCCGCCGGCAGTCACGACGTCGGCATGGTGTCCGGCACCCACGTCGGTATTCACGCGCAGTGCAATCGGATTCTGCAGATCGAGGCGCAGAACACGGTCGATCTCGGAGACCGAGTTGACGTTCACGACGATGCGCTCGTCGTCGATGCCGCGGAGGTCGTCATCCGAAACATTCGAGCATGTGAACCAGATCTCCTCGGCCGTGAAGCCTGCCTGGCGGGCCATGAAGAGCTCTCCCGGCGAAACGCAATCGCATCCGAATCCGTTGGCGCGAATCAAATGGAGAATCGCGAGCGAGCCGTTCGCCTTCATGGCGTAGAAAGGGCAGAAGGGGAGAGTGCCGAACGCTTTTTTCACCCGCTCGATCTGCCGGCGGATTACAGCGGCGTTGTAGACATAGAGTGGAGTGCCGTATGTTTCCGCGAGCTCTTCCGCCGAGCGCTCACTAAGGTCGAGCATTGGAGCGCGGATTATAAGTGTGCGCCGCTTCGCGGCGCGTTGCCGGTTATCGGTGATCGGTTGTCCAACGCCTGACAACCGACAACTGATAACCGATAACGCGCGGGCGCAGCCCGCGCTAGAATTGACCATGCAGCAATACCTCACGCTCGTCCGCCACGTTCTCGACAACGGCAAATCGAAATCGGATCGCACCGGCACCGGCACGCTGAGCGTCTTCGGATATCAGCTTCGATTCGACCTCAGCGCCGGATTTCCTCTGCTGACGACCAAGAAACTGCATCTGCGATCGATCATCTACGAGCTGCTGTGGTTTCTTCGCGGCGAAACGAACGTCCGATGGCTTCGCGAGAACAACGTCACGATCTGGGATGAGTGGGCGGACAGCAGCGGCGAGCTTGGCCCGATCTACGGATATCAGTGGCGCTCCTGGCCTGCACCCAACGGTCAACACATTGACCAGATTTCTAGGGTGATCGAGAACATCCAGCGCACTCCCGATTCACGCCGGCTCATCGTCAGCGCGTGGAATGTCGGCGATCTCGACAAGATGGCGCTCGCGCCGTGTCACGCATTCTTCCAGTTCTACGTGGCGGACGGGCGGTTGTCGTGTCAGATGTACCAGCGTAGCGCCGATGTTTTCCTGGGCGTCCCGTTCAATATCGCATCGTACGCGCTGCTGACGCTGATGGTCGCGCAGGTCTGCAAGCTGCGACCCGGCGAATTGATCATCACGTTCGGCGACACGCATCTCTATTCCAATCATCTCGAGCAGGCCCGATTGCAGCTCACCCGCGAGCCGCGTCCGTTACCGTCGATGACGTTGAATCCGGACGTGAAATCGATTTTCGATTTTCGCTTCGGCGACTTCACGCTCGAAAACTACGATCCGCATCCCAGCATCAAGGCGCCGATCGCTGTATGACGCTGTCGATCATCGCCATCCTGTCCGCCAACAACGTGATCGGCAGGGGCAATCGCCTTCCATTTCGTCAGTCGACCGACCTGAAGCGATTCAAGTCGCTGACGATAGGACATCATTTGCTGATGGGGCGAAAGACGTACGCGTCGCTGGAGGCTCCACTTCCCGGCCGCACGATCGTCGTGATCACGCACGATCGCGACTTTCACCCAGACGGTGTCCTGACCGCGCCCTCCATCGAGCGGGCCATCGATATGGCGAGTCTCGACGCGGAGCCGTTCATCGCGGGCGGCGGAAAGATTTTCGAGCAGACCATTCATCGCGCCGATCGCATGTACCTCACCCGCGTGCACGCTGAGATCGAAGGCGACGCGTTTTTCCCTGAATTCGACGACGTGATGGAGTGGACTCTCGTCGATGCCGAGCATTGCGACGCCGACGCGAAGAATCAGTATCCCTATTCCTTTCTGACTTACGAGCGCGCGGGCAAAACGGCCTAACGCCGCGGTTCGGGGCCCGGCGCGAATGACGGCACCGCGCAGCGAATTTCTGTCGCGCCCGGCCGCACTTCGAACTCCACCGGCACGTACTGCGGCGGTTCGAGCGGGAATTGGTTGTTGCCGAGGTTGGTGTCTTCGGGGTGTTGGCCGGGGAGGACTTGCTCGGTGAGATATGCACGCAGCAGATATTTTCCCGGCCGGACTTTTCGATCGCCCGGCTTGTCGGAGTAGGTCGACTCGAACCACGCGACGCGCTTCATGCTCGATTTGCCTTGCCACGGCACGACGGTCGTCGTGGTCTCGCATGCAAGCGATCCATCGGGAGCGAACGCGCGCAACAGCAGTTTGTAAGAATGTGATCCGATTCCGTCGGCGACGTTGACGACCACCGCGAATTGGCGCTCAACGCCGGCCATGCTCTTGTCGCCGGCGTTGCCCGGCGCGGGCCAGAAGTAGACTGAGTAATCGATTGCGGGAGTTTGTGCTGCAACCAGAACCAGGATGATCGCCAGGACCTGCATCACCCTGTCAGTTCCCGCCCGATCACAAACGTTACATCGTGCTAATCTCCGCCCGCATGATCGTCCGCGGTTATGAGGGAAAACAGCCACGATTCGGCGCGCGAATCTTCGTCGCGGAGAATGCCGCCGTCATCGGCGACGTCGAGCTGGGAGATGACTGCTCGATCTGGTACAGCGCGGTCATTCGCGCCGACGCGCATTGGATCCGGATCGGACCGCGCACCAACATCCAGGACAACTGCACGCTGCACGTCACGCAGAACACGTTTCCAGTGCAGATCGCGGAGGAAGTGACGATCGGACATGGCGCGGTGGTGCACGGCTGCACGATCGAACGGCGCGCGCTGATCGGGATGGGATCGCGCGTGCTCGACGGCGCGGTCATCGGCGAGCTCGCGCTCGTGGGCGCCGGTGCGCTCGTGCCGGAGGGAATGCGCGTTCCGCCACGGACGCTCGTCGTGGGAGTTCCGGCGCGCGTCAAACGGCCGCTGGCCGGCGCCGAGATCGCACATCTCGAGCAGTCGTGGAAGAACTACGTCGGGTACAAGGATCGGTATCTTCAGGCATGAACCGCGTTCCCGCAGGGACTCTCCGGCTGGAAAATGTCGGACAGAAAATCACGCTCGCCGGTTGGGTGCAGAAACACCGCGACTTCGGCGATCTCGTGTTCATCGACCTCCGCGATCGCAGCGGCATCTGTCAGGTCGTCACCGATAAGGCTCGTGGGGCGGGCGAGGCGCTGCTGTCGACCGCCAAGCAAGTGCGTTCCGAGTTCGTCGTCCGCATCGACGGTGAAGTGATCGCGCGCGCGGAAGACTCGCGCAATCCGAAGCTGCCGACCGGCGACGTCGAGGTCCTTGCGCGCAACGTGGAGATCCTCAACACATCGGAGACTCCGCCATTCGCGATCGATGACGCAGTCGACGCGGCTGACGAGCTGCGCCTCAAATATCGCTATCTCGATCTTCGCCGCCCGTCGCTGGCGCGCAATCTCACATTGCGCGACAACGTGGCATTCGGCGTGCGCGACTACATGCACCGGCAGGACTTCCTCGAGATCGAGACTCCGATGCTGACGCGCTCGACCCCCGAGGGAGCACGCGACTATCTCGTACCGAGCCGCGTCCACCACGGAATGTTCTACGCACTCCCGCAGTCGCCGCAGATTTTCAAGCAACTGCTGATGGTCTCCGGCATGGAGCGCTATTACCAGATCGTCCGATGCTTCCGCGACGAAGACCTGCGGCGCGACCGGCAGCCGGAGTTCACTCAGATCGATATCGAGGCTTCCTTCATTGATGAGGAATTCGTGCACGCTCTCATAGAAGGACTGTTTACATCGATTTTCCCCATTGCAAACATTCCGGTCAAAACGCCATTTCCTCGACTGACGTGGCAGGAAGCGATGGACCGATTCGGCAGCGATCGCCCGGACACGCGGTTCGGGATGGAGCTGATCGACATCCAGCGCGCCGCGCGGGCGATCGAGTTTCCAGCGTTCCGGGAAGCGCAGAGCGTGCGCGGAATCGTCGTGCCGGGCGGTGCGTCGCTATCGCGCAAACGGATCGACGACCTCACTGAAGAGGCGAAGAAGCTAGGGGCGGGCGGGTTGATCTGGATCAAGTTCGACGCGCAGCGCGGGTCGTCGATCAAAAAGATCCTCACCGACGCCGGATTCGATGCGCTCCGCAACGCTCTCCGCGCCAATGAAGGCGATCTGGCACTGATCGTGGCCGGCAAGAACACCGTCGCCTGGGACGTCCTCGGAAATCTGCGAACGCGCATTGCTCGCGATCAATCGATGATCCCCGCGGAATCGTGGAGCTTTCTGTGGGTTGTCGACTTCCCGCTGTTCGAGTGGGACGAAGAGACGCAGCGCTACTTCGCGCGGCATCATCCGTTCACATCGCCGAAGGTTTCGGATGTCGACAAACTCGAGAGCGATCCGGGCGGCACTCTCGCGCGCGCGTATGACGTCGTCCTCAACGGGCTGGAGTTGGGTGGCGGATCGATCCGCATCAACCGGCCCGAAATCCAATCACGAATGTTTCGCGCGCTCGGTATCGCCGAAGAAGAAGCACGCCAGCGCTTCGGCTTTCTCCTGGAAGCCTTCCGTTACGGTGCTCCTCCGCACGGCGGCATCGCCCTCGGATTCGACCGCATCGTAATGCTGATGGCGCGCGGCGAGTCACTCCGCGATGTCATCGCCTTTCCAAAAACGACTCGCGCGCAGGATCTGATGAGCGAGGCGCCCTCGCACGTCGATCCAAAGCAGTTGGACGAGCTTGGAATCCGGCTGAAGTGAACCCCTTCATCACGATCCAGGGCTATCCGGTTTTTGTCGGCCTCGGTCTGCTCGATGCCGCCGGCCAGCTCGTTCCAGCGCGCGGCAAAGTCTTCGTGATTACTTCCGAGGCCCTCCTCAGATTCGGACAACGCGTCGCGTCGTCGTTTTCATCGAAGGTCGAGGTGGTAACGATCGAGGAGGGGGAGTCGAACAAGACGCTCAAGACCGCCAACACGATCGTCACGCAGCTACTCGATCGCGGCGGAAAGCGCGACTCGATGGTGGTGGTGGTGGGTGGTGGAATGATCGGTGACACCGCCGGCTTTGCCGCGTCGATCTTTCTTCGCGGAATCGATCTCGTGCACGTGCCGACGACGCTCCTCGCTCAGGTCGACAGCTCGATCGGCGGAAAAGTGGCTGTCAATCACGAGCGCGGAAAGAATCTGATCGGCAGTTTTTTTCCGCCGCGGGCGGTCATCTCCGACACCGCGATTCTCGGCACGCTGCCTCCGCGCGAAAAATTGAGTGGTTTGTACGAAGCGATGAAGGGCGGCGTGATCGGAGATCCATCGCTTTTCGAGCTGCTCGAACGGAAGAGCGACGTCGATCTCGACACCGTCGTGCGCAAAGCGATCCGCGTGAAAGCGGAGATCGTCTCGACAGACGAGAGAGAGGCGGACCGCCGCCGTCTGCTCAATTACGGCCACACCCTCGCGCATGGAATCGAGGCCGCGCTGCAGTACGAAGGAATGACACACGGCGAGGCGGTTGCGTGGGGAATGATCGCGGCGAACGCGATCGGCGTGCGACGTGGTGTCACGCCCGAGAATGTGCGGCGCAGAATCGATGACGCCGTGCGCGCGTGGCAGCCATCGCAACTTCCGCGGCTGGTGTCGGGCGATGTAATCGCGGCGACGGAACACGATAAGAAGAACACCGGCACGACTCGCGTGATGGTTTTTCCGCGCGAGGTCGGTCAGTGCGAAGTTGTCTCCGGAATCTCGTTCGACGACCTCCGCTACGGTCTGGCGTCCATCGGCGTCGAATGAGCGGGCCACAGTTCTGGGACAGGGAAGTCGTTCAGCGGACGCATTCGAACTGGATGGAACCTCTGCCGGTCCGGCACTACATCAACGCGCAGATATCCGGGGACCCAGGCGTGTGGCCGCTGGAGTGGTTCCAGCGTCAGCTCAACGGCCGGGTTTTTGACCGCGCGCTCAGCGTCGGATGCGGGACGGGCGACCTGGAGCGCTCCCTGATGCAGCTCGGCCTCTGCAAACGGATCGACGCGTTCGACGCGTCGATTACATCGATTGCGCTGGCGCGAAAGGCCAGCACCCTTCGTCTCCGACTTCAACAACCCGACGATTCCTCGGGACTTCTATGACGCGGTCTTCTTTCATCAATCGCTTCACCACGTTGCGAAGCTCGAGAAATTGTTGCGGCATGTCCTGGCAAGTCTGAAACCGGACGGCGTCGTCTACATGGAGGAATTCATCGGGCCGTCGCGCAATCAATGGACTGAGGAAACGGTGGCGCCTTATCAGCCGTTGTACGAGCACTTCCCGGAAACGATGCGCTTTTTCGATTACATGCCGTTTCCGGTCGAGTGGGGCGATTTGTCGGAAGCTGTCCGTTCCGCCGACATCGTCCCGCAGCTCCGCGTCGGTTTCGAAATCGATCACATTCGCGGTTATCGCGGAAGCGTTCTATCAGTTCTGTTTCCGGCGCTGGTGCCCGAGAAGATCACACCCGAGATGGTGAAGTGGATGTTGGAGCGGGATCGCGAGCCGGGCCGGCCGCACTTCTACGCGGTCATCGTCGCGCATCCGAAGAAGAATCGGAACGTTGCGGCCGCGAAAAGTTCGCAGCCTTTTCGTTCCGCCGGCTCCGCCGATGTACCGCAAGCGAACGGCGTTGCAGCCGCCTAGGAAGCCGTGAGCCGCGGCGACGTCATGATTCCCGTGTCGGTCGTTTTCTTGACCGGCAGCTTGATGACCATGCTCGTGCCGACGCCTTCCAGCGACGCGACGGTCACGTCTCCGCCGTGCGCTTCGACGATCTGCCTCACGATGTAGAGGCCGAGGCCCGTGCCGCCGCCGCCGCGAAGAGATTTGTTGCCGCTCTGTTTGTACTTCTCCCAGATCTGCTGAATCTCTTCGGCCTTGATGCCCATGCCGCTGTCGGTGACCGTGATGACGATCGACTCCGGAACTTCGCCATTGCGAACGAGCTGGGCGCCGACCGAGATGAGACCTTTCTTCGGCGTGAACTTCAGTGAGTTGGAGACGAGGTTGATGATCGCCTGCGTGAGTTTCTCGACGTTGCCGATCACCTGCGTTACGTCGCGGCCATGTGCGCTCATCAGGAAGATCTCGTCGCGGCCGGCGACTTGCTGCAGGCTGCGCACGGCGCGCTTGAGCACACCGGCGACGCGCACCGGTTCCTTTTCCATCACGAAGTTGCCCGACTCGATCTTCGAGAAATCGAGCAGCTCGTTGATGAGACCCATCATCCGTTCTGATTCACGCTGCGCTTCCTGCAGCAGGTCGGCATACATCGAGTCGAGCTTCGAGCCTTCCTGGCTGAGTACGAACTCGAGCGTGCCCTGGATGCCGGAGAGCGGACCGCGGAGATCGTGGACGATCTGCGCCGTGAAATCCGATTTCGCCTGCTCCATCTGGCGCTGACTCGTCACGTCTTCGAACCACAGAGCGACGGAGGGGGAAGCGAAGCTGTCGATCTCCATGATCCGCTCGATGCGGAAGGTACGGCCTTCGATTTCAACGTCGAACGCGCGGTGCTCGTCGCCCTCCATGAAGAAATCCTGGAGCCAGCCGCGCTCGCCGCCAACCGCGCGCGCACCTTCCTTCAGCCAATCTTTGGCGTCGCCCCCGAAAGTCGCATCGAACGACGCGTTGCGCCATTCGACCCCGCCGTGGTCGTTGACAATGGCGACCGGTACCGAGAGCTTCTCAGCGATTTTGTATTCGTTCATTGTGGGATCGTTATGGCGCGCTCATGCTGCAGCTTCGCCAGGTTGAAGAGCGTCGTGAACGGATCGAACGGGCTGAGGACCAGCAGCTTCTGCAGATCCATGCGTCCATCGATGAGTGAAATCAGATAGCCCTCCTGAGCAGTCAGATTGAATCGGTCGAAATTCGTCAAAAACTCGGCGCTGAGGCGCGGAACGGCGTTCATACCCTTCGAATTCGCGAGTAGGTCGCGAACGATGTTGTTGCGCACGATCTCGGTGTACCCACGCAGCGAAAGATCATCCGGATAAGCGCCTCGCGCCTCCACCAATTTCAGGTACGTGTGCCAGACGCCGTACTGTTTGATGGAATCGGGGACGAGTCGCGACCAATCCGGACTTACGGAAGCATTAGGGGTAACAACCGTGGACATGGATGCTTATTGTATCCTGACGCGGTGCCCGAGAACGTGATCCCGACCGCACCAAAACGCCGCCGTTCCCGCTTTCTCCTCCTCTTTATCGCCATCGCCCTCGGTATCCCATCCGGATTTGTCCTGGCGCACGTCATCCACTTCCCGCTGGTCAAATCGCTGGAGAATTACCAGCCTGCGATCATCACGCGCATCTACGATCGCAACGGCACGGTGTTCGCGGAATATGCGATTCAGAAGCGAATCGTCGTCTCGAAACGCGACATGGCGCCCAGGCTCGTCCAGGCGATCATCGCGACCGAAGATGCCGATTTCTACCAGCACGGCGGATTCAATCCGAAGTCGATGCTGCGCGCCGCGTTCCGGGATCTCGTTCAGGGAAAAAAGGCGGAAGGGGCGTCGACGATCACGCAGCAGCTCGCGAAGGGGCTCTTCCTGACGCCTGAGAAAAAGTGGACGCGCAAGATCAACGAGATCGCGCTGGCCATCGACATCGAGAAGAATTTCACGAAGGACCAGATTCTCGAGCTGTACGCGAATCAGTTTTACATGGGTCACGGCGCGTACGGCGTCGAAGCGGCGTCGAGGCTGTACTTCGGTAAGCATGCGAAGGATCTGACCCTGCCCGAGGCCGCGATGATCGCAGGCCTGTTCCAGCATCGCGGCGGTTACTACAGCCCGATCAACCATCCCGATCACGCCATCGATCGTCGCAACGTCGTCCTCTTCCGCATGCTGACGGTGCACGACATCGATCGGCAGCAATACCAACAGGCGATCAATACACCTCTCGTTCTCGGAACATTCAAAGAGGAGACGCCGAAGATCGGCGGCTATTTCTCGGAAGAGATTCGTCAGTACATCGAGCAGAACAAGAAGTTCGGCGTCGAGAATCTCTATCAGCGCGGGTTGAAGGTTTACTCGACGATCGATCTGCCGCTGCAGGAATCGGTCGAGAAAGCCCTGCAGCGAGGACTGCGGCGATGGGATCGCCGGCGAGGATTCCGCCGCCCGACCCGAAATCTGATCGCCGAGGGCGTGGATCCCGAGACGTACAAAGATGCGAGCTGGAGCAGCGAGGCGTACACGATGGACAAGCTGTACACCGCCGTCGTCATGCACGTCGGAGCGGACGGCGTCACCGCACGCGTCAATCGCGACGCGATCGAGCTCAGGCCGCCCAAATCATTCGTGTGGACCGGGCGAACCACCATGGAGGGCGCGCTCAAGCGAGGCGATCTCATCTCGGTGCGACTCGACGAGGATTCGAAAACAAAAGCGCGCATTTGGAAGCTTCGACGTGAAGACCGGCGAGTTGCGCTCGATGGTGGGCGGATACGACTTCCAGCAATCGAAATTCAACCGCGCGATCCAGTCGCGGCGTCAGACCGGCTCGTCGTTCAAGCCGATCGTCTACGGCGCAGCATTCGAAAAGGGATTGACGCCCGCCGACACGATCTTCGATGAGCCGATCGCGATTCCGGTCGGCAACACGATGTACGCGCCAAAAAACTATTACGGGAAATACTCCGGAATTGTCACCATCCAGCGCGCGCTGGAGCTCTCGATCAACGTGCCGGCCGTCAAGACTTGGATGATGGTCGGCCCTCAGCGCGTCTCCGATTTCGCCCGTCGCCTTGGCATCACCTCCTACATCCCACCATATCCGTCAGCCGCGCTCGGTGCGGCCGGCGTGTCGCCGATCGAAATGACAGCGGCCTACAACGTCTTCGCGAATCAGGGCGTTTACGTAAAGCCGCAGATGATCCGGAAGATCGTCGATCAGACCGATCGCGTGCTGGAGGAGCAGACGCCACAACTCTCCGAAGCGACGCAGCCGCAGGTGGCATTCGAGGTTGCGTACATGCTTCGCGGAACGGTGCTTCGCGGAACAGGATACGAGGCGCACACTCTCCCGCCGCCGATCGCCGGCAAGACCGGAACCACGAACGGGTACACCGACGCATGGTTCGTCGGTTTCTCGCCGGAGTTCTGCGTGGGTGTGTGGGTCGGCTATGACGATCCGGGCCGGTCACTCGGTCCTGGCGCGACGGGAGCCGATGTCGCGCTGCCGATGTGGATCGACATCTTCAAACAGATCGATGCGCTGAAATTGCGGACGCCACGACCGGAATTCGAGATTCCTCACGGAATCGTGATCGTGGATCGTGCCGATGGACCTGAAGACGGGAAGGCGCGGCGTCGGGCCATGCTCGCGCGTCGTGATGGAAGCCTTCGTGGCCGGCCAGGAGCCTGACAAGGATTGCAGCGGCTCGACGGTGGCGGTCAGCAAGCTTCCGTACTACCTCCAGCGGCCGTTCTATCAGCCGAAGGAGCTGGAACCGACGCTGGCCGCACCCGATGCATCAGCGCAAACCGGAGAGGGAGGCGAATCGCCCGCGCCGCCCGAGGAGCCCGTGCCACCAACGTCCACTGCTCCGTCGCCACCGCCGCCGTAGCCTTCGGAGTGCGGTGCCTTGGCACCGCTTTCAGGGCCCCGGCAAGCCGCCGCACTCCGAAGGTCTACCTCAAGCCCGCGTCTGGCGGCTCGACATAAGCCGTGAGCACCCAACTCCGCTCGTGTCCGGCGAACTCAGCCTTGAGGTGATGTTCTTGCGGCTTTGGCAGCAACGAAGCCGCGAACGCCGCCGGTTCCCATCGCCAGCGTACGCCAACGTGGTAACGGTTATCGCCTGCGTCCTCGATACGATCGATGCCCACAAATTTTCGTTGCGCGATCGGCACCGTCCAGCCGTCGGGCGACTGCAGCGCACCGTTAACGTTAATTAACCCTTCGCGCGTCGGCGCGAGGTTCTTGTCAACGTATTGACGGTCGATGAGGAGGGGCGTGACGGGCGCCGTGGCGGTGACTGCCATCTTCATCGGCGCCGAGAAGCTCTGGTCGATCTCGACCAGATATTGAACCCGCGCCGGATCCAGACCGGCCGGGAAATGCAGACCCGACGCCGAAATCGGCGCGGGAGTCGACGATGAGATCACCAGGCCAGACGGGGAGGGCGTCACAGCGGTCGCAGTGACGACGGGCGCACGCTGCCGCGCGGTGACGATCGCGCGCTCGCACAGCTTCGGCGTGAAGACCAGAAAGATGAAAGCGATGGCGAGCGGCACGCCGAGAGTGCGAAACAGCCGCACTTCGCTCATTGCTTTACATATTTCGTGATCATGTCGACCATTTTGTCGCGCGTCAGCGGCTTGCGCATCCACGCGTTGGCGCCGGAGCTCGGGAACATCTCCTCGAGCGATTTCTCCGGCAGGTCGGAGATCAGGATGATCGGAATGTCCTTCTTGTTGGACTGCGATTTGAGGACTTCGCTGAGCCGGTTGCCCTTGATGCTGGGCAGGTTCACATCGAGAAAGATGATGTCAGGCGAGTTCCCCGCCAAAACGTGATTGAACTCGATCCAGCTTGCGGCCGTCAGGACGGTGCAACCCTCCCGTTCGAGCAAGGCGCGGCCGAGCTTCAGCACGAGGGGGTTGTCATCGAGGATCAGAACCGTGACTTTTGATAGCGGCACCGTCATGGAGCGGCTGTCCCTTCCTTTTTTCGGGCATGATACATTTTTGCTTTGGACGACATCACGCCCGTCGTTTCGCCGGAACCCGAGCTTCCGGCGCTACCTACGCCAAGCTTACCATTCCGCCGTCCGGCGGATTACTACTCTTCGCCGGTCGGCGAAGCAAGACCGCTCTTTCCGAAATGGGTCCCGTACGGCTGCGGCACCGCCGCCATCGTCGTCCTTCTCATCGTTTTCGGCCTCGGAATCGCGGTATCGCGCGGTGCAATGGGTGAGTTGTTCGACCTGATGTTCGCAACGATGCAGGGCGAAATCGACAAGATGTTCACCAAAGACGTCAAGCCAGCCGACCGGTCGGCGTTCGATGCGGAAATGAAAGCGATGCGCGAATCCGTTCGCCAGAATCGGTT
>WNFJ01182531.1_pt1 | contig 12113 bp, 10 predicted proteins | sample 5400461 | NCBI WGS metagenome assembly WNFJ01 (sample SAMN13153349, study PRJNA577476) | soil metagenome | isolation source: 115 cm saprolite on Douglas fir-dominated hillslope | place: USA:California | collected 2013-09-17
TTGATGCGATGGGCGTTGGTCACGATGTGGCTTTCTGCCGCCTGGCGAAAGACCTGGGTTATGTAGGATTAATTTGGACCCATTTGACCAGAACTAAAAGCTTCCAAGTTAATCATGCGGTGTGAGTTCGTGGTTGCATAGCGCATTTGTCTGGTGCAAAAGAGCAGTCATCTGTTCCTTTCTCGCGCTGTCGGCTACTCTGTCTGTTTACCAGGTTTCGCTCACTCGAAGAGCGTAATAGCGTCTTTCAGTTTCTGATACTCCTCTTGAGCAACGGCTGGCTTCCCCTCCTGGTATTCGAGTTGGCCCAGTTGATGGGCGAGTCTCTTGGCGAATGCAAGCAGGTCACATTCCATACGCACAACGGTTTTCCCTTTCTCATCTGACCATCTACGACCATCAGCAAACCAGAGAATGTGGATCTGAATCTGCTTCTCAGTGCGTGAAAACAGCCAGCGATATTGCCCAGGTTCCTCCCACCAGGTGCATTTTGACTCGTCGGCTCCCAGCAGTAACAATCGCACTGCCCAGAGCAAGGGCAGCAGTGGTTCTTCTGGAATAGAAGATGCCATGATCGTTGCTTGCTGGGTACCGTCTGAAAGAACCGCTTGCCACCACCCATGATGGAGGTCTTGCAGCGAAAAGACGAGCTTTGTGGAGGACATGTGCTCTCACCTCATCAAAGGGACATTGGAGAAGTTCGCCTCTCTCATTTTTCTTTTCAATCTATCACATCTCTGCAGAAATTACTTAGAAGCATTTCGGTTACATGCCCAGGGTTGACGTTGTAAGCGTGCTGATCTGCTCAAGAGCAGCCATTTGTTCCGTCACTGTTGCAATCCGTTTCTTGAGCGAGCGAATACTTGCATTGCGACCATCGGTACGTTGTTCTGCAAGAGTAAGAGCACGATTCAGCTCCACGAGTTCTCGTCCAAGCGCGAGCAAGTCGCCCTGTGACTCAGGAGAAGGCGAAAGACCATTCTCCTGTGAGGTCTGCGTGTTGAATCGAAAATCTTCACTTGGCAACTCCGGCGGCGGAGTATCCGACTCCGCAGTGATGAGTTCGGTCAACGTTTCGATATCGCCCTCTGTCGCTGCCTTTTCTTGTGGCGTCATCTCTACCCGCATCTGAAACTTGAAAATCTCATCTCTGGCTTCCAGCCGCTCTGTGAGCCGCGACGCTTGACCTCCACCGACATACATAGGACATTTCAGGCATGCTAACCGATGCGGGCACTTTTCCCAGGCGGGATTGCCACAAAAACGTGGCAGTCCATCTCTCCCTCGCCCTAAAAAGAAAAAGACGTTGGGTTTACCATTCCTCGCCGCGCGCGTATCGATGACTCCCTCAACAATGCGCATGAGGTCGTTGGCTCGATTCATATCGCGACCGAAGCGGTACGGGTCGGTGCGGGCATAGGATCTCACCATGTTCGCATTGGCGTGTCCTAGAAACTCGGCAATATCATCTAAAGATAAGCCGTTCCTCCGAAGCATGGTAGCAATGGTGCTGCGAGCACGATGTCCTGTGATGGTTCCTCGTGCGTCATGTTCTGGCACTCCCGCGCGCCTGCATAACACTGGAATTAAGGAGTGATTGAGAAACTTTTGCCCCATTCTCACGCCTCTCAAACAGAAGAGGAAATCGACGAGGGCATCGTCTTTTCGATCGACCCGTTTCGGCTGACTGAAAGGACGATCGCGTTCCCAGGTTTCTACCGCGTCAGCAGCATACTTCGGTATGGGCACCCAATATGGGCCTTTCGTCTTACTTGCTGGCACGAGCAGATAACACAGTTGTGCTTCCTGTCCAGGAAGTGGAAGGCCGTCTTCACCCAACATGGCAGGGTCCCAGTCACGGCGGATACACCCCATTTGGAGACGCATAATTTCATTCGGGCGACGCGCGGAGGTGACCAGCAGGAGCGCTGCCGCACGGTAATAGGCTAAAGGATAGCCGCTCAAGGAAACGGAGTAATCCTCTTCGGTGAGTGTTGCTGCAGCGTAGGTCAGCTTGCACCAGATGATCTCGTCAATATCACGTGGATCTGGTTGGATCAGTTTCTTGATGGAGGAGGGGACAGCAAAGATCTCCCGCGGGTTGAAACGCTGCTCAATTTTGCTCGTTCCTCCGTCATGTACCTCATGAGCTTTTTTCTGCAAATCCGTAAAAAAGCAGACCATGGCTGCCAGTTTTTGCTTGATGGTCCGTGGAGCAAGAGGCTTCCCAAGCACCTTTCTCTTGATGAGTACCTTTCTTGCTGTGGGGGCGGCGTATTCTCCTACCGTTGCAGTCGAACACAGGTAATTGACATACTCAATGGCCAGTTCCTCATCCCACTGTCTGGGCGAGACAATCCCAGGGTGACGATCCGCTAACCAGCGCCCAACAACCATCAGCAGATTAGTAAAGTTGCGCAGACGCTTTGAAATCTTGGGATACCGTTTGAGCCACGCTCTGCACCACGCGACCCATTCTTCAGGAACCCCTGCGGTATCCCCGATTGGCAATTGAGCAACGAGGCGTCTTTCTGGGAGAGAGTCGAGCAGGCCAAGCTGATGAAGGACAGACGTTGTTTTCTCGACCTGGAAAGGAACAAGGGCATCTGGCCCCTGGTTCGCACCTTGCAGTAATTCAGGTGAAATACTTTCTAAGAGCGGACAGCGATTGAGCAAGAAGAGGAGGCTGAACGTCTGCGTCAATGCTCGTACGGCTTTTTGATCGGCGGCATATCCTTGCCCTTCTCGCCCCACCAGGAGATCAGTGACGCGCCGGATCTCGTGATCCACCACCGTCGCGCCAAAGTACAAGCGGGTGGTTCCCAGACAATCTCTTCTTTGACCGATCTCGCGCAGATCAGTGATCCCTCCAAGGAGATAGGCCATATCCATGAGGGAGATGCGCCCGACGCCATCTTTCCCATACTTCTGCTGAAAGTCCTGCGAATTGGGGCGGATGACCGCTATCCAGACCTCTTTGGACCATTCCCAGAATGACGTGTTGTGCAGGAACATCTGAAGATAGAGCACTCGTCGGACTTTCAGATAAGTAGGCCAAGCCTGTGAACGGAGCGCAACGACATCGTAGATGGGTTGTTGAAAACGCATGAGTTCTTCCTGGGCGTATTGAGATCCGTTGTTTCCCCAGGCATAATCCAGGTATCGTACCGCACGGCCAAGCGCTCTCTTCTCCTCGGATGTCAGGGGGCTGCGGTCATACTGTTCTGGGACAATGGATAGGTGCCATGTCTTTGGTCCATCGCTCGAAAGAAGTGAGGTATGTGAGGAGTTAGTCATGCGTTTTCGCCTTTGCAATCAGCTGCTCCATGCGTGCATCGAACGAAGCGGTTGCTTCTTGGATGCGCTTGTTGAGTTCTGCTGGAGCTAAATGAATGTAGAGTTGGGTACTCATGACACTCTTGTGGCCGGCATACAGGGCAATATCCTGCAAATCAACGCCGCAGCGCTTGAGCACCGTGCAGCGAAGATGTCGAAATGTGTGTGTGGTCAGGTATGGCAAACCAACAACAGCCCTCACCCGTTCAATCACATCGTTGAACGTCCCGATGGTGATGGGACTGCCGGCATTTCGATTCGATTCAGAGAGAAAAAGCGGGCCGCTTTTGTCGCCACCAAAGGCGTCAAGAATGTGCGCGCGCTCATTCCAGAGATACTGCCTGAGCACTTCGCCTGTGACCAGAGAATACGTCACCGTGCGTTGCCACGCGGATTTGGTGGTTTCAGGTCTGATGGTAATGAGCCGCGCCGACCAATCGAAATCATCCGCGCGCAGTGATACCAGTTCCTCTCTTCGCAAAGCGCCCTCGTAAGCGAGCAGAATCATGACCTGATTGCGCGTCGATTCACGCTGCATGATAGATGTGATCAATTGCTCCCAAGCTTGATCTGTTGGTATCCAGGGCAACCGCTCGCTGTGGGCGACAACACCTCGTGTGGGCGGAGTATCTCCGTATCCCATATTTCCGCGTGGCAGGGGATTGGTGCGGTTCTGTCTGTATCCACGGTAGATACAGAAGTCGTAGAAGAGGCGAGCGGTCACGATGCGTTGCTGAATAGTGTTTGGGGAAAGGGTTGTTCCAGGCAGGGAGGTGATCTTGTTTCTTGGCCGAGTTGGCTGGCGCTGGAAAAGGATGTCGATGTACGTTTCAAGGTGATCTGGACTCGCTTCAATCAGATCGGGAATCTGCGCTTCTGTGAAAACTCGGATGAGATCTTCCAGGTTCCGCGCGTACGCATCGATGGTTTTTGGACGCTTCTGTCGTTTGGCTTGCGACTCGATAAAGGCATGAGTAATGGGGTTTTCAGCAACATGAGGATAATACTGCCACTGGATTTCTCGCATAACGCCTTTCCTTTCTGTCGACACACTCCTCTCTCTAGCACGGGGCTAAAGTGCGAATGGTGTCGAACAAGTAGAGTCCTTCCAGCGCAGAGAAGTGACCACGCCTGCATCGCCCTTGGCAAACGATGACGTGACTGATATACTCTCTACACAGCGGTTGCAAAAAGACGAAAAAGGATCACGAGAATCGTGTCATCATTTCCCAATGAACCAGGCGCCAGCAGCTCTCATTCTGCTCAGCCTTCCATGGAACATCTCCAGGGGATCATCGAACGAGTCACCTACCACGCCGAGGATTCCGGTTACACGGTGGCACGGCTCCATGTGCCGGGATCACGTGATCTGGTGACCATTGTCGGCAGCTTCCCTGATATCCACGCCGGACAGACGTTGCGCCTCACTGGATATTACCGCGAGCATGCCAAATACGGCCAGCAGTTCCAGGTCGTCTCGGCCCAGGAAACCAAGCCGGCCACCCTGACTGGTCTGGAGAAGTACCTGGGTAGCGGCCTCATCAAAGGCATCGGTCCTGTCACCGCCAAACGCATTGTCGCGCACTTTGGCCTGGAGATGCTGGAGATCATTGAGCAGTCCTGCTCACGCCTGATCGAAGTGCCCGGCATTGGTGAACGGCGTGTGGGCATGATCGAGCGTGCCTGGGCCGCGCAAAAGGTGATCAAGGAGGTGATGCTGTTCCTAAGCAGCCATGACGTACAAGTTACGTGGAATATGCCACCTTTTCCTCTCACATTCATTCCTTTGATAATCTCTTCTTTATCGTTTGCGCAGAGATGAACGCTCTCTTTTGGAGGCTTTCCTCAAGCTGTCGTGGCGTTGGCCCACCAGGCGTCGGAATATCCGCCAATTTCTGTTGCAGGGTCTCAAGCGCGGCTAGGCCGTCATCGACGGCAGCCACTTCTTCCTCGGTGAGTGACAGCTCTTGCTTCATGCGCAACAGATTGGCTTTTCCCTCAAGAATCTGCTCCAGACTAGACCCTTTCGGAACATAAAATGAGCATTTGGCGCAAGCCATACGATGTGGGCACGTATCGAAAAAGTCGTACGCACAGAGACCATGCCCCAAGTCATAGTAGCGCCAGACTTCACCAGAGGCCGCTGCGCCGCTTTTGATTGCTTCTTGATCGATCAGGACATCAATGAGGCGCAGATTCCGCTCAAAGTATTCTGCTTTCGCCTTTGATTTTGCCAGCCTTGTTGGTGAGATTTTCGCATATTGTTGAGTCGAGCTAATAGAACGATGCCCAAGCCATTCTTGCAACTCGAAGAGCGACATGGGCGAAGCCGCGTTAAAGAGTTGGGTCGCAATGGTCGAACGTGCTCGGTGGCTGGTGATATTGCCACGAGCGTCCTTTGTGGGCACACCGCTTTTCTTGCACAACATGGGAATCAGATGGTCGTTAATGTAGAGTTTTGCTACACACTGGCCACGATAGCTAAACAGAAAATGAGTTTCCTCTCCAGTTTTCGGGTCGATTTGGGGTGGCTGGGGCGGACGAACCTTTTCCCATGCAACAATGGCTTCGCCAACAACACGATCCACCGGTTTGGTGAATGCCGTACCGGTCTTGTGAATGGGAATGTGCAATAGACAGACCGTATCCTTCGGCAAAACCTCTTGTGTCCACGGAATGGACAGGTCCTCTTGTTGCCATCGAATGCATCCCACACGCAAGCGACTCCATTCATCAGAACGGATGCCACAGAAGAGCCAGACAAGCGTCATCGCTTGAACCATCTTCAGCGGATAGGAGACATACCGTTTCTCCGGATCTTTGTAGCGGGGATGGGTCCGAGATTCAATGTCATCCTGCGTCAGGTTTAATCCCGCCCAGAGCAACTTCGCCCAGACGTCATTTTCCAAGATCCGGGGATCTGGCCCAATGAGTGCCAGAAGAGACCGAGGTGTTGCTAAGGCGCGTCGTGGATCAAAACGGCGTGGTATCCATTCCCACTCCTGACAATCGCAGAAGAAGGCTCGCAGAGCCGTAAAGATCAGCGCTTTGGATCTCGGACTCACTGGCTTGCCAATCTGATCCGAGGGAATCCTCCAGGTATTCTCTGGTTCTATCCACTGTCCGAGTTGTATCTGATTGACGAACGCTACCGCCTGTGCAGCGAATTCGCGTGTCCAGGTGAACGGATTGACATATTCAGGGTGCTGCTGTGTGAGCCAGCGTCCGACTTGCAGTAAGAGGCAGTAATACTTGTATCGGACCTTCTGGGTTAATGTAGAGGTTGCATACCACCGTTGGCAAGAGCTTAACCACGCTTGTGCGACGGTTGACGTTCCGTCCAGAAGATGCTTCACGGGCTGAGCTTTCTTCTCTGGGGGCAAAGGGACGTGGGGGAGCGTTCTGTTCAGCACACCAAGCCCCATAAGCGCGCACGAGAGCTTGCCCACAGCTCTTTTAATCGCCAGCATTTCTGTCCGCTCACGCATCATCAGTAAAAAATCGTAGGTGAGATCTTCCAGATAGGGGCTTCGGTTCAGGAGAAGCGCTTCACGCGTTGCACTGGACACCGCCAAATCTCGTTGATTGACATGTCCCCACAAACGCATTCCCTCATGTACGCGTTGAATGATGCTCTCCATATGTTTCTGACCAAAGGTAACGTTGGCAAGAGATTCACGCGTAAATCCGCCCAGAAGATGAAAATCGGTAAATCCACAGAGGAGATATCCAACCGTCAGAACTTGCTGGCGGCACATAGGCATTTTGGGGTAGCGCGCAACAAAGATGTGCCATGTTCTACCCAGGATTTCTGTCCACTCCTCTCTCGTCCATGCCCAAAATGGCCTTTGCCGTTGATGCATCTCGATCAGCAGCACTTTTTTGGCGTGACAGCGCATGCGCGCAGAGGCGCTCATTGCGAGAACAGTGGCGACCGGCTGAAGTACCTGGGTCAGCGTCAGTGGCAAAGTCAGCGGAAAACGTGGTCGGTGGACGACTTCATCAAGATCCTGAAGCTCTTGTTGAGTAAAAGTCAATGAGCGATCATATCTGGTGAGATCTATGGGCCAGCACCATGCTTGAGAGAGATCTCGTGTCTCATCTGCGGAACATGCTCTGATTGTCTGCGTCATCACTGGAAAACCTCCGCCATCATCCGTACCCGCCAGACGTGGATATTTGCCATACCCTGCTCGACCTTCGCTTTCAGATCACGTCCGCTGAGATGGATATATTGAAGCGTCGTGTCGGTGCTCCGATGACCAGCAAAGAGGGCAATCTCATGAATATCCCATCCGCAGCGAGCGAGGTCTGTTAACCGAAGGTGACGAAGGGTATGGGTGGTGAATCGCTGCACACCAGAACGCTCAGCAATACCCTCCACGACCTTCGACCAGGTCCAGATCGAGATCGGCTCCCCACGGTTGCGCCTGGACTCAGAAACAAAGACCGGGCCTCGTGCTCGACTCAGGTTTCGTCGCTCCTGGAGATAGGCCATGTAGAGCATCCCCGTCTGCTCTGAGTAGGGAATCACGCGCTCACGACGGCCTTTTGTCGTCTCTGCACGAATACGGACGAGGCGTTGGCTCGGGTCGATGTCACGGATCTCCAGCAGACACAGTTCTTCTCGACGCAGCCCCGCATCATACGCCAAAGCCAGCATGATTCGATTCCGGAGTGGCTCTTCCTTCGCCGTATTGAGAAGAGCGGTCCATTCAGCATCATTGGGGATCCATGGCAGTTTCGTGTATCGCGGAATGAGGCCTCGGCTACGCACACTGCCAAATTGCTTTCCCGGGGTATAGCGCCCTCTCCCAACCGGGTTGGTCTCGCGGAGTCCTTCTTCCGTCAGATAATCGTAGAAGAGCCGGACGGCCGTCAGTCTCTGCTGAAGTGTGGCATTGGACAGTCCGTAACCTGTGTCAAGGACACGAATCTTTGCTCCACGAGGATTGGGACGTGAACTGAGATCACGGACATAGCGTGCAATATGCTCCCGTGTTGCTGACTCTGGAGAGAAGCTGTCGCGCGTACTGAAAGCCAGATAGTCTTCCAGAGCACGTCCATACGCATCAATGGTATTTTGAGCGAGACCCAGGTTTCCCTGCATGCTTAACCACGATCGGGCATACGGAGATTGCGCTACCAATGGATAACACTCCCATCGCACATGAGTCATATGCATATCCTTGATACTGAAACAGAAGTTCTAGTTCTCTCTGCCAGTATACCATACTTCGTGATCGCTGAAAATGCACGAGCAAAGTCCTGTCCACCGGAGTCGCCACAAACGGTCCCCAGCGTCTCGTTCTGCTGCACGTGTGCATTCCCCTCTCGTTGTCTGCCTGCTCACCGTCTGCCGCACCCGAACCGGCGTCCCCTCCCGGTGCGGGTTCATTTCACAAGGCCACGCCATGTCAAGGCCGCGCAGGAGGCGTGCAGAGTGGTAGGGGCGCGCTTGTCTTGGCCTTGACAGGTGTGGCATACTTGCAGAGCCGCACGGGAGGCAGCATCTAAGCTAAATTGTGCCTACTTGTTCTGAAGACACGATGAACAGGAACGCTGGAATTCTCGCCTTACGGAGCGTGATCGGTTGCAGGAAATCCGAACAGGGATCGAGGGTATGAGAACCCGATTGTGTGTTTATCTGACAATTTGATCAATAACGAGGTGGACAAATTTCGCGGTTTCCGGGAGGGTTGTTTCATGATCTACTTGCTCATTGCGCCAGTCTTCTCGCCATATGAGAGCATTTTGAATCAACTGAGACCATGCAGGCAACTCTTTCTCCGCCCATGATGCAGCTTGTTTTTTTGAGGCTTGTTCACCGTTCCTAGATGCGTAGAGTACTCTACACATTGTTAAAACTGCATATGCTTGTTGTTTTCGTGTACGCATATCTTGTATCCATTCACGCCATGCCTTCGTGTGCTCTTTTACGGCTTGCATAAATTCTTCTTTTGAAATAGGCTCAATGAGTGTTTTTGGTGGAGGACCAAAAAGCGTCATGCCTTTTTCACGCACGACATACCAATCCATTACCCAATCTTTTCTTGTTTCTTTGATATGAAATGGTTCACCTGGGCTGATAATTGCAACCTTACTTGTCTGTGATTTAACTGTCTGTAATGCAGCTACAGATAGATATGCCACTTCAATGCGGTCATCCCATTCCTCGTGCGTGTTAGCGAAATCATTATGCATTTTTTGCAAGTTGTCAAAGTCTTCCTCATCAATGTCACTTGAGGTAGCAGCTAATAAATCAATATCACTACTTCCAGTATCAAAATCTCCCGACACAAGAGATCCATAGAGATAGAAACCTACGAGCTTTTTGCCTAGAATAGACTGAATCCGCGATAGGAGAAAATCCAACACTATATTGATGTCAGGATATGATGTCGCTTGCATGGTTCAAGTATATCACTCCTCCACTTCCTAAATACACCCGCTACACTCGCGCTCCGAGAAGTTGGAGAGGATAAGAGAGGTTATTGCAGCTATTCTTCTCAACCCCCTGTATTCTCTGAAATGCTGGGCTGGAGAGCAAAGCGCAAGTCATTGCGGGAAGTTATGTGTTGGTAGGATTCATATTCCACATAATCGAGACATGGTGACCGCGCAGAAACAGCATGACCTCCTTGATGGCTTGCTGCGCAACCCAGGCCTTCTCGATCAGAGCCACGCGCTTCTCGGCGATCCCAGGGACTTCGATCAGGCGGGAGCACGACTGTTCAATGATGTCGAGCGTCTCCAAGCCGAAGTGGGCTACGATCCGCTTGGCCGTCACCGGGCCAATGCCCTTGATGAGGCCGCTGCCCAGGTACTTCTCCAGCCCTGTGAGCGTGGCGGGCTTCATTTCCTGGGCATGCACGACCTGGTACTGCCGTCCATACTTGGGGTGCTCGCGCCAGAAACCGGTAAGGCGCAGCGTCTGGCCCGCGTGAATGTCTGGAAAGCGACCCACAATGGTGATGAGGTCCCGTGCCCCAGGTGCTTTGAGCCGGGCGACGGTATAGCCGGAATCCTCGGCGTGATAGGTGACTCGCTCGACGATACCCTGCAGGTGTTCTGCGGGAGGGTGAGGAGTTCGATCAATAGGTTCGCCAGGTGATGTTGACACGGAAAGAGTCCCTCGCTGTTCTACAAGAGAGTATAGCAGGTGCGTACGGTCTTGCCAAGACAGGGAGAGCAGGAAGGAGCAACGGTGCCATGCTATGTTCCTGCCGTTAGCCCGGCTCGGGTGTGCCTATCGCCCTACGGTGGCTTCTTGGTCCCTGCGTCCTTGCTTTGGGCTCAGCAGGTCAGTATACTGAACGCATGACAGATCGCAGTGATTCCTCTTTGTTACAAGCGGATTTCGATCGACTTGCAGCGTTTTCAAGAGAAGAGTGGGACCATAACAGCCACTCCCATCGTTTTCTGTTGAGGCAAGTCCCACCACACTGTCACCAGGTAGTAGAGCTTAGATGCGGGAGTGGAACGTTTGCGCGTCTTTGAGCAACTCGGGCCGAGCCTGTGCTTGCCTTGGACATATCGCCGCGATGATGCGCCTGGCCCGAGAACGCTCACGGCAGTACGCGCAGAGTGAGTATCAAGCGGCTGATGCAGTGCTCTGGGAGTTTCCTGTTGACCACTTTGATTGCATCGTCTCGATTGCCACGCTGCACCACTTGCCACTGGAGGCGATGCTCACTAACATGAAGGATGCCTTGAGGGTAAATGGGGTTCTGCTCATCCTGGACCTGTATGAGGAAAGCCTCGCTGGTACGTTCACGACACTTGCCGCCCTCCCAGCAGCGGTCGGAACGAGCAACCGGGTTCCGACCAGCGTGTATTCGTTGTGCGTGCTCTCTCCCTTTAAAAGGGAATCGTTTCAGGATCCTCAGGAAACATCTTCGGGGAAGTCAGGAAGAAAGGGATCGCGGCCCTCTCCTGCTTCCACGCTGCTGGATGTAGCTTTGGGAGAAAGCATCTCCATATCGGTGGCAATCACATCCACAGCAGTACGCTGGATGCCTTCTCTGTCGGTATACTTGCGTTGCGAGAGACGGCCTTCGATATAGACTTTGGAGCCTTTATGCAGATAGCGTTCGCAGATCTCGGCGAGCTGACGCCAGGTGACAACATTGAACCATTCCGTCTCTTCGACTTTCTCCCCGCTGCTGGATTTGTAGGAACGGTTGACCGCCAATGAGAAGCGCGTGAACGGAGTGCCATCTGAAGTGACTTGCAGCTCAGGATCTTTGCCTACATTGCCAATGAGCATGATTTTGTTTAACATGGAGAGATCCCTGCCTTTCTACCCGTACGTGAGCGGGTGAGATGATCAGACTTTTTCCTTTGCTTATTCTTTCTGCCTCACAGAAAACTGGAAGGCATTGCAACTCACGTACTCACGACCAGAATTTCTCCCCAGTGCGTCGTGAACCGCGGCGACCTTCGTTCCTGGCGCATCTTCCATTGCCGGCCGATCCCCTGTGCGCCAAAGAAGATCGTATTCTGCCCCCACCACTGGTTAATGAAGTCCACTATCACCATCAGCCGCGCTTTGTTGTATTCCTCCTCGAGCGAATAGTCGCCGAAGAGATCAGCTTGCAGTACCTCCTGGGGGACGATTTTAGCGATGAAGACACCGGCTTTCTGGTAACGCAAGCCTGGCTGATAGATGCCTCGTACCATGCCCAGAGCGACATTGAGGAAATCGGGTGTGAAGGAAGATGGATAGGGCAGGACTCGTGCGAGGCTGCTGGCATCCTGAGGCGTGTGCTCTTTGA